>Ga0160419_100180_pt1 | contig 44796 bp, 54 predicted proteins | sample CelAP2metagpilot_2_FD_108196 | JGI IMG/M metagenome (GOLD analysis project Ga0160419, IMG submission 108196) | Phycosphere-associated microbial communities from Cellana algal ponds in Kailua-Kona, Hawaii, USA - Cellana AP2-4-25 metagenome pilot ...
AGCTATCGGTACAACAGGAGCTACGGGAGCAACTGGAGATATGGGCGCGACGGGAGCTACCGGTGCAACAGGCGCTTTGGGACCTACAGGAGCTACGGGAGCTACCGGTGCAACAGGAGCTACCGGTGCTACTGGTGCTTCTGGCGCTACCGGAGTTAGAGGGGCCACTGGAGCTGCAGGTTTTACCGGTTCCACGGGTGCAACGGGCGCTACCGGTGCAACAGGAGCTATGGGAGCTACCGGTCCTAAGGGAACATGTGATACACCAGATTCCCGGGGAGCTACAGGGGCTGCGGGTGCCAGAGGTGCGGACGGGTACTCAATCTGCGAGAAAATCAAGACGTGTATCAGAGCGCAACGTAAGCAGGTCTCCCGAGGTGAAATTCTCCGCATACGGGCAAGGCTCATAAACCGTTCAGGAGGCGATGTTGACGAAGGCAAGTGGTCATTAGTGCTACCCGACGGAGTAACCTATAAAGCCAGCTCGCACCCCTTACAGCCAGTAGGCTCTCTTCTGATACTGGATCCTGTCATCATTCATGCCAAGGGAAGATTCACAATCACCATCACCATTCGGATCGAGTCCACGGCTTCAGATCGTCTAGTTTTTCATACATTTCTAAATGATCCAGACACCCATTGCCAGAGGGTCTCCTCGGCGACGGTACGTTTGTTTAGGTTTTCCCTGACCACATTTTACTAATTCTCTACGTGTCTTATATTCCCATTCCCATTTTCCATGTCCTACTCATCTTAGTTGACAGTAAAAGGAACCCAATCCAAATACAAGAAGGGATCCTTCAAAGGGCCCCTTGCCGGAAGACATTCATAACATCAGAATAGAAAAAGTCCTTCAGCGAGTTGCCTCAAGCAAGGTTATGCGCTGTCCTAACCTACCAGTTGACTGCACTTAAACTACCACAGAGCCTTGGGTGAATTATAAGTACCCCCAGTCGTTCGGACCATGTCCCAACTATCCGTAATTTTCTCTCCCTTACTTATAATATGCATGATGATAAAAAAAATTCCAACCCAGCCATTAAGCCCAAGGGGGGGAGAAGGGAGGGGAAGGGAAATATGCACCGTTGCTGATGGCACCTCCATATATAAAACGTGCGATCAATTTGCGAAGATAAGCTCCTCAAGGAAAAACCAAACCTGTATCGATGATAGACTATTTTTATTTTCCTCTTCCGCCTCGCCAAACGAAACACTTTCCTCAAGTGTTTGAGATGGACATGCTCTCCCTTTCCTTCATCCTTTCCTCTGCCTCCTCGTCTTCTGTGTCAAACAATAAAAAAAGGTCGGGACGCAAAGGGTGCATTTCTGTCTCACGAGCCTTCTCTCGACTTCGCGCATAACATGAAGAATAAATGAGCTTTATCACGAAAGATCCGCCAATATCTAGCAGTAATCCCCGTAATTAGAAATACAGTAACACAATCTTCCATACGGAAAAGGGCTTTACAGGAGTTTCATTTCCGCTCATCCTATTACCCCTTACTCTCCTACCCTCAGGAAACATCAAGCATCAATACTACAGAATACCTATGATTTCTGCTCACCAGGGGCACCACTGGGGGTCCTGCAGACGACTTCAGACCAAGGAAATCGCTTGGGAAAGCCTCGACCGCATGATGCCTGCAACCACAAACAACATTGCCGCTTTTGCAAACTCAAGGAGCAAGGAAAGTGTAAGCGGCTGGCAGCAGATTGTGAAGCATGCAGAGATAATCATTAGACGGCGGGCTTAAGCAAAAAAGAGTCGAGTACAACGCTGCCGCCCTCCCCTCGGGCCATGAAGTCTTGAAAAAGAGCAAAGATAGAGGCGGATAATCGACAAGAGGACGAGATGGAGGTGTGAGTGGAGAAGAAAGAAGAGGAGGAAGAGGAAATACTTTTTCAGAGGAGGAAATTCGTGTTAACATTGGAGAAATGAAGCGCCCTCAAGGGTTTGCGAATGCTTCGAAAGCCTTGACACCGCCGGAGGACGGATCGCTCAGTGAGAGATGAGAAATAATGAGTGGAGAAATTACAGGGATTTTATGTCAACCTAGGAAGGTACATCATTCTTCCGTTATCTTTTTGTCATATTGTGGGCGTCATCACTAATACCACCCTCCATCCCCCACCTCCACCCCTCAATAAAGATGGAGAATGGCAAAGAACGCAGCTACACTATTCAGTGCATGGTTAGCGAATGTGTGTGCGCTGGTATGGGTTGAGAGATGAGGAAACTTACTCGAGAATAGATGGGAAGTGGAAGTTATGATTTGTGGATCCGCGAGCCGCGGAACATTCCAAATTAAGCGATGGGAAGCTCAAAACCACACAAACCACGAGACGACGTCACAAAGACTGCAATAGAGTCTTGTTCTTTCCCTTATGATAGAAGTAGATACCATCATGCCGATAGCAAAGCATGTAATGGTAATTTATTCCCCAAAAATAAAAACAAAAAACTTGTCCGAATCATTGGCTATTATGCGGCGATTGGGCTTTACTTGAAGTTGTAAAAACCTTCCATTCTCAATTGAAGGGTCACTGAACCGGCTGTTTCGTTTCATTGGACACGCCTACGGCCTCATTTAAAGAATTTATGTTTAAAATGCAACCCATGCAGCATATTTTTTCATTATATTGCCTCGAAGAATATACTCGTCTAACTACGTGATGCTCCATTTATTGCGACTAGCGGGTACGCCTGCCCTGTGGGCAGCCAGGAGTGTGTATTTGTTGTGCGAGTCTTAGGAAAAGAGAGGGGTTGGTAAAGGAGGAATTACAGGGGGAGCATGTACGCGAGTGCACACATTATACAGTGTCTCGTGTAATTTTGTGTGTGTGTGTGTGTGTGTGTGTGTGTGTGTGTGTGTGTGAAGAAGGAGGCAAAGACCAAGAGAGAGAGAATCCGTTTCGGATGTTGTCATCTTTTCTTTTTGGGAGGTTTAACAAATCTCAGGGTCAGAGCTTCCAAGAAGTCGCAATCTACTTGCCGTCCCCTATTCTTGCCCACGGTCAACTGTACGTCACGCTATAGCCTAACTCTGTTAACCCTAACCCTGCCTCCTTCTTCACACACGCACACACACATCATTACACGAGTCACTACCCCAGGTGTGCACCTGGCGTACATGCTTCCCCTTTAGTTCCTCCTTCACCCATCCCTCTCTTTTCCTAAGACTCACACAACAAATACACAAACCCGGCTGCCCACAGGGCGGGCGTACCCGCTAGTTTTTATAAACATAACTCCCCCAACCTTACCCCCAAAAAATATCTGCATGGAAAGAAGAGAAAGTTATATTTTTGATGCATTCCTTTGCTTTCATCCTGAAAATAAACCACTGAATATTCAACAAAACTTTGAAATCGAATTAGAGTGACTATTTTCTATTTGGAGTCCAGACAAGTAAAGCATATTGGAATGCTTGCATGTAGACAAAAATTTATGTGTAAGATGATGAATGGAAAGGAATTTCATACTAAGCATTTTGACCACACACGCTGTAAAGAAGCCTAGTTAGATTCATCTTAATCCTAATAGTCGTACTCTCGCTGGTGACGATCTCATACGAACTCACAACTAGTGATGGCTACAAGGCGAGGATGGCGTAGTCAATATTCCCAATATCAAAGCCTCAATATACCAGCATCATTCACCTTTATTGTGGCGACGACCTTACTTTTCGGCAATTTCGGCTTTTCAATATCTTTTCGCAATAGGAGCGGTGGCAAGCTGTCTCAATTGTCCAATCTGCGGTCAGATTTTACGTACACCGATCAGCTCTTGAATGCATGCAAGGATATTGACCCATGTATAAATGTTCATGTGTTTGGATATCGTCGATTTGACGCAACACGACAATTGCTCAACATGCTTTCTGAAGCCAACTATTCAACCTATTTCCATGGCATCCCTTTAATTATTCATGTGGGTCGGCCTTCTGGGAAAGGTATCAGTGAAAAGGTGCTACAAAATACTGAGAAAATAGTAAATTACGTGAAAGGCGTGTAGTGGCCACACGGGCCGAAGATCCTCGACTTGAAACGCCATCACCATGGCCTTCAGAGCTCTTGGCTATCTGCCTGGTCCTATCCTCATCTAACGATATCATGATTTTTTCTGAGGATGATATGGAGTTGTCGCCAGAATACTTTTTGTCTGGCTCATGAAGGTCTTGGGAGAGTACAAGTTATGGAAAGCTCCGACTCGAGATCCCCTCTTGGTCGGCATCTCTCTAGCTCCAGTGCTTATAGATGAGGTGGGGGATCCGCCTCACGAATGGAAACCACATGAACAAATGCCACCTGAAAGGAATCCACTATATCTTCATGGGTTGCCTTCTTCTTGGGGCGCTGTCTATTTTGGAAATCAATGGAAAGAGTTTCTACGCTTCGTAGATGTACGTAATCGGTCGCTGTTTTCTTCCAATAGTGACGGCAGGAAGAACAATAAAGGAAAAAGTGCCGACGGCCGGGATGACCCCAATTTATGGCTTCCTCAGAGTAAGACAAATACTTGGCGCAATTCCTGGAAACGTTTCATGATCGATTTTGCCTACGGGCGTGGATGCTACATGCTGCACCCAAATATGGGGCCTTCTCTTGGGCTTGCTACGTCAACATTCCTGACAGGCGAGCATTTCGGTGACGGAGCATCAAGAAACCCGCGGCAAGGGACGTTGGCCAGGAGGTCACAACTTCGCCTGGAGGTACCATTTCCTCCTTATATGGATCTACCAGTAATAGACATATACAGTAGAGGCATTGACAGCATTATCATGGCTCAGAAAGGTGATAAATTTGTCAGACGTATATCGGCCTTGAGTCCTTCCCACAGTGTGCTAGCTTCCCTGTGGAGTCGTCCCTGTGTGCTTGATCAAAAATATGCACCTACTAAGAGCCTCTGCCTGAGTGGCCAGTGTAAGATGCTTCTGATTATTCCTGAGGGCAATGTCCAGGAACAAATGCTGACTCTTACCTGTGGATCGATAATTGCAACAGCATTGGGACGTTCACTGGTCATGCCGCCTGTGCAAGTGCATGGGATGAATCGTAGCGACCCAAAAGATGGCCGTTGGACACCATTGGCATCCTTAATTGATGCAATGCAATTTCAGGTAATATTCTCAACACTTCATATTGTGTACCTTAGCATGGATGACTTGTACCAGTGGAATCCAGCTCGCATTTCGGTCTTCGATTCAGGCGTCGAAAACGAGTATGCATTTGTCTCTTCCGCCGGTTGGGAAAGCGTTCCTCGATATATATGGAACTCTATAAGTCAATATATGCCCCCTATTCTGAATGAGAGGCATATATATTCAGCATTTGGGACATGTTCAGACGATATGCTGGTGCTTGCTAATCTGCCTGTGTCTTTGATCACAGAGTTGAAGAAATCAGAGTCCTTCGACCGCATCAATCGAGCTCTGATGACCTCTTTAGATTAGCTGCAATAAGCACTCGAGATCCCGGGAACATGCATGACTTTGCCAGGAACTGCTCACCACTTTTTCATCTTTGTGCCTTGGTCACAGATACAAGTCGGTAATGGTATATCACCATGACACGAGCTCCGCCTTCTGATGGAAAGAACTTACAATCAGGTTTTTCTCTCATCGTCCAAAAGTGTATCCTGCATTTGGCGACCGACGTAAGTGAACCATGGTTCTAATTATGAGTGAAGGAACATTTTCGGAATGACATTAAGAATTTCGGTATAATCTGCCCCAGTTCGCCGTACAATGGCCTCCTGCTGCCCCTCAAAAGAAGCCCATCCCTATGCCTTCTTCCTCCCAGTAACTATGCCTGGCCTGACATTCCCCCTCTGCCTTGCCAGAGTCGTCTCGAGTCATGTCGATGGATTCAAAGTCATACACCTCGCCTCCCAACAAGACGGGAGCTAAATGATTCCCACATTGACAGCGATCGTTCTCCGTAAGAAGACAGCGGCTGCTCTTATCAATGTTCGGCGTGTATAACAACCCCTACCATCGTTGAAATGATCCCCCTCATCGCGATACATGTGAATGGGGCATTAAGGCTCAAAGACATACGCGTTGGACGATCGAACGAACAGAGAGACAGCAGGGCTTCGGTCGTTTTATTGTGAATATATCGGAAAACAAACATAAATCCAATAATGAGTGTGAAAGAATTTAACCGTACCCTTTTTGATCTTACAGACGATATGATGGCTATTTTGAAGGCGTCGGCAGCGATCGGAACCGCGCACAAGGTCTTCAAGAATATGTACATGGCCAATTCCCAGAACGAATCATCGATCATGGTGGCGTTATCCATCGCTGATGTGCTTGGAAAAGCACATCTTTGCGGAGCGGTCTTATTTTGGTCCTCATAATATGATAGAAGTAGATACCATCATGCCGATAGCAAAGCATGTGATGGTAATTTACTCCCCAAAAATAAAAACAAAAAACTTGTCCGAATCATTGGCTATTATGCGGCGATTGGGCTTTACTTGAAGTTGTAAAACCTTTCCATTCTCAATTGAAGGGTCACTGAACGGCTGTTTCGTTTCATTGGACACGCCTATGGCCTCATTTAAAGAATTTATGTTTAAAATGCAACCCATGCAGCATATTTTTTCATTATATTGCCTCGAAGAATATACTCGTCTAACTACGTGATGCTCCATTTATTGCGATAAATCATTGTATCTCAGTGAGTACAGTTCGCGGTCGTCCACAAAGTCCGGACATCTTCGTAATCTCGTGGGGGTCCATAAATCGAGTTTTTAATTACCTCATCACCTCGTGCTGCGCACCTTTTTACGTGAGAAGTAACAGGGTAGCTCTACCGCAGTCATAAAATATCTATCGAAAGTATAAATCGATTTTTGATAAGCATTTACATTAAATATAACTTATGCACTTCTCGCATATCACACAAGAAATACATTTACAAATATATGCGCCGACGTAGGAGCAACCCTCTTTATTTTTTGGTGTTGTTAATCGGAGCCTTTGGCCTTCATTGGATTCTGGTATTTGAGAGACTGATATACAACGACTCGAGACACAGTATTCTCCCAGCACTCGAAGCGAGACATTCTTTATACTTAGCTCCATCAAACATGTATGTACAGTGGATCTTAAGAGACAATCTCGATGAAGACTGTTACATTACCCGTGATTCTCTCTTTGAACAGGCGTATAGATGAAACTTTGCAGGCATGTTCAGAGTGGAAGCCGCAATCCACACAAACCTTAGTTGCGTGGACAAATAAGCTATGGGAAGAACTCGTTTGCACCAGCCCTCTTGACATACCATCACGACTACTATGTAGCACTGATCAATGTAAGTGAGGTACATCACAGGTCAACTTCATCAATGTCGTTCAGAAATCCCTTACAATGAAGACAGTGACCAAGAAGAGATTCTTATTACTATTTTGGCTGGAGTATCGACTCGAGGAGTTTCCTGGACCTCTCCTAAGGAGCTTGCACCATTTCGAGTAAGTTCTTGGTACTATATTTTTTTTTTTTCTGTATGGGGTAGACGTGATTCTCATTTCTTATTGTTGACTATCGAAGCATTTGCTTCCATCACTTGTGAGAACTGTGGAATGCGGATTTCGCTACGAGGTAATCCTAGATTACGATAGCGGTGATGCATTTTACGACACTCCAATGGGTCAGGAGGTTACCTTCAGATGGTTCCAGGTATTTACAAATATGCATTTCCCTGGGTTTCTCAGCTATACTTAGTCTCACTGTGTCTCAACCACAATAGACACATGTGCAAAACATCCTTGCTGATGCGAACATCAACATTCTGCTTGTTTTGAAGAAAGTGGAAAATAAAATCCAAAAGCCAGGTCCCGTATTCAACGATATAGCTCGCATAGCCTACGAACGTGGCGCTGACTACCTGTATCGCGTGAATGACGACTCAGAATTTCTCAACCCGTGGGCTGACAAATTCGTAAGAAATCTTCAAGGGATGGGCAGCCCATACGGTGTCGTTGGACCGTGGTGCAACCAGAGCAATACAAAGATATTGAACCATGATTTCACGCATCGTACCCATATGGACATTTTTGAAGACTATTACCCGCCTCTTCTGACAGACTGGTATCTGAACGATTGGATATCTATGGTGTACGGCAGTACCAGGACAAGACAATTTGAGAACGTTGAGATACTACATCACACGGGAAGCCAAAACGTACGGTATATGGTTGACTACTATCGACGCGTGTATTTGGAAGATCTTGTTGTCAAAGGAAAAATCAAGATACTAGAGTATATGGCGATGCATGATGTACCAAATGACGAAATTCAAGCGTTCAATGCATCTCGCTTTGATAACTTTACCATTGAACGGGTCAAATGAATTGAATGTAACTTAAATAAAATAACTGTGATATCTTGCCTTGACGAGCCATGAATGACATGAAGTATGCGAATCGAATTATTCTTCATTGGCTTTAAGGGTCTTAAAAGAAAAGAGTGGTGGGTCTGTGAAAATCGAGACACTCTGGACGGCATTGTCTGGAACGATTATGTGGATGCAACTTCCAATCTCGCTCTTGGGTCCCAGTCAAACTCTGTTCCTTAATCTTGATGGCTTTGATCCACCACATGCGTTCTGATGGGCCCTTGAACATCCTGTAGAATGTTCATTTTCGTACATCGATCAAATTTTCTCAAAATTCTGGCTGCGCCGGATGGTCACCGATGGTTATGACATTTTATATTTATTTTTCCAATTTCTTCCCACTTTATAAAGCTGGTATGCCTAAATAAGTGAGAGAGGTTGGAGCGCTGAGGAATCATCTCTGTCCCAAGGACCCTCTCTCGAGGTTTCACGCAGAAGATGCGATATAAATGAGCTGATGACGAAAAGTTGCCAAAATCCACTTTTTTTCTCGGCATTTTCCATCTTTTGTTGCTCCACAAGCTGGCGGCCAAATAAAGGTAGATGCGTTTCTCATCTTGTCAAGGTATTCCAGAGCTATTCCCGGGTATAATTAGCGCTACTTTGAATATCAAGTGCAAAGACGATGGAGCTTTTCCATTTCTTTCCACTTTGTCACGCTTGCATGCCAGGCTTATTGCAATTCTAATGTATACGTTGTTACCATATTGCCTATCAATATATTTGAAGATTCATCATGGCAGGAGCGGATGATTATTACCCACCACCGACGCCGGCGATCGACTAGCAGGCGAGGAAGGGGCTGCGAAAAGTTCTCGGAAAGAGGTGATTACACCATGCCCGCAACCATAAATACGACTGCCGCTCGTGCAAGATGAAATTATTAATCTTAAGAAGCGCTTGTATTGTCAGTGACTGCCGACAGACTTCGAGAAATGTAATGCTGAACACGCGGCTGCGGTATACACATCCGTATCCCTTCCTCCTTTTTTCTTTCCTCACTATCTATCCCTTCCTTTTTCAATACGCCATATATGCTTACGCATCACCATCATCGTTCTCATCATTATCATTATAACCGTCGTCAATCTCATCGTCATCTGCACCATCATTGGTTCCATATCTCGTTGTTTTCGTCGCCTGTTTATCATTCTCCTCGGCCTCGGCATCGTTTTTCTTCTCCCCCTCCTTCGCCACAGAGTCATCCAAATGAAAAAACCTCTGAAAATTCTCCTTGTTCCGCAGTCGTCGTGGCATGGCTTCTTTCGCCTCCGTAACAGTCATCTAGCTATTTTCAAGTAATCACGCACTACTTTCAATACTTCAATGACAACTAATAATCGTCACAGTCTTTGCGACGACTATTAGTCGTATGTAGTCGTAGGCTGACGAAGAATATGAATGACTGCGACGACTACTATTCTTCGCTCGCGGAAAATATGGACGACTGCGACGACTAAAGAGTCGTCGCTTGATGATTTGTGCACGACTACGACGACTAATAGCCGTCGCTTGATGGAAATCATGCACGACTACGACGACTACAAGTCGTTCTCGATGGAAATTATGCACGACTACGACTAATCACATGACTATCGACGACTGTTGACGACTATCGTTATAGTCAGTCGTTCAGGCCATTTTCAGGCCTAAGACTTGTCCAGGGACACAACTTCATCACTCTATCGGTGGAGTTGGTCAATATCCGTGGTAGTTTATCATTTTCCAGGGAATATTCGACATTGCAAAGTCCGAGTTCACAACTGAAAAGGAGTTCTGAAGGACCGGGTCCAAAAATAGTTCGGAAAAAAATCGATCATCAAAAATGAACATTTTCCAAGGCATTCAAGGGCCTTGGTAGAAGCAGAAAGCGTGTAATAGATCGGAAATGGGAAGATTTAAAAAAGTGTATGGCTCGGACCCGAGAGGGGACCCGAGAGCGAGAGGGGAAGCTGGGTCCACGTAGTCCCACCAGACCTTGTCATTGAGATTTTCGCGATTCCTAGTCTCCCACTTACCCTTTAATCCCTTCTAAACACAATGAGGCTTTTGTAAAAAAGTTCGATTGGAGTACGAACTCAGGTGTCTGACTCTCGAAATGGATCTATCAAAATCGAATTACATTGAAAATTACATATACATGTATGTCGGGATGGCAAAGGAGCAATTCATCGAGTGATCGAATCTAATATCAGGGTTTTCACGGATCGACACCTATTTGTCACCATACGTCTTTATGTCTCTGAGAGTGAGTGTCTCCATGTCCATTCTTTGAATTGAGGGCGTAGACGCCCAGATTTCCCGGAGAGTTTTACAGAATATTAATAATATAGTTTTGTATCGTTGAGGGATTTTCGTAACCCCCTGTGAAATAATTTGAGATGATGCCACCTAAAATGGAGGAAGACGACCAGTATGGTCTAGATAAAAGCGCTCACACGGGCTCGATATGACCCAGTACTTTTGACCTGGGCACTTGGTGCCTTAATGGTTATCAAACAGTCAAGAACGTCTCCCGCCCTACATTTCAAATCCACCCGCCTTCACACACACAAATGACAGTCCACACGAGCTTCTGCTGGCCCTATGGCCTTCGCCCATACATATTGCTATACTCCGATCGGAGGCTTCTGTCCCACCATAGAGCAGGGGGACCAGAATCAGCACAAATGCTTCCATGGAATAAACCAGCAGAAGAACAATTTGTTAGCAATTCTCTTGGACAATAAAGAGGCACACAAAGGTGCTGCAGCCCTGTGCAGCCTGGCAACATTCTCCAGCGCTGATGGTCCCCCCCTTCTCGTGTCCATACTGCCTTTCTTTTCGTCTTGGGCCACTTCTCTCGTAGCAGCCAATCGGGGTATGTTTTCTGGAAGGCGATCAATGCCCACCGTCTCCAAGCTTGCTTCCTATACCTCTATGTATACATGGAATGAGGATTATCCCCTATTCGCTCCACACATCATCTCATTCCTCATATACGCACATATGATTGCGCAACGCCAGCATGTAGAACTCATCTACACATGCACATACTGCTCCATGCAAACAGCCCTAGAACTACAAAAGCAGGCGGTCGACAAATCATTAAAACATTTCCTCACCCAAGACTACCAACAAGTCCGTCCGCTGCCCATTCATCAGCATCTTCTTCCAAAGTATAACATTACCAATGTACTTTCCCAGGCTCCACCTTCCTTTCAAATAAAGCAGCAGCAGCAGCAGCAACAACAACAACCACCACAAAAACAACAACAACAACAACAACAACAACAACCACCACCACCACAACAAGAACAACAACAACATGATACATTCAATCGAAGTCACCCGCCAATGCAACTCTACTATTCACAATGCCAAACGCAGCCGCGTAAGAAGCATAGGGTGATGGCGTCGGCCGAGTGCTCTCCGATAAACCCGTTCATCGAACCCGTAGAGACCAAGCTCTACCCACCGATTGCACTGTTAAGTGAGACCCCCCTACCACTACAGGAGATCCGGGCCAGTATCATGGACATTTCAGTAGGACTCCTGCCGGGCAGATGCTCCAAAATCATGGAAAAGTACCTCCCTGTACGAGAAACGAGAGATGCGTGCTTGGTTCGTATTTTGCACATTTGGTTTAATTATTTTGGTAATTCTCTCAATTTCTTCATTTACTCGTTCCTCTCGCACATTAGAGCACAGAGAAGAAGCGACGAGCGTCGAGAGAAGACTTATCGACTTTAACGGCGGAAGAGAGGACGGAGCGACGCAAGATACGCGCCAAAATGTATAATCGCTTATCGCGCCAACGCCGCAACTGGCTGTGTGGTGACCTACGCACCGACGTGAGTCGCATGAGAATCTACAAGGATATTGTCGAGGGTGCGCCGGATGTAGTGTGCATTATTTCCCCCGACATTCAGAGCCAGGTGCTGTACATTAACAAGGCGGCTCGATGCCTCCTTCAGATTGAGCCCGCACAGCTGGTGGGGCTCAGCTTTTGGGACATCATTCACATGGAAGATAAGATGGCGCTTTTTGGGGCGCTCGCCGCTGTCACCACCATCAAGTCGGCCGTTAATTTTGAAAAACTGGACTGTCGTGTCGTCACTAATCATCCTGGTATCTATATGTCTATCCGGATGGCACTGTCAAAAGGGATGCAGGGCATTGTCTGCGTAATGTGCCGCGAAGATACCCTGTCAGCCATTTCGCACATGCCAACTGATGGATGATGGCCGTGTATCAAATAGGGTACTCACTTTTAAGGTCGAATGGCGATGGCCATGTTCTTTCATCCACGTTGGGGAAGGGGTATGTGGCAACCACGCTGTCTGTCGCCGTTGACGACGCATATGGAGGATCAAGGCAAACAAGTTTACATCGTATTATTGCGTTCACTTTTTGTAGGCCCTCCTCTCGACGACAATCGCCCGTATTCTGTGGACCATATCAATGGTAACTACGAGGATAATCGCGCTCTGAACCTACGGTGGGCAACTCCGGAGGAGCAATTGGACAATCGCAGAAAGTCCGGTGGGGTGGGGATAGAGCGACGCGTGCCGATGAAATCGACCTCCAATCGTTCCATCCAGACGTATGGGGGTATTCCCAAGGTTGGAAAGTGGCGGGATATGGCACTGGGTATGTTTTTGGAGGGTCAGAATGTGTTTAAGATTTCAGTTGCCATGGACTTGAAACGGAACACGGTCTTGTCGTACCTAGCCATGGCCGCAAGCGAAGCTCCGCGGCCTGTTCTGGTACAAATAGCGGGACGGCTTGGTGTGTCTTGTCCTTTGCTTCGGGACCTTTGCCGGACAGTGTCACCATATTTTCGCATTGTGACGCGTGGCGCAGTAGGCGAGATCGAATCTAGCAGTGGGGCCCAGAGTGTCCCTCGCGTACAAAAACTCTTCCGCTCGCTTCAACACATTACCATTTCCCTGAAGCACCACATAGGTGACACAGTCGCCCGCTTTTGGCGGATCTCGTGGATTTCTTTCTGTCATTTTGCGAGATACGATCAAATGGGGCGGGGACGTTTTGTACTTATCCATGCCTTGGTTCAGCTCTTTGGTAATGCAAAGTTTCTCAATGGATAAAATAACTATCGCACATCGAGGGGGCTTGTTCAAATTTTTTTTGCCCCCTTTTCCATAAAGGGGCAGATTAGCGTAAATATTGCGGTGTCCACTCGGACTTCAAGGAACACCTGCAAGAAACACCTACGGATTCAGCATTTATGACGTTTTGATCTGTGCCCTCCTGAATGCCCTCAATGGTCACCTCGAATTGACAAATAACCTACTAACAGATTGCATCTCTGTGTTGCACACATGTTAGAAAAAGTTCGACATGGAGCTTCACATTTCCATTTTTATACCTGGAACGATTCCGTTTTGAAGATGCTTGCGTTAAACCAACCACACGTTGGACAACCACCAATATTTCTTAGTCATTCGTCTTATCCTGCGATTGTGATTGATTTGGCGTCATAGTCATCGAAGATGGAGACGATGCACGAATATAAGTCGTCATATCGTGCGTAATTATGGGATTGGACGACTATGACGACTACTACGACCATATCTTAGCATTAAATGTCTATGATTGTGCTTGTGGGACATCAGACTTCCCAGAGTTGTACAATTACACACTCAAGGGGCAGCATCCGATACATCAATCCGCAGAATTATGGTGTGTTTTGTAGATGCAATGAATGTAATGGTCTCTCAAAGTATTGAAAAATATCTGATTATATATATAGCTAGCGGGTACGCCTGCCCTGTGGGCAGAGAGGCGTGTAAACTTGCTATGTGAGACATTGAAAAAGAGAGAGGTGGGGGAAGGAGGAAGTTAAGGGAGAGCATGTCCGCGAGGTGTACACCTGGGGGAGTGACTTGTGTAATGGTGTGTGGTGTGTAAAGAAGCAGGGAAAGACCAAGAGAAAAGGAGTCCGTTTCGGATGTTCTTTTTTGTTTCCTTTTGGGGGGTCAACAAACCAGGAGCAGAACTTCCAAAAAATTGCAATCTACTTGCCGTTCCTGGTATTTGCTCACGACTCTACGTCGCGCTCTCGAGAGCGCGACTAGGAGGCCCCACCAACATCCCCATAATGTTATCACCCGCCCTCCTATGCATGGCCAGCCATCTCCCGCACTCACCACACTCAATGTGGTCAACAAGAGCTCCGTAGGATAAGCACTTTTCCCATCCTGCGTCAGTCTGTCTGCTGAGAGGTATACCTTCACTTCTCCTGAGAAAGACTAGACGGCGTGGTCATTCCAGGCGTCGACGTTCTTGTTCTTGGGGGTGAGGTAGGCGCGATCAATTAGAGCTTTCTCCGTTGTATTTCGCGCGTCATTGAAGTCCCCGTAGACGTGGTTAAGGAGCCGAATCGGGTCGTAGTTCATCTCTGGTGCAGGATGCATAAAGGGGGGCAGGAAGAATTTTAACTGGGGTGGAGAGGGAGGCGGGGTGGCATGGGGAGTGCGTACAGTATGAGGGGTTGGGAATGCCCGTCATTCACAAGTCTGATGATGTCACGAGAGACAGTTGCGTGTCACTGCACCCCTTCGATGCGAAGTAAATCTCGTTATATCGCATCAATTTTGAAATCTAACTTGTCCATACAGTCACATGCTCATCTATCCCCGTCTTTGTCTGTGCCTATTATCCCAGAGATTCATTGTGGCGTTGGCTGAGACTACTTGATAACACCCATGAAATCTTTTATGCAGATTAAAAAAACTTTTTGGGGAGGGAATTCAGTCTCCCTGAAAACGACATAATACCAAAAAAAGAATCATTTTTCGCGAGTTTTACAATTCCCCAAAGTACTCACATTACAGGAAGAGCTAAACTCATTTTTTCGATGTCGTTAAATGTTGGGATTAGATTTAACCCTGCCCCTGGCATAGGGAATAGATATGATAAGATTGTTTTAAGAAATCCAAGACAATTAAAAGCCAAAAAATCGCTGTAGTTGAGTATGATCAAGAAGCAAGGAAAGGAGATCGTGGACGTCTGGTTTTCACGTCGAACTTATTTCCTCACTCTTAACCATCAAGTCACCTCTTACTGACGATATGTTGCACAACTTTTGATAGATTCTGTCGCTGGTATGGACTTTAAGAACTCTATTTATTTATTTTGGGCGATTGTGGTAATCATCGCAACAATATTCAAAGTCTATTGTATACACCATGGCGATTCTGGTCCTTTCATTAAAGATACAACTCCTGTCAGCTATCATTATCTCGCACCAAGAGGTGGAATATCAGTTCATGGCGATCACTATCTCGGCAAAGCCTTTATTATTTCAACAGAAAAATCTTTGCACCCAGACATCGTCGTTGCAGCAGAGAAAACTGGCTTCTACCCATATCTGCTTGATGCAATCCAACCAAATGCCAACCGATTCCCAAATTATGCGGCATTTGTTGATTTCTGTTTCGACAGCAAGAACGTGACGAAACCAGCTGGAATGAGCGGGGGTGAAGTCGCATTGATTGGGTCGCATCGGATGGCACTACACCACATTGCCAACGACCCCGATCTTCGTGATCACGATTGGTCGATCATACTCGAAAGTGACTCACGGTTACATCCTGATGCGGTATCCGAAGCTCGTATCTTGGTAGAATCGGCGATTTCACTCGAAAACCAAAATGTGAGTGGATATGGATTCATATATCTCGGTGCGTGTGCCCCCACTTGTAAGAATGTGGTTGGATCTTTCGGTCGTAATTGTATTGGCTACTGTGCCCACGCCCTAGCCTTTACCAAACAGCGTGCAAAGACCTTCTTCCGTGAGTTGTATTGCATGAAGGGCTCAGAGAATGCGGTATGTGGCTGGATGTGCCAAGACGTAGACTGTGTCATTGATCAAAGAATACACCAGTTCTTTTCTAAACAAACATCTTTATCGAATTTTCTCGTCGGATATGACTTCGTGAGTCCAGACGACGAAGGTCACCGTGGACTGATGTATCAATGTTGTCGCACGGAAGAAACGAAGAAAAAAGGTACAACCCTAAAATCGATAGCTTTCAGTCCAATGCTTTCAGTTGCTTCACCTGACATCGAATGTTATCGGACAGAATTTGTAGGACGTCTCGGCAATATAATGTTTGAGTATGCGGCTCTGGTCGGGGTTTGTGTGAAACATGGACTGCAGCCCGACAAATGTGCGGGATTCTCAATGGAAGACCTCGATAAAGACAACAGGCTGTTGCCAACACATATGTTTCGCGATATTTTTGGAATCCCTATGGCCTCTTGTCCCATCAATCCCTCCATTACATACCAGGAGCACGCTAATTCTGTCTATGCCATCAAATTCGATTCCGATCTGCTTAAGCAACCCACGGGTACCTCCTTCACAGGCTACTTGCAGTCATACAAATACTTTCATCATGCTTGAAAAGAGATTCAGCGACTATACAGCTTTTCCAATGATGTTGCTATGCGAACACAGGAATTCTTCGTCGATATTCGCCAGAAATCGAAAGGAAACTCTCACAGCGAAATCGCGTGCATTTCCATTCGACGAGGAGACAAGACTCGAAATAATAATAAGACTTTCTACGACGACTGGAGCTTGAGTATGTACTATTATCAGAAGGCCTTAGACATTCTCCGACAACGAATCCACAACTTGATTTTTGTGTATTTGGTCGGTGGGGGAAGGAATCGACAAATGATAGCGGAGGATCGCCAGTGGGTAAAAGATACCTTTATCAAACCTCATTCAGAAGAACCTTTATTTTTGGAGCCGGAGGATTTCACAGAAGCAAATGCCATGCATATGATGACTCAATGCGATAATTTGGTGGTACCTGCCAGCTCTTTTTCCTGGTGGGCTGGATATTTTGGAAATGAAGATCGCCTGATAATAGCATCAAAGCATATTCAAGTTGATTTTGTTTCGGAGGACTACTATCCCCCTTCCTGGACCTTAATCGCCATAAAATAGTTGGATCCTTGCCCCCACAGACGGATACATGGTGGCGTTCTGATTTGCGCATCAGTCGACCGAGATAGACACAGACATAGTCTACGACGCTTGCAGCGCGCTTCGGAATGGGGTTATCGACTTTTTTCTTCCCGATTACTCTTGTATCCCGGAAACATGAGTGGGATTGATGCTGGTATGTATTACGTCGCCCAGTGCGAGCTTTTTTGTTACCAATAATATGGTAGAAATATATGTCACCACGCTGGTGGCAAAGCATATAATGGCAATTGAAAACCCAAGATCATTTAAAAAAATCTTTGTCAGTCCATGGCTTTTGCTTTTCGAAGGTCTTGCAATCGAAGTTCTTTGATTTGGGACGGTATTATGATCGACTTCTATACATCCATCAACTAAAAACTATTCTAGCCCTCAAAATAGGGCCCACTATAAATATGTATGATAGTTCGATTCGGTTCAAATGATAATTCGGGCGTCCGAGTTGAGAACTCAAACTATCGAAGTCTGGCTCGGTAGTCGCATGATTAGACTAGTTTAAATATCCATTGCCTGGAACGTGCGATTCATTTTGTGGATACACATAGTAAATTGCAAGTCTCGGTGTCAAGTTCCTAAGGAGTGGCCATTTATTTACAATCTTCTACCCATGGAACTAAGCTGTCCCGAACAACAGATACCATCCCCCCGGAGCAATCCCATCATCTCTACGTGGCATATATCTCTCCTACACCACTACCCAATGGTCTCGGAGCAACGGCACAGCGCTCGTTGCCAACTCGTTTTGATTGCTCTTTGTTCCTCTGCCGGTCCCCTACAACGTATTTACATTTATAGATATATGTCCTTGCTGCACCCAGCTAGTGTCCCACTCTTTACTCTCACACGGAGCGGTCCCCATCTTCCTCCTTTCCTCTGCAATGGAGCCGTCCCTCCACTTTGTCACAGATCTAACCTTTTTATCTCCACAATGGAGCCGTTCCTTTATTGAAGGAGCCATCCCTTTGTTTACCCCCCAGTGCCTGTCTCTTTCCCTCCGTGACGGAGCTCTTTTCTTCCACCACAACGGAGCTGTCTCTAACCCTCCATGATGAAGCTGTCAACTTATTTGCTTCGCAATGGCAGTGGAATTGTACTTTTATTCACTCAGCAATAGAGAAAAACCCATATCTGTCAAAGAGGTTTCTCGTTGCTCTGGAATAGAACCAAATAGCTTGACAACGTTGTTCTCGTCACTATTTGCATAGACCACATTGGATAAACTCTTCACGTCCGAAGTCTCCAGCTCCTCCGCCATGGAGCTAGTAGCTGATAGAAGAGGGTATAATCCATTGAGATGCCAATTATTGCCCCCTCGAAAAACATGTCATGATCTATGTTATGCATTTCAAAGTCCAAGACACGGACGGCGTGGTTGAATAGGAAGTTGTTGTGCCGTGGATCACATCCATGTCGTCCCGCTCCATGTCGATACCTAGCGGGTCCATCGAACCTGGCCATATCGTTTGTGCGTCATCATTGAATATCATAGTTCTAAGAGAAAGACCCTCATCTGACATCTTTCTCAATTCTCCTATCCTTTTCTGACCTCCTGAAGATCTGGTCCTGCGAAAGAAATATTGTGCCCTCCTCTTGCAGATCTCTCATCTTAATTTCAATTGTCTGTAACGATTTAGTTTGCAGACTTTAAGGCACGCCCTGTGATTTGGTGGATGGAGGCGAGCTGTCGTCAGGTGGAGGCTGTATATACCCTCCACCTGACTGCACATTCATTTATCAGGAAAGATTAATCCGTCTGTTTACAAAGTTATTTGATAATCTTGTAGGACATGTTTTTCGTCTTTATGAACGTGAATCCCTTCTTACATCCTGTATTCACATGAGCTGGGAGTCTTCTACCCTCACTCATCTGATCGGCAATAGAGAGCCGCCGTGGCATCTTGGCTGGACAGCCTCATCTGATTTTGGGCGGACTGGTGACAGTTTTTCTAATGGAGTCTTGCTGTATATCGTATTGGTACAGCTTCTGTGCGTGTTAAGAACCGAGTTTCTACTCTCTTTGTGCAAAGGAACTCCATGATCTGGATCTGTCGCTCTTGAGGAGGCCTCCAGCCGTACCACGATGCACATGGCAATACAACAGGATACTAGAGCATCTTTCCGATGGCTACGGTGCAATGCTCACCTTGAGTTCCATTTGCGATTCTTCTGTCTTGGAGGTAAATAGCAGTGAGTAAAATATGTTTTATGTTTATTTCTGGGAAACAGAATATCAAAATCTTCGAGACTTCTATAAGCATTCATTAGTATTCCATTTTTTTCATTGCAGATGCTTTGGGAAGATGGTGAATGCGAAAGTTTGAAAAGAGACCTTCACATTTGTAGAAAGATGTGCGAAAGACTTGGCCCATTTCATAGATTTGAAGATGAAAGGATATCCATATATGTCGAGCAATCCTCACTGTGACTGCTCCCTCATGAAGTCTTATATAGGCTTGCTCTTTGATTTTTTTGACAACATTTGCCTTTTGACTCCTCCAAATTGATCTAGAAAATGTTGCCACGTTTGCTTCTTTCGCCCGATCAAAAATGTTTGCTTCTTTCGCTCGATCAAAAATAATCAAAACGGCTGAAATGAAAAACTTTAACAGCTATCATGATCCTATGGTCGACGCTTTGTGTGGGCTCACTAATGTTTTTCCGTTCGTCTCGCCGATTTTATGTCAGGGCTGAGCCGAACACAATTTGGGGTACTCTGATCATAAGCTGTGTCCCGCGCACGGAATTCACTTATTTTGGCCAGCTGTCGACCTTTCCGGTTCTATTTCATTACACTTAAACACCACAACATGTTGCTGCCATCGATGGCCTTTATATGTGCGTCATAACTCTTACCGATGATTCCTGCCAACCAGTGGCACCACTTGGGGTCCAGCAGACGGCGCAAGAGCAAGGTAAGCTGCAGAGAAAAATGTAAACGCATTTCGCCCGGGACCATAAATAACTCTCCCGCTGTTATGGACGCAAGGAGCAGGGGAAGTGCAAGTGACAGGCGATAGACAGCGAAGGATACAGTGAAGTAGGATCGGGTACAACGCTGCGTCCTCCCATCAGGCCCTGAAGTCGCAAAAAAGGGCGGTAGTAGAAGCAGAGGTTTAACAAGAGAATGAGACGTAGGTGGAGATGGATAATACAGAAAAAGAGTCGGAGGAGCCATACTTCATTGACAGAAAAAACGAAATACTCGCCGAGAGCTCTTCTATAAATTGTTCCCAATAATCCCATTCATCACCTCATGGGCACGCATATATTTGTATACATCATCACGGACTATACAGAAAGTTATGTACGTTTTTTGCTCTTTTTACTTTTTTGGGTTTTAAATCAGCATTACGAGCCTTGCCACCGGCATGATGGCATCTACTTCTATCATAATGTGAGCACCAAAATAAGCCCGCCCCGCATGACGGGGTAGCTGCCGGCATCAGGCGCAACACGTTCAGCAATGTTCGAGTCCAAAGCCCTGTCTTTATACGAAATTGTCGCCTTTTGAGTTTTTGGCCTATTTGTTAATCTACCTATCCCCCTCGAGCTGAAATCAAGACATTCAAGGCAGTCGAGGGTCTGCTTACAGTGCGAGTTGATGGACTGGCATGGAATATTGCGCGGCGTTGAAAACGAAACAAAATCGCGTCAAAAGCAAATGAGAGAGGAGAAGTTTTAAAGTAGATGTCATCATGCCGGTGGCAAAGCATGTAATGGTGATTAAACCCCCAAAAAGTGAAAATCTTACATAACTTTCTGTATGGTCCGTAGAGGGACCAGCGAAGCGGATACTCTCGTACCATGCGTAAGTTGGAGATTGCAAGGGCGCATCAGGAGAACAATGTCTAGATAAACGAGATACCGAAAAACAGCGGCCCGTGAGGGGAGAGGGAGGACAAGGTTTTCAGTGGTCAATTCGCCAGATCTTACACGCCGGCCAAAATTTCATTCCTCAAACAAACTAGAGGGTGCGATGAAGGTGTATCCATGATCAAGGTCGAGTGCAATATTCAGTGGGTCAACACTGGAACCAGTCGGTGAATCTCCGCAAGGTATTGTCAAGATCCTCGGAAAGGGCGCATAGATTCAAAGTGGAGAACTAAGTACTGTAAGTTGTCATGCATTGGAGGTCACAAAAAAATGCCCTTGAGTTGTGAGACACTTGGCGGTCGACGCGAGAGTTCTATCAGACACGGTACGACGTGCCTCCCATCACAGGCAAAGGCCTCCAAATGCACAGGTCTAGGCCCTCCCAATGAGTGCACCGGATGGTGGCACTGTCGAAATCCTCACAAAGCGCGCGAGGATCTTCTGTGGAAAAGGGAGTACTGTGCTTTGCGTTGCCAATTCAGAGGGTTTGCCCAAAACGCGAAATGTCCCCAAAATCCTGATTTGTGTGGCTCTTCGCAAACGGAAAGACACGAATGTCGTGGGAGTGGGCCTAAGGAAGAATGTCCGTGTAATTATGTCGTCAACCGTCCTGATTACTGTCGCTGACTCGAGGGAATAATCACCCTCTGGATAAAAATCGGAATGAAAATATACTCGGATGAGCTTAAAGCGCGAAGCGCGTTATAAGAAATCAACTAAAGGAATCGATATTAGCTTAGGACAGCATTATACATCGGCTACATCGGCTCCTTCCTTTCGTGTCATGGTCGTGCTTGTCAAATATGGTTCGAGCGCCAACAAGTGTCGCCTTGCCGTGACCATCAAAATATTTTATGATGGCGCCTGTACCAGAATGTCCGTGTAATTATGTTGTTGACCCTCTTTCTAACTGTCGCTAACTTGAGGGAATCACCCCTTGATTAAAAATCGAAATATAACAAACAGCTACAAATAGCAAAATAATATTGTCGTAACGGTGATCATATAATATCTAAACATGTCATCGCGATTTGAATTCATTTGACTTAAAAGCTACATCCGTAAACTAGTCCCCGAAGGAAAGCACGTTGGTGCAGAAGCAGTGCATATCATTGAAAAATATTTATGTGAAAGCTATGTTATGGTATATACGCAAAGTGAGAGTCTGGTAATAGATTATATAAAAACAAAGACCGTAGACGCGTTAACAGTTAAGAAGAGTCTTTGTGCCCTTCGTCTTAGGAGAGGTTTTTCGAAGACGCTTGATTATCAGTCTACTCAAGCACTTACATCTTAATATAAAGATCTAAGCAAAGACAGTCGTGGTGTACAAGCCGGATTGATTTTTCCCGTCGGCCGTATTGGATCTGCCATGAGTATGGACGGACGTCTTCGGGTTAGTGATGCAGCGGATGTCTGTATGACTGCAGTGTTAGAGGGACTAGCACTCGATTTTGTGGCTTTTGTGAGCAAGAAATACAGGTCGAGACCGATGATTACTGGTGAGATGGTTAAAGAAGGAATCAGGTCCAGCATCCATCAGCCAATTTGAGCAACAAGAATTATTTGAAAAGTGAACCATGGATTGCGTTCGAAAGAAATAGTATCAATGAAACATCATAATTTACTTCAGGACGTCAAAGTCCGGCCTCCCGATCTGTGGGCATAGAATCCTTCGCGCCCAGTATTGAGTCTAACCCCCGAAATGAAGAACTTTGAAGAGCATATTTCACTCCTAAACATCATCATACAGCCCTCTTAGATTTCTAAACGAACAAATAGCGCGAAGCGCGTAGTTAAAACAGAAACACCACAAATAACATAAACCGTACGGACTATACAGAAAGTTATGTACGTTTTTTGCTCTTTTTACTCTTTTGGAGTTTTGATCACTATTATGAGCCTTATCACCGGCATGATAGCATCTACTTCTATCATAATGTGAGCACCAAAATAAGCCCGCCCCGCATGACGGCATTAGGGCACTGGACGGTACATAGCTTTCTGTCTAGTCCGTCTGCATTGTTGGTGCCGTTCAAGTGCAATATCACCATGCCCCGTGGATACATACTCCTGCCCATTTAGAACATGTCCAAGTGTGTAAAGAAGGGCCACAACTATTCAGAACACCGTTTGAGCGGAGGCCGTACCGTGCCGAGGACAAGGTCACTATATACATGAAGGCTTCTCAATCTTTCTATATACCTAGCAGCTGATATTATCCCCACTATCCCTCCGGACGACTACGTGCTGACACATGTAGAAGACAGAATAGTCGTGTCTTTTGATAAGGTCCCAGAGACATCGCCTCTTTCTATATTTTAAATCAAATTCCCTACTTTGGGAAGCTATATTGTCTACAATATGACATACTTTGCCATTGATGGAGTAGCTACAAGTTGAACAGTGTCGACCTACTTCCGTCAACTTCATGCTCATAATTTTTGTCTGAGTCTTCAACCTTAAAACCTAAGCGAAATTCGATGTCGGACCAATCCTCGAAAGAAAAAAGCAGTGAGTATCGAAGGATAGCCGACAAATCGAGATTTATCACTACAAGATGATGGAGATGCTTGTACGTTTGGCCCTTCCGATAAAGTTGGGAATTTGTCACAAACCACAATTGTCCTTAATGCAATATGCTATTGGTGGAACTGTGCATACCCCGGAAAGATTCGGGCGAAAGAGTGGAAGTGTGGAGGTGGAAACGGGTATCATTTGAGAGATTGATGGCGCCAATCTTGATAGATGGATGCCATTCGTAAACGACGTTGTCAAGCCCAACCGCGAAAATCCAATTAAACTCATGATCAGCGTACGGTACCTTCAGTACGGCCTCAATTTCTATTTTGCGCTCTATCAGATGAAGAGTTCTAAGGACTACATTTGCTTATTGGATATTTTAACAACGCAGATAAAGTGAAAGTTGTATTGTTGCGCGGGGAATCTACAAGAGCACGCGTATTTCTCAACCCTAACCTGTACATGTCCGCTAATACTAACCCGTGCTGGATGGCAAGGTCTTTGAAAGTCATAGAAAATCGTTTCAAAATCCTCATCATATTGGTAGCAGACAATTGCTATAAGCCATGTTCTCATCTAATCACCATATGGCACGTGGTACTTGCCGTCCTTAGAGATATAGTAGTTGATAACGCGGACTGGTATCTCATCTTCGATCGAAGGAGAATAGTGCCAACCCTCGTATATTGACTTTCCTGAGTATTTCTGAGTAGAGTACCTCAACTTGCCCTTGTAGGTGCGGAACATAATACTGGAGGATACTGGAGATTGCTGAAGACAGAACCTTGAATATGTTTTGGTATACATCGAGAAGCTCAGACTAGGCAGCCATAAATGCCATTCCTGATGCCTACCCAACTTTGACCACACGATGGACTTTTCATTATCCAGCAGATAATCGCAATTTATTTAGCTCGGTGGGAAAATATCATTCGGGGACTGTGCTTGACTTCGATGCTGTTTCAGCCTTGAGGAAATAACAGAATGCAGGAGGAGGGGGAGGAAAGTGACGGCAAAGAGCAAATGGACAATATTGACCGCGCGGAAAACCCAGAAACACAAGAAGATCAATTGTACTGAATTGTAATAGGCGTAGCTAGTGGCGTGAGAGCATCAACAAAAGGTGGAGACACACCCTAGACTGCTTTAAAATTGTTTGCCTATGATCCCAATCTCGCCGCAGGAGTCTTGGAAGAATGTCTTTGAAAAGTGTGCTCAATACCTCTCTTCAATGCCTACTCATATGGGTAATCCACATTGCTTTTCCAGTACTCTTATATCAGACAAGGCCAACGTGAAGCACAAGTTCAGTTTTTGGTCAAGAGACTCTATGATATTGTCCTTAATCTGGTAGAGCAATAATGCCGTCTTATTCCAGAAGGTCATATTTTGTTCATAACCCCCCCAGGTTCCTCGTCTGATCGAAGGCACGATATTTCCAGACCAAGGTTTCATTTTATAGTGAGCGAAGTATAGCACATCGGGCGGATTAACTGGCACTGTTTGACAGTCTTTCATGTCCCATTTATGCGTAATTCCCGAAGCGGCAAAGATTTCGTCAGTTCTTGCGACGCTCAATGTTGCGTCCAAATCTCTATTGTGCCCTTCCTCTTCCAGCCACCTTATGGTCTTGAGCTCAAAGATGTGTTGGCTCGTAAGAAGCTACTCAATTCCAATGGCTTACTGCGCGTGGTGGTCCAGCTATGTCCAAACCAGTAAGAGCTTATCTGAATCTGACAAGTATGTTCTTGATCACTTAGGTCAAAATAATTTTGAATAGCTCTCGTGAAATTAATTGAAGGACCATCGAATTGGCGTGAAGCTAGAAAGTAGCAGTCATCGTCCATTTGAGATACGTAAAGTGTTTCATGTCGAAATCGTATCAAAAAATCTTGCATCGCCATAAATTGACGGCTGCCATGGTCGTGTACATGTGACCAATTTGTGTAAGTTAGATGTCCAGAACTACGAAGTGAAATTAGGATCTGCTGCATGTAACCGTCACTCGCATCGTCATATAAATAGAAATGCGACCAGCCGGTACAAAAACCGAAATTTAACCATTCTCGAAAGTATTTCGCTGAGTTTCGGACCGTCGTTAGGGCTGAAAGTGTGTAGCGAGACGATAAATGATGTTTGTCAAGTGTAATTGCTTTGATTTTGCAAAGGCTACTTGAGTCAATGTCTATGATATCTATAATCAATTCGCGATCATTAACCGTTGCCTTGTGTGGAATAGAACAAGAAGAATAATGTTTATAGGTCTTCAGATAACCCCCCATTTGTGATGCAAGAGAGCAGCGTACGGAGTTTGAGCCAAAGGGAGTGTAACTCTTCCATGGTTCATATCCAGTGGTCATGTGAATAGTTAGATTGTCTTGAAATGGTTCTATGTAAGCAGAGCCAACAATCAATCCTTTACAGTTAGGAGCCTGTTCCCAGGATCTCAAGTCATAAGCTTGAGGCAAATCAGCAGGTAATGCCTCAGAATCATTGAAAATTGGTGGCTTAATATCAAAAACATCTATGGGCAGGTAATGACACAAGCGAGCCATCTCATCTAAACTAATATTCCACAAAGGATCGCCAACGATGCGATATGTTGGTATTGAAACAGTTAAGAAAGCAAGCAAATATTCAAGTCGGAACTTACACCTCTTATAGAGAGAGTGCAATATTTCTATGCGATTGTTGTTAATCATCTATTATTTGGAAGTAAAGCTTCATTTTAGAAGATGATCAATAGTGATTTAAATCTAAAGTTTAATAGATTTTTGTCTATCTGTCTGTTGCGCACTCAAAACGATGGTTTTCCGCATTCTTCTCTTTCCACAAACCTCCACCGCACGTGCGTGCTTAGAAACATACATAAAGAAAAATACAATGTACAAGACTCTATGCAGTCTTTGTGACGTCGTCCCGTGGTTTGTGTAGTTTTTAGCTCCCCGTCCGTCCATTCGGAGTGTTCCGCGGCCCGCAGGTCCACAAATTCCCCTTCAACTCCCCTCGAGTCAAGTTTCTCTTCCCTCAACCCCTCCCAAATGAAATTATCGTCACAATAGCGCACACCCATTTCCTGACCATGCATGAGTAATGTAGATGCGTTCTTTTCTCTTCCTCATGTTTACTGAGGAGTTTGTGGAGGGTGGAGGATGGAGGGTGGTCACCTCATATTGATGACGGACTATACAAAAAGTTACGTAGGTGTTTTGCTCTTATCATTTTTCTGGGGTTTTATTCACCATCACGTGCTGTGCCACCGACGCATTCAAAATATGGGCGTTGGCCATAGGCCTTCACAACACACAGCACACGCCTTGCACAGTGCTACTCCTCTCCCTCTCCTCCCATACTATTACTACCATTGCATTCTTTGCCAAGAGGGATGCGTCTTGATGAAGCATCATCATTATCATCACCTTCATCAGCATCCCTCCCCAAGATCGCTCCCCCTTGCAACACAGCTCAACGCCCTCCTCCTACTCTCCACCCCTCAAGGGCTTCGAATTCTCTGGAAAGTGCTAAATTTAATCATATTCATTCGGCAGCCCGGGCAGCACGGCTGCGTGGTATGATTATCAAAATTTGAAATACTTGGACTCATGAGCAGATAGAAATAAGAAATTGTAAGTCTCATTATGGTGGAACAGCAATCGATGAAATATGATCTGATGGAAGAGTTGCGGAAAGTGCACAAGGCGAAACCTCGCTCTTCTTCTCTCCATGTAATAGGGGGTGATGATTCTACGGCTATGTCATCAGATTTAATTCTAAACTTGATGCTCCTTGCTCTTGGAAGGACTTGCAATCGACGCTCTTTGCTTTCAGAAGAACTTGCGATCACCTTCTATGTACACACTCTAACCTTCGAATTCAAACCCTTTCGTACTCCATTAAAGGATCATAGTATAAAATTGTTCGATATGAGTTGTCACTCTTGGTCCACCTACAGCTTCTCTCGCTCCCCGATGTCCTCCCAGATGGCATCGTCGGGCACTGTTGCTGCTGGTTTGGGGGATAGGCGAATGGGCTGTGCAAGCAGCAGCTCGCAAGGCGCAATTCCTGTTATTGGCTGCTCTCAAAAATAAGATATGAATTCTTGAGTAGACGAGAAATTTAGTACATCGGTCTCAAGACGAGGGAACAAAGAGTGATTGATTTGATGAGTGGTCAAAAGGGTTGGGGAACACGCAATAAAAGTGAATCGTCAGGACATTTATGTTTAAAATGTCCGCAACCATTCGGAATGCTTCACCTGTAATCTTAACATATTCCCAACTTGTCCAAATGCCAATCATATTGTCAATCATCGCCAGCTACTTCGAACCCTCTGTTCTTAAGGGTCGCGTTAGAGTTTTTAGCGGCTATCGAGTATTCGAAGGATACTTCCTTCACCTGTGGCGTTCAAAAGCGGAGCTGAGATCAGGCCTGCATACTAAGCGAGGAGAAGGAGGCCGCATTGGTATTTTTGATAAGATGCCAATAAACTAAATCAAGAGAAAGAAGCAATGCTATTTACATTCTTTGCGTCTTTTCGATCTTTTGTGCTTTCAGCTCGAGGGGTTGGAGAGGTAACTAAATCGGCCAAAAACCAAAATTGCGACAATTGTTTTGAAAGGATGATGTGGACTCGAAATAAAATGACCATATTATAGATGATGTATACAAACATATGTGTGGCGGTGCGGTGGCAAATACAGTTAGTAACGAACAATTCATTGGAGCGTCCTGGGCAAGCGTTTTAGCCCCTATTCAAAAGGTTGATTTACAAAAGTCTCCACGCAAAAGCTCTTCGGCCAACCTTCCCTACTTTGAATAAGAAACGACTCGTATGCGGACGTGATTAATTGTTTGATCGGACCTTGATGTCTTGGAGAAAAAAGTGACGTCATTTCCATTCTTCCCCGTCTTCTTAATAACATGCAACTTTAATAACTTAAAATTTTCACATTATGTGAATAGAAGTAAATATCCAAATCTACGAAATTATTGTTGTTGTTGTTGATATTCGGGGGAAAGTCCGTTGATCTGTGAAAAGATTTTAGTCGAGTAGTTATGCCGCAAGAATTATCCAAAAGACCAACTACTACCCGTGCTTTTTGTGATACCCTAACAAGATTGGTAGTGTTGCAGCCCCACTATGTCCAACTACTGCTTCTTGAAGCACTAAATTTCTACGGAAGGCATCTCAGCCCTTACCGCAAGTACACCCACCGTGTTGTTTTCCAACTACGGCGCCGTCAATCCCCTCCAACAATCCCCTCCAGCAATAAATGGTGATGCGTAAAATTACACGCGGATCAATGGAACACCCGTTTCTTTTGATCTACATCTCAGAGATATTTTGCCTCTCCCGCAACAATCACACCCGCTCCTTTCCTCTACATACTCTTTCCGAAGCCACAGTAAAGCATGGGATCCGGCCAGGATATAATAGGGCCTCCTCTCGATTTTATGCAAGGCATGTCTCCGTTTATGCGCCCCTATGTCTGGCCATCCAACACCTGCGTCCTCCATACTGCAGTTAGTATGTGACGCCACAGACCACGCTTGAGATGAGGTACAGACTAGGCACAGAATGTGTCTGGACGCATTCTTGACCAGGTTGCCAGGTTTATGCCCTTACCATGCGCGTGCTCGCAATCCTTCATCTCCTTGGGTCGCCACTAGACCGTTATCGACATGATTTGCCTCCTCATGCCTGCGCAACACCGTATCACACGACAATAGTGCAACGAAATACTAGACGTGGCGATAATAAATGAGGGCAAGTGTGTGGTCCTCTTTAACACCACCATAGACTTGCAGCTTGCTTTGCGTAGGGATAGGTAAGGTAGCCTACAATGAAGAGACGAGGAGTAAAATGTGCTTGTCTAATGATGAATGCTATCTATTTCTTCGCTTTCCTTCATCTCACTCACCCACGCTGTAGGCAAAGCATAGGACGGCGGTACATTGAGATCCTCATATCCGACCACCTCGACTCATCATGCAAAGCCGTGGGGGCGGTGACCACCGCCGGTGAGGATCTAGTTGAAAGTTTCGACGCAAAAATTGCCTGTTTAAAAATAACTTGCTCTCTTTCTTCGATACAGACTGCATCAGAATCGTCATTTTCCCGTATTTATCGAGGGAATATCAGGCGGACAACGTCAAAAATTGAACCAGAATCACCACGCTGCTCAGCAGCACCACGATCAGTATCGAAATTCCTACCACTACAAGAAACAGCACGTGTACGGTCAACGCCTACCTTATAACCCCTCGAGGAAGGACTTCCAGATGCCGCAACAGCATACTCAGCGACAGTATAATGTCTCTTCCAGCCACTGCAACAGCCACAGCCACATCTTTAAAAGCAACAACAACCAGCAACACTGTGCTTCTAACAGCAGCAACAACAACATCAACATTACCGCGACAAAGCGGACGAAAAATTCGGACATCGTCCAGATCTGCCCTTTTCTTCCACTTAGATCGACGTCAAGTTCACAGGATGCTCTCACTCATCTCTGTTTTCCCTTTATCCTACACACACTGTAATATGTGTAGCTTGACAACATCCATGTAGTCCTGCGCACCGACGGTCGTCATGACAGGGGGGGCTTTTGTCTCCTTTGCCACCGCCGAGGAAGCTCGCAGCGCCCAAACGGCCAAGGACCGGTTCACGCTTGGGGGCCGATACATGGAACTCTTCCATACCTCGCCGGAGGAACTGGTCTGGTCATTGATCGAGCAGCAGTATCAGCCCCAGCGGAGTCAACCGGACTTTACGGCTGCTTGCAAGAGCACCAGCAGCGTGGCAACGAGCAGCATTATTAGCAGCGAGACGAAAGATACGACGGCTAGCATTATTAATGTTGGCAGCCTCAACAACAACATCGATAGTGCCTTACTCAAGGTGGACGATGACAGAGACCTGGTGGCTGCCGAGGTCACCGTATGGCTAATTAAACGGTCAATAATCATGGTGAGAACTTCGTACCCGTATACACCGCGAAGTGGTACACGTGCGTGCACAAGAATATCATGGGGGTAAGGGTACTAGCTTATCCCCCCATGGGGTGATTCTTATAGGAGCCACGGCAACACTTTGTTTGAAGTAGCTTATAGTACCAGTGAAAGCAGAAACATAAGCGGGAGCGGCTCAACTAGGCAGTCACGCATTCGATTGGTCGACTATGGAAAAGGGTGAGCTCACGCGTGCTTCGGAAGAAATACCATCGGATGTGGAGCTTGGAGACGCCATTGACACCCCTATAAAAGTGAATGGGCGCGGGCTTCAGGTGGATGAAGACAGAGCAGCATATCTGTAGGCTGCGGAAATCATCGAGGATTCTGACTTTCCCTAGCCAACAGATCTTACTGGAACGGTACCCGTGCCCTCTTTGAAAATCTTTCATATTTCGAAATGTATTAGAGAAGTGATTGGAAGGGTTGGGAGGAAGAACTGTAATTGCGGGCATGGCTGACATGGCTGACAACGACCGTTTGCTATCCGCTTCTTACATCCACTGGCGGCGATGAGCAATTTACTGCCCCCATTCAATCGCACCCATGTATTGTCCGGTGGGGAGGGCGACGGGTATTTCACAAAAGACATTCGAACCTTTAAATCCCGCGTACATAGGCTGTTGGGGTCCGAGACGAACTCCTTTGCGGAAGTGCATGGATTTAGGCACTGTAATATCAGTGAAGGGGAGGTCGACCTTTTGATATGGCACACTCTGCCCAAATATAATATCTTGAAGAGAGGCCAGAGTAGGCCTGCATTTCTCGACAAGCATCATTTGATATTTAGGTACACATTTAAGACTTGAAAATTGCGTCAGATATCAGAGACCAATCTGTACATGTAATTGCATTTAGTTGTTTATTTTAAATATTTCAAATTACCGCACAACACCCATCGCACAGTCAATTGCAGAAATGCTCGTTGACAAAGAACTTGGAGGAGATCCGGCAACTTATACCCTAACGACTATGAGTTGTCGTTGTCGGGCGCCTTCGAGGCATAAACTTTATCGAAAGGATCAAAATAGTGCCTTTTGGCAATTTTCCTGAGCCCATCGGTAGCACTTTGGTGACCTTCAGGCTGCCTTGCAGACCAGATTCTTCCCACCCGATTTTGATATCCACAAAAACCACGTCTTACATCGATAGCGACATCCGCCCAGTGGGCCATATTGCTTGAAAATATCCAGGGGCTGGGTCAGTTGAGGAGGTGTGAGGTTGGGAGAGCGCGTCGCTTTCGATATGATGCACCTTGCTAATGGCCTACAGCCTCATGTATCCGGGGCGGGCTTGATTTATCACTCATAATATGATAGAAGCAGATGCCACCATGCTGGCGACAAAGCAGGTACTTGCGACAGAAACGGCTCCTCCGCGGTCCAACCCCTCCATGTCATGTTTATTGGCTTGAGAAATTCCTCCTCATTGGTCCTCCTACACAAATTCTCTCAGAAGTGACGAGTTTTATCAGATACTGACGAATTACATGACCTCATTTGGACCCAGGGGCTTATTAATCTCTAAATCGTGTAACGAGTGATTTTACTTTCGTTCATATTTTGTGGCAAGCATGGCTTGCCACATTGCAAAAGTTGTATGTAAAGGAATGACATTTTTTCCAAGATAGCCGGAATCGGGCAGAATATATTAATTACCCCGTGACCCTTACTTGTTACTACTTGATTTAAAAAACAGCAGAGTAAGGTCTGGATGGGTAATGGAAGGAAAGGTTACGACCGTTATTTACATATCTCGTCATGGAAAGCATTCTGTTTACTTTGGTCATTCATTATTGCTATCATTTGGCTCCCTTTAATCATGCCGTCAGGGCAAGTCTCGCGCATGGCTTTGTTTGATCAAATAGGAATGAAAAATGCTTGCCAAGATGTTATCGCGAAGGTATACACAAATGTCTCGATGATAGTGATTTCCCTGTCAAGCCAATCTTGTACGGCGCAGGAACTCGGCTACTTGTTCTATCAGCGCCAGGACTACGTCTATGCCGCACATCTATATGAGGAGATGTTGCGCAACGGGATATCAAAAACATATGTTGACGTTGCTTCTTATCGGTGGCTTTCGGATTGTTACGAACAACTCGGTCTTACGGAGTCCGCAGAATTTTATGCGCGCAGAGCTTTGGAAATCGGAGATGAGATTATGCCCGCACTGAATATAGCCAGGCGCTTGGAGGAAAAGGGAGACATTGATGAAGCGGCTGGTCATTTCAGCCTCGCATGCACTTTGTACCTGGCATTTCAACCGCTTCCCAAGGACAGCCGAGACTAGCTTGAATCCGGTGACCAACGCGTGCTGTGGCCACATACGTTTTCGACGGGGTATCTCAAGGAACTGCAGACACTTGATGCGATCGTAAATGACAGCGAAATTACCGATGAAACACGGGCTCAGGTGCATTGGGAGTTGATTACTCTCACGCGGCCTCTATTCAACTGTGGTGAGGAGCTCTTCCGACGCGGAAGCAGCTAAGGTAACGGACAGAACTATTATTATGCGACGCCTTCCATTCTGCCGCACCCGACCAACCCGGATGAGGACCATCTTATTATCACGCGACTTCTAAATTATCGTATCGACTCCGTAGGACGCTACTACAAGGATTTTCTGCCAAAAGATGATAAAAGTGGCATCCTGCGTAGCGCTTGCGTGCTTTACATTGGTCGTGGTGCAGAAAATGGCGACGTGGTTCGCGTCATAGACGGGCGGTTTGAAAGGGTTTCATACCATTTTCTAGGCACCGAGGATCCTCGATTATTTCAATTGGACTCAGGAGAGATACGCGTTTTTTGGACTAGCTGGGAATTTTCCAAGTACCTTGGTGAAGGTTCAAGGATAATAAGCGGGGTCCTACACGTCAATACTTCTACGATTTACGTGGACCACCTCTTCCAAAGTCCCTTCAATCGATTCTTAGAGAAGAATTGGGTTGTTTTCCAAGTCCCCGGGGACCCCCTGAGGATTGTCTATGAGTGGCATTCCCTGCGGATAGGCACATTTAATCACAGTGTTGATATCGACAAAATACAGTTGGATTCAACGATTGCTACGCCATTAATTTTCAAGCACGCTCGCGGATCGACAAATGGATGTTTCCGCAAGGGCGAGCTTTGGTTTCTCATCCACAGCACTACGTGGCACAAGGGACCAGGGCCAATCTACTACCATCGAATAGCTGTGTTGAATGCAACCACCTTGGATTTGAAGCGATACACATACCCCTTTAAGCTGGAATCACAGGAAGGGTCTGTTGAATTCTCTCTGGGAATGACCATAGATGCTAAAGATCGGCTTTCTATTGCTTATAGTGTGTTTGATTCGTCCTCTGTGATAAGGCGAATTCCAATGTGGAAAGTTGAAGCCTTGATGACAAAACGCTGAAATCAGCTACCCCTGTCTCAAGAGTACAAGATAGAGCACGTGATAAGAGATCAATACCTGAAATTATTCGTATATAATCGGCTCTACTTTATGTATTTGATTTATCATCGGTGGTTACGTCACATGTGCAATTTCTGGCTTCAAGGGGATTCCCTAGATCTATTGGTTGAGTTGAGAATAATTTAAGTAATTCAGTGGGACGTCAATGAGAGGAGGTCTCTGTGTAAAGCTGACGCCGACATTAGATAGAGTCATAACAACCACGGTTGAATCTCCTCGGTTACAGAGAGAACCCACTGAATTCGTAGTCGTCCTAGCTCTCATCGTCAGCAAATGCGGTGCCAGTATGATGCTCGAGATTAGTCTCATCCGGTATCTGCGATTAGTACACCATGTGTAATGTATTAAGACAACCTGTGACTCGATTATTCAAGTATGAGACAAAAATCGATTAATACTTTAGATTAAAAATACATTCATAGGGAATAGAGACCGAGACCGAGAAGGAAGGCATTAGCAAGCACATCCAGCAAGTTTATTCATGTCTTGTAGTAGATGAATGATTTCGAAACCCACAGCAATTGATTACCATTTAAGGGGATATACGTGAGATTATTTGCCAGTGAACAGCTGAGCTACGCTTGCAGAGAATCGCTCTCTGTACATTTGTCCATCTGCCCTCTACCTCCCACACAAGCGACGCCTTGTAGAGGGATAGAGTATTCAAGTCCAAGCCGGTGGCATAAGAAAGCGGGTATGATTGCACGCATTGATCTTGCGGCATGCACTTTTGCTAGCCAGAGAATGCGTAACACTGTAGGTTTGGCTTTGGAGCACCGGCAATCATATAAATGATTGGGTGCTGATGGGCGAGGACAAAGCACACCTGAGTGTACTTGAACGACATCCGAGTGAACTAGACCATGACATTTCCAGCCGTTTTTGGTTAGCACAAACCATGCAGCTGCAGCTGCCAAAGCAGCCGAGGCGGGAGCAGAACCATCAATAAGGGTGAGACAAGGCAATGGCAGCTTCATTATGCACAAGATTTTGCAGAAGAGAAAGCATGGCTCTTCCCGCCATCGCTAATCTATAATCGGGAAGGAGGAGACATAACTAACATGTGGACACTCAATCAGAGACATCCACCTATGTGTTACTATTCGTATACTTCTACATCTGCAAATCATCGATAAGACGCACCGCGACAGCTCAACATGATTTTTCAGGCTATGCTAACGAACCATACGGTGTAACCTGACCCCATCGTATATCACTTACCTAGGAGTGGATGACGGCAGCCAAAAAACATGACAAGACACTTGAGAAATCTATGAAATGGTATGATGGTGACAGGCATATCATGTCTGCAAATGTGGAAGTTTTTTATAATTCAAACGCTATTACCAGGACCTGAAGGACTAACGATTCTCCGTCTAGCCTAGTCCTTGATCAAATGATGTAAAAGTAATCGAGAAACGATGTTAAAAACTATCAAGTCCAACAAAGTATTTTCCTTGTTTTGAAGGTCTTCGACATGTACAACAAGTGACAAAGTTCGACTTAGACCAAATATAGAACATCTCTGAGCACTACCATCAGTGAATTTGAGCAACAAGAATTATTTGAAAAGTGAACCGTGGATTGCGTTCGAAAGAAATAGTATCACTCTGTTAGAGGGTGTGTTCTCCCTCAAACCCCTCAAAAAGCAAAACCCCCTCAAAAAGCTTTTTGAGGGGTTTGTCGATGTGTGTTCGATGCTTTTTGAGGGGTTTGAGAAGCAGAACAAACCCTGTAAAAAGCAAAAGGCACATGACGCACACTCATATGCACCTGTACCAAGCCCAACCGAGCCCTATGGGCACTTTTTGCAGCAAAAAAGGCTCTGAAATTGTTCTTTATGTATTTGTGGTCATGTACGTGTGGCTGGAGATTTTTGGGGGCCACGCAAAGTAGCCCATCGTTCCCCCCTACCACCCGTAGGCCCATAATGCAAGCCACAATTCAAATTAACACACACTTGCCGCGCCTTTGTTTGCGTATACGAAGCCCCTCGTCCCAAGCTTGTCACTCACCAAGGCACAAACAAACATACAGTTCCGCCGTGATTGGCCTGTTCCTAGGAGGGCTGCTTGTGGAGTCATAAAAATGCTAACAGAAAGACGTCACCGCATTTTGAGGCTCCTCGCTGTAGCTTTGCTCATTCATCCTCTACGTCGAGGGCTTTGGCACCAAGACCCCTACCGCCCCCGGACGTTGGAGGAGCTGTTCCAAGTTTTTACAGACAATAATTTTCTGAAGCTTCATCGTTTTACCAAGGAGCAAGTGGTGTACATGATTTCCAGGCTCCATCTCGAGGGCATCACACAAGTCAAAGGGTAAGCACGCGTGCACATTGGATGCTTGGCTTCCGATTACCTGCCCCTCTTAAATCTCCGGGAGAAGACAAGACAGTGCTACTTGATTCCTTACATCCTCTCGATGCCCACGCCCTCAATTTTTAACAGGATGAGAGCAATGCCTTCATCATTCGTGTTCGTCATGCCCCTCGGCCGCCTTGCGCACCCTCACTTAGTGTCTGGGACCATGGAGCACGTGTACGGTTACGATCGCACACAAATTACTGAGTGGACCAACAGCATGCTTGAGTATATGTTCAACGAATGGGCTTTCCTGTTGGAACTGAACGAAACGCGTCTCGCTGAGAAGATGGACGAATACTGCTACTTGATGGGCACGGAATTTACACCTGCCGCTCCAGGAGAGAGTAACGCCTACCTTGCAATAGATGGGGTGAACATGTAAGGCCTTTTCTGTACACCACTTTCAAAACAGCGTCTTCCATGGGCCTCCCCTAAAAACAATTCCTCGATTCACTCCTCTCCACTGATTTATCACCGCAGGAGAGTTTCCTACCCTTCCCGCTACCAGGAACGGTACTACAACACCAAGTACCACTACCACGGGATAAAGTTGCAGGGGATGGTGTCCCCCGTAGGCATACTCGAGTCAGTCTTTGGCCCTCTTCCGAGTATACGGAACGACGCCACCATGTGGTCTCTCGCCCGGGATTACAGTCCAATGAATCGCATCAACCTCGCGGCTGGGCGGCACTGCTTTGCCCTGGGTGACCCGGCTTACCGTGGTCACAATATGCAAAATTATATTGCCACGTCCTTCTTCCGTTTTCAACCGGAGGGACTGACAATAGAGCAGGCGGCTTTCAACGAGAACCTAGCGAGGGCGCGCGTCGTAATCGAGTGGATGTTTGGACTCAACTACACCCTTTGGCGCCGCTTGCAGCTCGTGCCACACATGCAGGTGTGTTCTACTCCGCTAGGAAAAATGTTCCTCGTTTGTGCTTTCCTTACCAACGTTCATACATTCTTGAATGGGGGGAACATAGTGTCCTTTTACTTTGGGGGCACACCGCCTACCCTGGACGAGTACCTCGCTGCCCCCCGGCCACAACACCGAATATCACGTGCTCATGACTTTTACGAACAGGCACAAGAGATTTTCGATGACATGTACAGCTGAGTACAAAAGTGATAACGTCTTAAAGTACCCCGGTCATTTTATTTTTTTTCCTTTGTTCCACGTCGTACTTCTTTTTAGATATTACCTTTTCCTCAATCTCTACTTCTATTTCTCAATTCTCATTCCTTATATCCTCCTGCCTTCTCCTCACCATCCTCGTGTTTGATGCGGGAGATTCAGACATCCACCCCCCTCCCCTCCCTCCACCGTGTGACGGGGGCGCGGTCTTTCCCACCGAGAAAGGCTGACAACGCTCTTCCTGTGAGGGCAAAGCCGCCCCACCTCTCCCTCCCCCTCCAAATGAATATATTGGTCGTAGTTTAAAACGACGCCCCCCCCCCCGTCCGCCACCATCTCCGTCCTCATGAGGAGGCGGACGCTTGTTGGTGGCGGCCATCTCCACATCATCCGCCAGCCCATTCCCCTCATCCAGTTCCTGAGCCGTCCTAGGAGCATCTGGTTCAAAAGGGCCTTTCCTTACGCGTCGCTGCAAAGCATCGATGGACGTATCCCTTCGATATGACACGTATTCATCAAATTCTTCCGGCCCACCCCCCCACCCGCAATCCGCTTCGTCGTCACAAAGCAAGAATGCGTCCTGGACATGGGCGTCCCTGGGCACAGGCCTCAACGGAGGAGACGGCACCGTTAAGGAAGAAACAGAGCTGTGGCGCGAGGGTAGAGGAGACGGAGGAGCGGGGGAGGACATGGAAGAGAAATGACGGTTGGTTACTTCTCAAGCTTCCGTCTTCACCCTTTCCAAATCCTCCCGAGTAAGATCCACCCGTATGGCCACTGCCTCCAACTGGAGGGGCCCTAACAAAAGCTTGAACGTGTCATTGTAGTACGCCATCTTCTCCCTTTCTTGGTCGGCTGGCTTGGCCGCGTCCTTGGCATTCTTGGTCTCGCTGTGGGATGGACGGCTAGTGGGTGGTTGGGTAGGTGCATGAGGAGACGGTTAAATTGTTTAGTTGGTCTGTGGGTGCATACGTAGGTGTTAAGGCATGGGGAGGTGGATCGTTAACAGACCTGTGTGTTTGTTCAATTAAAGTAATAATCCTGTCAAATCTCTCCTCGGTCGCCTTCTTCTTGCTGGTGGTCGGTGGCTGGCCTCCACCTCCTGACAGGAATGCCTTCGGGGCAGACACAGTGTTTTTTCTTCCATGGTTGTACTTCTTCCCTCCCTTCCTACAGTGCTGCGCCATGGCTTCTTCCATGGAAACGCACTGGGAGTCTATTTCAAACCCCCCCTTCTCCTCTCTACCTTCACATTCCTCCTCCTCCTCCAAAGAGACATGGCGGTCGCGTCCTCTACCCCCTTTCATAAACGCTTTCATCAAAGAGTTTCGGGCGACATGTTTGCCACCCCCTCCAGCCCCCTCGACCCCCTTCCGGAACTCTCTGGATAGAGTGCATACCGCGCCCAGGTCAGCGCCCGTGGTTGCGTACGCAACCACGGTATCGAACTGGGGTCCCCTTCTCCTGTATTCGTCTAGGAATGGGGACCGCATGCTGGACAAACTGCAGGTGGGGATGTGGGGGTGTGTGGGGGGGGAAGAAGCGAAAACAAAAATACACTCCTCCACCCACCCAATGACAGACTTACCCCGCAAAGGCGTCGCATTGACGGTGAACAATCAGAGTGTAGGCCAGCTCCTCGCAAAGGGACTTGGCATCCCCTACAGCCATGGTTTGTGCACAGTTTGCGCAACTTTTTTGAGCCATGTCTGATACTTTGTGGGCTTGGTGGGCATTTCATCGAGTTCTATTGCACCTGACTGTCCTAGGCTGCGTAGAGCGGCCAAGCCCTCGGACGCGCTGTCGTTGAGCCGCCGTAGTAGGTTCGTTGTTGTGGTATTGTCAAGAGGGACTTCCTAGGGGTGGTGGATGGGTGGGTGGGTAGAAGTGGGATGTATCTCGATATCGATGTTGTGGATGTATGATCACGCACCTCTGCAACTGTTGATACGGCCGTGCATGAAAGGGGAATTAGGGGGGGGTTCCATATTACACACTGTGTGTTTTGGTGGGGTGGATGGAAAGTGTGTGTGTGGGTGTGAGATGGAGGAACGAAGGTGTGGCCACATCCACCCATGCCTCCCTCGCTCCACTGATCCGCCCATCCGCGCGATCCCTCACTCGTGTCCAAGAGAACCGCATACATGTACTAGTTCTTCTCACAATCGACAAAAAGGTGGGAGCCCTCCCGGCGCGGCCTTCCGTGGTGGTGAATTCTTCGAGGGAACTTGCGGCCACCGAGTTCTGAGACTCCTGCGTCTCTTCATTATTCGGACACGGTGGTTCGCTGCTTTTACTGCCATACCAATCATTATAGTGGGCGGAAGGGGGAGAGAGCGGTGTGCAGGCTGGAGCAAAAGGCATCTGTGGTGACTGTGGGTTTTAGGGGGACGATTAGGAGCACATGGTAAATCAATGTCACACGCAAAAATTTATGCCTACGGGCCCACAGCGCAACATCACAACAACAAGAAGTGTAGGACAATGTGAGGGACCTTTGAGGGGCTGCGCGGTCGTAGGCACGTGCATGCAGGCACGTCCAAGTAGGATAAGCCACTGACTATGCGTATAAGGAGGGAGACTTGAAAAAGCCCTTTGCGTGGTCGTTCATGGGTCAAATGTCAAGCCACACCCATATTTCGGTAACGAGAGTAGACTACAAGTGAGGGGCATGCAAAGGAAAGCACAATGATAATGTAGTTGGGGATAAAAGGGGTGATGTTGCTATTTGAGGGGTGATTTTGCTTTTTGAGGGGTTTGCGATGGGACCCTTCAAAAAGAGCGACCAATGTATGAGGGGTTTGCAGACCCCTCAAAAATATTCTTGAACATGGTGGAAAATGTAAGCTGACTCTCGTCAACCATGGAAAGCTCTGGCGACAGCGGTGCTAATGGCGGAGAGGGGGATCGTGCTGGGGGCGAATGCGGTGGTAAAGGTGGAGAAGGAGGCGGGGGTGGTGTCACCGGAGTCCGTAAAAATAATCGCTGCACCGGTGGGGACCACATACACTTGCGTTAGCCTCAAGACGGAATCCTCGACAAATCCAAGATCCGTCAATCATTTTTCCACGACATTTCATGAACGTGAGGGAAAAAAGGGGGACATGACGCGATATAGATGGCCGTGTTCCAGGTGCTCCATGACATGCAGGAAAATGGCCAAATTAGGGCAAGCATGATTGAGGTAATATCGCACGAGCACACAGTGATGAGACATGTGAACCGATAACACGTTAAAAATAAGGGTATAATCGGTTGTATACTTGTGGAATCGACGAGTGATATCGTCCATGCGTTTGATATCAAAGACCGCAAGCCTACTCAAATCGCGAATGGCCGTTTCTGTGGGCGTCACCATCTCGTCAAGTGACTTCAAAAACGCCTTTGCGGGAGCATCCAGGTTGGAGTACCGCACCTGTTTTTCAAATTGACCGATTTTACTGTCCTAGATAAATGCCTGGACATTGAATCGACTGTGTACATTGCTACGTACATTATCGGCAAGCCACTGAGCCGGTAAACGAGGCTCCACATACAGTGAAACGTTGTCGTCATCACCAGGACTCTCTTGGTAGCGATCACTCGTTACCAGGGCCCGAAAAGCCTCTCTGGAATGGTATACTTGTCATTTTTCTCTCGAATACTATCCTGCAATAGCTGATGGATGGCTCCAATTTTAGCGTGTTCAAAGTCCACTCGCATGTATTCAAGGAAGGAAGGAATGTCGTATGTATAAAGCTCGTCCTTTCTCCACAAATAACCCTGATTGGCCGACAACGTCGCAATTTCTTGATCATTGTTGGAGTGGAATTTGATGATGATGTCGACAAAGGACTCCAGTCTCGTATGTACATTCCCTCGCAATCTGTGGCTGCGGCTCTGCCCCCCATGCATTGTACAAGCCTTTGAGACCAAGTGTACGGACGATACATTTGGGGGAGAACTGCAATGTCCCGTCACTTCTTGCCAAGAGAGAATGTCCACGGAAGATCTGTCCATCTTGCTCCGTCCCGAAATCCTTCGAATCTATGCCACACGGATCGCCAAGCGTCTCTCCCCGCGAATCCCAGACGTCATCCGCGAATGTCCAGGCAAGTGCGGATTCTTTGGACGTCTACGCGCGAACCAACATCCGCAGCCTTCTGTTTGTCAACAATGCGACACCAGCTGGTGAACCAAGTGCTCGGACAAAGTTGGCACGGCCGTGGCATCGCACCTAGGGGGTTGCGACGAACACTGGGACCCTACTTATTGGAAGAACTTTGAGAAGGAGGCGACTCTCGCCGGAGCAAAAGCCTGTCCCTAATGTGGCACCTACGTCGCCAAGGACGGGGAATGTAACCACGTAAGTTGCATGACATCCAATTGCCAGGCACATTTCTGCTGGAAGTGACTACAGACGTTCAGCCACATACCACTATCTCTTCCCGCCCAAGGCGTCGTCCAAAGCATGGAAGACGATCTTGTCGCGATTCTGGTCGACAAGGACATATGGAAGACACCGTACCACGCACCAACCCCGAAACGAAGCACGTACAGGACGGCGCACGCACGCAGCATGCTCTTGAATCAGAACGAAGAATTGAGGCCGCAGGCCAGACTCTGGGTATATTCCTACATATACGACCATTTGGACGCATGCGCCTGTCCCGCGTAAAACACACATGGAAAAACAAAAGATGCCAGCGATGAATCGAGACAAAAAAGATTAAATATCAACCCTTAAAAATGATTGTTACCATATATAGTTCTTCTCGTGACTGCCCCTGGTCGGGACAGTTGAAAGCGATGCTCCGCTATTACAATACAGAATACGAAGAGTACTTTCCCTACTCAGAACTGGCCGAAGAGATGGCGGAGCGCTATAATTACCCGAGCTTCCCACATGTCTGGTGCGATGCAGTATTTATTGGAATCTGGAAAGAGTGCCGACATTGGTTGCTGGGCGGCTACCGATAACGTTTTGTTGAAACGGCCAGAGGGATGTACCTCCCCCGTCTCAACACCATAAACTGACCCTTGGTGTCCAGAGAATGGAACTTGGCCAGGGCCTCCCGATGCTCTTCCTCAGATCTGTCTCCGCGCGTATAGAAGAACTGCGCAGTGATGGCCGACACAAACCTTCGGTCGCGACTCGAAGACGGCTGGGTATACCACCGCGAGCGTACCCCGGCAGAACCGGGCAATGAGATCATGCGTTTGGACACATATCCTGGAAACGCGGCACCCTTATGAGATCTCATCCCACCGGTTCGAGCATCGTCACGTCGGACATAATTGACACTGTATGAGTCGAAATGAACCTCGGTAGGATCAAAGACAAACACGTAGTCTTCAAAGCTCGCCGAGTCTCGATATTCTGCGCGGTAGCCATTAACCTGATGCCGGCAGCTACTCCTTCACGCGGGGCGGGCTTATTTTGACGCTCACATTAGGATAAAAGTAGATGCGATCATGCCGGTGGCAAGGCTCGTGATGGTGATCAAAACCCCAAAAAAGTAAAAAGAACAAAAAACGTACATAACTTTCTGTATAGTTCGCTTCATCTTATCTACTTTTGCTCAAGGGGTGGGGTTAGGGTCCCCCTAAGCCTCCCTCAATATAACTTGTGGCTTAGAATATGCCACACGCGGCCCGGACGCCCTCTAACTTTGTCGCATACGCACGATTTTAATGTTTCTTCACTTGTAGATTTCCCTACAATCTATATGAACCGATGTATTTGGCCCGTGCCATGAATATAAAATCTAGATCCCAGTCTATTTCAGGAGTGTTACATGTATTTCTTAAACGCTCATTGCTTTCCTCCTGAGAGTAGACGAGCCTGTATTCATCTTGAAATTTTTTCAAAAAAATACGTGGTCGAGTGGTATCCTCATTTATTGACCGGCAGTAATCTGCTTCTCCTGCCACAATCTTGGATTCGCCATGCAAAACCAAGGTACGGCTCGCTTTAGCTTGTCCCCAGAGCTCGCTTTGCGCTGGTATAAGCTTACCTTGGTATGTTGGGCTCAGGACTCCGACCCGTATATCAGGTAGGGCATCAAAGGCCCTTGCCAGCGATGGTTGATCATTTAGGGTACGACCGGTTTTGGAGAGTTCCTCCTTCTAGCGTTCCCACAATGCATCAATATTCGGACGCTTTGCCCAAGCCATCAAGCCGTTATCGAAAGCGGGTAGGATGCCTGCAGATACGCCCAAAAAGTCATAATACTGCAGGAGCTGAAAGACCTGCGATAAATCGACACAAACAGTGCGGTCACCATCCAGCTGCATTGTGCAAGAATACGGACTTTTGGATAAATAAAGCGCACGTGTCCACCACTGCCGCCCATATGCAACCTGCGGGCTCTCAATAATATCGGCATCTGCGATTGGAATGACATGATCGACTCCCCAGGTATCTCTTACCTTTCCTAGAGGTCGGGGGACATTGGTTGCGACTGTCACATTCATGCATGGATTGTACCGTCGCACGCTACCGATGCTATCGCGGGCTCGCATTAAGATATTCTCGGCATGCTCATGCTCTTTATGGTAAGCAAAGTACAAAACCCCTTTATCGGGCTCCGTTGCACAGTACAGCTTCTCAGGTACTTTGGACAATTGTTTGCTGCTGTTGCAAGGAAATATGTACCACGGTAGAGATATCAAAGTGCCACATGATAAAATGATGACAAGTGTGGTCAAGCCATTCAAACGGTGAAAGCGGGCCCTTTTCCCCAATAAATGCTTCAAAATATCATATCACACAGCCTTTTGTATCTTCCCTATGCGAAAAACCTACTCATATGCTTGTGTGATTTACTAGTTTAGAGTTATTATTAGACAATTAAAGGCAAAAAAAACATTGCTAAGGAAATCGCGAAATCACGTTTCAACAGGAAATATTCGAAATCGGAAACACTGGTGCCTGGGGATATCCAATTGACGACGTGGCGCCCAAGATTCCTTTAAACTATCAATTTCAAGCATTGCAAGGAGAAATTGAACCCTTTGACATATATTTTGTGGACGGA
>Ga0160419_100181_pt1 | contig 44488 bp, 43 predicted proteins | sample CelAP2metagpilot_2_FD_108196 | JGI IMG/M metagenome (GOLD analysis project Ga0160419, IMG submission 108196) | Phycosphere-associated microbial communities from Cellana algal ponds in Kailua-Kona, Hawaii, USA - Cellana AP2-4-25 metagenome pilot ...
GCTGCAAATATGTGATCCAGTTTGCAACAGTTCCATGCAATTACTTGAGGCTGCGTCCATCTGCGCGTCTATGACCGCTGGACGAAAGCCCTTCTCCCCGTTAGATACCCGCGATGAGTCACTGTGTCTTGAGCGCAGTGAATGCGCATGTTTGCCCTAAACGGGCGCTGGAATTGGAGAAAACCTCGTGTCCCACGCAGAAGACAACGAAGGAACCCGGAGAGATTTCCTCTACTACGCCACTGCTGGCGCCGGGGCAGTGACTGCGGGTGCCGCTATTTGGCCCCTGGTCAACCAGATGAACCCCTCGGCTGACGTTCAGGCTCTGTCCTCGATCATCGTGGACGTGAGCGGCGTGGAAGTCGGGACCCAGATCTCTGTCATGTTCCTTGGCAAGCCGGTGTTCATTCGCCGTCGTACCCAAGAAGAAATCGACGAAGCGCGTGCTGTCGATCTGGCAGAACTGCCCGATCAGCTGGACCGCAACGCGAACAAGCCGGGTCTGGATGCATCTGACGAAAACCGCACCCTTGATGACGCCGGTGAATGGCTGGTCATGATGGGTGTGTGTACCCACCTCGGCTGTGTGCCGCTCGGTGATGGTGCAGGCGAGTTCAATGGCTGGTTCTGCCCCTGCCACGGTTCGCACTACGACACCGCTGGTCGTATCCGCAAAGGCCCCGCGCCCGAGAACCTCCCGGTTCCGACTGCGGAGTTCATCGACGCAACGACCATCCAACTGGGATAAGGGAGGCACACATGTCCGGCATTCCGCACGATCATTACGAGCCGAAAACCGGTGGCGAGAAGTGGCTTCACAGCCGTCTGCCCATCGTCGGCCTGATCTACGACACAATCATGATCCCCACGCCCAAGAACCTGAACTGGTTGTGGATCTGGGGTATCGTTCTGGCCTTCTGTCTGGCCCTGCAAATCGTCACCGGTATCATCCTGGTGATGCACTACACCCCGCATGTGGATCTGGCTTTTGCCTCTGTTGAGCACATCATGCGCAACGTGAATGGCGGCTATATGATCCGCTATCTGCACGCCAACGGCGCCTCGCTGTTCTTTATCGCGGTCTACATCCACATCTTCCGTGGTCTGTACTACGGCTCCTACAAGGCCCCGCGCGAGATCACATGGATCATCGGCATGCTGATCTATCTGATGATGATGGGCACCGCCTTCATGGGTTACGTTCTGCCCTGGGGTCAGATGTCCTTCTGGGGTGCAACCGTTATCACCGGCCTGTTTGGCGCGATTCCGTTCATCGGTGAGCCGATCCAGACCCTGCTGCTTGGCGGTCCGGCCGTGGACAACGCGACCCTGAACCGCTTCTTCTCGCTGCACTATCTGCTGCCGTTCGTGATTGCTGGCCTCGTGATCGTTCACATCTGGGCGTTCCACACCACTGGCAACAACAACCCGACCGGTGTTGAAGTGCGTCGCACCTCCAAGGAAGACGCGGCAAAAGATACTCTGCCGTTCTGGCCGTATTTCGTGATCAAGGATTTCCTGGGTCTGGCCGTTGTTCTGGTTATCTTCTGGGCCATCGTCGGTTTCATGCCGAACTACCTGGGCCACCCGGATAACTATATCGAAGCCAACCCGCTGCAGACCCCTGCGCACATCGTTCCGGAATGGTACTTCCTGCCGTTCTACGCGATCCTGCGTGCCTTCACTTCTGAAGTCTGGGTTGTGCAGATCGCGTCCTTCGTGACCGGTGGCATCATCGACGCCAAGTTCTTTGGTGTTCTGGCGATGTTCGGCGCGATTGCTGTGATGGCACTGGCACCTTGGCTGGACACCAGCCGCGTGCGTTCTGGCCGTTACCGTCCGCAGTTCAAGTGGTGGTTCCTGCTGCTGGTCATCGACTTCTTTGCCCTGATGTGGCTGGGTGCGATGCCTGCGGAAGAGCCCTATGCCTCCTTCTCGCTGATCGCATCGGCCTACTGGTTCGCTTACTTCCTGGTGATCCTGCCGCTCTTGGGTGTGATCGAGAAGCCGATTGCGACGCCAGAAACCATCGAAGCAGATTTCGATGCACACTACGGCAAGTCTGCTGGCGGCGACGCCACTCCTGCTGAGTAATTGAGAAGGACAGCAACCATGTTGAAAAAACTTGCAACCGGTGCCGCCTTCGCTCTGGCGCTCATTCCTGCCGCATCTTTTGCGGCAGGCGGGGCAGGCCATGTCGAAGACTACGACTTCTCTTTTGAGGGTCCGTTCGGCACCTACGACACCAACCAGCTGCAGCGCGGCTTGCAGATCTACACCGAGGTCTGCGCAGCATGTCACGGTCTGAAGCAGGTGCCGATCCGCACTCTGTCTGATGAAGGTGGCCCGAATCTGCCTGCAGATCAGGTCCGCGCCTACGCGGCTGACAACTTCAGCGTTTATGATCCGGAACTGGACGAAGATCGCCCTGCGATCCCGACCGACCACTTCCCGGAAAACAACAACGCTGGCGCACCTGACCTGTCTCTGATGGCAAAGGCCCGCGCGGGCTTCCACGGTCCTTACGGCCTGGGTCTGAACCAGATGTTCAAAGGCATGGGTGGCGCAGAATACATCGCGTCGCTGCTGGCGGGCTACACTGGCGAAACCAAGGAAGAAGCTGGCACCACCTTCTATGAGAACACTGCCTTCCCCGGTGGCTGGATCTCTATGGCACCGCCGCTGTCGGATGAGCAGGTCGAATTCATCGACGGCGCACCGAACGATCTGGAAAGCCTGTCCAAGGACGTGTCGGCCTTCCTGATGTGGACGGCTGAACCCAAGATGATGGCGCGCAAGCAGGCCGGTTTCGTGGGTGTTCTGTTCCTGACGGTTCTGTCGGTTCTGCTCTATCTGACCAACAAGCGTCTGTGGGCACCGCACAAAGGCAAGAAAACCAGCTAAGCCGGTTTTCCTTCCGACAAGATCGACACCCCCGCAAATGACCTTTGCGGGGGTTTCTTTTTGCCGCTGACAGAAGGGGCGCTGCCCCTCTGCCCTCGCGGGCATTCACCCCGGAGTATTTGCGGAAAGATGAAAACGCCCCCGGGGGGTGACGCCGTACCAAGTGTGGGGGCAGGTGGACAGCCGGGACCCGCCGGGCCGGAGGTGGCAGTTGCTGTGGGGGATCAGCTGAAGAACCTTGAGCGAGGCCTGGGCCCGTCCAGATGGGTCAGGAGCAGCTGCGCCATGTCCTCGACCGGGGTGCTGCCGTCAAACGTCAGGTCGTAGTGCAATCCATCATGAACATGGGCTGCATCCCGTGCGGCGCTGCCGATGGGCCTGTTTCCCCGTGCTGCCTCGCGCTGTGTGAGCGCAGTGAGGGAGGGGGTAAGGCCGATAAAAAGCACGTCATGCGGGGCAAAGAGCGCTTGCAACTGGGTATGCCAGCCGGCGGTGTCGAGAATATGCTCCACAATCAGATCGCATCCCGCGTCGGCAAAGCCTGCGAGCATGCGATGGAAGCCATCAAAGAAAGCTGGTCGCGCGGCAGGCCAGTCGGCATAGGCGTCAGGACGCCAAGCGCCGCTGTCACGCAGATGGTCGATCGAGAGGTGCAGGAAGGGTGTTGCCGACTTTGCACGTATGGCAGCCGCCAACGTGGATTTGCCGCTGCTGGACGGGCCGTGGAGGAAGAGAATGCGCGCCATGCCTGGGGCCCCTTTCCTGTCCTGCTTTGTGGTGCTGGATCCCGGTCTAGACTGTCAGCTGGGAGCCCTGAATGCCAGTGGGCGTTGCGGTGACGATCTGCCCCTCGATCTGGGGTGTGGCAAAGGTCACCTCGGTAAACTGTTCCGTGCGCCCCATATGGGGGTTTTCCATCAGGATGTGATGGGTCCGCCCGACCTGGGCGGCGAGATGGGCCTGCACCTGCGCATCACCTGCGGCCCGCAGCCGGGCGGCGCGGTCCTTGATCACGGTGCCATTGACCTGATTGGGAATGCGGGCCGCTGGGGTGCCTTCGCGTTTGGAGTAAGGGAAGACGTGCAGCCAGGTGAGATTGCAGTCCTTCACCAATTTGAGCGAGTTCTCAAAATGCGCGTCGGTTTCGGTGGGGAACCCTGCAATGATATCGGCCCCATAGGTCATATCAGGGCGCAGGCGCGAGGCCTCTTCCGTAAAGCGGATGGCATCGTCGCGCAGGTGGCGGCGGGCCATGCGTTTCAGAATCAGGTCGTCGCCATGCTGCAGTGACAGATGCAGATGCGGCATGAGACGAGATTCGGTGGCGATGGCCTGCATCAGGTTCTCATCCACCTCGATCGAATCAATCGACGAGATCCGCAGGCGTGGCAGATCCGGGACCAGTTTCAGGATGCGCATCACCAGATCGCCCAGCTTTGGCGTGGCGGGAAGGTCTGCGCCCCAGGACGTGAGATCAACACCGGTGAGCACCACCTCGTTGAACCCCTTGTCCACCAGGCGCTTGATCTGATCGACCACCACGCCTGCGGGAACAGACCGGGAATTGCCCCGGCCATATGGGATGATGCAGAAGGTGCAGCGGTGATCGCAGCCGTTCTGGACCTGCACATAGGCACGGCTGCGGGTGCCGAAGCCATCAATCAGATGGCCGGCGGTTTCGGTGACCGACATGATGTCATCCACCTGCACCTTTTCCGTTGTGCCAATGAAATCCGGGCCCTTGGCGATCTGCTGCCAGGTCTTTGGCTGCATTTTCTCGGTGTTGCCGATGACCTGTGTGACCTCTTCCATCGCGGCAAAGGTTTCCGGTTCGGTCTGAGCCGCGCAGCCTGTGACGATGATTGGCGCATCCGGGTTTTCACGGCGCAGCTTGCGAATCTCCTGGCGGGCCTTGCGCACAGCCTCTGCGGTGACGGCGCAGGTGTTCACCACGACCGCATTCTGAAGCCCAGCCTGCTGGCTCAGCTCCTTCATGGCTTCGGTTTCATAGGCGTTCAGCCGACAACCGAGTGTTGTGAACTTGGGGGTGTTGGTCACTTGGAGAGGCTTTCGAGGAATTCGCGGGTAAAATGGCCATCGGCCACATGCATGGTGGGTCCGGTCATCCAGACACCATCGTCACGCCAGTCGACCCAGAGGGTGCCCCCGTCCAGATCGATCTGCACCTTGTGCCCGGTCAGTCCGCGACGCACAGCGGCCACGGCGGTGGCACAGGAGGAGGAGCCGGAGGCAAGTGTAATGCCGACACCGCGTTCCCAGACGCGCATCCGCAGATGATCGGGGCCAACCACATGGGCGACCTGCACATTGGTGCGTTCGGGATAAAGCGGATGATGTTCGTAACGGGCGCCAAACTCGGCCAGGGGAATCACCTCTGCATTCTCCACAAAGAAGGTGCAGTGGGGGTTGCCCATGCCTGTGGCTGTCGGGGTCCCTTCGATGGGGAGTTCGAGCGTATCGACATCCTCGGCCAGCGGGATGTCCTGCCAGTCGAGCTGGGGCTGACCCATGTTGACGGATGTGAGCCCGTTTCCGACATCTTCCGCCAGAAGGAGGCCGCGATCCGTGGTCAGGCGCAGTTTAGGTTTGCCGCTTTCATCCAGCAGATAGCGGGCGATACAGCGGGTGGCATTGCCGCAGGCGCCGGAGGTCGACCCGTCCGCGTTGTAGAACGTCAGATGAGCGTCTTCGTCGCCTTTGGTAATGACCGTCAGCTGATCAAAGCCGATGCCCATCTGTCGATGCGCGATTCCCTCGGCCATGGCCGGGGTGATGTCCCAGGACTGATCGCGCGCGTCCACGACAACGAAATCATTGCCAAGGCCGTGCATCTTCATAAAGGGCAGGCGGGTGTCGGATGCTGTGGTCATTTCGGGCATATAGACCCCCGCCGAAGATGAATCCAGTCTTGTGGCAAGAAAGTTGAAAAAAGGGGTTGACCGTTCCTGCGCATACCCCTAGATACGCCGCCTATCGGGACACGGTGACTGACACAGACACAACGTCCCGAAGCAAATTAAGTACTTGATCCTTCTGGATTATGTCCTTAAAGAGCGAGCAAGGAACGACACAATGTTCCGATGAAGAAGTGGGCCGTTAGCTCAGTTGGTAGAGCAACTGACTTTTAATCAGTGGGTCGCAGGTTCGAATCCTGCACGGCTCACCACTTCCTCCCTTTACCACTGAAAACCACCAGATGATCTGCTGACCAGAGCAGCTGCTGCTGCTGGGTGTTTCTCAGTGTTTTCCTGCAAAAATCCTGTGTTTTCGTGGCTCTGTGGTCGCGGGGGCCTCTCTGGGTTGCTAGGGTGCGGCGAGCGCTAACACGAAGCGGCGCGGCCTGCGGGCGGTTGCCGGCTTTGTTCCAGAGGTAAGGAGCCTGTGATGGTATCGCCAATGTTTGAGCTGCCTGCGATTCCCGTGATTCCGGTTGAGGGTCAGGAGACCGGATTTCCGATTGGCCGAATCTTTTGTGTGGGACGCAACTATGCTGCCCATGCGGCCGAGATGGGGGTCGAGGTGGATCGCGAAAAGCCGTTCTATTTCACCAAATCCGCAGCCAACGCGGTGTTGAGCGGGGCGGAGGTCTCTTATCCCAAGGGGACAGAGAATTTTCATCACGAGATGGAGCTGGTGGTTGCGATTGGTCGCCCCCTTTCAGAGGTTTCGCCAACCGCGGCTCGTGCAGCCATTTTCGGCTATGGCTGCGCGCTGGATATGACGCGCCGTGATCTGCAGCTCAGCGAGCGCAAGAAACAGCGCCCCTGGAGCCTTGGGAAGGATCTGGAGGCGGGCAGCGTCTTTGCGCCGCTGACGCGAGCTGCAGAGTGGGGGCCGGTTGCTGATCAGCGAATCTGGCTGACGGTCAATGATGAACCGCGCCAAGACGCAACGCTGGCAGAGCTGGTCTGGTCGGTCGAAGAAATTCTATGCCACCTGTCTGGGTTCTACGATCTGCGGGCCGGGGATCTGATCATGACCGGAACGCCCGCTGGTGTCGGGCCTGTGGTGGCAGGGGACCGAATTGAGGGCGGCATCACGGGGCTGGGCAATGTCCGGCTGTCATTGTCGCCGTCGTGAGCGGGACGTATTTTTACGTATCCATATTTTTGTTGCGAATGTATTTCTGTAACGTATTTTTGTTTCAGAAAGCGAGCTCAGCCAAGTATGTTTGAAAAATCATGCGGCAGAAATGCATAATCATCTGTTGATGGTTACAAATGCACCTAATAGCTGAGGGTGTCAGGGGGCGCATTTGGCTGTGGGCGATGCTTTGGCGGGCGCGTTGGGTTTGTTGCATCAGAGACATCTGAGCGCGATAGTTGAGAAAAGACATAGGGTCAGAGGGAGGAAACACATGACCACTCGGAGAAAGCTACTTGGCGCGGCTGGGGCCGTTGCTCTCATGGCGATGGGCGCGACGTCCGCCATGGCGCAGGAGGTGACGCTGAAGCTGCACCAGTTTCTGCCGGCTCAGGCCAATGTGCCCAAGCTGATTCTGGACGTCTGGGCGGACAAGGTGGAGGCCTCGTCCGATGGCCGCATCAAGATTGACCGCTATCCTTCCATGCAGCTGGGCGGCAAACCACCAGAGTTGATGGACCAGGCCATTGACGGTGTGGCGGATATCGTCTGGACCGTGGTGGGCTATACGCCTGGCCGCTACCCCTCGACCGAAGTTTTCGAACTGCCGTTCATGATGACCAATGCGCGCGCGGCGTCGCATGCCTATTGGGAAATGTTCGAAGAGCACATGAAAGATGGCGAGTTCAAGGATGTGAAAATCCTTGGCACCTGGGTGCACGGCCCCGGCATCATTCACACCTCTGAGCCGGTTGAAACACCTGATGACCTGCGCGGCATGAAAATCCGCGGTGGTGGCCGTTCGGTGAACGCGCTGCTGACAGAGCTGGGGGCAACTCCGGTGGGCATGCCGGTTCCGGCTATCCCGGAAGCGCTGTCCAAGGGTGTGATCGACGGCACCACCATCCCGTGGGAAGTCACCGCTGCACTGAAAGTGCCGGAGCTGGTTGAAAACCACACCGAGTTCACTGGTCGCGCGCTTTACACGCTGACCTTTGTTCTGGCGATGAACAAAGACAAATATGAGAGCCTGCCGGACGACCTGAAAAAGGCCGTGGATGAAAACTCGGGTTTGGAATTCTCTGTCTTTGCGGGCGGCACCATGGCCGATGCGGATGGTCCATCGCGTGAGTTTGCGCTGGACGAGGGCAACAATGTCATCACGCTGGATGAAGAACAGACAGCGATCTGGCGTGAAGCGGCACAGCCGATCTATCAGCAGTGGCTCGACGATATGAAAGCAAAAGGCGTCGATGGTGACGCGCTGCTGGAGCAGGCCACCTATCTGATCGACAAATACACCGCTCAGCACAACTAACTGAGCGCACGACCGGTGGACCTGCTGCTTTTGCGGGTCCACCCCACCTGAAAGGGTAGGCTTTTCATGCACAAGCTGATGATGGGACTGGCCAGAACAATGGCCATGGTGGGCGGCGTTGTGCTGTCGCTGCTGATCCTGCTGACATGTCTGTCGATTGCCGGGCGTCTCTTGAACGGGGGGCTGCATGGCGCCCTGATGCAGAGCATCGCGCCGGATCTGGCCGAATGGCTGATCGCCATCGGTGTCGGACCAATCAACGGGGATTTCGAGATTGTCGAGGCCGGTGTTGCCTTTGCGATCTTTGCGTTTTTGCCGCTGTGTCAGATCACCGCCGGCCATGCATCGGTGGATATTGTCACCAACAGTTTTCCAAGGGGGGCCAAACGGTTCCTGCGGATGGTGACGGAAATCGTTTTTGCCGCTGTTCTGGTGTTGATTGCAGTCCGCCTGGGGGCAGGCACGCTGAGCAAGTTCCAAAACGGCGAGACGTCTTTCCTGCTCGAGTTTCCGGTCTGGTGGGCCTATGCCGCCAGCCTTGTCGCGGCCGGCGTGGCCGCATTGGTGGGCATCTACATGGCCGCCGTACGTACGATTGAATTCATGACTGGCCGCATCCTTGTCTGGGACGGCGTGGAGGGCGAACAGTGACTGCGCTTGAAATCGGGATTGCCTCTTTTCCCGTCCTGATGATGCTGATTTTCCTGCGGGTGCCGATCGGCCTGTCGATGTTCCTGGTTGGTCTGGTCGGGCTGATCATTGTGACCGACGGCACGCAGGTGGCCTTTGGCCGGATGAAAAGTGAGACCTACACGACCTTTTCGTCCTATTCCCTGACCATCGTGCCGATGTTCCTGCTGATGGGGCATTTTGCGACACTTGGGGGGATGTCCACTGCGCTGTTCAAGGCGGCGGAGGGGTTCCTTGGCCACAAGAAGGGCGGTGTTGCCATGGCCGCAATCGGGGCCTGTGCGGGCTTTGGTGCGATCTGCGGCTCGTCCCTGGCAACTGCGGCGACGATGGGGCGGGTGGCCCTGCCTGAGCTGCGCAATTATGGCTATGCTGGTGGTTTTTCGACCGCGACGCTGGCAGCGGGGGGCACCCTGGGCATTCTGATCCCGCCCTCTGTGGTGCTGGTGATCTACGCGATCCTGACCGAACAGAACATTGCCAAGCTGTTCCTGGCCGCCTTCATTCCCGGTATTCTGGCGGCCATCGGCTATGTGATCGCAATTTCCATCTACGTTCGCGTCTTTCCCGGGAGCGCCGGCACCCGCCCGCCAGTTCCCTGGGGCGAGCGGTTTGCCGCGCTGTTCCATGTCTGGCCGGTTCTCTTGGTCTTTGGGCTTGTCGTTGGTGGTATCTACCTTGGTTGGTTCACCCCGACCGAAGGCGCGGCAGTTGGCGCGTTGGGGACCGGGTTGATTGCCTGGCTGAACGGCGGGCTTAATCGCGAGACCCTGACCGACAGCTTCATGGTCACGGCGCGCTCGACCGCGATGATCTTTTTCATCGTGCTGGGGGCCGGATTCTACAACGGGTTCCTTGCCCTGACCAAGGTGCCGCAGGAACTGGCTGATTTCGTTGTCTCACAGGGGTTGAGCCCCTGGGTCGTATTGATGCTGATCCTTGCCTTCTATCTGGTGTTCGGCTGCCTGATGGACAGCCTGTCGATGATCCTGCTGACAATCCCGATTTTCTATCCTGTCATTTCGGCGATGGATTTTGGTCTGGTGAACCTGCCCGCGATGCAGGCTGAGGCCGCGATGGAGGTGTTGAAAGCAGGGGTGCCGCAGGGGATGGGGGCTGAAATGCTCGCCTCGATCCAGGAGGCGATTGCCACCGGCACCGAACTGACCCGCGAGCAGATGAAAGAGCTGGGCATTCGCGTGACCAAGGGCATGGCGAACCGGCTTGAGACCGAATATGTCGCCATCTGGTTCGGCATTCTGGTTCTGATCGAGGTCGCGGTCGGCTTGATTACCCCGCCGGTTGGCATGAACCTGTTTGTGATCAACGCGATGGATCGCACCACTCGCATGGTCGATACCTATAAGGCGGTGATGTTCTTTGTCGCGTCCGACCTGATCCGGGTTGTGATTTTGGTGGCCTTTCCGATCATCACGCTATTGCCGCTGATGTTGATGCGCTGAGGCCTATTGCAGACCCATGCGGCCATCTGTCTGACCACTGGTTCGACGGGTGGCCGTTCCCTTTTCCAACCCGCTGGCCAGACGTGAGATCCCGAATGACCAATAGTCAGACAACCGATTTTGTTCATGAAATCCGTGTGGGCTGGGGCGATTGTGACCCGGCGCGCATTGCCTATACCGGTCACCTGCCGGGTTTTGCGCTGCAGGCGATTGATGCCTGGTGGGAACATCAGCTGGATGGGGACGGCTGGTATCAGATGGAGCTGGACCGCGGCACCGGCACGCCCTTTGTACATATGAGCATCGATTTCCGGTCCCCGGTCACACCGCGCCACCGTCTGGCCTGTTCTGTCTGGCCCGTGGCCTTGGGGCAGAAATCCGTGACCTTCCGGGTAGAGGCACGGCAGGACGGCACGCTGTGTTTTGAAGGCAAATTTGTCTGCGTCTTTATCGAGCCAAGCGACTTTAGCGCCAAGCCCGCGCCCGCAGATTATCGCGCGGTCATCGAGCCCTTGCTGCGGCCTGACCTCGCATAAGGTGCAGTTTTTCGCGGATTAGAGCCGAAATCACAGCGGATTGCGCTGCCAGTCATTTGCAAATGTCACCCGTTCCATGTCGGCAAAACGGCGGACCCGCTCCAGTTCGGCCTCCAGCCGATTTTGTCGTGCCGGGGACCATTTGACACCCCGTTCCGGCCAAAGGGCGGTGACATGCAGGCTGCCTGCCAGATCACCCGTCTGACGGTGGGCTTTCATGTCGATGCGCCCGACCAGACGGTCGCCTTCCATCAGCGGAAAAACGTAATAGCCATAGCGTCGTTTCTCGGCAGGGGTGAAAACCTCGATCCGGTAATGGAAGCCAAACAACCCCTCTGCGCGCTTGCGATCGCGCAGGGCCGGATCAAATGGGCTGAGGACGCGCAGCCGCCCGGGTGGTGGCGGCAGGGCGGCGGCCTGCTCAACAGTGTCGGGGCGGGCAAAGACGCGGCGACTGCGGCCATCCGCGAGCGTGATATCAACCGGTTCGATCTGCCCATCCGCCAGCGCCTGTTTGCACCACGTGGCACATTCTGCGGGGGACGCCGTCGCCCAGAAGGCAGCCAGCTCTCCCGAGGTGGCAAAGCCCAGCCGGTCCAGCGCCGCGTTGCACAGCCAGTCCAGCGTATCCTGCGGCGCGGGGGAGCCTTGAGCGGGGAGGTGACGGGTGTCGATGACCCGTTCGCTGAGATCGTAGCGTTTCTGAAAGCCACTGCGCCCCACAACCGCCAGCGCGCCTGAACGCCACAGGTATTCCAGCGCAGTTTTTGACGGGTGCCAGTCCCACCAGCCACCGCTGCCTTTCCTTTCATCCTTGCCCACATCCGAAGAGCTGACCGGGCCGTGCTCTCGGATATGGTCGAGAACATGCTGGAACTTTGCCTCGTACCCGTCGCGTCGCCAGTTGCGGTATCTTTTGCGCAGAACCTCTGCATCGCGCTGAAACCGCAGGTGCCAATGAGGGTAGAATTCCATCGGCAGAACGGCGGCATCGTGGGTCCAATGCTCAAACAGATGCTGGTCCTGCTCATAGAGCCGTTTCAGCGCTGCCGGCCGATAGCTGGGCCTGCGCGAAAACAGGATCATGTCATGGGCACGGGCGACGGTATTGATGCTGTCGAGCTGAACAAACCCAAGCCTGGTGATCAGATCCAGAAGCGCATCACCCTTGGCTGGCCCGCTGGGTTGTTCCAGCAGGGCATGCCGATCCATGAACAGGCGCCGCGCGGCCCGGTTGTCCAGCCGCGCGGCCGCCATCAGCGTCGCTTGAGCGTGTCACCAAAGGTGATCGTGGGCGTCAGGGTCACGTGTTTTTCGATCTCGGCATCCGGATTGTCGAGCTGTGCGGCAATGATCTCTGCCGCCTTGCGCCCGATTTCCAGACGACAGGCATCCATCGTGGCCAGCTGCCGTGGCAGCCCCTGCAACAGTTCGACCCCGTTAAAGCCGGCAAGGCCGATCTGACCGGGAATATCGATCTTTTGATCCATCAGGTAGAGCATGCCACCTGCGCCGATCATGTCGTTGGAATAATACAGGAAATCCAGTTCAGGAGAGCGTTCCAGCATCTCCTGCGTCATCTCGCGGCCCTTGGCCAGCGCAGACCCGCCGGAATAGAAAGCGCGGTCCATGATCTCCACGCCTTCCTTGGCGAGCGCCTCGGTGAAGCCTTCAAACCGTTTGCGGGCGCGGTGGTCCAGCGGCATTTTGGTGCCCATGAACCCGATGTTGCGGTAGCCCGCTTTCAGGATCGCCTTGGCCATTTCCCGGCCTGCGCGGCGGTGTGAAATGCCGACCATCGCATCCACCGGCTTGCCATCGGTGTCCATGATCTCAACGACCGGAATGCCAGAGGCATTGAGCATGGCGCGCGCCGCCTCGGTATGTTCGAGACCCGCGATGATGACGCCAGAGGGCCGCCAGGACAGCATCTCGTAGAGGACTTTCTCCTCCTTCTCCGGCTGATAGTCCGTAACACCGACAACGGGCTGCAGATCCGTGTTTTCCAGAACCGAATTGATACCGGTCAGAACCTCGGGAAACACCATGTTAGAGAGCGATGGAATGATGACCGCCACCAGGTTCACCCGGTTCGACGCCAGCGCACCAGCGATCTTGTTGGGGACATAGCCCAGCTCTTTGGCTGCGGTCAGAACCTTTTGGCGGGTCTTTTCCGAGACATCGCCACGATTGCGCAAAACGCGGCTAACAGTCATTTCGGAAACACCGGTGGCTTCTGATACATCACGAAGGGTGAGCGGGCGCTTGCTGTCCGTGGTCACGTCGATGGCCTCACATTGTTGTTGTGTTCAGGTTAGCGCAGAGAGAGCAACCTGCACAATGGGGCGCGGACGCTGCGAAAACCAATTCGTCAGGATTGTTTTGCCACGGGTCATTTGTTATCGCGTAAACCACTGGCCCAAGTCAGGCCCCGTGGCTCAACTGGATAGAGCAGCCCCCTCCTAAGGGGCAGGTTGCAGGTTCGAATCCTGCCGGGGTCGCCAGAGGGTTGGCGTTTTTCCTACAGTCCATTGTATCGCGTCCCACGGGGGCGCTGGCGGTTCTGCGTCGGGTTTACAGATTTTCGGGTTGCCGGACTGAAAAAGGCCCGACTGACCGTGCTGGGTCAGACGGGCCTTTGGATGTTGCAGTCAGCGGCAGATCAGCTGTTGGAGGCGATCAGCTGTTGGGCCACGATGTCGTGGTCGAGCCACAGAACCGGTGCGCTGGGGTCGCTGGCTTCGCCGAACATCAGCTGGCCGGTGGCGTTGACCACATGGGTGCTGAGCAGATCGCTGACGAGCGCCTTGCGGTCCTTGTGCAGGGCAACGATATCCTGGGATGTGCCAACGGTCTTGTCGACCTGTTCGGCGCTGTTGGGCATGGGCCAGGCTTCGAAGTCGGAAAAGGTCACCATGACGGGGTCTTGCTGGTAGGCGCGGACAGTCTGCAGGACAGAGTCCAGCGAGACGTCATCTTTCAGCAGGGCCTGGCAGGCCGCCCATTGCGCATCAACCCAGTCACCGCCGCCTTCTTTCTTGAGTGCGGAAAGCAGTGGAACCAGCGACAGTTCGATGCCGGCAAACACGTCGGAAGAGTTGGTGCGGATTTCCGGGCAGTTGAAGACAGTGGCCTTTACGCCGTCGTTCCAGGCTTCGGTTGCGATGCCCTCGAGACGTTTTTTGGCGTAGCCTTGGGTGTAGTTGGTGTAGGTCTGCCAGCGGTATTCATCGCCGATCAGGATGCGGGTGCCGTGGTAGCCATAGGCCGTGTAACGGACCTGCCCGCCTTCGCCTTCGATGCGGGCACGCAGGTCGCTGCTTGCTTCGAGGAGGTGGCCAAAGGTGTTGGCGGAGACCTCGTCAAAGTTTTGCAGGATCAATTTGCCCAGATCACTGTCGATCAGGGATTGGGACGACATGTAGCGCTTGCCCCTGCCCTTGTAGACACGGTTGGCGATGGCCATGAACACCTTTGCGCGGGGAATACCGCCAGCCATGGTGTGGGCAAAGAACACGTTCTTGCCTGTCGGGATCATGGCGTCGAGCTGCGTCATGACTTCGGCGACGGAGGTTTTGAAGCGATTGACGCCAATTTCGCGGCAGCGTTCGATCAGATCCCAGTCGAGCTTGTGCTCCTGCCAGGTGTCGATGGTCATTTCATTGACCAGATCGGTCGGATTTTTCTCGCCTTCCGGGGCGTCCATGTCAAAGCCGGCCATCAACGGAACGTTGATGATCTTGCCGCCCAGATTTGCCTCGGCTTCGGCCAGTTCTTCATCGGTGAGCGGGCGCAGGGCGTTGGTGTCGTCGCGACGACCAACGGTGACCCCGATGATGGTCATGCCGGCCTCTTTCGCGGCATTGATCAGACCGGTGGCATAGCCGCGGCCGAACAGTTCTCCGAACAGAACAAAGATGTCGCCTTCTTTGAAGACGCTGTTCTCGCGGATGGAGGTCAAGGGATTGGATTCTTTCATCACGGTCTTCTAACCTGTCATGCGTATCGGGAGCGCGCAGGCGCCGAATGGCGGATGCGCAGGAGTATCAACTCCCCTCACTACCCTGATATTGAACGATCAGGAACCGCTGGATCAACAAGAAGCGATTTTCTGGTGCGATAGTGATGCCGCTATGTTTCGCATGGGGGGGCGTGATTGGGTAAAAACCACGGTTAGATCAGTTGCCCAGCCCTCCTAGATCACAGATCAGGTCACGAATTGCGCTGACGCCGTCGCGGGCCCTGAGGTTGGCGAAGACAAAGGGGCGGGCGCCCCGCATTCTTTTGGCATCACGCTCCATCACTGAGAGATCAGCACCAACATGCGGCGCAAGATCCGTTTTGTTGATGATGAGCAGATCTGAACGGGTGATCGCCGGGCCGCCCTTGCGGGGGATTTCTTCGCCCGCGGCAACATCGATCACATAGATGGTCAGATCGGCCAGTTCAGGGCTGAAGGTGGCGGAAAGATTGTCTCCGCCGCTTTCAATCAGGATGAGCTCAAGATCCGGGTGGCGTTCGCGCAGCTCAGCCACCGCGCCGAGGTTGATTGAGGCATCTTCGCGGATGGCAGTGTGGGGGCAGCCGCCGGTCTCGACACCCAGGATACGGTCCTGCGGCAGAATTTGCAGGCGCATGAGGGCCTCGGCATCTTCTTGCGTGTAGATGTCATTGGTGATCACCGCGATGGAGTGGCTGTCGCGAAACACTTCGCTGAGCGCCGCAGTGAGGGTGGTCTTGCCCGCACCGACCGGTCCGCCAATTCCAATGCGCAGGGGGCCGTTGAGAGTGCTCATGTGCGAAAGATCCTTGAATGCTGGGTTTCGTGTTTCATTGCGGCGATATCGGCAAGGAAGCTGGTTGAGGACAGCCGTGCGAGGTCGCCATCGTCGGTTTGTTCGGCGATGTCCCGGCATAGCGGCGCAAGGGCGTGAAGGCATGCCTGCGCCTCGCTTTGCCCGATGGGAGCAAGCCGCTGAGCCGCCGCAACGAGATTCGCTGCAAAGGCATGAAGATAAAGCGTGGTTGTCGCGCGCAGGGGCAGACCACAGCACTTGGCGGCAAAGCCGACAGCAACGGGATAGGTGAGTTTGGAGGGAATGCCGTGCGGGTGTGTTTGCGGCCAGACTGTTCGGGTGATCTGGCAAAAGGCTGCGCCTTGCAGATCGGTTTCGCGCAGGCGTTCCAGTGACGGTGCAAAGGCGCGGCACTGGGCATCGGTCTGCATCACTGCGTCAATATCCGGGGCATGGTAGGCTGCGGCCAGAAACAGGGCATCCGACCAACCGCCACCATCGCGCAGCACTGTTGCGATCCAGTCCTGCACCTCTGTTGCGGTGCTCACCGCGTCAGATGTCATCGCCCATTCCAACCCGTGCGAATAGCTGAACGCCCCCACTGGATAGCCAGGAGAGAACCACTGCGCCAGGATCAGCAATTGGCTGTCAGTGGGCATGAGAATGTCCGTGCCCGTCATCATGAGAGTGCGAGTGTGAATGGCTGTGGGTCCGGCCATGGCCGTAGGCCCCGCCTTCGGGGGTGAAGGGTTCCACCACATCGCGCAGCGTCGCGCCAAGCTTTTGCAGCATGTCCCGGATGACGTGATCGCGCTGGATCAGCAGACGATTGGTTTCGATCTGGCAGGGCATATGGCGGTTGCCGATGTGCCAGGCGAGCCGCAGGATGTTGTCTCCCGTGACTTCCAGAAGGGCCTCCTTTGCGGGGCTGACGCTGATCTTGCGCCCGTCTTCAAGGACGAAGGCGTCGCCTGCATCCAGCGATTGGGTGGACGGAAAATCGGCCAGAAACCGCAGGCCGCTATCACTGGTCAACACTTTGCGGCGCAGGAAACGGTCTTCGTAGGTGAGGGTGATCTGATCCTCTGCATCATGGCTATGGATTTTGTGTTGGCTCAGCGGGAGAGACATCTGCAGGCTCCGTCAGAAAAGGAAATAGCGCTGGGCCATCGGCAGGTTATCCGCCGGGGCACAGGTCAAAAGCTCGCCATCGGCGCGCACCTCGTAGGTTTCGGGGTGGACCTCGATTTCGGGCAGGGCTGTGTTCAGCTTGAGATCCGATTTGCCAATGTCGCGCGTGTGTCTGACCGCGCAGGTCTGTTTGGCGAGCCCAAGGTGCTGGGCTATGCCTGCCGCCTGTGCGGCCTCTGACACAAAGGTGACGGCGGAGTGTTCCACCGAGCGGCCGAAGGCTGCAAACATCTGCCGGGAATAGACAGGCTGTGGCGTTGGGATCGAGGCGTTGGGATCACCCATCTGTGCCATCGCAATCGAGCCGCCGAGCAGAACCATTTCAGGTTTCACCCCAAAGAAGGCCGGATTCCACAGTACCAGATCGGCGCGTTTGCCGACCTCGATACTGCCGATTTCATGGGCGATACCGTGAGCGATGGCCGGGTTGATCGTGTATTTTGCAATATATCGGCGGACGCGGAAGTTATCGTTTTCTCCGGTCTCTTCCGGCAATCGTCCGCGTTGCTTCTTCATCTTGTCGGCTGTTTGCCAGGTGCGGATCAGAACCTCTCCCACCCGCCCCATTGCCTGACTGTCCGATGCGATGATCGAAAAGGCGCCCATGTCATGCAGAATGTCCTCTGCTGCGATGGTTTCGCGCCGGATGCGGCTTTCGGCAAAGGCAACGTCTTCGGGGATGGATTTGTCGAGGTGATGGCAGACCATCAGCATATCGAGATGTTCCTCGATGGTGTTGACGGTGAAGGGGCGCGTCGGGTTGGTCGAAGAGGGCAGAACATGCGCCTCTCCGCAGATCTTGATGATGTCCGGGGCGTGCCCGCCTCCCGCGCCTTCGGTGTGAAAGGCATGGATGGTACGCCCCTTCATCGCTGCGACCGTGTGTTCAACAAAACCCGATTCATTGAGCGTGTCGGTGTGGATCATCACCTGCACGTCCATCGCGTCTGCCACTGAAAGACAGCAATCGATGGCAGCTGGGGTGGTGCCCCAATCCTCGTGCAGCTTCATCGCACAGGCGCCAGCGGTGATCTGCTCTTCCAATGCGCGGGGCTGAGAGGCGTTGCCCTTGCCCGCAAAAGCCATGTTCATGGGGAAGGCATCCGCCGCCTGCAACATGCGTCCGATGTGCCAGGGCCCCGGTGTACAGGTGGTGGCCAGCGTTCCATGCGCGGGCCCCGTGCCGCCCCCCAGCATGGTGGTCAGACCGGAATGCAGCGCTTCTTCGATCTGCTGTGGGCAGATGAAATGGATGTGGCTGTCAAAACCGCCAGCTGTGAGGATGCGCCCCTCTCCTGCGATGATCTCGGTTCCCGGCCCGATGATGATTGTGACGCCGGGTTGCGTGTCCGGGTTGCCGGCCTTGCCGATGGCGGCGATGCGTCCGTCTTTCAGGCCGACATCTGCCTTGTAGATCCCGCTATGATCGACAATCAGCGCGTTGGTGATAACCGTGTCGACAGCGCCGTCAGCGCGGCTGGCCTGTGATTGCCCCATGCCATCGCGGATCACCTTGCCGCCGCCGAATTTCACCTCTTCGCCATAGCCGAGCGCAGTGCCACCTCCGCTGGCTTCAGCGATCAGATCGCGCTCCACCTCGATAATCAGATCGGTGTCTGCCAGACGCAGGCGGTCGCCGACTGTCGGGCCAAACATTGCCGCATAATCGGCACGGGTGATCTGGGCGGGCATCACAGATCTCCCATGATGGCAGCATTAAAGCCAAAGATGCGGCGCGCGCCTGAAATCGGGATCAGCTGGACCTCGCGGCGCTGACCGGGCTCAAATCTCACAGCGGTGCCCGCCGCGATATCAAGGCGCTGGCCCCGCGCGGCGGTCCTGTCAAAGTCGAGCGCCGGGTTTGCCTCTGCAAAATGATAGTGTGATCCGACCTGGATCGGGCGGTCACCGGTGTTGGCCACCATCAAAAGCGTCACGGGGCGATCAGGGTTGAGGTCCAGACTGCCAGCGGCGGGGATCAGCTCGCCGGGGATCATTTGCGCCGCCACAGAAGACTTGCGCAGCCGACGACGACAGTCGCAACAAGTGCCGCGATAAGCCAAGTGTCTGCACCGTGGGGATGCATATGTGCACCGCCGTGGGCAAAGGCGGGGCCGCTGCCTAGCAGCAGGGGCAAGAGAAAGGCAGGGCGCAGTGTCATAGGGCGGAGTCTCCTGAATGGGATCAACGAATGGGGTTGTGGACGGTGACGAGTTTGGTGCCATCGCGAAATGTCGCCTCGACCTGGATGTCGTGGATCATCTCTGCGACGCCTTCCATACAGTCGTCGCGGGTGATGACCTCGGCGCCCGCTTCCATCATGTCGGCAACGGAGCGCCCATCACGGGCCCCTTCGACGACGGCGTCAGTGATGAGGGCAATGGCTTCTGGATGGTTCAGTTTGACACCGCGGCTCAGGCGGCGCCTCGCGACCTCTGCGGCCATCGCGATGAGGAGTTTGTCTTTTTCGCGTGGGGTCAGGTTCATGTCATGTCATCCATGGCTTGGGGAGGGGCGCGGCAAGCAGATCTGTCAGGATCGGCATCAGGACTTTGCGCAGGGCATAGCTGTCTGGTGCGAGCGCCCGAAGGATCAGGAGGTCGGACCCAATGAGGCTGGCGCCGGCGGTGGAGCCGAGCATTCTGCGCAAAGGTGCGAGCCGACCTTCAGCGTCGGGGGCAACAAAAATGACTGTGGCTAATGCCCCGGCCCCGGCTGCCACTGTTGGCTTGGCCAGATAGGCTGCGATATCGCCGCAGAATGTCATCGCGTCCTGAAACAGTGGCTGATCGCAACGTCGGATGTTGATGCGGTCCTGCATGACCCCATCGGTGAGCCGCTCGCCCATGGCGGCGCGCCCAAATACGAGGGCCTCGCACATCAGGAGACGGGATGATGCCTCTAGATCGATCTGCAGATGCCGATCGAGACGACACCCCTGAAACAGGATCGTTTCCTGTGGCAGCCAGTTCGCACGGGCCCCGTCGCCAACGACGAGATGGGTGCGGATCCGGCCGGTTTCGCCCGGTTGGGCTCGGTAGGCACGCTCTGCCGCTTGTGTGGTCAGGGTGAGTTCGGTGCCTGCCGCTGCCGTTGCAGTCAGGTCAAAACGGTCGCCGCCGGTGACACCCCCGGCCGTGTTGATCATGACGGCCTCAAGCGCGGGCTGGTGGGGGCGGGGGAACAGCAGTTTCAGTGAGCCGGAATGGCGCAGGCTGTTGAGGACAGAGGTGTTGCCTCGGGCCTTTACCGATAGATTTGCCGATCCACGTGCGCGCGGCTGTATACACCCGATGCGGGGGGCATCAGGCGTATTGGCAGGTCGATCTGCCATCGCGCTGGGCGTCGCGCGAGGAGATGAAGAAACAGGCGTCATGCCGACAATTTCATCATGCCACCCCAGAAGCGCGATTGCGAACCGTAGCGGACGCCGCGTGAAGGGGCTGGCCTGCCCAAAATTACGGCAAGATTCGCGGCCTGTGCTGCCAAACTGAGCAGCGGTGCGTCCTGATTCCGTGCTTAAAGCCGCATCGGAATGCTAGCGATAACAAAATCTGTGACCCGCACCTTCTGTCCAGTTGGCGGGTGCGGATTGTCGTTTTCGCGGCCTTTTCTCTGCCTGCGCTGTCGTTCTTGGCGGTTGAAATGTCCGATTTGAAACCGACACCTTTGTCCATTCCCCGGACAAAGCTCGGAATGCGAACAAAATGGCCCTTTCCAGATTGGCTGTCGCCGTCCTCATTTTGCCGGTTTCGAACCGGGCGGGCGGAGCTGTGGTCAGACAGGTTGGGCCAAAAGCGGACGCATTGGTCGACCTCTGCAGATGGTGTCGATCCTAAAACCTGCTCCCGAAGCGCCTGGGGGAGCGGGTCAAAAAACAGTGGCGCATCACAGCTAACAGGGAACACTCATGTCGATAAAACCACCATTCACGGACCTTGAGATCGAAAAGGCTCCGTCAGGATTTTATGAGGGCTACAGTCTGCCCATCGCATTGATCAGTAAAACAGTGATGACCGCATTGGTCCTCTGGGCGCTGATCTGGCCGGGCAACGCAAATGCTGTCCTGTCCGCCGTCAACAGCACGCTGCTGAACGGGTTCAACTCTTTCTACATCATCTCGGTTGGCCTGTTTGCCGTCTTCCTTTTCATCCTCGCGATTCTCCCGTCGACAGGTAGCAAGAAGCTGGGCCCGGCTGATGCGACGCCGGAGTTCAACAACTTCTCCTGGTTCTCGATGATGTTCGGCGCCGGTCTGGGTGTTGGTCTCATGGTTTTTGCCACCGCCGAGCCGCTTGGCCTGTGGGGCTCTAACCCCGTGGTTCTGTCCGGTGCGGTTGAGGCCAATTCCGAGGCCGCAGTGCAATCAGCGTATCGCTACACGTTTCTTCACTACGGGTTCCATGCATGGGCCATCTACGTGATGACCGGTCTGTCGCTGGCCTATTACGCCTATACACGTGATATGCCGCTGACCATTCGCTCGGCGCTGACCCCGCTGCTGGGCAAGGCCGCGAACGGTTTCATTGGCCACCTGGTCGATGTGCTTGGCGTTGTGGCAACCATCCTTGGCGTGTCGGTAACCATCGGCTTTGGCGTCAGCCAGTTCGTCAACGGTGTCTATGCGGTGTCCGGAATGGAATGGCTGATGAATGGTGACGCAGAGGCGCCGCAGCCGGGTGTCGTCGGGCTGATTGCCGCGCTGGTCGTTATCATGGGGCTGTCGATCCTGTCGGCGGTGTCGGGTGTTGGTCGCGGCATCAAGTATCTGTCGAATCTGAACCTGGTTCTGTCTTTGATCCTGTTGCTGACATTTGTCTTCTTCGGGTCTTTCTTCTTTGCCATGAGCAAATTCGGCAGCGGTCTGGTCGACTACATCCTGCATTTCCTGCAGCTGTCTTTCGGTGCCTATGGCCCGCAGACCGCAGATGCGTTTGCGGCAGCGATCCCATCTGCTGCGCAGTCCCTGCCGGCTGAGGATCTGAGCGCGGTCTACAGCTCGGCCACTTCGCCGTGGGGTTCGTTCAGCGGCTTTGCCGAAGGTCTGCCTGCCTCTGCCGCAGCCTTGGATGCAGAGGCGATCTATGCCGCAGGTGAACAGGGCCGTCAGTTTGGTTGGCAGGCAGGCTGGACCACTTTCTACTGGGCTTGGTGGATCGCGTTCTCGCCGTTTGTTGGTTTGTTCCTGGCACGCATTTCCCGTGGTCGCACCGTGCGCGAGTTCATCTTTGGCTGCGTGATCGCTCCGGCAATCGTCTGCTTCCTGTGGATGACCATCCTTGGCGGTACCGCAATTGATCTTGAGCTGAATGGCGATGCCGCTGGCGCACTGATTGGTGCCAGCAACACGGCAAAGCTGTTTGCAACGCTCGAGCAGATGATCTCTGGCGGGTTCCTGGCCGGCATCACCATCATGTGCGTGGTGCTGATCCTGACCTTCCTCGTGACCTCTGCCGACTCGGGCATTCTGGTGATGAACACCATCATGTCGGGTGGTGAGCAGGAAACCGGGATCAAGCACCGCATCATCTGGGGTCTGATCCTGACCGCTGTAATCGGCGCGCTGATCATTGCGGGCAACAGTGGCGCAGCTGCGAACCCGTTCGGTGCGTTGCAGAATGCGATGATTATCGGTGCTCTGCCCTTTACCATCGTGATGGTGCTGATGCTGATTTCGCTGATCAAGGCGCTCTATCGCGACAATCTGCGCGAAAAGGCTGATTGATCCCCGCCATTTCGCCAGTTGAGAAGGGCCGCGCATTGCGCGGCCCTTCGTTGTTTCCGGGGTCTGGAACCAATCTATGAGCTTTGCTCATATAGGGGTGCTGCAATCTCATTGGAAAATGGCATCGGATTGGGCAATAAAAAACCCAGTAAGATAAAGGGGTACGGCCATGGATCGCGCCGAAATCGTGCATCAGAACTTTCTTGACCATGCGGTGAAGGGCAACTTGCCCGAAGGTGCGGCCCCATCAGGCAGGCTTTCACCTGATCTGGCCGTCTCCATCTATCGTGCTCAGGTCCTGAGCCGGGCGCTTGATCGCACCAGCCGCGCTATGCAGAAGGCGGGTCAGGGGTTTTACACCATCGGATCGTCCGGGCATGAGGGCATGGCAGCGGTGGCTAGGGCGCTGCGGCCAACTGATATGGCGTTTCTGCACTACCGCGATGCCGCGTTCCAGATTGCGCGCGCCGATCAGGTGCCGGGACAGAATATCGCTTGGGACATGCTTTTGTCCTTTGCCTGTTCGCGAGAGGATCCGACATCGGGCGGGCGCCACAAGGTGCTGGGCTCCAAGGCGCTGATGATCCCGCCCCAGACCTCGACCATTGCCAGCCACCTCCCCAAGGCGGTTGGTGCGGCCTATTCGATTGGCGCTGCGCGGCGGCATGATCCAGAGCACCGCGTCCTGCCGCAGGATGGTCTTGTGATGTGCTCCTTTGGGGATGCTTCGGCCAATCATTCAACCGCCCAGGGGGCGATCAACACGGCCTGCTGGGCGTCGGTGCAGTCGACCCCGCTGCCGCTGCTCTTTGTTTGCGAAGACAATGGGATCGGCATCTCGACCAAAACACCCAAGGGGTGGATCGAGGCCTCCATGTCGCATCGTCCGGGGATGCGCTATTTTCAGGCAGATGGTCTGAACATTCATGACACCTACGAGGTGGCCTGCGAGGCCGCAAGATACGTACGAGAGCAACGCAAACCGGCGTTCCTGCATGTTCGCACCGTGCGTCTTTATGGCCATGCGGGGGCCGATGTTCCCACCACATATCTGTCAAAGGCAGAAGTGGAGGCGGATGAAGCCAATGATCCCCTGCTGCACAGTGTGCGATTGCTGTCACAGGCCGGCACCCTGTCGCGGCAGGAAGCCGCCCAGATCTATACCGACACCTGCGCGCGGGTAGAGCGGATCCGGTCGGAGGCGGTCAACAGACCGCATCTTGAAACCGCAACCGATGTCAGCGCCAGCCTCATTCCACCGGCGCGCACCTGCAGGTCCGGTAATGGCCCGAGCCCAGAGGCCCGAGCCGAGGTTTTCGGCAGCGATCTGCGCGCCCAGTCAGAGCCGCAACCGATGAGCCGTCTGATCAACTGGGCGCTGACCGATCTGATGCTGGAGCATGGCGAGCTGGTCGCCATGGGCGAAGACGTCGGCCGCAAGGGCGGTGTTTATGGCGTGACGCAGAAACTGCAGCAGCGGTTTGGTCCGGATCGGGTGATTGATACGCTGCTGGATGAGCAGTCCATTCTGGGGCTGGCGATCGGGATGGGGCATAACGGGTTTGTTCCAATCCCGGAAATCCAGTTCCTTGCCTATCTGCACAATGCCGAAGATCAGATCCGGGGAGAGGCGGCGACACTTCCGTTTTTCTCTAACGGGCAATTTGCCAACCCTATGGTGCTGCGGATTGCAGGTCTGGGGTATCAAAAGGGGTTTGGCGGGCACTTTCACAACGACAACTCGCTCGCGGTGCTGCGCGACATTCCGGGCATCGTCATTGCCTGCCCATCAGATGGGGCCGAGGCCGCAATGATGCTGCGTGAGGCGGTGCGTTTGGCTCGCGAAGAGCAACGTGTCGTTGTCTTTATCGAGCCGATCGCGCTCTACCCCATGCGTGACCTGCATGAGGCCAAGGATGGCGCGTGGATGCGCAGCTATCCCTCGCCGGATCAGCGGATCGCTCTGGATGATGTTGGCGTACACGGAGAAGGGACGGACCTTGCCATCGTAACCTATGGCAATGGGCGCTACCTGTCGACGCAGGCTCAGGCAGAGCTGCACAATCAGGGCATCAATGCGCGCGTCATCGACCTGCGTTGGCTGGCGCCGCTTCCCAAAGATGCGCTGTTGGCAGCTACCAAAGAGTGCAGCCGCATTCTTATCGTCGACGAATGCCGGACAACGGGAAGCCAGTCTGAGGGGCTTATGGCCATGTTCCATGAGGCAGGCACCAGCCAATTGGCCCGCGTCGTGGCCGAAGACTGTTTTATTCCCACCGGTCCGGCCTATGCCGCGACCTTGCCGTCAAAAGACAGCATTGTTGCAGCAGCCTTGCGTCTGATTGGAGAAGATCAATGACCCGTACCGCCGTTCTCATCTGCCCCGGTCGCGGCACCTACAACAAGACCGAGCTTGGCTACCTGTCACGGTTTCACGGTGACAAGGCGGATTTGTTGGCAGGGTTTGACGCGCAGCGCGTGGACAGGGGGCAGGAATCGGTGACTGCGTTGGATGGGGCTGATCGGTTTTCGATGGCCAAGTTCTCGCGGGGTGATGTCGCCTCGCCTCTGATCTATGCCAGTGCGCTCGCCGATGCGCAGTCACTGGCAGAGGATATCGAGGTGGTCGCCGTGACCGGCAACTCTATGGGGTGGTACATTGCCCTCGCAGCGGCCGGAGCGCTGAGCGATCAGGCCGGTTTTGAGGTCGTGGACACAATGGGCGGGCTGATGCAGTCGCAGCTGATTGGCGGGCAGCTGGTCTATCCCTGTCAGAGCGAAGACTGGCAGCTGGACCTTGTTGCCAAGGCTGAGCTGTTGTCGAAGGTCGATGAGATCAATCAACGTGCGGAACATGACCTCTCTCTGTCGATTGATCTGGGAGGGATGCTGGTTCTTGCCGGAAACGAAGCCGGGCTTTCGGCTTTTGAAAAAACAGTGCCTGTGCTGCAGGAGCGGTTCCCGATGCGCCTGCCAAATCATGCGGCGTTCCACACCAAGCTGCAGGAGCCTGTGGCCGCTGAAGGTCGCGCCCGGCTGTCTGCGGATCTGTTCCGCCAGCCTGTCAAACCGATGATTGATGGACGCGGCCAGATCTGGTGGCCCGGCGCAAACACGATTGAGGCGCTGCGGTCCTATACCCTTGGTACCCAGGTGGTCGAACCATACGACTTTACCCGTGCGGTTCAGGTTGCGGCACGCGAATTCGCGCCGGATCTTTTTATCATTACCGGGCCCGGCACCACGCTGGGCGGTGCTGTTGCGCAGTCGCTGGTTCAAATCAATTGGTGTGGCCTGTCGGGTAAAGCGGACTTCAAGGCGCGTCAGGCTGACAATCCGGTGGTCATCTCGATGGGCGATGCTGAGCAACGCAAAGTGGTCACACCCTGATCAGTCAGGTTGAGAGGAAAGGCCCGCGAGGGGGATCGCGTATGCCTCCACCGGGCGAGACACATTGTGCAGGCTGACAGCCCCAAGAGAGATGCCATCCTCCGCATCGCCCAAGAGATCGCGACTGACAACGATCGGATGGCCACAGGTCTTGCCATAGTCCCCCAACCGGGCCGCGATGTTTGCCGCCTGGCCAATGACAGTGAAGTCCAGCCGTTCGCGCGAACCAACATTGCCATATGTGACACCGCCATACGCAAGCCCGATCGCGCACTCGCTGCGTTGACCGGTGTCTTCGTGAACGGCCTTGTCCAAATGAGCAACAATGCAGCGAGCGGATTTCAGGGCTTGCGCGCGGGCTGCGTCTGGCGTGTCGCCTGCAGGGAACACCGCCAGAACCGCGTCGCCGATGAACTTCAGCACCTCGCCGCCGTGATCATGGACGATGGTCGATGCGGTTTCAAAAAAGGTGTTGAGCAGGTCGATGTAGGCTGTCCGTCCCAGCTCCTCTTCGAGGCGGGTTGAGTTGCGCAGATCGCAGAACATGATAGCTGCATCGATGTCATCCCCGTCACCCCGGCGGATTTCACCCCCGAGCACCCGTGCGCCACTGCGTTTGCCGACATAGGTTTCAAGCAGCGATTGCGCATTTTCGCGCTGCATGAACACCTCGTAGAAGCGGGCGATCACCGCAGAGCATTCAAAGATCAAGCCAAGGTTCTCGGTCGAGAACCCGTCAGGGTGATTTGAGGCGACTGTCAGCACGTTGATCCGCCCGTCGGAAAAAGGCAGTGGCATCGCGACATAATCGGTTGCGCCGTCTTCCTGCAGATCCTTGAGGATGGGAAAGGCATCGCTTGGCTGGTCTGTCCCCAGCCTGTGACGGATGCCACCCAACCCGTTTGACACATGGCGGAGCGGGCTGTTTTGAAACGCTGGGTGGTCGTGGATTTCGTAACTCGGCGCGTAGGTGGTGACGGAACTGTTCTTGCGGCTCCAGATGAAATTCTTGCCCGCAATCATGGGATGGAGCGACCAGGCCATCACTGACAAGCGCGACAGATGAACCCCGTGTTCCACCAGTTTCTCCGCCAGATTCTGGGTGAAATCCTCGGGTGTTGCGTGTTGTGCGGCCTCTCGCATCAGCCAATCGACGAGTGGGCCGGAGATGCTCCCGTAGTCCGGGGCATCAAGGGTGTTGGTTCCAAGGTCGATTTCAACCTCGGAATTCGGCATGAAACTCACATGGCCCGCGATGCCAGCGGCTTCGGGCAGTGCATCATCATAGGACCAGACCGCGTTTTCCAGATGCTTTTGGCCGATGTCCAGATCCCGGTAGCCCGCTGTCCCCTTGAAGGGGCAAAAGGTCTGGTGGCCGTTTGCTGCGCCGATACAGCTGTGCACGTCTTCTCGCGGGAAGTAGACCGCAGGTGGAAGGCGGGTTTCGTACATCACCTTGGCTTGCGTGCTCTGAGCGATGATGCGCCCTCCGAGGCGAGCGGTGACGGGTCCGCGCAGGGGTTCTACGAGGATGCCATAGGCCGGGCGGGCGGAAGCGGCGCGCAGGTTCATTCGGATGTCCCGGATCTGGTCGGCAGGGACATGTCCCTGTCAAATGTCAAAACCGATGTGGTGCGCCGGGTCAGGATTTTCCAGACCTGATCCGGCAATTGGCATCATACCATACGGATGACATCCTTGTTGATCGACAGGACATAGCCCCGTTTGGCAATGTTCTTGACCAGCAACTCGCTGACCATTTGGTTGCCCAACGTATCACGCAGACGCTTGATCCGGGTTGCGCCAGCGGCCTCTTCACAGTCGATGGCGGGACGGCCAGAGATCATCGCCTCGATTTCCGCACCTGACAGGACGTCGTCATCCAGGCGGGCTTCTGCGAGAACCGATAGCGTCTCCATCGCCGCGGCGCTCAGCTTGAAACCCATGTTGTTGAGGTAGACGGTATTTTCCTCGCGGCTGATCAGCAGCTCTGTCACCTGGATACCCGCCCGTTCGATCTGTGCCATGCGTCTGTTCAGCATCACGAGCATCGCCAGCACGACCAAGGCCGCAACCATCATCATGGTCGCAAAAACCAGCAGCACGAAAATCACCATCCGGTAGCTGGTCAGTGTTTCCGCAAAGGCCGTCCCGGACTGTGCGAGGATTTCCAGCAGCTTGATCTCGGCCTGGGTGGTCAGGTCATTTTCAATAAACACCCGCTCGACCCGGGCGTTGAATGCGTTGGCGTCGGGTAGGGTCAGAAGCAAAACGGTGCCGGCAATCGCCAAAAGCGCCACGATGGCCGCAATCCCCAGCGCGATCACCCGGCTCCCCGCTGCGCGGACCTCAGAAACGGAGATAGTAGGGTCCGGCATCGGCTTTCCTTTGGGCCAGTCCTTCGGGTCCGAAAACCGACATGACATTGAGAAGGGTCCAGCCTTCCGCCGACAGGCGACTGGCGATTTCAGCCTTGGCGGCAGGCTTGCTGCAGGCTCCGCCGATCTGCACCACACCATAGTGGAGCCGCAGAGGTGAATCCTGCTTGGCTTTGTAATCGGCATAGCATTCCGCTGCCGACGCTGGTCGCGCATCTGCGATCAGTCCACCCACAAGGGCTGCGATCAGTGCACAGGGAAGAAGCATCTGTTTCATGCCATCACCCTGCGCGTTCGGGACGCGATATTCAATAACCACAGGCCGTTGCGGGCGTTGATATCGGATATCAAGCGGGCGTTATTGCCTGTCCGGCGGGGGTGGAGACAGGCTGACTGCATCGGTCCCAGGACCAATTGATTTGCAGCTTCTCAGGAAGGATACACCATGTTCCGCATTCGCAGCGCCGCCAAGGACACCGCTGGTCAGACAACCGGCAAGACCAAACACCACCATAAGTTCATCACGCTTGTCGTGGCCGCAGCGGTGGCCATCACGGGTTTTACTGCTGCACCGGCCCGCGCTGATGAAGATGTTGCAAAGGTTCTCGCGGGTCTGGCCGTGCTGGGTATCATCGGGGCGATTGTCAACAAGGCAGACGACAACGACAATCACCATGTCAGTCGCCCGCATCACCCGCATCGGCCCAAACCGCTGCCCCCGCGTATCGCCCGATATGACCTGCCTGCGCAGTGCGTGAAGTATTTCCCCCGCTACAGCCAGAGCCGCACGCTGATCGGGCGGGGCTGCCTGCGCAAGAATTATCGCTATGAGCACGACCTGCCGAGCGCCTGCCGCGTGACCTTTTGGAACGGTCAGCGCAACCGAACAGGATACCGGCCCGAGTGCCTGACAAACCGTGGCTATCGCATCACACGTCGCTGAAATAAGGCGACGGGTGTCGAGCAGACCTGGGGGGCCTTGGCCCCCCCCTTTTTTGCCGTCTGAAAGCATGTGGCTTGCGCCGCGCCGCAAAACCGGATCAGACAGTTATATGGAACATCCTGATTACAGTTTGGAAGCGGCCGCCATTGCGCGTGGCCATAGACGCATCGCTGGCGTGGACGAGGTGGGCCGTGGCCCTTTGGCAGGGCCGGTCACGGCTGCGGCTGTCATTCTTGACCCGGACGCCATTCCCGACGGGCTGAATGATTCAAAAAAGCTGAGCGCCAAAAAACGAGAGGCGGTAGAGGCTGACATATTTCAGTCGGCAGAGGTGTCTATTGCACACGCTAGCGTGGAAGAGATTGATTCATTGAACATTTTGCGCGCGTCGCATCTTGCGATGGAACGTGCTGTGGCTGCGCTCGACCCTCCCCCTGACTATCTGTTGATTGATGGCAACCTGATCCCGAAGGGTGTGCAGCAGCCTGCGGAATTCGTGATCAAGGGGGATGGCAAATCAGTTTCGATCGCCGCGGCCTCGATCGTCGCAAAGCTGGCACGCGATCGGATCATGGTGGATTTGGCGCAACAGTTTCCGGGATATGGTTGGGATAAAAATGCAGGCTACCCGTCCAAACAACATCGCGAAGCGCTGATCGAGATCGGTGTGACCCCACATCATCGTCGTTCCTTTAAGCCGGTACACAAGATATTGTATCAAGAGTGAAGCGCACGGCGTTGTTCTAAAAAACAAATTGACCTCGATTCCCCGATAACTCATCCTGTGGACAACCAAAATGAGCGCAAAAATGCGCCGTGGTTATCGAGGCAGAGCAAATGAACAAAACACTTACACGGGGCGCGTCAGCGCTCCCTCTAAACGCGATCCTTGATGGTGACTGCATCGAGGTGATGGCTGGTCTTCCGTCAAATTCGGTCGACATGATCTTTGCGGATCCCCCGTACAACCTGCAACTGAAGGGCCAATTGCACCGCCCGGACAACAGCAAGGTCGATGCGGTTGATGATCACTGGGATCAGTTTTCCAGCTTTGGCGTCTACGACAAATTTACCCGCGACTGGCTGAAGGAAGCCCGCCGGATCCTGAAGCCGAACGGCTCGATCTGGGTGATCGGCTCCTATCACAACATCTTCCGCGTCGGCACCGCGATGCAGGATGAGGGCTTCTGGATCCTCAACGATGTGATCTGGCGCAAGTCGAACCCGATGCCGAACTTCCGCGGCAAGCGTTTCACCAACGCCCATGAAACGATGATCTGGGCGTCGAAATCCGAAGGTGCAAAATACACCTTCAACTACGAAGCCCTGAAGGCGCTGAACGAAGGCTTGCAGATGCGCTCTGACTGGGTGCTGCCGATCTGCACAGGCCATGAGCGTCTGAAAGACGAGGCCGGCAACAAGGCCCACCCGACCCAGAAACCGGAATCGCTGCTGCACCGCATTCTTCTGGGCTCCACCAACCCCGGTGACGTGGTTCTTGACCCCTTCTTTGGCACTGGTACGACTGGCGCTGTCGCCAAGATGCTGGGGCGCGAGTTCATTGGCATCGAGCGCGAAGCGGCCTACCGCGAAGTTGCGGAAAAGCGGATCAAATCCGTTCGCAAGTTCGACCGCGAGGCGCTTCAGGTGTCGGCCAGCAAACGCGCCGAACCGCGGGTGCCCTTTGGCCAGTTGGTCGAACGCGGCATGCTGCGCCCGGGCGAAGAGCTTTACTCGATGAACCGTCGCCACAAGGCAAAGGTCCGTGCAGACGGAACCTTGATTGGCGACAATATCAAAGGATCGATCCATCAGGTCGGTGCGCATCTGGAAAACGCGCCTTCCTGCAACGGCTGGACCTACTGGTGCTTTAAGCGCGATGGCAAGACCGTGCCAATCGACGTGCTGCGTCAGCAGATCCGGGCAGAGTTGCAGAACTGATCCCACCCTTTTCACAACCTGTGTGAAACCGCAGGCGCCGTCCATTGGGGCGGCGCCAGACTTGCCCCGCCCGTCCGGCGGGGCCTTTTTGCTATCTGGGGTGTCCTCGTGCGGGTGCGGCCCGGACGCACATTCCGACCTGTTCACGCGCGTGATACGCACGTGCAAACGATCCCGTCAGCAGTTAGTTTGATGGCAGGACAGGCGCTGATGCATGGAACCCAGCACGATGGAAAAAACGGCCCCGCCGCCACCATTGGATAGTGATGCAGCTCTGGCGAGCCAGGAAACGCCCTATGCGCTGGACGCGCTGACAGAGCACAAACGTAACGGTCTTGAACTGGCTGTGCGGGCACGTTGGATTGCGATGGCGATCACGGCGGTGTTCCTTGTCTACATCAATCCGCAATGGGATGTTCTCTACTACCATTTCATCCTGGCCCTGATCTGCATCAACGGCTGGTTCATCCGCCGGGTCGGGCGTGTCGGCCAATCCCGGATGGAGCTTTTGCTGATCTACATTGATCTGGCGATCATGACCTTTGGCATGGTGGTGCCCAATCCATTCAGCGACAATTCCACCCCACTGCCGATGCAATATCGGTTCGACAATTTCCTGTATTTCTTCATCATTCTTGCAGCCGGAACGCTGGCCTATTCGTGGCGGACCGTCATGGCCATAGGCGTCTGGACGGTCACGATGTGGCTGGTGGCCGCGCTGATTGCCTGGTGGCTCACGGACCCTGTACCGGGGCTGACAGAAGGTGTCATGGCGGTGGTAGGGTACGACCCGATCATGGCGGAGTTCATGGACCCCAACAGCTTTGGATTGCAGCTACGGTTGCAAGAGGCCGTGGTTTTCCTGATCGTCGCAGCGACATTGGCGGCGTCCTCGCGTCGTTTCTATATCCTGATCCAGAACAATGCCGGGTTGGAACGGGAGAGAGCCAACCTGTCGCGCTATTTCTCGCCCAATGTGGTCAGCCAGCTGTCCCAGAATGACGAGCCGCTGAAACAGGTCCGCAGGCAGGATGTGGCCGTGATGTTCATCGACATCATTGGCTTTACCAAGCTCGCTGCAGAGCAGGACGCCTATCACGTCATTCAGCTCTTGCAGGAGTTCCATGGCCGGATGGAGACGGAGGTTTTCCGCCATGATGGAACCTTGGACAAATACCTGGGAGACGGGCTCATGGCGACATTCGGGACGCCGGTCGCAGGCGCAAGGGACGCCACAAATGCGCTTGCCTGTGCCCGATCAATGCAGCTCACCCTGGAGCGCTGGAACACCGACCGTCGCCGCGCGGGTGAACAAGAGATAGAGGTCGGCATTGGCGTGCATTTTGGTGAAACGGTTCTGGGTGATATCGGTGCGAACCGGCTGGAATATGCGGTGATCGGAAATACGGTGAACGTTGCGGCCCGGCTGGAAGAGCGCACCAGACGACTGGGGGCGCAGATCATCATCAGCGATGCCCTGCTGCAGCGCGCGCGGGAGGAGGGCGGAGACCCCGACCTGTGGGAGGGATTTGTTGGCCACCCGGATCAGGAGCTGCGCGGATTGAACCAACCCCTGTCGCTCTGGGCTTTGCCGCGGGTTTGACCGGATAGGGCGTGGTCCTTTGGGCTGATCCTAGGTCGGCTCTGGCCGGTCAGAGGCTGGGAGGGCCTTGTTGTAGGGTGTCCAGTCGGTGATCTCCGGATAATAGGTTTGCCGCCAGTTCCGGACCCTTGGGTTCATCACCCTGCGCCAGAGCGGCGGAACCATCGCAGCAACGGTCATCACTGGATAGCCATAGGGCAGTTGAGGCGCATCTGTTTCGGTGTGGTTCTGCAACAAGGGAAACCGCCGGTCCGGTTTGTAGTGGTGATCTGAATGGCGTTGCAGATTGATCAATAGCCAGTTCGACGCCTTATGAGCGGCATTCCATGAATGTCGCGGCAGAACATGTTCGAATTTTCCGTCTCCCAGATATTTCCGGGTCAGACCGTAATGTTCGACATAGTTGACCAGTTCCAGCTGCCAAATCGCAACACCGGCTTGAACGCAGAACAGCATCAGACCGCTCAACCCTCCGGCAAGAAACGCTATCAGCAGCATCGCCCCTTGCAGAGCCCAGTAGCGATAGAACGGGTTACGGGGATGGGTCCAGTGCTGGTTTCGGCGCGAAAGCTGTTCCTTTTCGGCCCGAAAGGCCGACAGCCAGCATTGCCGCAGTACACGGGGGTAAAACCTGTGAAACCCTTCGTTGTAGCGCGCGGTAACGGGGTCACGGGGGGTGGCGACATGCCGGTGGTGCACCAAAAGATGTTCTGAGCGGAAGTGCGAATACAGCACCATCGCCAGAAGGAGATCAGCCAGCCAGCGCTCCAACCTGCTTTTCTGGTGCATCAGTTCGTGGCTGTAGTTGATCCCAACAGTGCCACTGAGAACGCCCATCCCGAAAAAGACACCGATCCGTTCAACTGCCGACAGATGGTCAGCCTGCGGAACATAGATCAGAAGACCGATCAGCAGAACAAACTGCACAGGCACCCATGCCATCGTGAGAGCGGTGTACCAGCGCAGATCACTGTCCGGCGTCATCGGGTCTGCGTTTTCGGTGTTCAATCCGAAAACGCCATCAAGCGCCGCAAACAGATACCAGGTCGCCAAAGGGGGCAGCAGGATGAACCAGCCGCCAAACAGCGCAGAGACGACCAGCAGGGGCACAAGCAGAAATGACAGCCAGAACGGCAGGGCTGTCTGCCAACTGCGCAGTTTGTCAGGGGCGATCATGGGCCGGGGCCTCCTATCTCAGGCTGCGAGATTGGGCCAACTATGGCGTTCTTGCACCCAAATGAGAAGGGATCAGCGCCCTTTCCAAAGGTCAAATGCCTTGCGCATGACCGTCGGCAGGTCAGATGGTCTGAAGTCATGCCGGGCGATGATCTGTTCTGACCCTTGGGGCTGATAATCGGTTGGCAATTGTGCCAGTTTTACACGCAGGATCAGGTGGAAGTGCGTGAATGTATGGCGCACCTCTGCGCCGAGCTCTTGCCAGTCGGCGTCAAACGGCGGCCTGTCCACCGGATCTTCGTTCCAGTCGCTTCCGGGCCAGCCCAACATCCCGCCAAGCAGTCCCTTGTCCGGCCGCTGTTCCAACAGCCAGTCACCAGCCTCGCTGCGCGCCAGATAGATGAAGCCAAGCCGGGTTGGTTTGGGTTTCTTTGGTGTCTTCTTGGGGAGTTCGGTGGCTGTTCCTGCGAGCCGCGCAGCGCAGGGGGTGCGCCAGGGACAGATGCCGCAGGCCGGGTTGCGCGGAGTGCAGATTGTCGCCCCCAGATCCATGACAGCCTGTGCGTGATCGCCCGGGCGGCCTGTGGGGGTCAGATCCGCGGCTTTTTCCTTCAGCTCGGGTTTTGCCGTCGGAAGAGGCGTGTGGATGTCATACAATCGGGCCATCACCCGTTCGACATTGCCATCCAGCACCGTTTCTTTGCGGTCAAACGCGATCGCAGAGATGGCCGCCGCAGTATAGGGTCCGATCCCCGGAAGTTTGATCAGACCGTCATAGGTGTCGGGAAAGACGCCCCCATGATCCTGCGCAACCACGCGCGCACATTTGAGCAGGTTGCGGGCGCGGGCATAATAGCCAAGTCCTGCCCATTCTCCCATTACATCGGCATCTTCGGCTGCGGCGAGGTCTGCAACTGTGGGCCAGCGGGTGGTGAACCTATGGAAGTAGTCCTTAACCGCGGCCACCGTCGTCTGCTGAAGCATCACTTCGCTCAGCCAGATTCGATAAGGATCAGGCCAGACCCCTCGTGCGCGATCCGCAGGGCTGATCCGCCAGGGCAGATCGCGGGCGTGCTGATCGTACCATTCCAGCAGGGTGTCGCTGTGTGGCTTGGGCTGGCTGTCTAGGTCACGCATTCTTTATCTCTTTTGGCCGGGTTTCGCTGGCGCTTGCATTGCAGCCCTTTACATTAGGGCGGGCAGTCAAGCAAAACCATGATCATGGCAACGCAACGGACAAAATCTCGCGGTTTCAAACGCACGTCGCAGCTTCTCAACGACCAGATCCGCAAGGCTGGCGAAAGCCGGGGCTTTGCGGTGTCACGGCTATTGACCCATTGGGAAGAGGTCGCTGGCCCGGATATCGCGCCAATCGCCAGACCGGTGAATGTGAATTACGGTCGTGGTGGTTTTGGGGCGACACTGACTTTGCTGACAACCGGTGCCAATGCGCCAATGCTTGAAATGCAAAAGGAAACGCTGCGGGCCAAGGTGAATGCGGTTTATGGCTACAATGCCATTTCCAAGGTGCGCATCACCCAGACCGCGCCCACCGGTTTTGCCGACGGGCAGGTTTCGTTCAAATACGCCCCCAAGGTGCAAAAGCCCCAACAGCCGGATCCGCAAGATGTAGCTGCGGCAGCCAAGGCGGCGACCGGGGTTGAAAATGATGACTTGCGCGCGGCCCTTGAACGGCTTGGGCGCAATGTTCTGACCAAACAAAAATCACTCAGAAAGGGGTACGAATGACCCGTTTGATGTCCGGTATCTTTGCGTCGCTCGCGGTAGCGGCAGGCGTTTATGGTTATGCCTCATTTCAGGGGAGCCCTGCCCTGCCGAGCAACCCGCTGATTGGCGCTGCCCATGCGCAGGAGGCCGAAGTCGATACCTCCACCATCATCGAAATGGTGCAGGGGGCCGAAGATGCGCCCGTTACGCTGATCGAATATGCGTCCTACACCTGCCCGCATTGCGCGAACTTTCACCAGGGCGCGTACAAACAGCTGAAAGATGACTACATCGACACCGGCAAGGTGAAATTCATCTACCGTGAAGTCTATTTCGACCGCTACGGTCTTTGGGCGTCGATGATTGCGCGTTGTGGTGGCCCAGAGAAGTTCTTTGGCATCAGCGACCTGATCTACAAAGGGCAGTCTGACTGGGCTCGCGCGGGCGGCGCGACCGAAATCGTCGATGCGTTGCGCAAGATCGGCCTTCTCGCGGGGCTGGAAGAAGAGCAGCTCGAAGCATGTCTGCAGGATGGCGCCAAGGCGCAGACCCTCGTGAACTGGTATCAGGAAAACGCGACCGAGCACGGCATCGAATCCACTCCGTCCTTCATTCTGAACGGCAAGAAGATCTCCAATCAGTCCTACGCAGACTTCAAGGCGCTCATTGATGCGGAACTTGATGGCTGAGTTGCAAATGATGTGATCCGAGACAAACAAAACCCGCCCAAGAGGGCGGGTTTTTTGTATCTGTCGCGTGCTTTGGTTCGACCACTTCCATCGCTAGGGTGGGGGTGGTGCAATCTCACGCAGCTGCGCCAACAGTGCTTCTTCGCCCGCAATCTGAAGCCGGACAGGCAGGGTGATGACCTTGCTGCGAAAGCTATCGGGGAGGCGAACGGCGTCCTTTTCCGTCGTGACCAGCTGCGCACCCAAGAGCTTGGCTTCGTTTTCCAGCCGGGTCATCAGGGCAGCGGACAAAGGCTGGTGGTCATCCAGCGCCTCAGCCCGGCGCAGATCAGCCCCCAGGTCCCGCAGGGTTGCAAAGAATTTTTCGGGATGCCCGATGCCGGCGAAGGCCAGAACCGGCGTGCCAGCCCAGGGCATACCCGTCTGCAGCGGCTGTAGTGCCCCGGTGAAATGGGGAAGCGGAGCGATGCTGTTTGACCAATTCTGCGCAAACGTCTGCTGGGCAGCCCCTGACCCAAGGGACAAAACAAGGTCTGCGCGTTTCAGCCCGGCCTGAACTGGTTCGCGCAAAGGACCGGCAGGCAGACAGCGGCCATTGCCGAACCCGCGTGCTGCATCGACCACGACCACAGACATATCTTTGGCCACGCTCGGATTCTGAAAGCCGTCGTCCAGCAGGATGACCGTGGCCCCGGCCGCCACAGCCGCTTTGGCCCCGGCGGCGCGGTCCTCTGCTTTCCAGACCTCGCCAAAGGCGGCCAGCAGCAATGGCTCATCTCCGACCTGGCTCGCGCGGTGGCGGCTGGGGTCGACCTGGACCGGACCCTTGAGCGCGCCACCATAGCCGCGGGTCACGACATGGGGATCGTGTCCCATATCCCGCAGGCGTTCCTGAAACCAGATGACGGTGGGGGTCTTTCCGGTGCCACCGGCGTTGATATTGCCGATGCAAATGACAGGGACAGGGACGCGCAGCCCCTCGGTCTTTGCAATCCGTCGAGCTGTGGCGTGACCGTAGATTTGGCCAAGCGGCGCCAACAGGGTGGCGCGCAAGTCAAAGTCACGTGGGGGTTTGTCCCAGAAATCAGGAGCTTTCATATCTATCCTCTCTCCTGTCCAGCAGGTCCTGGATCAGTTCCAGAAGATGATCTGTCATGCCTGCCCCTTCGGTTACGATGTCCCATCCGGCAAGAGCCATTTCGGCAGCCCGATCCGGGGCAGACAGGCTCAGCACCCCTTGTGCCAGTCCTTCCACGCCGTCAACCTCTAGGGCGGCACCGGCATCATGCAGGCGTTTGTAGGCGGCGTGATGGGTGCCAAGACCGGGACCGTGCAAGATCGCTGATCCAAGCGCGGCGGCATCCAGCGGGTTCTGACCGCCATTGCCTCGCGCCAGACTGCCCGCCAGCAGCGAGAGAGGCGCGAGCCTGTACCAAAGCCCGCTGTCTTCGGAGGAACACAAAAGAACCTGTGTGTAGTCGTCGGGCTCTTCTCCGCTGTCCCAATCTGCGAGCTGGAGGCCACTGTGCTGAATTGCGTCGCGGGCCTCAGCAAGATCATCTTCGTCGCGCATCGCCACCACCAGCAGAAGACGGTGCAGCAATTTCAGAACGCTGCGATGAGCGTTCAGTATCGTATAGAGATCCTGCAGATCGGTGTCAGAGGAAAACCAGATTGGCCGACTGCCGAGGATGGACTGCATATGGACGAGTTCGTCGTTGTTGCAGCCTGGCGGCGTTGCAGACAACCGCAGCGGATCACTGAGCGTCAGCTTGTCCCGCGCCACACCAATGCGCAGAAGCCGTGCTTCAGCTTCATGAGAAGGGGTTAGGATTTCCGTAAACCGATCCAGCATGCGGCGGCGTTGATCCGGCAGCCAGCGGCTGGTGCGTTCGGGCAATTCCTTTGGGGTGATGTCGACAAGAAGCGTGTCGATCTGCCGTTCGGCCAGTTGGCGCATCAGAACCCGGCGCAGATCGCCCCCGGACCAGATACAGAGATCAGGTCGCCAATGATCGAGAAACAGGCGAACATCGGATGGGGTATCCTCTGGCGGGGCCCCAACTGCGAGATCGCAGCCTTCAATCTTGGGGCGCGTGGTGATTTCTGGTCCCCAGGACACGAGGATCGACAGATCAGGGCGCAGCGATTTCAGGCGATGGCCGACGTCGCAGAGCGCCATGTATCGTTCCGTGGTGCTTGCGTGGACCCAAAGCAGCTCTCCCGCGGGGCGCGGGGGCCATTGCAGGCTGCGGTCTTGTAGGGCTGTCGGCCTCACCATTGCGTTGATCTTCCTGCAGACGCGCCGCTGTCAAAGCGGGCGCAGGCCCGGGCTCTTGGGGGCGAGCGCGGCAATCAGTTGACGGTGCAGAGACGGCGCGGCCGCCACTACCCCGTTAAGCGTAGGATGAGGATTGTTGAACCGCAAGTCGCGGCCAAATCGGTCGCTGCAGCGGCCCCCCGCTTCGCGCAGGATCAGATCTCCGGCTGCGATGTCCCATTCCCAGCTGGGGCGCAGCGTCAACATCCCGTCAAAGCGCGCATCGGCAACCCGCGCCATGCGATACGCCAGCGAAGGTCGGTGGCTGCGGCGGAAAGGGGGGACATTGCCGTCCAGCCAGTGAACAGGATCCTGCATCGGGCGGGCTGCCAGGATCTCTGCGTTTTCGAGATCCACCCGGGGTGAGATGGTAATTGCGGTGCCGTTACATTTGGCGCCCTCGCCGACAGCGGCGGTATACATCAGCTCGCGCTGGGGCAGATAAATGACCGCTGCCGTAATGCGACCGCGATCGGCAACAGCCAAGGCGTGGGCCCAGGTGCGCGAACCTTCGGCAAAGCTGCGGGTGCCATCAATCGGGTCGATGATAAACAGCCGCTCATGCGAGAGCCGGTCTGTATTGTCTTCCGTTTCCTCGGACAGCCAACCGTAATCGGGTCGTGCCGCCGGTAGCAGATCTGCCAGTGCTGCGTTGACGGCCAGATCTGCCTCTGTCACGGGGCCCGCACCATCGGGTTTGTCCCATTTGCGTGCATCAGGCCCGGAATACCGGCTCGCGGTATCTCCGGCGATTTCCGCCGCCCTGATCAGAAGCGCAAGATCTGTCTCCGGGTCAGTTGCCGGCAAGTGTCATCCCCTCGACCAGCAGTGATGGAACAACCCGCGACAGGTGGCTGCGGGCGTCATTGGCGGGCACGATGCAGCGCAACATGTCGCGCAGGTTGCCTGCGATGGTGCATTCATTGACCGGGTAGGCAATCTCTCCGTTCTCCACCCAGAAGCCAGCCGCCCCACGGGAATAATCGCCGGTGTTGGGGTTGATGGTGGATCCGATCATGGATGTCACCAAAAGACCGGTGCCCATATCGGCCAACAGTTGTTCGCGCGACTGGTGTCCCTGGGTCAGGGCGATATTCCACTGCGACGGCGAGGGGACAGACCCAATGCCGCGTGCCGCGTTGCCCGTGCTGCTGAGCCCCAGTTTGCGCGCTGAGGCAAGATCGAGTGTCCAGCCGGTGAGAATACCGTCCTTGATGATCGCACGCCTTTGGGTTGGCAGCCCTTCACCGTCAAACGGACGCGAGCCAGCCATCCGTGGGCGGTAGGGATCTTCGAGCACGCTGAGGGTATCGGGCAGGATCTGCTCTCCCATTGCGTCCTTCAGCCAGGAAGATCCCCGCGCGATAGAGCCACCGTTCACTGCAGCCAGCAGATGGCCAATGAGGGACGAGGAGACCCGTTCGTCAAACAGGACAGGGTAGCTGCCGGTCTTGGGACGGCGTGCGTTCAGGCGGGCAATAGCGCGTTCGCCTGCCTGCTGGCCGATGTCTGCGGCGCTGCGCAGATCGGACTGAAATGTTCGCGAATCCCCGTCATAGTCCCGTTCCATCCCTGTTCCTGTGCCAGCGATCGCAGTACAGGAAATCGAACGGCTGGAACGTTTGTAACCCCCGGAAAACCCGTTAGTCGCAGCGAGGTGAACGGCGTGACTGCCGTATCCAGCCGCAGCGGATTGGACCTGTGTAACACCTTCAATGGCCAGACCTGCTGCCTCAGCCGCGAGTGCATCGGCCTGCAGCATCGCGGGGGCCGGTTCCTCCGCCGGATCAAAAAGTTCCAGCGCGTCCAGATCCCAGTCCGTCGCGAGCTGTTCTGCAGCTGCCAGCCCGGCATATGGATCTTCGGGGGCTTCCTTTGCCATAGCGACCGCGCGTTCGGCCATTGCCTCGATGGTTTCGGCGCGGGTGTCCGAAGCCGATACTGTGGCTTGGCGCTGCCCGATGAAGACCCGCAGCCCGAGATCGATGCCTTCAGAGCGTTCGGCGTGTTCCAGTGCACCCTGACGGACCTCGATAGACAGAGAGCTGCCTTCAGCGGCCATTGCATCGGCAGCGTCAGCGCCCGCTTTGCGAGCGGCGTCAATCAGGGCTTGGCAGAGGCTTTCTGGGGTCTGTGTCATGTGCACCTACATCGGTTTGGTTGCACCTAGAGCTAGACAGACCCGCCAGCCGTCGCAAGGGCGCAGACGAAAAAAGGGGCCGCAAAATGCAGCCCCTTTGAGAGATTGACGCAGGAAATGCGATTACTTGATGCGCTGGCCGTTTGCTTTGATCTGGCCATCCTCGGTCAGTTCAATCTTGGAGGTCAGAGTATCTTCGCCGTCGCCCGGTACAGCCAGCAGACCCATCATCATGCGGGCGCCCATTGCGTCGCTGTCAGACACCAGCCCCATGCTGATCAGGGTGTCGAGCAGGGTGTTGGCGCCGACAAGTTTGAGATTGGCCTCACCAGAAGGTGCGGGCATGCCATCGTAGGTTTCCAGATCATCATTGTTGAAGGTAAAGTCGCCGGTTCCAGTCAGTTCGGCGCCTGCCACAGAGACTTCGAGCGAGTTGACCGAAAGGGCATTCAGCTCACCCGGAGCCAGTTCACCGTTGTCGATTGCTTCCATCGAGGCCGGGTCAAACATGTCAAATGCCAGCTTGGCCTTGCCTGCCAGATCAATCGCGATGGTTGCCGGATCGTGAGGCAGTGCGCCGGTCGGGTCAACCATACCCCAGAGCACCTCGGGGACGTCGAAGTCGCGGAGGAACACCGCCAGGCCAAAGTCCTGCTCTTCGTCCGATTTGGTCACAGGCACCATGAGCTTAAACCCGGTCTCGGCCATGGAAAGGGCCAGGGGGAACGGAATGTCCGACCCGCTGATGTTCAGCTCGGTCTGGTTCTGACGCACATCATAGGTGAGGCCTGCGTCGCTCATGTCAAAGGAGATCGAACCCCCTTGCGACGCGCTTTCCATTGCAAAACTGTCGCGACGCTCGCGGCCGGAAATTGCGCTGTTGCCGCCGGCAAAGTCGAAACGACCCGAGGCGCTCAGACCATTGCGCAAAAGTGCGGCCATGTCGGCGCTTTCCGTTCCGTCAGGAATGGATGTCGTGCCGTTGAACGTCAGTCCCTGCAAAGCCCCTTTGAAGCTGCCCTCACCCTTGCCTTCGGGGTCTGTGACGCCAAAGTCATAGTCCAGTGACGCGCTGGTCAGGGTCTGCTCGTAGCTGCGCAGATCGGTTTTTGTCATTACCGTCTTTGTGACCACATCGGTCAGCGTCGCTTTGAATTTTACAGCCTCTGCCGGAATGTCCTCTCCCGGGACGCTCAGACCAGAAAGGGAGAACCCCATAAGGGCAGTGGCATAGTCATAGGTCATTTCATCCGTATCACCGGAGACCAGCATCGGGCTGCCGTCATGGGAGTAGATGAAGGTGCCTTCGACCGCGCCGTCGGGGCCATCCATCTTGAACTGCAGCGGCATTTCCTTTGGCAGGAGGATGTTGACGGTTCCGTCGCCGTTTTCGACGAACTGAATGTTCGGCATTGCGATGGAACCGCTTGCCTCAGCGTCCATCACCGGCATTTCCAAAAGCAGATCGGAAACTGTCAGCGTATTACCTGACTTGGCTTCTGTCCCCGTGACCTTATAGCCCGTGGTCGTCATGTAGGACTTCCAGTCCGACCAGACGTCCTGTGCAGACACATCGGCCAGTGCGGCCTGCGCGGACAGGCTCAGGACAATCGCTGCGCCGCAGCTGCGTGCGAATGAAACGGACATGAGAATACCTTTCATGGTCAAAAAATTTGCGCCAACATTGGCAGGTCGGACAGCCGAAACAAGGGGGCATCGCTCTGGACCGTTCCCCGTAAGCAGTCTACCACATTTCAAAACAGGGATTTGGAGATTTATCAGATGGACATCAAGGGCAAGACAGTTGTGATCACCGGCGCCAGCCGAGGTATCGGGGCCGATGCTGCCCGTGTTTTTGCAGCCGAGGGCGCCAATCTGGCCTTGCTGGCAAGGAGCAAAGACAGCCTGACAGCGCTGGCAGAAGAGATCGGCGAAAATGTGCTGACCTTTGCCTGTGATGTGTCCGACTATGCTGCTGTGGCCGCCGCAATTGAAAAGACCCACGCGCATTTCGGTTCCCTGGATGTCCTGATCAACAACGCTGGCGTCGTGGATCCGATTGCCCGGCTGGAGGCCGCAGAGCCCGATGATTGGGGTAAGCTGATTGATATTAACGTCAAAGGCGTTTTCTACGGCATGCGTGCAGCGCTTCCCGTCATGAAGGCCGCGGGTAAGGGAACCATCCTCACCGTTAGTTCTGGCGCCGCACATAACCCTGTCGAGGGATGGAGCGGCTATTGCACATCCAAGGCTGGGGCAGCGATGCTGACCCGCAGCCTGCATCTGGAAGAGGCGGAAAACGGCATTCGCGCCATGGGGCTGTCGCCGGGAACAGTTGCTACCGAAATGCAGCGCGTGATCAAGGCAAGCGGCGTCAACCCTGTCAGCCAGCTTGATTGGTCCGTCCATATTCCGGCCGAATGGCCCGCCCGTGCGTTGCTATGGATGTGCGGCACGGATGCGGATGAGTTTCTGGGCGAAGAGATTTCATTGCGCGAAGAGGCCATCCGCAAACGGGTCGGTCTGATATGATCCAGCTGGATATCGCGGAGAATGGGCTTTGGACGGTTACGTTGAACCGTCCGGAAAAGGCAAATGCTCTTACGGCACAGATGTTGGAAGAGCTCTGTGATATCGCTGGGCAGGCTCATGTCGCGCGCGGCCTGATCCTGACAGGGGCGGGCAAGGTGTTCAGCGCCGGCGCCGACCTTGATGCTGCGCGGGCAGGGCTTGCCACCTCTCCCCTGTGGGAGCGCCTGTCAGGCGCGATCGCGGATTTGCCATGCCTCACGATTGCGGCGCTCAATGGCACGCTGGCGGGTGGGGCAAACGGCATGGCCCTTGCCTGTGATCTGCGAATTGCAGTGCCGACGGCCAAGGTGTTTTATCCAGTGATGAAGCTTGGTTATCGCCCGCAACCGTCAGATGCACGGCGAATGACAGCGCTGATAGGTCCGGCCCGCACCAAGCTGATCCTTGCCGCTGGGCAGAAAATAAACGCAGAGGACGCCTTTGCGTTCGGTCTAGTGGACCGCATCGTCCCGCCGGAGGATCTGCTGGACACCGCTCGAGATCTGATGGCCGATGCGCTTGCCGCGGATGCGGCAACAGCGGCAGCCATTCTTGCGGACTGCACCCGCGAGCTGTGACCCGGCTTACCTTTTGCGCCGCCCGCCCGTCACACGTGACCGGAATGCGGGCGGTCGCTTTTGGACCCACGCTATGAATTTGGCGAGACGCGGATGGGTCCGCAAGGCAGCAACCGTGTTGTAACTGCGTGCCAGCTCAGCTTCGCTCAGCGTTGCATGGATTTCCTTGTGGCAGATGTGATGCAGCAGCACCGTGGGGCCACCCTTGCCGCCTTTCAGCTTTGGGATCAGGTGGTGCAGGCTCTGGTCAACATCCGCAGGGATCGGGCGCCCGCACAAGGGGCAGATCGGCGGCGTTTCGGCA
>Ga0160419_100182_pt1 | contig 44195 bp, 40 predicted proteins | sample CelAP2metagpilot_2_FD_108196 | JGI IMG/M metagenome (GOLD analysis project Ga0160419, IMG submission 108196) | Phycosphere-associated microbial communities from Cellana algal ponds in Kailua-Kona, Hawaii, USA - Cellana AP2-4-25 metagenome pilot ...
GCGCTGGCGTTGGAGCGGCGGTTTTCCAAGGCGGAGATCCTGAACCTCTATCTGCTGCATGCACCCTATGGCGGACCGCTGGAGGGGGTGCGGGCGGCGTCGCTTGCGTGGTTCGGCAAGGAGCCTGCGCGGCTGACGCAGGCGGAAGCGGCATTGCTGGTGGCCCTGCCGCAAGCGCCGGAGGGACGCCGCCCGGATCGCTACCCTGACGCGGCGAAGGCGGCGCGTGCACGTGTGCTCGACCGGGTCAACGCCCCCGAAGCAGTTCTGTCCGCGCCTGTTCCCAAGTCCATGCGCCCCTTGCCCCGGCTGGCCGCCCATCTGGCAGATCAATTGCGGGTCGCACGACCGGGGATTGAGCGTTTTGACCTGACTGTTGATGCTGAAATCCAGCGTTCCATCACCGCGCTGGCGCGGCGTGCGGTGGCAGGGCAGGCGGCAGGGGTGTCAGCGGCGATTGTCGTCGCGGACCATCAGACAGGGGCGGTGCGCGCTTCTGTAGCCGCACCTTGGTACGATGGGCGCAATGCGGGTTTTGTCGATATGACGCGGGCTGCACGCTCTCCCGGATCGACGCTGAAGCCGCTGATCTATGGATTGGCCTTTGATCAGGGGCTCGCGCATCCCGATACGCTGATCGAGGACAGCCCTGTCGCCTTTGGCCGATATGCCCCGCAGAATTTCGACGGGCAGTTTCGCGGTGATGTGACCGTGCGGGAAGCGTTGCAGCTCTCGCTCAATATCCCGCCGGTGCGGCTGACCCATGCGCTGGGGCCTGCGCGGCTGATGGAGGGCCTGCGGCGGAGCGGGGCCGAACCGCAGCTTCCCGGCGGTTTGCCGGGGCTGGCGGTGGCGCTGGGCGGTGTCGGGCTCAGCCTGAATGATCTGGTTCAGGTCTATGCGGGGATCGCGCAGGGCGGCGTGGCGCGGCCTTTGCACTGGGAGCAGGGCGTTGGTCCGGCGCCGAGCCCAGGTGTGATGTCGCGCGCTGCTGCCTGGCATGTGGGGCATATCCTTGCGGGCATCGCGCCACCTGCGGGCACCGGGGCCGAGGTCGGGCGCATTGCCTATAAAACCGGCACGTCCTATGGGCACCGCGATGCCTGGGCTGTCGGGTTTGACGGGCGGCATGTGATTGGCGTCTGGCTGGGACGGCCCGATGGCACGCCCGTGCCGGGGGCCTTCGGTGGTGATCTGGCAGCACCGGTCCTGTTTGAGGCCTTTGGACGCTTGGGCATGCCTCTCACTCCACTGCCTGCGCCACCGCCGGAGACGTTGATCCTGTCCACCGCCTCCCTGCCATTGCCCCTGCAACGGTTCAGGGGGCGGGAGGCCGCTTTTGCAGGGGCCAGGGATGCACCGATTGTGCGGTTTCCGCCGCAAGGTGCGGTGCTGGCCGGGGGCGGGGATGGCGTGCCGCTGAAGATACAATCGGGGCGGTTGCCGCTGACGGTTCTGGTGGATGGCGCGCCCTTCCGGACCGGGTTGCGGCGACGGGATGTGATGCTGCCTGCGGCGCTCGACGGGTTCACGCAGATCAAGGTGATTGATGCCGCAGGCCGTGCGGCAAGCGTCGGGTTCCGGATTGACTGAAAGGGGCGGCGGACCCCCGCCTTGCGACCCTTTGGAAACTTGTCCCTCCCCCTGTCACTGGGGTATCACCACCCGGATGAAACACGCGCTTGCCCTTGCTGTCACCCTTGGCACTGCGGCCCCTTTGGGCGCGCATCCGCATATCTTCATCGACACCGGCCTGCGCCTGTCGTTCGACGCGGCAGGTGTGTTGCAAACGGTTGAAGTGACGTGGATTTACGATCCGCTTTATTCGCTTCTGGTGACTGAGGACATGCGGCTTGATCCAGACTTTGACGGTGTGCTGACGCAGGCGGAGATCGATCAACTGACCGGGTTCGACATGCAGTGGGTCGAAGGGTTCAACGGCGATCTGGAAATCCGGCAGGAGGGCGCGCTGCTGTCGCTTTCGGGACCGATGGAATACACCGCGTCATTTGCCGAGGGGCAGATCACCACAACCCATGTGCGGCAGGTCGAAGGGATGACAGCAGGCAAACCGCTGGCGCTGAAACCTTACGATCTGACGTATTACACCGCCTATGACGTGACCCTTCCCACTGAGATTGTCGGCAGCGATGCCTGCCGCACCCGTGTCGAGATGCCTGATCTGACCACAGGGCTGGAGCAGGTCCGTGCACAGCTTGAGGCGCTCGACCCCGACATTGATCCTGCTGATGTCGGGTTTCCGGACATCGGCGCAAAGCTGGCGACAACGGTGATCGTAACATGCGCCGCATCCTGAGTTTTGTTGCGATAGCCCTGCTGGTGGTGCTGGGCGTGCTCTGGATGACGGGCGCGTTTGACCGGATTGGTTTCTGGGCAGCACAGCAGCAGCGCGGGTTTCAGGAGACCATCGCCCTGTCCCTGCGCGCTGCACGTGCCGGAGAGGCAGGGGCGGTGCTGGCTCTGTTGGGGGCCTGTTTCGCCTATGGGGTCGCCCATGCAGCGGGGCCGGGGCATGGCAAGGTGCTGATTGGCGGCTACGGGATGGCGCGGGCGGTGCCGATGGTGCGGTTGTCGCTGATCGCCTTGGCGGCATCGCTGGGGCAGGCGGTGACGGCTGTGGCATTGGTTTATGCCGGGGTGTTTGTGTTCAATCTGGGGCGCGAGGCGCTTGTAGGCGTGACCGAGGATGTCATGGCGCCGGTGAGCTATGGTGCGATTGCGTTGATTGGCTTGTGGCTGATGTGGCGGGGTTGGCGGCGGGTGCGGGAACCGGTTCAGCATCACGATCATGCCCATGAAGGCGAGGGTGCGGTCTGTTCTAGCTGCGGGCACGCGCATGGGCCGACGCTGGATCAGGTGAGCGAGACGCGCAGCCTGCGCGATGCGTTGATGCTGATCGGTGGAATCGCGGTGCGGCCCTGTACCGGAGCGCTTTTTGTATTGATCCTGACGTGGCAGATGGGGATCGGGATGATCGGGATTGCCGGGGCCTTTGCCATGGCGCTTGGCACGGGGATTGTCACGATTGCCGTTGGTCTGGCGGCTGGAGGTCTGCGCGGCGGGATGCTGGCCGGGATCAGCGGCTCCCCCCGGGTTGCACAGGTGGCTGCGGTGGTTGAATTGCTGGCGGGCGGCGTAGTGGTGCTGCTGGCAGGCGGGTTGTTGCTGCGCGCGCTTTAGCGGCGGCCTTCACGCAGCCATGCGGCGGTGATCAACACAGCTGACAAGAGCAGCACCAGCCATGGCGGCAGGATCGCTGTTTGCCGCACATCCAGCGTTTCATAGGCGTCGCGCGGGGTCAGCCCGATCCAGCCACGCCCCGCAGCAGGCCGTCCTGCGCGCACATCGCGCACGCGCGGCAGGCCGTCTTCAAGGCGGATCACCCCACCCCGCAGGGCATCCACCTGCGGCGTCAGGGCGTCTGCGCTGGCGATGGTCTCCACAAACTCACGGGGGGCGGCGGGGCCAAGGCCGATCACCGCGTTCTGGTCCCCATTTGCCAGACGATAGAGGCCAATCTCCGGGCCTTCGAAAACGGTCTCGAACTGACCGGGCGCCTTTTCTTCAAACGTCAGTTCAACGGTGCTGCCATCAGGCGCAGTGATCGTGACGGGCGGAACAGTTTCGCCCAGGGTCCGGCGGGAGATGCGCATGGTCTGACCTTCCGCGGTGGCGGTCAGGGCTTCTTCCTCAAGCTCGGGCTCTTTCATCATCCAATGGGCAAGACGGCGCAGCAGTTCCAGTTGCGGACCACCGCCCTCGTATCCACGGCTCCACAGCCAGGCGTGGTCCGAGGCGATCAGCGCCACGCGGCCTTCGCCAACGCGGTTCAGCACCAGCAGCGGGCGTTCGTCCACGCCTTGCATGACCACATTGCCCTGTGGATTGCCCACATCGATCTGGCGCAGCCAGCGGCCCCAATCGCCGGCGGAAGGCAGGTTGGTGGTGACGGGATGGCGCTGGCCGAGTTCGGTGACCGTCGGCAGATAGGGCTCCTCGACGACGCGCGCGGTGGGCGTTGCGGGCAGGACCTGACCCAGAGGAGAGCGAAAGAGGCTGTCGGCGGAGGCAAAGTCAGGACCTGCGGCAACCAGCACTGCACCCCCTTCGCGCACGTAGTTTGCTACGTTGTCCAGATAAAGCGCGGGCAGAATGCCACGGCGTTTGTAGCGGTCGAAGATGATCAGGTCGAAGTCCTGGATCTTCTCCATGAACAACTCGCGCGTCGGAAAGGCGATCAGGGAAAGTTCATCGACCGGCACGCCGTCTTGTTTCTCTGGCGGGCGCAGGATGGTGAAATGCACCAGATCGACGGAACTGTCTGATTTCAGCAGGTTGCGCCAGGTGCGGCCACCGGGGTGCGGCTCTCCGCTCACCAGCAACACCCGCAAACGGTCGCGCACACCGTTCATCTGTATAAGCGCGCTGTTGTTGCGGTCGGTCAGTTCGCCCTCTGCTTGCGGAAGGGAAAACCGGATCACGTTGCGCCCGCCGTGGGGCAGGGTGATGGGCAGTTCCAGATCTTCGCCAACAGGCACGCGGAAGGTCTGTGGGGCGTCCCCGTCAACAGATATGTCGAGCTCGGCCAGTTGCTGATCCGTTGGGGCCGCGCCCAGATCGTCGATGCGCAGGGTCAGGGTGACAGGCTCTCCGATGATCGCGAAAGCAGGGGCGTTGCGGACGGTCAGACGGCGGTCCCAGTCGCTTTCCAGCCCGCTCATCAGCAGGTGCATGGGGGCGGGCAGGTTGATGGGCAGGTCAGCGTCATGCACACGGCCATCGCTGATCGCGATGACCCCGGCAACGCGGCCGCGGGGTTCTTCGGCCAGCGCATCGGTGAGGGTGCGCATCAACTCGGTTCCCGCATCGCCAGCGCCGTCGGGCACGGTGACACGGCGCAGTTCGGTGTTGGGCCGCGCGGCAATGCTGGCGGCTAGTGCATTGGCGGCATCACTGCTTTGCGCCGCGCGGTCGCCCAGCCTTTGGCTGGCGCTTTGGTCTTCGACCATCAGGACAATGTCACTGAGCGCCGCGCGGTCTTCCTGCTGGTAAGACGGTCCGGCCAGCGCGCCAAGCACAACAAGGGCGGCCAGCCCGCGCAGGGCCCAGCCGTTGAGGCCGCGCAGAACGGCAATCACCACAGCTGCCAAGGCAATCGCAGCAACCACGGCCAGCAGGGGCAGTGGAACCAGCGGGTCAAGGATCAGCGTGCCGGTCATTGGCCCAGCCGATCCAGCAGGGCAGGCACATGGACCTGATCCGACTTATAATTGCCGGTCAGCACGTGCATCACCAGATTGACGCCAAAGCGGTTCGCCAGCTCCCGCTGTCGTTCGCCGGAAAAGCCGCGCCCGATGGGCAGCAGCGGCGCGCCGTTTTCGCGCACGGCCCATGCAGACGCCCAGTCGTTGCCGCCGATCACCACGGGTGTCACACCGTCGTTGAGATTGCGGAAGGGCATGCCGGGAGTTTGTTCTGCGTCCGGCGGGGCGGCCTCAACCCAGACATCGCGGCTGATGTGGCGGCCGGGGAAATCCTGCAACAGGTAGAAGGTGCGGGTCAGCACATGGTCGCTGGGCAGCGGTTCCAGCGGGGGAATGTCCAGTGGGGCAGCAAGGTCTTGCAGCTTGCGGCCATTGGGGCTGGCCGCGCCAAACCGCGCGATGTCCGCGTCGCGGGTATCAAACAGGATCAGACCACCAGAGCGCAGGTAGTCGTTCAGTTTCACATAGGCCTCCGACGAGGGGCGCGGCTGGTCGGGCGTGATGGGCCAGTAGAGGATCGGGAAGAAGGCCAGTTCATCCGTCTCAAGGTCGACGGCGGTGGGCTGCGCAGGCTCCACCGAGGTGCGGAAGAACAGCGTGTCCGAAAGCCCGCGCATGCCTGCTTCGGAAATCTCATCAAGGCGGCGGTCACCGGTGATGACATAGGCGAGCGAGACCTCAACCGTGGCGGCCAGCGCGAATTCCTCAAGCTCTGCATCGCTTTGGGCCTGCGCTTGAGGCGCGGGGAGGAGCAGCAGGGCAAGGGCCAGTCCGGCGGCGGTGCGCGCTTTTGAATTGGTGCTGAAAAGACGCCCGGACAGGGCGAGGGAGGCCAACACATCAATCGCCAGAAGAAGGATCGCAAGGCTGAGCAGCCAACCGGCGATGGGCTGTTCCGGCGCAACGCTGAGGCCCCGCACGGGGACGGAGGCGGGCCATGTGGCAGGCGTCAGCGTGTCTCCGGCGGCAAAGACGTTGCGGGCAAAACGCTGGTCCGCGTTGGCGTAGATACCGGGGGGCAGTGCGGGACCGGCGGCGGCATCAATTAGGTCTGCGCCATCCACGCCGGGCAGCGTGCCCGCGTCCGACAGGGTGCCATAGCCATCCATGACGCGCAGCGGGGTCCAAGTGGTGCCTGCAAGGTCCTCCGCCTCCGGCGTGTTGGCGGCGGAGGACACGACGAGGCGTTCCATCATCTGCACAAACAAGCCGGACAGCGGCAGGGAGGACCATTCGGCCGTGGCGGTCACATGGAACAACACGATCTGTCCCTGACCGACGTTCTTGCGGGTGACCAGCGGGGTGCCGTCGCTGAGTGCCGCGATGACACGTTCGGCCAATGTGGGGTCGGGTTGGGCCACGACCTGCGCCGTGACGGAGACGTCGTCGGGCAAGGTCAGTCCGAAGAAAGGGGAGGTGTCGCGGAAGGGGGCGAGGGACTTCGGCTCTCCCCAGCTCATCGCGCCACCAACGCTGCGGCCACCGGCGCGCAGTCGGACGGGCATCAGCGGATCTTCGTCAATGCGGCTGACGTCGCTGGCGGCGATGCGGGGGCCCGCGAAGCGGATCAGCATGCCACCACGGTCGATCCAGTCCAGCAGCGGTGTTGTTTCCGCTTCAGACAGGGTCGCGATGTCGGCCAGAACGATGACATCGGGGTTGGCGGGCAGGACTTCGGCGATGCCGCCGTCGATCAGGTCCGCCGTCGGGGCGAGCGCCTGTTCGATGTAGTGCAGCGGGGACAGCAGTTGCAGGCCTTCGCGGTCGTTGCGCCCGCCGATCAGCGCCACTTCGCGGCGTTGCAATCCATCATCGACCAGCGTGATCGCCCCGGCAGAGCGTTGCCCGGCGATGGAGAACCCGGTGATCCGCGCGCGCAATTCGGCGGGCAGCGACAGGCCCGTGCTGATCTGGGTATCACCGGGGCCGAATTCTGCCGTAGCGGTTGCCAGATTACGCGCGTTGCCCGCCGGATCACGCCCCTCCGCAAGGATGGAGACAGAGCGCGCCACACCGGGCACGGCGCGGCTCACAGATAGGGTCACAACGTTGTCTTCATAGGTCGCGGGCGCGATGGCCAGCACATTGGCGGCGGTCTGATAGACCTCCACCGCGCCTTGGGATTGCAGGGCAGACAGCACAGCGTCGCGCCCCTCGAAATCAAGCGCATCGCTGAACCAAAGGGTGTCAAAAGCCTCCATCTCATCCACGATCTCTGCCAGTCGGGCGGCGTGATCGGGGGAGGGTTGCCAGGGCGCAGGCTCAAACCCGGCAAGCCGTGTGCGCCAGACGTCCGCGCTTTGGAACATGGGCGATTCAGGCTGCGTCAGGGTCATGAAGGCCACTGTGCGGCCAGCACGGCCTGCGCGGGTCAACTGCGCTTCAATCGCTTCGGTCTGGGCAGGCCAGCGCGTGGCCCCGGCCCAGCTGCCATCCAGCAGAATGAGCAAAGGACCATCGCCTTCGGCACGTTGTTCTTCGGGGTTCAGGATGGGACCGGCAAGGCCAAGGATGATGGCAGCCACCGCCAGCATGCGCAGCAAAAGCAGCCACCACGGCGTGCGGTCCGACACGCTTTCATCATCGCGCAGACCCAACAGCAGTGCCACACCGGGAAAGCGGCGGCGCAGGGGGGCGGGCGGTACGGCACGCAGGATCAGCCAGAGGATCGGCAGCGCTGCAAGCGCCACCAACAGCCAGGGAGCCGTGAAACCGATGCCACCCAGAACCGTCATGCGGCCACGCCCACACGTGCGGCCAGTGCACCATAGAGCCACAGCAGCGCCGATTGCGCGGAGGCGTCGGTGTGGTGCAGGCCGTACTGCCAGCCCGTCACGGCGCAGAGCGATTGCAGCTCTGCCTTGCGTGTTGCCAGCCGCTCCAGATAGCGGTCCTTGAGGTCGTTTGCCTTGAGCGTTTCATGGCGCAGCGTGCCGCCCATGCTCTCAAAGATGGTCCGTCCGGTGAAGGGGAATGCCTCCTCCGAAGGGTCGAGGATGTGGAACAACACGCCGCGCACACCCCGGTCGGCGGCTTTGGTCAGGGCCAGTTGCACTTCGGCCAAATCGCCCATGAAATCAGAGATGAACACGGCGCGGGCATGGGGGATCATCGCGCGGTGTTCGGGCGGGCTGTAGTCGGCCGCGTCATCCTCGCAGAGCATTTCGGCGATCCGCAGGATCTGCGCATTGCCCCGGCGGGGTGGCAGAGTGGTGCCGGTAAAGCCCACACGTTCGCCGCCACGCACCAGCAAGATGGCTGCGGCCATGGCCAGAACGCGGGCGCGCTCGGATTTCTCCGGCAGGTTCGGGTCAGAGGAAAACCGCATCGACGCGCCCTGATCCACCCAGAGCATCACCGATTGTGCAATCTGCCATTCGCGTTCGCGCACGAACTCCTGATCGCCCATGGCCGAGCGTCGGTGGTCAATCATCCGGCGGCTGTCGCCCATTTGCGCGGGCCGGTATTGCCAGAAATCATCGCCCAGCCCCGCACGCCTGCGCCCGTGTGCGCCCAGAAGGACCGCACCGGCAAGATGCTCTGCCCGCGCCAGCAGGGCGGGAAAGCGGTCGGCCTGCTCTTCAGCGGCGCCGCGCAGGGAGACGGGCGTGGTCACGCGGCAGCCCTGGATCCGGTCAGGCTGGCGGAGGTCTCATCAATCAACGTCTGCAAGCTGTCGCCGCGGGCACGGGCGGCGAAGTTCAGGGCCATGCGGTGGCTGAGGACAGGGCGGGCCATGTCCAGCACGTCTTCGGCGGAAGGAGCCAGCCGCCCTTGCAGCAGCGCGCGGGCGCGCACGGCGAGCATCAGGGCCTGCGCCGCCCGCGGGCCGGGACCCCATGCAACGGTTTCACGCACCTGCTGGCTGACGCCGTCTCCGTCGGGGCGGAAAGCGCGCACCAGATCGAGGATCATCTCCACCACTGACTCGCCCACGGGCATCCGGCGCAGGAGGCGCTGGGCGGCTAAAAGTTCTTCAGTTGTAAAGACTTCCGTGGATTCAGCCTCGCTCTCCCCGGTGGTGGCGAGGAGGATGTCGCGCTCCGTATCCCGGTCGGGGTAGGCGACGTCGATCTGCACAAGGAAACGGTCCAGCTGCGCTTCGGGCAGGGGGTAGGTGCCTTCCTGTTCAATCGGGTTTTGCGTGGCAAGCACGTGGAACGGCATGCCCAGTTGGCGCGCCTGTCCCGCGACGGTCACGGTCTTTTCCTGCATCGCCTGCAACAGGGCGGATTGGGTGCGCGGGCTGGCGCGGTTGATCTCATCTGCCATCAGAAGCTGGCAGAAAATCGGACCTTCAATGAAGCGAAAGGACCGCGAGCCGTCTTCGGAGGTGTCGAGCACTTCGGAGCCCAGAATGTCCGCAGGCATCAGGTCCGGGGTGAATTGCACCCGGTTGCCATGCAGGCCCATCACGGTGCTAAGTGTTTCTACAAGCCGGGTTTTTCCCAGGCCCGGCAGGCCGATCAGCAACCCGTGGCCGCCGCACAGAAGGGCGGTCAGCGTCAGGTCCACCACCCGTTCCTGACCGATAAAGCGGTTGGTGATGGACTGCTTGGCATCGGCCAGCTTCCCGCCCAGCGCCTCGATTTCGGCGACCATGTCTTCTGCTTGGCTCATGACAATTGCATCCCTTGGACTATTTGGGTTCAGTGTAGATGTATCTCTTCTTGATGAAATGGCAAAAGCGATGAGTGGACAAAAAACCGTTACCCCGACCGCATCCAGTCTGGCGGCGTCTGCGCAGGCCGCAAAGGGGCGCGGATTGCCGCCGATTGAGAAATGGAACCCGCCGTTTTGCGGTGATCTGGACATGGAAATCCGCCGGGATGGCACGTGGTTCTATGAAGGCACGCCAATTGGGCGGATTGAGCTTGTTAAGCTCTTCTCAACGATACTGTTGCGTGAAGATGACAAATATTTTCTGGTCACCCCTGTCGAAAAAGTAGGCATTCGGGTGGAAGATGCGCCCTTTGTCGCGGTGGACTTTGATGCGGTTGGCACGGGCGACGACCAGCAATTGCGTTTTACAACGAATCTGGACGATGTGGCGATTGCAGGGCCCTCCCTGCCCATTCGGGTGGAGCGTGATGACGTGACCGGGGAGCCGTCGCCCTATGTTTTGATCCGGCGCAATCTGGAGGCGTTGATCGACCGCAAGTCGTTCTACCGATTGGTGGATCTGGGTGTGCATCATGACGGTTGGTTCGGCGTCTGGTCGGGTGGCCAGTTTTTCGAAATTATCCCATCTAAAGAGATGCTTGAGGAAGAATAGAGGCGCCCGACGGCCGTGATTTGCACCTGCCGGCAATTGACGGGATGCGGTGCGCGGTATAGCTGCGGCGACAGATGCGCCGACCGAAGGATGCCCCTGCCATGATCCCTGCCCGATTTGCCCCTGTGTTGTTCGGATTTATCCTGTCGGGACTGATGTCCTTCATGGTCTCCGGCATCTCAACCCTGCGGGTGATCGGGCTGAGTGACGGGTTTGTTGCAGCCTGGATCGGGTCATGGCTGCCAAGCTGGGCGGTTGCCTTTCCGGCGGTGCTGATTGTGGCGCCAATCACACGGCGTCTTGTGGCCAGATTGACCAAATAGCGCCCGTTCGCCCCGATTTGGTTAATTCCGGGGATTCACAATGCGTTAACCGCCGAAATATGTATACAACCTGTACACAGGTTGTGCACCGGCGGTGCACAGAGCCGGATTTTGGGCCAGATGTTAAGCGACCGTGCGATGGCTTGGGGTGACGGCAACAGGCGGATCAGGCGGGGGCAGCGCGCCGCTTTTTGCCGCGCATCTGGAGACCGATGAGAGCGAGGGCGGAGAGAAGCAGCGGAAGTGTTGTGGGCAGGGGGACCTGGCTGACGAGGAAGGTGCCGACGTTGCTGGCTGAAAGATTGCCCCCGCCTCCAAATGGGACGCCAGCTACGAAACGACCCCGTGGTGTTTGAGCCAATTGAAATGACACCTCATAAAAGGCGTTGTTAAAGGAAGCCCCATTTTGGGCCCAGCCTTGGCCGAAGCTGCGTGGGTAGCCCAGAAGGTTGTCATTGTCAGTCGCACCAAGCAAGTTGATCAAGGTGTTTGCTGCGGGGAAATTTGCTGTGTTCGGGGTGTCGAAATTGCCGTCGAATCCCGCAGTCTCATAAAGGTTAAAAACTTCAGCCAAGGTCGCAAACCGAAATGTTGGATTTTCCGCCAGTGCAGCGTTTGGGCTAAGGCCGCGTGTCTGATCCAGATCGAGCCAGAGCAGGTTGGTTGCGAAATCGCGCATCGTTATGCCTTGATCGACCAGCGTTGTGGCCTGCGCGGATGGGGTCAGTGTCAGGCTGAGCAGCGCGGATGTGAGCAGAGTTTGAAAACGTGTCATGAAAAAGAGACCTCCTTGGGTGCAGAACGCGCTGCGCTTCGGGGGGATTCGATTTAAATTGTTCTGATGCAGCGCTGCGGCAGTGTTCTGCGGAAAGCTTAATGAAACCCTAATGCGCTTGGTGTGCGGCGGCGGGAAAGGTCACGGGGGCATCGCCGGGGGCCCAGGTTGGGTATTTCGGCATGATGCGCGCAAAGGCATCGCTGTGCAAAAACCGGGCGAGCCAGTCTTGCAGGTTGGGCCAGTCCTGTGCGTCAAACCATGGTTTGTCGATGAAGGCGAACTGCCGGACGAACGGCAGGATCGCGGCGTCGGCAAGGGTGGGGTGGTCGAAGAGATGCGTGGTGATCCGGGCGTTGAGATCGGAGAGGAAAGTGGCGGCCTCTGCCCGGTGGGTGATTGAGTCTTCGTCCGGGTAGCGGGTGGCGTATTTGGTACGGTCGAGCGCGTGTTTGAACGGGCCATCGCAGAGGTCGATCAGGGCGTGCCCTTCGGCTGGCATGTCCAACCAGCCTTCGGGATCGTGCTGCGCCAGCGCCCAGAGCATGATGTCGCGGCTTTCGTCGATAGTTTGGGTGTCGGTGACGAGGCAGGGCACCGTGGCGCTGGGGGAGGCGTCGAGGAAAGCCTTGGGTTTGGCCGCCAGCTTGACCTCGCGGAGGTGAACGGGGGTCAGGGCCGTATCAATGGCAAGGCGGGCGCGCATGGCGTAGGGGCAGCGGCGGAAGGTGTAGAGGATTGGGGGCATAGGGTGTGTTTTGTGATTGCAGGGGTGGTGAATGCGTTCAGGGGTCAAGCCAATGGGGTTTTGTCCGTCACTTTCGACATTGTGACGGTTTCCTCTTCCGCAAAGAATTTCCGCGATCTCTCACTATATCCCAAGGCCGCATAAAAGACAGTTGCGGAAAGGGAAGAAGAAACCTCAAGAGTTGCATGTCCTTCGCGCGCGGCGATCCGCTCCAATTCACATACCAAGGCTGTGCCGATCCCTTTTCGGTGCCAATCGGGCGAAACGAAAACAGACTTTATTTCAGCGCCTTGAAGCGCTCCTGTGCCAACAACCTTCCCTTCGGAAAGGGCGACCAGGGTCTGCCTTTCCGCTAACATTTCCCGAACTTTCGCAGTTGAAAAGTTCCGGACGAGGCGTTCAATTTCGGCCGGTGGATAGTCCTTTGCATTGACCTTCTCAATCGCGGCCCGGATCGTGATGCTGATGCCCTTGGCGTGGTCTTTGGTCGCTCTTTCAAGTGCATAGCCGTCGTTCATGTGCGGATCGTATCATTGGCGACACCCCAAGTCACGCCGGAGACCGGAGGGGCGTTGCCTGCCCCTCTCAGATCCCCGCTATCTCCCGCAGGGCGCCGTGGTTCAAGAGCTCCACCGACCCGCGCCCGGTTTTCAGGATGCCTTGCTTTTTCCAGCGCGACAGCACTTTTGACACCGCCTCCCGCGAGGCGCCGGCCAGTTCGGCCAGTTCGGAATGCGACAGTTTGAGGCTGCTTTTGCCCGCATCCGCCCGTGTGAAATGCAGCACCTTGCGGGCCAGCCGCTGGGGCAGGGGCATGAAGACGTATTCATGCAGCTGGGTGTTCATGTACCGCATGCGCTGCCCCATCAGGCGCAGCAGTTCAAACGCCAGTGCGGCGTTGCCTTCGATGGCTTTTCTCAGATCGTGATGCCGCAGCCTGAGCAGGCGGCAGTTTTCCAGTGCAGTCGCGGAAGCGGTGCGGGCACCCGGATCGAACAAGGCGATTTCACCGAAGACCGCCCCGCTGGACAGAACATCCAGCCCCAGTTTGCGGCCATCTTCACAGGCCACAGAAAGCTCGACCCGGCCTTCGAGCAGCACATAGAGCGCATCGCCCTGATCGTGTTCTTCAAAGAGGGTTTCACCGGCGGGCAGTCTGACGGGTTTGGCCGCGGCCAACAGCACCGAGCGCAGGTCCCGCGATGCAATGTCTTCGAGAAGGTCAGCTCCGGCCAACATGAGACACCTCCGATCCGCATGATGGCGCAGTGTAGCATATCTGTCCCCTGTGGGGTGCAGGGAGAATTCCAACCTGATGGAGGGAGGGGTTTTGTGTTTGATTGCAATGCGTTGCAGGTCTGGCGTGATGTGTGGGTGAGGAATTTGTCGGCTTTTGTGTCCCAGGTCACAGATCGGCCATGCGACTTACGCTAGAACTGTGACAGCAGCAGGAGAAAAAGAATGTCCCGTCATACGTCACATCAGATGAGCCCCAGACTTTCACCACCGGTCATCGTGCTTCGGTCCGTCATGCGCTTTTTCCGTCAGTGCGCCGAAATGCAGATCAAGGTGGATAACTACCACTGAATAAACGGCCCGCGCGCGGCTTCTTCCGGGGGGCCAAGTGGTCTTGGTGCCGCGCGGGGCATGGCGGGGGCGGGTTATGCGTGATGCAGGTGCATCAATGCGCGGCCGCCCAATTCGCCCCCGTTCCAGCGTCCACTGTCAGCTTCACGTCCAGCTTCACCACCGGATCATTCGCGTTTTCCATCACCTCGCGGGCGGCAGCGATCAGGGCGTCTTCCTGCCCGTTTTCCACTTCAAACAGCAATTCGTCATGCACTTGCAGCAGCATCTTTGCTGGCAGGTCGGTGATGGCGTCCGGCATGCGGATCATTGCGCGGCGGATCACGTCGGCGGCGGTACCCTGAATGGGCGCGTTGATCGCGGCACGGGCGGCAAAGCCTGCGTGGGGGCCTTTGGCGGTGATGTTGGGCGTGTGGATCTTGCGACCGAAGAGGGTCTGCACATACCCGTGTTCCTTGGCGAAGGCCTTGGTGTCATCCATGTAGGTGCGGATGCCGGGGAAACGTTCGAAGTAGCGGTCGATGAAGCCCTGCGCCTCCGAGCGCGGGATGCGCAGGTTGCGCGCCAGACCGAAACCCGAGATGCCATAGATCACGCCGAAGTTGATCGCCTTGGCGCGGCGGCGGATGTCGGGGGTCATGTCCTCCATCGGGACGTCGAACATCTCTGACGCGGTCATGGCGTGGATGTCATCGCCGCGGGCGAAGGCTTCCTTGAGGGCCGGGATGTCGGCGATATGGGCGAGGATTCTGAGTTCGATCTGCGAGTAATCGAGCGCGACCAGTGTCTTGCCGGGTTCCGCGACAAAGGCTTCGCGGATACGGCGGCCTTCCTCGGTGCGGATCGGGATGTTTTGCAGGTTGGGATCGGTGGAGGCGAGGCGGCCGGTGGAGGCACCCGCGATGGAGTAAGACGTGTGCACGCGGCCGGTGTCGCGGTTGATATGGTCCTGAAGCGCGTCGGTGTAGGTCGATTTGAGTTTGCTCAATTGCCGCCAGTCCAGCACGCGCGCGGGGAGTTCATGCTCAGTAGCGAGGTCTTCGAGCACGTCAGCCCCGGTGGCGTATTTGCCGGTCTTGCCCTTTTTGCCGCCTTCCAGACCCATCTCATCAAAGAGAATTTCGCCGACCTGCGCGGGGGAACCTACGTTGAATTTGCGACCCGCGAGTTCGTAGAGCTCATCCTCCAGCCCCGCCATTTTCTGCGCAAAGGCGTTTGACATGCGCGAAAGCGTGTCGCGGTCGACCTTGATGCCGGAGCGTTCCATGTCCGCCAGCACAGGCACCAGCGGACGTTCGAGGGTTTCATAGACCTTCGTGACCTGCGCCATGTGGAGTTGTGGTTTCAGTAATTGCCAGAGCCGCAGCGTGATGTCGGCATCCTCGGCGGCGTATTTCACCGCGTCTTCCAGCGGCACCTTGTCAAAGGTGATTGCGGATTTGCCGGAGCCGAGCAGGGGCTTGATCGGGATGGGCGTGTGATTGAGATAGCGCTCGGACAGGGCGTCCATGCCGTGGCCATGGAGGCCTGCGTGCTGGGCGTAGGACATCAGCATCGTGTCATCGAAGGGCGCCACCGTGATGCCGATCTGGGCAAAGATCTTGGCGTCATACTTCATGTTCTGCCCGATCTTGAGGATGCTTGGGTCCTCCAGCACGGGTTTGAGCATCTCAAGGGCGGTTTCCAGCGGCATCTGCCCTTCGGCCAGATCATCTGAGCCAAACAGATCATCACCGCGGTTGGCCTTGTGAATAAGCGGGATGTAGCAGGCGTGGCCGGGATTGGCGGCAAGGGAGATACCGACGAGATCGGCGGTCATCTCATCAAGGCCGGTGGTTTCGGTGTCCACGGCCACGTGGCCATTTTCATAGATCAGGTCGATCCACTTTTGCAGGGCGGCGGCGTCTCCGACCTGCTCATATTTCTCGGCATCAAAGGGGATCGCCTCAACATCCGGTGCGTCGGGCAGGGCGGGGGTGTCGTCGATGGCGGGCGCATCTGCCCCCAGCTGGTCTGCGATGCGCTTGGTGAGGGTGCGGAACTCCATCTCTGCCAGGAATGCCAGCAGTTTTTCGGGGTCGGGTTCGCGAACCTCAAGATCATCGAGGGTGAAATCAAGCGGGGTGTTTTCATCCAGCAGCACCAGACGGCGGGAGAGGCGGATCTGTTCGGCGTGGTCGATGAGGGTCTGGCGGCGCTTGGGTTGCTTGATCTCCTCTGCGCGCGCCAGCAGGCTTTCCAGATCGCCGTATTCGTTGATCAGCAGCGCGGCGGTCTTGATGCCGATGCCCGGCGCGCCGGGGACATTGTCCACGCTGTCGCCGGCCAGCGCCTGCACATCCACCACACGTTCGGGGTAGACGCCGAATTTCTCCAGCACCCCTTCGCGGTCGATGCGGTTGTTCTTCATCGCATCGAACATCTCAACGCCGTCACCGACCAGTTGCATCAAATCCTTGTCGGATGAAATGATGGTGCAGCGCCCGCCTGCGGCACGGGCCTGCACGGCGAGGGTGGCGATGATGTCATCGGCTTCGAACCCCTCCTTCTCCTCGCAGGCGATGTTGAAGGCATGGGTGGCGGTGCGGGTGAGCGGGATCTGCGGGCGCAGATCCTCGGGCATGGCTTCACGATTGGCTTTGTACTGGTCGTACATGTCGTTTCGGAAGGTGTGGCTGCCCTTGTCAAAGATCACCGCCACATGGGTGGGCGCATCGGGCCCTGCGTTGTCCTGCACATAGCGCTGCAGCATGTTGCAAAAGCCCGACACGGCGCCAATCGGCAAGCCATCGGATTTGCGCGTGAGCGGCGGCAAGGCATGATAGGCGCGGAAAATGAACGCTGACCCGTCAATCAGGTGCAGGTGATGTCCTTTGCCGAATGCCATGTGCGTGCTCCCCTTCAAGTTGCCCCTTTCTGACACGAAGCCACAGGCGCTGCCAATGGACATTGCGCGCTGTTGCTGCTTCCAAATGGTTCAAAAAACCCCACCGGAGGTCTGAAATCTCTTCTGGACCGCCAAAAGAGATTTTAACGCTCCGCGGGGGGTTTTTAGAACCATTTGGAAGGGGCGGCGGGCGGGCCGTCCGGGATCAGACCTTGCCCTCAAAATCGGCGTGGACGAATTTGCAGTCGCAATAGCCGCATTCCACCCAGCCGGTGTCGCGCGGGATTTGCAACCAGACGCGCGGGTGGCCCAATGCCCCTTCGCCGCCGTCACAGGCGATGCGGTAGGCGTTCACGATGCGGGTTTCGGGGGCGTCTTGGGGCATGGCGCGGGTCCTTGGCTTATGGGCTGCCGCCTATATGCCCAATGCGGCCCCGCGCGACAAGGGATTGCGTTGTCTAGCGGGTGATCCGCGCCAGGTAGCAGTTGTTTTTTGCGGACCGGACATCGACGAAGGCGACGTTGGGGTCCTCCATCAATGTGCCTGCACGGGAGGTGATCTGATCGGAGCGTGTGATGGCACCGGTGCCGTAGAGGATGCGTTCGCGACTGTCATAGGCTTTGACCAGATAGGCAGGTGAATGTGTCAGGACCGGGGGCAGTGCCGATGACCCGCCGCCGCGTGTGCAGGGGGCTGCACAGAGGAAGATCGGGCCGCATTCGGCGTAAGGATGCAGATCCGCGAAGGGGCGGTGCGCGAGGATCAGCATTTCCTCCCCTTCCGGCACGTTCTTCATGCAGTGGCGGCAGGGCGTCCCGGTGCCGGTGGAGAGGGCGCGTTCGGGCGCCTTGCCGTGGGCGTCGGTGCCGCCGTTTTGCAGGTCACGGACAAGGTCGGTGGGCAGGGCGTGGATGTGCATTTTATGCTCCTTTGGCTGTGTTGCCCTGTTGTGGTGCAGTTGAGGGGGCTGACCAATCCGATTCATGCGTATCTTTCAGGCGGGAAAAAGGTTCACGCGGGCCCCAACTCAAGCTACAAGGCCCCAAAAACCAGGTCAGAGCAGAAAGAGCGCGTTGATGAGCCCGCCGAAACCGGTCGTGTTGTGTATTCTTGATGGATGGGGGTTGTCCGCTGAGCGGGCGGGGAATGCGCCTCTGCTGGCGGATACGCCGGTGTTTGACGGGTTGATGGCGGATTGCCCGAACGCGACGTTGATCACCCATGGTCCGGATGTTGGTTTACCGCGCGGGCAGATGGGCAATTCGGAAGTTGGCCACACCAACATTGGCGCAGGCCGCGTGGTGGCGATGGATCTGGGCGCGATTGATCTGGCGATTGAGGAGGGGTCCTATGCAAAGAACCCGCGATTGCTTGATTTCATTGAGAAAGTACAGGGCACGGGGGGCGAGGCGCATCTGCTTGCCGTTGTCTCGGACGGTGGGGTGCATGGGCATATCAGCCATTTGATTGCGACGCTGAAGGCATTGGATGCCGCGGGTGTGCGGAGCGTTGTGCATGCCGTGACCGATGGCCGTGATGTGGGGCCGCGCACGGCGTTGGGGTATCTGGAGACGTTGGTCGAGGCGCTGCCGGATCATGCGCGGATCGGGACGGTGAGCGGGCGGTATTATGCGCTGGACCGGGACAACCGTTGGGACCGGGTGGCCAAGGCGGTGGCGGCGATCCTGTCGGGAGAGGGGGTGCGGGCTGAGAGCGCAGCAGCGGCGGTTGAGGCGTCTTATGCGGGTGATGTGAGTGATGAGTTCATCTTGCCTGCGGTGTTGCCGGGGTATGAAGGCGTTCAGGATGGCGATGCGCTGTTTTGTCTGAACTTCCGCGCGGACCGGGCAAGGGAGATCATGGCAGCCTTGGGCGCGCCGGATTTCGATGCCTACGCGGTCGGGGCAAGGCCCGATTGGGTGGCGTTGATGGGGATGGCCGAATACTCAACCGCGCATGCCGCCTATATGACCACGATGTATCCCAAGCCCGAGATTGTGAACACGCTGGGCGCCTGGGTCGCAGGCAAGGGGTTGCGGCAGTTCCGGATCGCAGAGACGGAGAAATACCCCCATGTGACGTTCTTTCTGAACGGCGGTGTGGAGGTGCCGGAGGCGGGTGAAGATCGGTTCATGCCGAAGTCACCCGCTGTGGCGACCTATGATTTGCAGCCTGAGATGTCCTCTGCCGAGGTGACCGACAGGCTGATCGGGGCGATTGAAACAGGCTATGACCTGATCGTGGTGAATTATGCGAACCCCGATATGGTCGGGCATACCGGTGATCTGGCGGCGGCGATGGCGGCCTGTGAAGCGGTGGATGCCGGTTTGGGCCGGGTTGTGGCTGCCTTGGATAAGGCGGGCGGTGCGATGGTTGTGACGGCGGATCATGGCAACTGCGACGTGATGATTGATCCCGAGACCGGCGGGCCGCATACCGCGCATACGCTGAACCCGGTGCCGGTGGTGCTGGTGGGCGGACCTGAGGGCGCGCATCTGAAGGACGGGCGGCTGGCGGATCTGGCACCGACGGTGCTGCATCTGATGGGGATCGCACCGCCACCGGAGATGACCGGGGAGTGTTTGATCCGATGAGGATGCGGTTGGCAGTGGCGGCTCTGGCCGTTGTCGCGATGGTGCCGGGGGCGTTGATGGCCCGCAGCGAGATTGCCGCGCAGGCGCGGGAAGCGGCGGCGGCGTTGGAGGAAGCGTCCCTGAGCCTTGATGCCGCAGATGGGGCACGGGACCGGGTACGGGCGCTGACCCAGACCATACAGGCGTTCGAGACCGGGTTGACCGCGATGCGCGAGGGGTTGCGGCAGGCGGCGATCAATGAGGCGCAGTTGAGCCAGAAATTGCAGTCGCGCGACGCGGAAGTGGCAGAACTGCTTGGCGCGTTGCAGAGCATTGGGGCGGAGGCATCGCCGGTGATCCTGCTGCATCCGCAGGGGCCGATGGGGACGGCGCGGGCAGGCATGTTGCTGGCAGAGCTGACACCGGCGCTGAACAAGCAGGCTGATCAGCTGCGCCGTGATCTGGAGGATGTACAGACCCTGCGGACCTTGCAGGTGGATGCGGCAATCCGGATGAAAGACGGGCTGACCCAGATACAGCAGGCGCGCGCGGCGCTTAATCAGGCGATGGCGGACCGCACGGATTTGCCGCGCCGTTTCACCGCAGATCCGGTGCGCACGGCGATCCTGATTGCGTCGAGCGAAACGCTGGAGGGTTTTGCCAGCGGCTTGTCGGAGATTGCGACGGATGCCATTGCGCCGGGGCCGATCACGCTGGAAGGGCAGATTGGCGCGCTGGCGTTGCCGGTGCAGGGGATTGTGCTGCGCCGGACAGGCGAAGCGGATGCCGCAGGCGTCAAACGCCCCGGCATTATCGTGGCGACACATCCGCGCGCGATTGTCACCACGCCCACGGCAGCCACCATCCGCTATACCGGGCCGCTGCTGGATTTCGGCAATGTGGTGATCCTGGAGCCACGGGCGAACACGCTGTTTGTGCTGGCGGGGCTGGAGACGGTTTACGGCGAAGCGGGGCAGGTGATTGCGGCGGGCACACCGATTGGGCTGATGGGCGGTGACGTGCCGGAAAGTGGCGATAGATTGTCACCCCTTCGTGAAGGGTCTGGTCCTGAGCGTTCAGAAACGCTCTATATAGAAGTAAGAGATAATACGACCTCACAGGATCCACTGGATTGGTTCCGAACGGACAAGGATGAGTAGGGAATGAAAAAGTTTGTAATGGCCGCATTGGGCGGTACGGCTGCGGGTGTGATTGCCACCACGCAGATCGCGGGGCCGCTGCTGGCGCAGGAAACCGCGAAGACGGAAAATGTGTATGAGCAGTTGGATCTGTTTGGCGACATTTTCGAGCGCATCCGCGCGCAATACGTGGAAGAGGTGGAAAGCAGTGATCTGATCGAAGCGGCCATCAACGGCATGCTGACATCGCTTGATCCGCATTCCAGCTACCTCAGCCCCAAGGACGCCGCCAAGATGCGGGAACAGACCCGCGGTGAGTTCGGCGGTCTTGGCATTGAGGTCACGCAGGAAGACGGTTTTGTCAAAGTCGTCTCGCCCATCGACAGCACGCCTGCCGCCGAAGCCGGGATCGAAGCGGGGGATTTCATCACCCATGTGAATGGCGAGAGCCTGCTGGGTCTGTTGCTGGATGATGCTGTGGAGCTGATGCGCGGGCCGGTGGGGTCGGAGATTGTGATCACCGTGGTGCGCGAGGGCGAGCCGGAGCCGTTCGATGTCTCCATCATCCGCGACACCATTCAGTTGCAGGCCGTGCGCGCGCGGCTGGAAGGCAACACGGCTGTGCTGCGTCTGAGCACCTTCAATGAGCAGACCTATCCGAAGATGAAAGAGGGGCTGGAAGCGCAGTTTGAAGCGGCAGGGGGTGCGGACAACATCAATGGTATCGTTATTGATCTGCGCAACAATCCGGGCGGATTGCTGAACCAGGCGATTGCGGTGTCGGATGCCTTCCTTGAAAAGGGAGAGATCGTGTCGACCCGTGGGCGCGCGTTGGAAGATGGCGACCGGGTGAATGCGACGCCGGGTGATCTGTCTGGTGGCAAGCCGATTGTGGTGCTGATCAACGGCGGGTCGGCCTCGGCTTCCGAGATTGTGGCGGGAGCGTTGCAGGATCACCGCCGCGCGGTGGTCATTGGCACCAAGAGCTTTGGCAAAGGGTCCGTGCAGACGGTGATGCCGCTGCGCGGCAATGGCGCGATGCGGCTGACCACGGCGCGGTATTACACGCCGTCAGGCCGGTCCATTCAGGCGCTGGGCGTGTCCCCCGACATCGTCGTGGCACAGCCCCCCGCCCGCGTTGAGGAAGAGGCGGAGGATACGCCACGCCGCCGCTCCCGGTCAGAGGCCGATCTGCGCGGCAGCCTGAACAACGACAGCCTGACCGAAGACGAGATCAAGCAGATCGAAGAGGATCGTGCGAAGGCGGAGAAAGCCGCAGAGCTGCGCGAAGAGGATTATCAGCTGGCCTATGCCATTGATATTCTCAAAGGTCTGTCGGCGCTTGGGCCGAGCGACTGATCTGCATTTGAAGTGATTGATGAAAAGGCCCGTCTTATTGGCGGGCCTTTTTGATTGCATACGTCTTCTACTGTGTCGCGGCGAGTTTCTGCATGCTGGAGAAGGCGGGCATCGACAGCGCCTTTATGCGGTTATAGATTTCCTGCACTTCCGGATCCGAGCGGTCCACTTCGCGGCCTGCGCGGCCAAAGCCGTCAAGGCGGCAGGTGGCGATCCAATCCTTGATCCGGGGGGTCTGGGACCAGTTGAACTGGTTCATGGCATTGGCAAGTTGTGACACGACCCAGCTGTGGACCGTGTCAGTCATCGGTACGGGGATGGCCAGCGCGTTCCTGGCCTTGTTTGTCTCAAAGCTCGCTTCGATTTTGGCAATCAGGGCGGCGCTGAAGGTTGGCTGATAGAGGCGGATCATTTGCAGGGCGATCTGGTCTTCTTGAAAGATCGGCCATGTGTTGCTGTGGCCAAGGGCGCGCGCGGTGCAGTCGACATAGAGGGAGCCAGCGGGCGCGGGACAGCTGCCGCGGGCCAAGTCCAAGGTGCCCGGTTCGATCCCGGTGACATGGCCCATGCGCAGGATGTCACGGACTTCGCGCAGCCGGTGGAGTTCTGCCGTTGAGACGGTTGGCCCGTGCATGATCTCCGGGCGCACGTTTGGATCAAGGCGCATCCACAGGTTTGCGGCTTCCAGTCTGTCGGCAAGATCATCCATGGAGGTGGCCTGGGTCACGGCTTCCATCTGGCGCATGGTGCCACCGTAGCTTTCGCGGTAGAACGCGCCGCTGGGCTGGGTGAAGGCGCGGTTGATCATCCAGGGATCGCGCGGCACGATCCAGCGGATCTGTTCGGCGTCCGCGCCATTCTCCAGCAGCCAGATGACACTGTCCATCGCGGTCTTGCCCGCGCCGAGGATGGTGAAATGGCCGTGCTGAGGGGCGATGCGCGGCAGGGTGTTGGGCGGAATGCAGGCCACCCCCTCGGCCACGTTGAATTTGCGTTCGTGGGTCAGGGGGATGCCGTTTTCCAGCAATCTGGCGTCCACGAACCGGTGGCGCACATCGATTTGGGTGGTTTTGTTTGAGAGCAGGTGCCGGACCTCCCCGTCGCCCAGATGTTCGGACATGGGCAGGAAGCGGACGCGCCCCGATTGCAGCAGCCGGTCTTTCATCACCGTATGGAAATAGGTGGCGACCTCCTGACCTGATGCCAGTTCTTCATAGCCTTTGTTCAGGCCTGTCGTGTCGAGCATGCCACGGCCCAGATCGCGGGATGCGACGCCGTAATAGGACGAGGGTTGGTGCAGTCGGACGTATGGATAGGCGTCGTTCCAGTGCCCGCCCGGTTTGTCGCGTTTGTCCACAAGCGTGATATGCGCGTCCGTTTCGGCAAGCAGCGTGTCGGCAAAGGACAGCCCCGAAGCGCCTGCCCCAGCGATCAGATAATCGGTTTCAAACCTGTTCATGCCGCGCTCCCTGATGGTGTGTGATCCTGCCTGCCCGTACAGGATAGAGGCATAGTTTCGACGTGGGGGAAAGCGGTCTTGCATGACAGGCGGGTCAGAGACAGAGGCGCTTGGTCAGAACATCTCTCCCAGCAGGCGGTAGCACCAGAAGGGTTCATCATGTTGAATAGCCCGGTTCAGGCGGGCGGGGGAGAAGCCGGTGGCGCGTCTGACAGCGCGGCCCATGTGGGATTGATCGGCATAGCCTGCCTCATGGGCGATCTCTGCCAATGGGGTGCCGGTGTTGCGGTGTAGGATGCCCTGAAGGGTTTCGATGGCGCTGAAGAATTCCAGCGTGCGGCGGGTCTGGCCGGTGAAGCGCTGCATGCGGCGTTCGACGCTGCGCAGGCTGCGGCCTGAGCCGGTGAGGGCGGCGCGGGTGGTGATCCCCTTGACCCAGTCGGTGACGTTTGTGGCGCGGTGCCAGAGTGTCGGGCGGGCCTGCGTCCAGTGGGGCGCGAGGGTGTCGCAAAAGCCCTGCCAGCCGGTTTCGGGGTCGGGTGCCGCGTCAAAGCAGGCGAGGGCGCGGGCAAGGGGCGGGGGCACGTCAGAACAGGCGGGATCGCCCCCCAGCGTGCGCCAGGCATCGGGGTAGATGCCGAGGGTCAGCGCCTCCACATCGCCGGGTGACCAGCTGGTGACGGGGGTTTCCTGCGGGGGCATGGCGGTGAGGCGCGGCAGGCATGGGCAGTCGTGTGTGGCAGTCCAGTCGGCACCCGGCGGCAGGAGGTGCAGGCTGCCATGGCGGATCAGGGTCACGGTGGCCATGGGAGAAGCCGGGAAGTAGTTGGTGCGGTCCGGCGCGCTGAGCCCGGCCCCGCGCGTGTTGCGGTAGACGCCGACCAGCAGGCAGCCGAACAGGGCAGGGGGCGGCAAGAGCAATCTGGCTATCGGTTCCATCGACACCCTTCGCATGTGACGCAATCCTTCTATATTGGAGCGCCACGGGGAGGCAATGAGTGTGGGTGTCCAGATAAAGGAAACCCCGATGGCCAAACTGACATTTGCAGGCCCCATTTTGCTGCGGCTGCGCAGCCTTGCCCGGATCAGCCATATCGCGGTTGCAACGGCGCTGCGTCACGCCCTTGGCCGCCGCATGGCCCCTGACTGGGACGCGCAGATGGAGACGGGTATTCGGTTTGTCCGGCATCAGTTCACGCGGGCCATGGCCGGCGGCGACATGGCGCGGGGGCGCTTGCTGTTCGACAGCCTCCAGCCTGAAACGGACGATGTGTATGACGTCCATGTGCGACCCGCAGCGGGGTTCAGGGGCACGTGGTATGTCCCTGCACAGCAGCGCAGGGAGGTTGTGCTGCTTTACTTCCACGGGGGTGGCTATGCGTTTCATGGCGGGGTGAGCGCGCGCTATGCGCAGATGCTGGCCCACCGCACAGGCGCGCGGGTGTTTGCGCCGGACTACAGGTTGACGCCGGAACATCCGCACCCCGCACAGGCGGAGGATGCGATGGCGGCCTGGGCCTATCTGACTGCCGAGGTGCCTGCCGACAGGATCGTGGTGGCGGGGGACAGCGCGGGTGGACACATGGCGTTGATGCTGTTGCAGGCGCTCAAGACGGCGGGGGAACGGCAACCCGCCCTCTGTGCCGGGTTCTGCCCCTGGACGGACATCGGGGACCGGGGTGCAAGCCTGCTGGAGAATGACAGATATGATCTGGTGCAAGGGTGGATGGCTTTGCAGTTTGGCCGGTGGCTGGACCCGGAAGAACGGTTCGGACGGGAGGCTCTGTCCCCGATTGCACAGGATTACGCAGGCCTTGCCCCGATGTATCTGCAAGCAGGCGGTCGCGAGGTGCTGCGCGATATGATCATTGAGTTTGCCCAGAAGCAAAAGGCGCTGGGGGCGGAGGTGACGCTCGACCTGTGGGGGGATATGCCGCACAACTTTCAGGCCTATGACAGTTTGCATCTGTCCTCCGCGCAGGCGCTTGAGCGGTTGAATGCCGCGATAGATGCCTATGCAGGCGGGGGCGGCGCGCTGGCACCGCTGGCGGGTGTGACGGTGGTTTAGATCACCGCTTTGCCGCGCGCGCGATGACGGTGGTCACGGTCCGGGTTGATCTGCTTTGGGTGACGGCAATGGCGGTCAGGATCAGGACGCAGCCAATGGCTTGCGAAGCGGTGATCGCTTCCTGAAAGGCGAAAAAGCCGATGGCGAACATTGTGGGCAGTTCAACGCTGCCGATCACGGCTGTGCGGGTGGTGCCGATGATGGGAGAGCAGATGGTATAGATCAGCTGCGGGATCAGCGCGGTGACCAGACCGATACCGGCAATCAGCATCCATTGCTGGCGGCCCGATGGCAGTACTTCGGCCATGTTGGAGGTCAGGATGAGCGGCGCCAGCCCGATGACGGAGCCAAGAGAGACAGAGGAAATGCGCGCCAATGGGGGCAAACGGGACAGCCGGTGGACCAGCACGCAGATGCCAAAGCCAAACCCAAAGGGGGCGGCCAGCGACAAGAGCAACGTCGGCAGTTGTTCAGCCGGAACGGAGGCTGGCCCGCCTGCAATGGCTGCCGCGAGGATGATGAGCGTTGAGGCAAGGAGGCTGCGGCGCGTGGGTCCTTCGCGGAACAACACCCACGCAATGAGCACGGTGAACACCGGGTAAGTCATGTAGAGCACGCCGACGGTGGAGGCCGGGACCGTTTCAAGCGCGCTGACATAGCCGATCCACCCCATGCCCATCACCGCCCCGGCCCCCATCCCCCAGAGGATTTCGCGCCATTGCGACAGATACCGCAGGGTCACCGGCAACAGCAGCATGGCCGCCAGAATGTAGCGGTAGAACGCGATGGCATAGGGGGCGAGGCCCTGATCCGTCAGGCCGCGGCTGAAGAGCGGGACAAAGCCAAAACAGATGGACGCAAACAGGACGCCAAGTGCGGCAAGTGCATAGGGCATTGAAGGTTCAGCCGGGATTTCGGTGGTGTCCATGTTTGAGGCCTATCACGGCTTTGGTGATCTGCAATCTGTTACTTGATCCGTTGGGCAGGTCATGCGGCCTGCGTTGGGTAGGGGGCAGATCTGTGTTGCGGTCTTCAGCGAAGGCCGTGCTCCAAAATCCGCTCATCATGCCCTGAACGGGCGAAAGCGCGCCGGATTCTCGTAAAAAGATGTATGATAAGCGTACCATTCGTGTTGGCTTCGGCCATTTTTTTTTCTATTTTATTTTGGAGTTTACGATATGGAAGTTTCATCCTTTGAATTAATCTATAAACCTCAATCCCCTAGCGGTGCCGCGGATACGGTCTTGCAGGGCTATTTTCTGAACATCACGAATCTGGAAGACACGCAGCTGACGTTTCAGGTGAATTTTGTCACCTCGTCGGTCACGGACGCGGATCGCAGTCTGGCGAACAACACAATCGCCTTCATCGACACGCCAAATGTGAACAACACACCTGCGACGCTGGTGGGCGGGCTGACGGCGCCGTCCTTTGTGTTGAACCCCAGCGTGACGATTGCACCCAATGAGACGGCCAAGATTGCGGTGCTGCCCAGTGATCCGTTTCCGGCTCCCGTGGGGCCTGCGAATTTTGAGGCGAGGGGATATGTCAAGCTGCGCCTGCGGCCGGTGATCGTGTTTGACGGAGTCGGGATCAGTTTGCAGCCGCAGTTGGACCGGCCCGCACGGGTGCTGCTGACCCCGCAGAACCGCGCGACCTATTTCGATGTGAACGGCGACATCAACGATCAGACGCAAGCCGGGCTGCCGACAGGGTCGGGTGCTGCCATTGATGAGGTGGAGCCTGAGAGTTTCTTCAGCTTCCTGCCGGGTGGTGGATTTTCTGCCAGTCTGGCGGAGTTGCAGGCGGCCGAGATGCCGGAGTTTGAAGAACGCGATCTGGCGATGATGCTGATGGCGGTTTCTGCGTCGGACCTGAGCCTGCGGGAGGTCAATGCCAGCCTGAAGAAAGCAGGCGTGGGCATGGCGTTGGAAAAGCGCAAACTGTAACGGTCTGTTCCGTTTGATCGGTCATTGGTCTGCCCGGCTGACAAGGTTGGGCAGGCCATTTGTCTGGACGGGGGACAGAGGTGTTTCGCGCCGGGCAAGCGGCGTTGCACCTATTGTCGCAGTGCCTTTTTTCCATGCGGTTCCGGGATACCTATTATCTGACAGTTATGAATTTCGGTTCTGGAGTTTCCGGTGGACACACTTCTCCTTTCGCGCATCCAGTTTGGTGCAAATATCTCGTTTCACATCCTGTTCCCCACGATCACGATCGCATTGGGGTGGGTTTTGCTGTTCTTCCGGCTGCGATTCACCGCGACGGGCGAAAGCAAGTGGATGGATGCCTATATGTTCTGGGTCAAGGTGTTCGCCCTGTCCTTTGCCATGGGCGTGGTGTCCGGGATCACGATGTCCTTCCAGTTTGGCACCAACTGGCCGGGGTTCATGGAGATTGTGGGCAATGTCGCCGGGCCGCTGCTGGCCTACGAGGTGATGACGGCCTTCTTTCTGGAGGCGGTATTCCTTGGGATCATGTTGTTCGGTGCCTCTCGGGTTAAACCCTGGGTGCATACGCTGGCGACGTTTCTGGTGGCCTTCGGGACCACGATGTCGACCTTCTGGATCATTGTTCTGAACTCCTGGATGCACACGCCGCAGGGGTATGAGATCATTGACGGTGTGGTGCATGCGACCAGCTGGTGGGAGATCGTTTTCAACCCGTCGATGCCCTATCGGTTCATTCACATGATGCTGGCGTCGGGTCTGACGGTGGCCTTCCTGATCGCGGGCATTTCCGCCTTGCGGATGCTGTGGGGGGATCGCGGTGAAGACGTGAAGACCGCGCTGCGCGTGGGGATCATCACGGGCGCGAGCCTGATCCCGTTGCAGATCCTGGCGGGGGATTTCCACGGGCTGAACACGCTGGAATACCAGCCCGCAAAAGTCGCCGCGATGGAAGGCAACTGGGACACCGGGCCGAACATTCCGCTGGTGCTATTTGCCATTCCTGATGAGGACGCGCGGGAGAACCGGTTCGAGATTGCCATTCCGAACGGTGCGTCGCTGATCCTGAAACACAAGGCCAGCGGCGTGGTTCCGGGGCTGAACGACTTTGTCAGCGAGGACGGAGAAGTGCTGCACCCGCGCGTGGCACCGGTGTTCTACAGCTTCCGGGTGATGGTGGGTACGGGCATGGCGATGCTGCTGCTGTCCTGGGCCGGGGTGTGGATGCTGCGCCGCTATGGGGCCGGGCACATGCCGACGCTGCCGCTTTATGCCTTCTGCGCGATGAGCTTCAGCGGCTGGATTGCCACGCTTGCAGGCTGGTACACCACGGAAATTGGCCGCCAGCCGTGGCTGGTGCAGGGCGTCCTGTCGACCAAAGACGCGGTGAGCGACGTGCCTGCGGGCATGGTTCTGGGCACGCTGATTGGCTATCTGGTGGTCTATGCGGTGCTGATTGTGGCCTACATCGGGGTGATCACCTATCTGGCACGCAAGGCCACGCGGGGGGAGCCCTATTCCACCCGCGGCTATCCGCGACGGGGTGAAGCCAACGTTGCCGCTTTGCAGCCGGGAGAATAGGCATGGATTACTTTGGAGACCCCGCTGTTTGGCTGCCGTGGACGTTCGCGGCGCTGATGGGGCTGTCGATCCTGATTTACGTTGTGCTGGATGGGTTTGATCTGGGTGTGGGATTGCTGATGCCCTTGGCGGAGGAGGATCAGAAGGATCGGCTTGTCGCCTCCATCGGGCCGTTCTGGGATGCGAATGAGACGTGGCTGGTGCTGGCCGTGGGGCTGTTGCTGGTGGCGTTTCCGCCTGCGCATGGGGTGATCCTGACGGCGCTGTATCTGCCCGTGTTCGTGATGCTGATCGGGCTGATCCTGCGCGGGGTGTCGTTCGAGATGCGGGCCAAAGCCCCGATTGCGCAGAAGCGCATGTGGAACGGCGCGTTCTTTGCGGGATCGTTGATGGCCTCGCTCAGCCAGGGGTTCATGTTGGGCATGTACATCATGGGTCTGACGTGGACATTGCCGCACGTGGGTTTTGCGCTTCTGACGGCGGTGTTCCTGACGGTGGGGTATAGTTTCATCGGGGCCGCGTGGCTGATCTGGAAGACCGAAGGGGCGTTGCAGGAACGCGCCATTGGCTGGGCCAAGGGCGGGATCTGGGGGCTTGTTGCAGGCATTGCGGCGATTTCACTCGCAACGCCGTTTGTCAGCGTGCGGATTTTTGACAAATGGTTCAGCTGGCCTGAGATGCTGTACCTGTCGCCGCTGCCGATACTGTCGGCGGCGCTGGTGGGGTTCCTGTGGTGGAAGCTGTCGCGCTTGCCGCTCCGGGACGATCAGTGGGCGTGGACGCCCTTTGCGGCGGCAACGGGCCTGTTCACGCTGGCCTATGGCGGGTTGGCCTATTCGTTCTATCCGTATGTGGTGCCGGAGAAGATCACCATTTACGAGGCCGCGTCCGCACCGGAGAGCCTGTTCATCATCCTGCTGGGGACGTTGTTCGTGCTGCCAGCGATTTTGGGGTACACGGTGCTGTCGTATTACATCTTCCGGGGGAAGGCGACGGCGTTGCGGTATGATTGAGGGCGCTTAAGCCGAACAATTGTCTACGGTGATTTCATACTCTTGGACCACCGTGCCGTTGGCGTGTTGGTAGGAAAGGATGATCACACCACCCTTGCGTAATTCGATGCCGAAACGTTCATTAGGGCAGTAGTCTTGTGCAAGCCAGTTTTCAATTCCGGCCTCAAGCGATGTGATGTCGTCTGGAATTGTAAAAACCATGCGGAGCCTGCGCCCATCTGCGGCGATTGACTGAAATACGGTGTCCTCATCCAATTGAATCGGCAGCTCTTCTCTGGTCACTTCCGCCTCTACGGCAAAAGACTGCTCAACCGTACGTGCGCTTGCGCAACTGTAGAAAGGTGGTCAGTCTTTCGCCACCAACGAGGTCTGCCTTTGCTGTCTGTGCGTCGATGTAACGGCTCATCAGGACCAAAAACAGCGCGCCGAGGATCAATATTGTGTTGCTGAGTTTTGAGACTTTCGGGCCACCAGAAACCCCCATGACGCCCTGCTCTTCTTGGGGTGCCTTTAACAATAGCCACAGGTTTGCGAGTGGAACGAAAGCAAGCCAAGCCATGCGTGGGGATCCATTGATGTTGATGGCCCGCGCTGCTGAACAATAGTAAACCGCCATTCCAAACATGAGGCTGCTGATGATCAAGAGGATTACCATGGGGGTCATCATCCCAACCTCCGCCGCAATACCAACAGTAAGCCAACCGATTTGGGAGAGCGAAAAAACAATGGTAGCGGTTGCGATCCACCATAAGTAATGGACACGTCGGAAGGACCTCTTCACCGTGAGAAAGACGGCGCCTAGGACCGCTCCCAGCACAATGAGACCGAAACCAGCGATCTGCAGGGTGAATTCGTCTAGCAGGAAGAGTTTGATCGTGAATTCGTCCATTTAACTCTTCCCAAATGGCAGTGATTTTTTGGAGATGGTAGAAAGCCCTACGTCAGATCACCGCCTGAACTTGCTCTGACAATGCCTCTACCGCTTCTGCGTCGGTGCCGCCGATCAGCAGGTAGCCGACGCCGTTTTCCACCCAGCTGACGCCGGTCAAGCCGTGACTTTGGGTGGTTTTGGCACCGCGGTCCTCGCCGGATACTGTTGTAACGCACAGCGCGAAGGGGGTGCCGTCTGCGGAGAGATAGGCCATCTGCAGCAGCGGTTTGCCTTTGAAACCCAGCATCTGCGCGCGTTTGAAATCCAGGGCGGCGACGTCTGTGGCGGGGGCCATGGCGACGCCGAGTGCGGATTGGGCCTGTGCCAGAACGGCGCTGGTTTCCGCCGCGTTTGGCATCGCATCGGCAAGCGTTTCCGTCACATAGAGCGCTTGATAGGAGGCGATGGAATCGATCCAGCCGCCGGTGGCGGCAATGGGCAGGGGCGGTGCGTCAGGGCGCACGATGGGGGTGATCCAGACGCCCGCTGCGAAAGAGGCCGCGATGGCGGCGGGCATCAGCCAGGAGGAAATCACGCCACGCTTGGCAGGTGCTGTGGGCTGTTGTTCGGGTGCGGCGAGGAGGTGGGCAGGCAGGGCGGGCGCGCCCAGCAGCGCGGGGTCCATGGCGCGGCCAATGTCCGCCAGCGGGATGTCGAGCGCCATCAACCGCGCGCCCAGATCGGCATCGGTTTCGAGCGCTGCATCAATCGCAGCCGTCCTCTCCGCGTCCAGCGCGCCATCCAGATAACCGGTCAGATCGGCATCTGTGAACTGTGTTTCATGCCCACTCATGGCATTGCGCTCCTCTCCGGGAAAGCCCCGGCGATTGTCTTGCGGGCTGCGGCGAGCCTGCTCATCACGGTTCCGATTGGCACGTCCAGCATCTGGGCGGCCTCTTTGTATGCGTACCCCTCTACGTAGACCAGCATGACAGTTTCCCGCTGGCTTTCAGGCAGAGCCCCTATCGCATTAAACACTTCACCCAGATAAATATTCGCATCTGCTGAAAAATCCGGTGACACAAGGTCGGCGTCCTCAACCGGCACCAGACCGTTGCCGCGCCGCACAGTCTGTGCGCGCATTTCATTGAGCCAGATGCGCCGCGCCATGGTCAGCATCCAGCGGTCCAGATGGGTGTCGGGGTCAAATTGTTCGGCACGGTCGAGCGCGCGTTCACAGGTGCGCTGGGCCAGATCATCCGCGCCTGCACGGGTCCCGGACAGGCTGAGCGCGAAGCGCCAGAGGCGGGGGTAGACCGCCTCCAACCCTGCGGCCACATGGTCACGCGCCGATTTTTTCGATCCCAGGCGAATAAACCCGCTCCCTTGGGTGTTGATAGATCAGCGGGGCCAAAACCCTGCCGGGGTGCGCGGTGGTCGCGCATATGTCCAACATTAGGGGAGGGATTGTCCGTGCACAAACTCAAAACATTGGCATTGGCCGGGTTGATCACAGCGATAGGCGGTTTTGCGTCGGCAGAAAGCTGGACGTTGAATGGCGATGCGTCGCGCGTGGCGTTCGGGTCGGTGAAGAGCGACAGCAACGGTGAGGTGCATCATTTCAGCGGGCTCAGCGGCAGGGTGAGCGCGGAGGGGGCGGTTTCCCTTACCATTGATCTGGCGTCGGTGGAGACGAACATCGACATCCGCAACGAGCGCATGATCGAATATGTGTTCAAGAACGCGCCGAAAGCGGAGATTGCAGCCCAGATTGATATGGCGGAGGTTGCCGATCTTGCCGTCGGCGAAAGCACCGTTCTTGAAGCGGATGCGGCTTTGACGTTGGTCGGTTCAGAGGTTGAGCTTTATGCGGACATGTACATTCTGCGCCTGAGCGAAGACAGGGTGATGGTCAGCACAAACGACATGATCATGCTGAGCATGGAAGATGTGGGCCTGATGGCGGGCATCGACAAGCTGATGGAACTGGCGGATCTGCCGGGGATCACACGGGTGTCACCGGTGACTTTGCGGCTGGTGTTTGATCTGGGTGAGCAAAAGGCCTGATGCGGGACCTGTCCCGCTTTCGGGCGGGGTGGTCGCCGTGAGGGTCAGCTGGTTTCGAGGCAGTGGCGGCGGAAGGCGCGTTTGAGCATGTCAAGTTCAGCGCGCAGCAGGTCCATTTCGGCGCGGATGTCGTCGCCCATGACTTCTCCGGCCATCAGGGTGATATGCCCCAGTTGATCGCCGCTGGCTGTATCGGTGATGATCAGGGTCTGCACCCCATCGGCAATCGCCTCTGACGGAATGGGGATTTTGAGAGCCCATTTGCCCGGTGTGTCATCCGCGGTGAGGGTGACCCCCTCGACCGTTTGGTTCAGATGCGTGACATTGATCTGTGGTTCGTCCACGGCATTGGTGATCTGGCCCTGCCACCGGCCCTGTTGGATCTTGGTCTTTGTCAGGAGCAAATTGGTCATACCGGGTCCTTGTCAGAGGTGCGCGCGGGGACGGCGGGTGAACGTCAGGTCGCGCAGGATCACCTGATTCATTTCGGGGCCTTCGAAAATGATGTCGATCCATGCCCGCTCCACCCGTTTTTCGTTCAGGTTGGAATAGGCCAGATCGAATTCGGTGCGGTGGTGTTCTTCGCTCAATGGCATTTCGCGGACCATCTGTTCGGTGTTGGGGCCGTTGCGGATGTTCAGGCGGGTGAAGATTTCGAGCGGCTTTTCCATCTCCACAATGGCGTCCATGCGCAGCAGGTGCGTGCGTTTGAGGTCTGTGACCGCTTCTTCCGGCAGGTCGATCACCAGCGACAGGAAAGAGCCGTCGAATTTGAAGACGTCCATGCGCAACCCGTAAGGGGCGAGGTCTTCTTCCCGCTGGTTGCGCAATTGGCGCAGGGTCAGTTCGGACCGGGTGCAGTCGTGAAACAGGGTGATTTCATCGCCCAGCATCGACTTGGTCTGAACAGAAGACAGCCCCGGCGTGGCGAGCGGGCCACGCCAGAGTTCAGGCCGCCAGGCCCAATCCGCGTTGTGCGGTTTGGGAAAGCTGGTGGAGCCGAGCACCGGCAGGGCAAGCCGGTTGTCAGCGGTGTGGATCAGGCGGTCCAGATGGGTTTTGAGCAACCGCGCCTTGCTGCGCTGGCGGCGCAGGATGGACAGGTCGGTGGTGGGGGCCCGGCGCGCCGCCCGCGCCCATTTGGCGAGGGTCTTGGAAAAGACCTTCCCTTCGATAAAACCGAAACCGATCTTGGACATGGTTCTGAGGGCCTCGTGATTTGCGCCTGGTTTATGCAGCGTAGAGGTTTCTTACTAATGAACTGGGGACAATGTCCAACGGTTTGCTCGGATGTTTCCATATGAGAAACAATAGCTCACTCCGCTGCCTTTGTCCCCGCAATGAGGTCAGCCAGAATGCCCCGCCCCTCGCGGCCGATGGGCGGACGCCCCGCCGGGCCATAAAGGGCAACGCCCATGATCTGATTGCCGATCAGCGCGGTGCCGCGCCAGTGCGTTCCGTCCAGCGCCTGTGACGGCGCGGGGCCGTCTGCGCGGAAGATAACGGTGTCGCGCCTTTGGGTCGTGTTCTGCACGTTGCTAAGGCCGAGTGCGGCGGCTGTGACCTGTGCGGTGGGCAAGGGTGCGCCTTCGGGGGCCGGAGACAGGCTGATGGTGATGATCGACAGCGGTGCGGCTGCGTTGCCCTGACCGCTGATCACATCGCAGCGCGCCATCAGGGCGAACCGCTGGCCCAATGCGCGGTTGTCGATGCAATAGCCTTGCGGTGCTGCGATTGTCACCGCGCCGCTGGCCATTTTGGCCTGCAGCGTGGGTTCCTGTGGGGCGGGTGCCAGGCCTGCGAGGAAGGCGTCGCCTTCTTCGCAAGCGCTGAGCAAGAGGAGGCCGCAGAGCGCGGCCCCGCCTTTAGAGATCCATGTAATCATGCGTTTCCGCAACTGCGCCGGGGTGGGTGACGGCACCAAGGTAGGTTGGGCCGACAAGCTGGGCGTATTTCCACAGCGCGCCGGAGGCGTAGTTGGTTTCACGCGGCCCCGGCCATGCTGCTTTGCGGGTGGCGAGTTCCTCGTCCGTCAGATCCACGTCGATGGTTCCTTTGCGGGCGTCGATGGTGATCATGTCGCCGTTCTTGAGCAGACCGATGGGCCCGCCCATGGCTGCTTCCGGACCGACGTGGCCAATGCAGAAGCCGCGTGTGGCACCGGAGAAGCGGCCGTCGGTGATCAGGGCGACTTTCTTGCCCATGCCCTGGCCAGACAGCGCCGCCGTGGTCGCCAGCATTTCGCGCATGCCCGGTCCGCCGCGCGGGCCTTCGTTGCGGATCACGAACACATCGCCTTCGGAATAGGTGCGGTTTTGCACGGCTTCAAAGGCGTCTTGTTCACACTCAAAGATCAGCGCAGGACCGGTGAAGACGATGTCTTCTTCGGCCATGCCGGCGATTTTCACGATGGCACCTTCAGGGGCGAGGTTGCCTTTGAGGCCCACAACGCCGCCTGTTGTGCTGATCGGGTTGGTGACGGCGTGGATGACTTTGCCGTCCGCTTCGCGTTCGATCTTGTCGAGTTCTTCGCCCATCGAGTAGCCCGTTGCGGTCATGCAGTCGGTGTGGATCAGACCCGCTTTGCGCAGTTCTTTCATCACCACCGGCACGCCGCCCGCTTCATAGAGGTCTTTTGCCACGTAGGCGCCACCGGGCTTCATATCGACGAAGTGCGGCGTGTCGCGGAAAATCTCGCAGACGTCATCGAGGAAGAATTCGATGCCAGCCTCATGGGCCATGGCGGGCAGGTGGAGGCCCGCGTTGGTGGAGCCACCGGTGCAGGCAACGATGCGCGCGGCGTTTTCAAATGCTTCGCGGGTGCAGATGTCGCGGGCGCGGATGTTCTTCTCGATCAGGTGCATGACCGCAGCGCCGGAGGCCTGGCCGTATTCATCGCGGTCCTTGTAGGGCGCTGGCATGCCGGAGGAGTTGGGCAGCGCGAGGCCGATGGCCTCGGACACGCAGGCCATGGTGTTGGCGGTGAACTGGCCACCGCAGGCACCGGCCGAGGGGCAGGCGACGCGTTCGAGGATTTCAAGCTCCGCTTCGGTCATGGTGCCGGATTGGTAGTTGCCGACTGCTTCGAACATGTCTTGGACGGTGAGGTCCCGTTCGGCAAACGACTGGGGGACGTCCGCGCCTTTGGGCGCTTTGCCCGGAAGGATGGAGCCGCCGTAGAGGAAAACCGACGGCACGTTGAGGCGGATCATGGCCATCATCATGCCGGGAAGGGATTTGTCACAGCCCGCAAGGCCCACAATCGCGTCGTAGCAGTGGCCGCGCATGGTCAACTCAACCGTGTCGGCAATCGCCTCGCGGGAGGCGAGGGAGGAGCGCATGCCTTCGTGGCCCATTGCGATGCCGTCGGTGACGGTGATGGTGGTAAATTCGCGGGGCGTGCCCTGTTCAGCCTTGACGCCGACCTTCACGGCCTGCGCCTGACGCGAGAGCGCGATGTTACACGGGGCTGCTTCGTTCCAGCAGGTGGCGACGCCGACAAGCGGCTGGTGAATTTCCTCTTCGGTCATGCCCATGGCGTAATAATAGGACCGGTGCGGCGCGCGGGCGGGCCCTTCGGTCACGTGGCGGCTGGGCAATTTTGTTTTGTCAAAGCGCTGGTTGCTGGACATATTTCGGCTCCCGATTGGACGTTTATCCCTTCGATAGTGCGCTGCGCAGTGGGCTGCAAGAGGGGCCGCAGATACCGGATGAGTTGAATTGCCCATACAGGCGACATAGTTAGGAGGCTAGGCAGACCTCTGGCGGACCATGGGCCTGAGCCGCATGACACCCCCAGCAGGAGACGCGCGTATGGAACGCAGCCTGTTTGCTTTCATCTGGAAATACTCCCGGCGAGACCAGCTGTATCTGCTGGCCTTCACGCTTTTTACCTTTCCGTTTCTGTATGTGACGCTGGAATTGCCCAAGCGGATCATCAACGATGCGATCGGGGCCGATAGCGATATCATCGACGTGTTTGGCTATGAAGTCAGCCAGGTGCAGTTCCTGATGACGTTGTGTTTTGGCTATCTGGCGGCGGTGCTGGTGCACGGGTTGCTCAAGATGCGCCTGAACACCATGAAAGGCGTGCTGGCCGAGCGGATGCTGCGCCGGTTCCGGTATCAATTGCTGAACCGGATGATGCTGTTCCCCCGCAGCTATTACCAGAACACCAGCCAGGGTGAGTTGGTATCCATGGTCACCTCTGAGGCGGAGCCGATGGGCGGGCTGATGGGCGATGCGGTGGCGCAGCCGGTGTTTCAGGCCGGGCAGATGGCGATCATCGTCTTGTTCCTGTTTCTGCAATCCTTCTGGTTCGGGCTTGCGGGGGTCGCGCTGATCCCGTTGCAGGCCTATGTTATCCCGCTGTTGCAGCGGCAGATCAACCTGCTGAACAAGGAACGGATTGGCGAAGTGCGTTTGCTGGCCGGAGAGATTGGCGAGACAGCGGCGGGCATCACCGATCTGCGCACCAACGGCGGCTGGCGTCTGCGCTTGGCGCAATACACGGACCGTCTGGGGCGGCTCTTTGACGTGCGGTTCCGCATCTACCAGAAGAAATTCTTCATGAAGTTTCTCAACAACTTCATCACCCAGCTGACGCCATTCTTTTTCTATTCCGTCGGCGGGTATCTGGCCATCAAAGGAGAGATCACTGTCGGTGCGTTGGTGGCGGCGCTGGCGGCGTACAAGGATCTTAGCAGCCCGTGGAAGGAATTGCTGACTTATTACAACCAGACGCAGGACATGTCGCTGCGCTGGGATATCGTGACGGAGCGGTTTGCCCCGCGGAACATGATTGATGAGGACCTGATTTCAGGTCAGCCCGATGAGATCCCGCATCTGCGTGGTGATATCGAGCTGGAAAACGTGACCGTTCGGAACATGGACGGGAACCTGTTGCTGGAAGACGTGAGCCTGACCATTCCGGCAGGCAGCCGTGTGGCGATGGAAATTCCTGCGCAATCTGAACGAACGGCCTTTGCCGAGGTGCTGACGCGGGAGATTCTGCCGGTACGCGGGAAAGTCACGCTGGCGGGGCATGATGTGTCGACGCTCCACCAATCGGTGCTGGCCGCGCGCATCGGGTATGCCCGTGCACAGCCCTATCTGTTCCGTGGATCGGTGGGGGACAACCTGCTGATGCCGCTCAGGACCAGCCCGAAGACGGTGCTGTGGGACCCCAAGCATCTGGACCGCACCGCGATTGAGGCGTTCCGGTCCGGCAACAGTCTGGACAGCACCAAGGCGGATTGGCTCGACCCGGCGCTGGCCGATCTTGATAACAGCGATGACATCTATCGCTGGTGGTTCCAGGTGGTGGAGGCGCTGGGCACCGGGCAGTTGCTGTTCGAGCGGATGATGCATCAGAAAGTCGACCCCGAACAGCATCCCGAATTGACGGCGCGGCTTGTCGGGTTGCGCGACGAGGTGCATGCGCGGTTGCAGGAGGACGGTCTGGACAAGGTGGTTTACCGGATGGACCCGGAGCGCTTCAATCCGGCGGTGCCGCTGGGCGGGAACCTGATGTTTGCCGCGCCCCGCCGCAACATCAGCATTGAAGGGCTGGCCGGTGAAAAGGCATTCCTTGGCATGGTGATGGAGCATGGGTTGGGCGCGCAGATCATTGCGATCTCGCAGACATTGGTCGAAACCTTGCGCCAGACCTTTGGGCGCGATGGCACCGGGCATCCGTTGTTCACGGCGTTGGATATTGAAGAAGCCCTGTATGAGCGGCTGGTGGAAATCGCGACCCGCCGCAGGGAGAAGGGCGATGCGGCCCTGACAGAAGAAGAGTTTACGCTGCTGCTGACCGTCCCCTTTGCCTTCACCGCAGAGCAGATCGGGCCAACCTTTCCGGAAAGCTTCAAAGAGGAAATTCTTGAGATCCGGCGCGCGCAGGGTCCTGCGCTGCGGGAACGCGCGAAAGAGATGTTCATTCCGATTGAATATGACACCTACATTCCGCGCCTGACGATCCTTGAAAACCTGCTGTTTGGCCGGATTTCTGCCGTGGCCGGATTGCAGGCCGATCTGGTGCAGGACGTGGTGGCGGATGTGTTGCGCAAACATGATTTGCGGCGGGACGTGGCGACGATGCTGTTTGATATTCCAACGTCCATCGGCGGCAGTAACCTGAATGCCATCTTCCAGGAACGGGCTGCAATTGGGCGCGCGGTGATCAAACGCCCGGATCTGATGATATTTGACCGGGTTCTGGACGATCAGGATGCCGAAGCCCGCTCTGCCATTCGCGACAGGTTGCAGGACCTGCTGCCGGAAGCCACGCAGATCTATCTGGATGACAAGTTCGAAAATCCTCAGGATTTCGACATTCATGTGGTCATCCGCAATGGTCACGTGGACGGGCTGGCTGAAACAGACACCATGCTGGATGAAGCGAGCGGGTCCGAAGACCTGCGCCGCAAGATGCGTATTCTGGCGCGGGCGGATCTGTTTTCCGATCTGGATGCGCGCAACCAGCGGCTGCTGGCCTTTGCGGCGCAATGGTATGAGGTGGAGCCCGGCACCCGGATCTTTACCGCAGGTGACAGGCCGGACGCGGCTTACCTGTGTTTGTCCGGTCTGGGAGAGATGGGATACACCGATGAAGACGGTGTGCTGCACCATGTCACCAACGTTGAACCGGGGCGGTTGATTGGCGATCTGGCGGTCTTGATTGATGAGCCACGCCAACTGGATCTGGTGGCCGTTGAAAAGACCAAGTTTCTGCGGATCGGGGCGGATCAGTTCCGGGCTGTTGTCGAAGGGGACAACACGGTCCTTCTGAGCCTGCTGAAGACGGTGGGCGGGCATCTGACCGGTGCTGCGGAAAGGCTGATTGCGTCCGGCATTGTTATCAACCCAGATGAGCAGTCGCCCGCCCCGCCGATCACGGCCAAGGCAGAAAGCCGTTGAGCGGGAGGCCCGACTATCGGGCGCATGAAGTCCTTGTTGCCCCGGCACGGGCCTATGATCAGCTTTGGCGTTTGCTGGTGGGCGTGTTTGTGGCGGGCATCGTCTATGTGACGCTGAACCAGGTCTTCTTTGCCAGTGTCTATACGCTGTTTGGTGCCCGATCTGAGATACTGCATCAGCAGATGGTGGCTGGCAGTACGCCCCTTGCCGTGATTGTGTTTCTGATCAGTTTCGGCATGATCATTCCGGCCACGGGCCTTGCTGCGCGGGTGATGCACCAACGTCCCTTGCGGTCCGTTCTGGGGCCGTGGCCCGTTCTGGGCGCGCAGTTTGTGCGGGTTTGCGCCCTCCTGATCCTGCTGAATGTGGTTCTTGCCATTCTGCCGCCGTGGGGTATGGGAGAGGGTCTGACGGCCAATCTGTCCTTTGGGCCTTGGGTGGCCATTTTGCCGTTTTCGATCCTCGCCTTGCTGATCCAGGTGGGTGCGGAGGAGGTGTTCTTTCGCGGCTATGTTCAGCAACAGCTGGCGGCGCGGTTTCAGTCTCCGCTGATCTGGATGATTGTGCCGTCGGGCCTTTTCGGTCTGTTGCACTACCAGCCTGATATGCTGGGCGACAATGCCATGATGGTTGCGGTATGGGCCACCGTCTTTGGAGTGCTGATGGCGGATCTGACGGCGCGGGCGGGGACGCTTGGTCCGGCGATTGCCGTGCATCTGGTGAACAATGTCCTTGCGCTGGTGTTCGTGGCCGTGCCGGATCAGATGTCGGGCCTCGCGCTTTATCTGACGCCGTTCGGGTTTTCGGACGTAGATGCGGTGCGCGATTGGCTGTTGGTTGACTTTGCGGCGATGTTCGTTGCATGGCTTGCCGCCCGGCTGGCGATACGCCGTTGATTGCAATTTACCCTGCGCGGGCGTATCTCCAATGAACAAGCGTCCTTAGAGGATTTCAATGAACTGGATCACGAATTACGTCCGCCCCCGGATCAACTCGATCTTTTCGCGTCGGGAGACGCCGGACAATCTTTGGACCAAGTGTGATGACTGTGGAACGATGCTGTTTCACCGTGAGGTTTCAGACAATCTGAACGTCTGCACGAATTGCGGGCATCACATGCCGATCGGGCCGCGGGACCGGTTTATCTCTCTGTTTGATGGTGGGATCTTTACCGAGGTTGCCGTGCCCTCACCGCCTGCCGATCCGTTGCAGTTTCGCGATCAGAAGCGGTATCCCGACCGGCTGAAGGCCGCGCAGAAGCAAACCGGAGAGGCCGAGGCGATGCTGGTGGCCACCGGAGAGATCGGGCGCACGCCGATTGTGGCGGCCTGCCAGGACTTTTCCTTCATGGCCGGTTCCATGGGGATGTATGTGGGCAACGCGATCATCGCCGCGGCGGAAGAAGCGGTGAAGCTGAAGCGCCCGCTGATCCTGTTTTCCGCCGCCGGGGGCGCGCGGATGCAGGAAGGGATATTGAGCCTGATGCAGATGCCGCGCACGACTGTGGCGGTTCAGATGCTCAAAGAAGCGGGCCTGCCTTACATCGTGGTGCTGACCCATCCGACCACTGGCGGTGTGACGGCCAGTTATGCGATGCTGGGCGATGTGCATATTGCCGAACCCAATGCGCTGATCTGTTTTGCCGGACCACGGGTGATTGAACAGACCATCCGCGAAAAGCTGCCTGATGGGTTCCAGCGGGCAGAATACCTGCTGGATCACGGGATGCTGGACCGGGTCACATCGCGCACCGAGCTGCGCGAGGAGTTGATCACCATCACGCGCATGCTGCTGGGCCTGCCCCCTGCCGTGCGGGGGGATCTGCCACCACCCGAACCGGGTGGTGATCTGGATCACGCGCTGAGTGATGAGACCGAGGCGCCGGAGACCTCCAAGAAATGAGCGCGGCCACATCGGACATCATCCTTGAGCGGATGATGGCGTTGCACCCCAAGATCATTGACCTCACGCTGGACCGGATGTGGCGGTTGCTGGGCGCTTTGGGCGATCCGCAGAAGGACATGCCACCGGTCATTCACGTGGCAGGCACCAACGGCAAGGGATCGACGCTGGCAATGATCCGCGCTGGGCTTGAGGGGGCGGGCGCGTCTGCGCATGTCTATACCTCGCCGCATCTGGCGCGATTTCATGAGCGGATCAGGCTGGCAGGCACCTTGATCAGTGAACCCGCGCTGACGGATGTGCTGGATGAATGTTATGCCGCAAATGGCACGGCGGCGATTACCTATTTTGAGATCACGACCGCCGCTGCCTTGCTGGCGTTTTCCCGTACCCCTGCGGATTATACCCTGCTTGAAGTCGGTCTGGGCGGGCGTCTGGATGCGACGAACGTGGTGGATGAACCTGCGCTTTGTGTGATCACGCCGGTCTCCATCGACCATCAGCAGTTTCTGGGCGACACGCTGGGTGCCATAGCCGGGGAGAAAGCCGGGATCCTCAAACGCGGGGTGCCCTGTGTTGTGGGGCGGCAGGAAGACGAAGCGCTGGAGGTGATCGAAGCGCGTGCGGCCAAACTGGGCGCGCCGCTGTTGGTGCATGGTCAGCATTGGCATGTCAGCGTTGAGGGCGGGCGGTTGATCTTTCAGGACGAAGACGGGTTGCTGGATCTGCCGTTGCCCGCGCTGCGCGGTGCGCATCAGATTGAGAACGCGGGCACGGCTTTGGCAGCATTGCGGCATCTGCAACGCGGGGAGGCGGCTTTTGAAGCCGCGATGCGCGATGTGAGCTGGCCTGCACGGATGCAGCGGCTGGTGGGTGGCCCGTTGGTGGAACGCGCGGGGCGTGCTGATGTGTGGCTGGATGGCGGGCATAACCCGGCGGCTGGAGAGGCGCTGGCGTCGGTGCTGGCCGAAGGGCCGGATCGGGAGACGCATCTGATCTGCGGTATGCTGAACACCAAGGACATTGGCGGTTATCTGCGCCCGCTGGCGGCACAGGCACGGAGCCTGCATGCGGTCTCCATCCCCGGAGAAGCCGCAACCTTGCCAGCGGCTCAGACAGCAGCAGCGGCGCGCGCGGCTGGATTTGAAGCGTTTGAAGCGGAAAACATCGAAGCGGCGATGGACCGTATTCTGGACCAAAACCCGGATGCGCGCATTCTGATCTGCGGATCGCTCTACCTTGCAGGTGCGGTTCTACGTGAGAACAATTAACCACGCATTAACATGATTGTTCAAATTCCGGAAACTTTCCATATTGCGGTAACCACTTCTTAGTGTACCCTGAGCACAATTCAGAAAGCGGCATGACCGCAAAATACTGAAAAGACTGAGGAGAGTGCTATGGCACATTTGAGCGACCCACGCGGGGCGTTGGGGGCGGAATCCGACCGCATGACCCGCGCACAGGCAATTTTTGCGGCCGTCGGCATCGGCATTATTTTTGGTGGCCTTTGGTTCATTTCAGAAAGCAATGCCCCCTATCATCCAGAGGTGCCTGTCACCGGTGGTGAATTGGTTATTGCCTCTGACGGCTGAGGTTGCTGGCGGGGCGGCGATCCTATTCTTCGCCCCAACCCTCTGACTGCATTTCGCGCAGGCGTGACGCTGTGCGCGCAAATTCAAACGTGCCTTCCCCTTCGACGTAGAGCATCTCCGGCGCTGCCGCGGCAGAGCAGATGAGCCGAACGCGCGCCTCGTAAAGCGCATCAATCAAGGTGACGAAGCGTTTGGCTTCGTTGAAGTTGCTGCGGCCCAGTTGCGGGATGTCATCCAGCAGCAGGACCCGCACCGCTTCTGCCACGGCCAGATAGTCTGCGGGGCCAAGCGCCTTCCCACAGAGGTCATGAAACCCCGAGCGGGCCACGCCATTGCGAAAAGCGTCAAGCACCACGTCGCGCCCTTTGACCCGCAGGGTCAGCGGAGCGCCCGGACCCCCTGTCAGATCGGTCCAGACCGCATCCATCTGCGCGCGTGCCTCAGCCCCGGCGGGGGTGAAATAGACGGGCGTCCCGGCAAGCCGGTCCTGCCGGTAGTCGGTGGGGCTGACCATTTCATGGACCACCATCCGATCCTTGATCAGGTCAATGAAGGGCAAAAACAGGTTCCGGTTCAGCCCGTGCTTGTACAGATCGTCCGGGATGCGGTTGGACGTGGTAATGACCACAACACCGGCCGCAAAGAGCGCTTCAAACAAACGGCCGACGATCATCGCATCGGTGATGTCGGTGATCTGCATTTCATCAAAGGCGAGCAAACGCACGGAGGCCGCGACATCTGCCGCGACCGGTGCGATTGCATCATCCACGCCGGTTTTGCGGACCTCGTGCATGGCGCTGTGGACTTCCTGCATGAA
>Ga0160419_100185_pt1 | contig 43832 bp, 40 predicted proteins | sample CelAP2metagpilot_2_FD_108196 | JGI IMG/M metagenome (GOLD analysis project Ga0160419, IMG submission 108196) | Phycosphere-associated microbial communities from Cellana algal ponds in Kailua-Kona, Hawaii, USA - Cellana AP2-4-25 metagenome pilot ...
TGCTGAACGGCAGCGACGACCGTGCCCAAAAGGACTATCTAAACGGCGGCGAGGGCAATGACACGATCATCGCTGGAGCAAACGATGTGGTCACAGGAGGCCAAGGCGCCGATCATATCGTATTTGCCCAAACAACCATCGAACCGCAGGTGACGGATCCGGATCACCCTGATGAGACCACCACTCAGCTGGAGCTGATTGATTTTGAACCCGGCGAGGACCAACTGGCTCTCCATTGGGATCATGACGGCAACCCAACACCAAGGGTGGAAGTGAGGCTGCAAGAGGGCAGCACAAACAGCCACGTCGTCTCGATTGATGGGCAGGAAGCAGTGGTTGTTATCGGCCCCGACACCCTCCAGGCATCTGACATAATCCTTTTGGATCAGGATCAGGCGGCAAACCTGGGCCTGGCTGGGGATGTGCCTGCAAACCCCAGCTGAAACCGCAGCCAGACGCAGGTGGCACCTGCGCCACGGATCGCCTACGCGATTCTCTTTGCGTTTCTTTCAGAATCTGCATATATGCGCGTCTTGTTCCAAAGCTGGTCCGCCCTTTCACACGAGCGCGGCGCAGCGGAGGACACCTCCATGGGCCTGTGCTGGACGACATCCCGGCCTGTGCCATTCACACAAACCTTTAAAGGAGACCCCGATGTCGATCACTGCTGAAGAAAAAGCACGCCTGATGAAAGAATTCGCAACCAAAGAAGGCGACACCGGTTCCCCGGAAGTCCAGGTTGCAATCCTGACCTCGCGCATCAACACCCTGACCGAGCACTTCAAGACCCACAAAAAAGACAACCACGGTCGTCGCGGTCTGCTGAAGATGGTTGCTCAGCGTCGTAAGCTGCTGGACTACACCAAAGCCAAAGACGTGGCCCGCTACCAGGACCTGATCAAGCGCCTGGGTATCCGCCGCTAATCGCGTCGGTTTACCGGTCAAAGACAACGCCCGCTTCCATGGAAGCGGGCGTTTCTTTTTCGGGGGTCTGGTTGCCCTGCCTAGGCTGCTGCACTTGAGGCAACAGAGGCCTCATGCGCCGTCGCGATCGGCAGCAGCGAAATCCCCAATTGCTCCAGAACACGCACCCGGCGGGCTGCAAATGACTGTGCCCGAACCTGCAAGACGGCGATGTTCTCCTCCGCCGTTTCAAGCACTTTTCCGTCCTGTTCCAACCGCTGCCCCTGGGGTGCAAGGATCTGCCAGGCAAACAGCGCCCAGCTTTCCGGAGTCTCATGCCCCTCACTGCGCGCAAGGAGGAACAACTGCTCCATCCGGTCAACCGCCACGCCGCCACCGGTGACCGGTGATGCAAGGAACGACAGCTTCTGGGTTTCCTCGGACTGTTTGCAAACCGCCAGATTGAACTGACGGCACCCTTCAGACCGCTCTGCAATGCCGTCCAACGGCAGGCAAGGAACGATAAAGCCCGCCCCGACAAGATATTTCATCATCCGGGTGATATCAGCCCACTGCATCGCGCCAAAGAGCCCCTGCGCGAGCAAATCGCGTACGGTCGTCGGACCCTCAGAGAGTTTCTGCAGGACCGGATCATAGTCGAGCCCTGTCATGTCGACCTCCAGCCCGCGCCAGGTCATCTTGACCGGGCCCGTAGAATAGCGACGCGCCAGCGCAAATGGCGTAGCAAACCACGCACCAACAGCCCCCCGTTCGGTAAACGGAACGCCGCCTTTCACAAACAAATCTGCCCGAAATTGTTCGTTGAGCATGACATCACGCAGGGATTCACGTCGGACCTGATCACATTCGTTATCAAGGATCTCAAGTTGCGCCTTGCTCATGCACAGCTCATCCATCTGATCAAGCAGGTTGGCCGCACCTAAGTAGTCAAGCTTGGCCTGCCCCATGTCTGCCGCGACATCGGCGAAATGAAACGGCGTCCAGTCTTTGTTGAAGAACTCATGTGCGAGGTAGTTGCGAGGCATTGCCCGCATCTTGGTCAGTCGGGTCACCTGATCTGGGTTATAAGCGAAAAAATCAGCGCCGGATTTGCGTAGGGTTTCGGCAAAGGCAATGGCATCATCAATCCGTTTTTCAAGCGGGCCGGTTCCGCGCTCGGCATGGTCGGTGAGGATCCGACGCATTGGCATCGCCGCAGCCCACCCAGGTTGAGTGTTGAAACTCGCGTAGACCACACCGCCCGGTTTCAGATGTTTGGCGATGAAATCATAGACCAGCCTTTGATTATCCCGTGAAACCCAGCTCAAGATGCCATGCAGCGCGATCACGTCAAACTCGCTCGGCAGACCGGGAGAGCCTGCAAAATCCGCAAACGAGCGCTCATAGAAGTGGACATTTTGAACGCCGCCCAGTTCGGCCAGCGCCCGCGCCTCCGCAATATGTGCTGGATTGAAGTCCATCGCATGTACGTCAATGTGCGGATTTGCTGCTGCAATCACATTGGCCGTGAACCCCTGGCCACAGCCCAGCTCGCAATAGCTGAATGTTTCGCGACCAAACGGATGCTGGACCCCCTTTGACAGGGCCGCAAGCCCCATGCGGGTTGGCGTCATCGCATGGAAGAAATCGTAGGTATAGCCAATTTCGGCTACATAGCCGGAAGTCCAGTCGTTCATTTAGCACCTTCTGCTGCTGATGAGGGCATGCGCCCTTTTGATCAGCAATTTGGCTAAATTTATTGATGATCCCGTTAACGGCTTCGCAGTTCACAAAGTTGTCAGGAAATCGCCCCATCAACGGCGCACGCGCTGAACCCGCGCCGGCGCTTTTCCTTTCAATCTGTGGAAAAATCCTGTATGCGCCCCCCATCTGAGACGATGTGCCGAGGCCCTGGCACGCGAAGAAAGATAGATTGGGCCGGCGGCAATGGGGCCGCCACGCAAACGGGAGACCCGGAGGGCCGGGAGCGCTCCCTTTTAGGATACGACAGATGTTCAACGTAACTAAGAAATCGATGCAGTGGGGCGAAGAGACGCTCACACTGGAGACCGGCAAGGTCGCCCGTCAGGCTGATGGCACAGTGATTGCCACCCTGGGCGAGACCTCGGTTATGGCAAACGTGACGTTTGCCAAGGAACAAAAGCCTGGTCAGGACTTCTTCCCGCTGACCGTGCACTACCAAGAGAAATACTACGCTGCGGGCAAGGTTCCCGGCGGCTTCTTCAAACGTGAAGCCCGCCCGACCGAAAAAGAAACCCTGACCGCGCGCCTGATCGACCGTCCGATCCGCCCGCTGTTCGTTCCCGGCTTCAAAAACGAAGTTCTGGTGATGTGCACCGTGCTGAGCCACGACCTGGTCAATGACCCGGACATCGTTGCAATGATCGCTGCCTCCGCTGCGCTGACCATCTCTGGCGCGCCGTTCATGGGCCCGATCGCTGGCGCACGTGTTGGTTTCACCGATGGCGAATACGTCCTGAACCCGACCGTCGACGACATGCAGGATCTGCGCCTGAACCCTGAACAGCGTCTGGATCTGGTTGTTGCCGGCACCAAGAACGCCGTGATGATGGTGGAATCGGAAGCTTACGAGCTGACCGAAGCAGAGATGCTGGGTGCGGTGAACTTTGCACACGAGCAGATCCAGCCGGTGATCGACCTGATCATCTCGCTGGCCGAAGAAGCCGCAAAAGAGCCTTTCGATTTCCAGGCACCGGACTACTCCGAGCTGTACGAAGCGGTGAAAGCCGCTGGTGAAACCGAAATGCGTGCAGCATTTGCGATCACCGACAAGCAAGAGCGCACCGCCGCTGTTGCAGCTGCTCGTGAAACCATCAAGGCAGCTCTGAGCGAAGAGCAGCTCGAAGACGCGAACCTCGGTTCCGCGATGAAGAAGCTGGAAGCCGGCATCCTGCGCGGTGACGTCGTCAAAGGCGGCAAGCGCATTGATGGCCGTGACACCACCACGGTGCGCCAGATCGTTTCTGAAACCGGCATGCTGCCCCGTACCCACGGTTCCGCCCTGTTCACCCGCGGTGAAACACAGGCGCTGGCCGTGACGACCCTGGGCACCGGCGATGACGAACAGTTCATCGACGCGCTGCACGGCAACTTCAAATCCAACTTCCTGCTGCACTATAACTTCCCTCCCTATTCGGTTGGTGAAGTTGGTCGCGTTGGTTCGCCCGGCCGCCGTGAAATCGGCCATGGTAAACTGGCATGGCGTGCGCTGCAGGCTGTTCTGCCCGCACCGACCGATTTCCCCTACACCATCCGCGTGGTGTCCGAGATCACCGAATCGAACGGCTCCTCCTCTATGGCGTCGGTTTGCGGTGGCTCGCTGTCCATGATGGACGCAGGCGTTCCGCTGAAAGCACCTGTTGCCGGTGTCGCCATGGGTCTGATCCTGGAAGACGACGGTTCCTACGCGATCCTGTCCGACATTCTGGGTGACGAAGACCACCTGGGCGACATGGACTTTAAAGTGGCAGGCACCGAAAACGGTATCACCTCGCTGCAGATGGACATCAAGGTCGCAGGCATTACCCCTGAGATCATGGAAAAAGCCCTGGCCCAGGCCAAGGACGGCCGGATGCACATCCTGGGCGAGATGTCCAAGGCCCTGTCGGAAACCAATGCGTTCTCCGTACACGCGCCGCGCATCGAAACCATGCAGATCCCGACCGACAAGATCCGTGAAGTAATCGGCTCCGGCGGCAAGGTCATCCGCGAAATCGTGGAAACCTCTGGCGCGAAAGTCGACATCAACGACGACGGCGTGATCAAGATTGCATCCGCTGACGGCACTGCGATCCAGAAGGCCTACGACATGATCCATTCGATCGTGGCTGAGCCGGAAGAAGGCGCAGTTTACACCGGTAAGGTCGTGAAAATCGTCGATTTTGGTGCGTTCGTGAACTTCTTTGGCAAGCGCGATGGTCTGGTACACGTTTCCCAGATCGAAAACCGCCGCCTGAACCATCCTTCGGATGTTCTGAAGGAAGGCCAGGAAGTTAAGGTCAAGCTGCTGGGCTTTGACGATCGCGGCAAGGTTCGCCTGTCCATGAAGGTTGTGGATCAGGAAACCGGTGAAGAAATCAAAGCCGAAAAGAAAGAAGAGAAAGCGGATTAATCCCTCCTCTTGCTTCTGAAAAAGAGAAAGCCCCGGTGTTTCACCGGGGCTTTTTGCTGGATGGCCTGACTGGACGGCTTGCTGCAAAACACCTAGCAAGACACCATGACCAAATCATACGTGATACATCTCGCGGCAAGCACAGCGCGCAAAGATCTCGTCTCTGCACTGGTTGAGACACTCCCAGGCGGGCAGGTTCTGGACGCTGTGGACGGGCGAAAGATGTCGGCTCAGGAACGTGCCCAGGTTTCAGTGCCGCATTTGCTGGATCCGCGCTATCCCTTCCCGCTCATGCCCTCAGAGATCGGCTGCTTTCTCTCACATCGCAAAGCCTGGAAGGCCATCGCGGAGGGCGAGGCGGATTTTGGTTTTGTCGCAGAAGATGACGTTGTCACGACAGATGGTTTCGCTGATGCCCTGCAAATCGCATTGGACCATGCAGACAGGCAGAGCCTGATCCGATTTCCCATGGCCCCGCGCGAAAAGCCCAAATCGGTAGTCGCAACGAAGGGTGATGTGACGTTGTTTCGCCCTCAAGAGATCGGCCTGACCGCCGCGCTTTACCTGCTTGGCAAAGACGCAGCACATTCATTGTGGTCTCAATCAGAGCGGTTTGACCGTCCGGTAGATACCTGGCTGCAGATGCGGTGGGAAACAGGCGTCGATAGTCTGACGCTCTGGCCCAGCTGCATCAAGAGCGCTGCCGCAAGCCACGGCGGCTCCACCATCCAGAAAAAACGCAGCCGCATGGACCAGCTCAAACGAACTTGGCACCGGGCGCGCTATCGCGCAGCTATTACAAGTTTGTCGAAAGGCAGTTAGGAAGCGGCCGCCAGACTGCAAAACGAAAAAAGGGGCCATGCGGCCCCTTTTTTGTTCATTGCGCAGGTTTGCGCGATCACTGCGGCGCTTTGGTTTTGCGCAGGTAAGGGAAGATCGTCTCGAACTCGCCAAACTTGGCTTTTGCGTCCTCGTTCGAAACGGTTGGCGGGATAATGACATCCTCGCCCGGAACCCAGTTGGCAGGTGTCGCAACACCGTTGCCGATCGACATCTGCAGACCGTCCAGCGCCCGCAGGATTTCCGCAAAGTTGCGGCCAACTGTCATTGGATAGGTCATGGACAGTTTCAGCTGCTTGTCGGGCCCGATGATGAAGACAGAGCGCACCGTTGCACTATCAGCGGGCGTCCGGCCATCGGGCAGATAGGCCTCGGCAGGAAGCATGTCGAACGCTTTGGACACCGCAAGACCTTCATCCGCGATAATCGGGAAGCCCGCGGGGGTGCCCGCAAATGTTTCGATATCGCCTTTCCACTTCTTGTGGTCCTCGGCACCGTCGACGGAAACACCAATCACCTTGGTATTGCGCTTGGCCCATTCATCCGCCAGCTGCGCGACCGCGCCGAATTCGGTGGTGCAGACAGGGGTAAAGTCCTTGGGGTGAGAAAACAGAATCGCCCAGCTGTCTCCGATCCAATCGTGGAACGAGATGGTGCCCTGGTCGGTTTCTGCGGTGAAATCCGGAACCACATCATTGATACGCAAACCCATGGGTCTCTCCTCTGCTGTCAAATGGATACATGGTATGGCGCTAACCTAACCACTGCGGAGGCAGGTTAAACCCTTGTTGCGCAAACTTCACCGGAAAAGACGATCACGATTGAGGCGCGACCCACAGTGCAGTGATTGTTCCGGGCTCGGCGAAAAAGGGAGAACATTTCCCTTGTCCTGCCAACAGGTGGATAATTTGATCAAATTTCTCACGCCCTCTTGCCGATCCGATATCGCAATGACAGAGTGACGCCAATTGCGGGCAAGGCCCGTCAAATTCTGACATCTGGGAGGTCAGTCATGATCGAAAAACGTGATTTCTACATCAACGGCCAGTGGGTCGCCCCCGCGTCTTCCAATGACTTCGAGGTCATCGACCCATCCACCGAATCCCCCTGTGCTGTGATCTCTCTCGGTGGTGAAGCTGACACAAATGCTGCAGTTGCCGCAGCCAAAGCCGCGCTGCCGGGTTGGATGGCGACCCCGGTTGAAGACCGCATCGCGCTGGTTGAAAAGCTGATCGCCATCTACGAGACCCGCACCGAAGATCTGGCACAGGCCATGAGCGCGGAGATGGGCGCACCAATTGACATGGCGCGGACCCAACAGGCCGGGGCCGGCAGCTACCACCTGCAAAACTTCATCCGCGCAGCAAAGAACTTTGCGTTTGAACACCCGCTCGGCGATCACGCTCCCAACGACCGCATCATCCACGAAGCGGTAGGGGTCGCTGCACTGATCACGCCGTGGAACTGGCCGATGAACCAGATCACACTGAAAGTCGGAGCCGCAGCCATTGCGGGCTGCACAATGGTGCTGAAACCCTCCGAGCAGAGCCCGCTCAATGCGATGATCTTTGCGGAAATGATGGACGAAGCAGGCTTCCCTGCTGGTGTGTTCAATCTGGTCAACGGGGATGGCGCAGGTGTAGGCACCCAGCTTTCCAGCCACCCGGATATCGACATGGTCTCCTTCACCGGCTCTACCCGCGCAGGCACTGCCATTTCCAAGGCCGCCGCAGACACCCTCAAAAAGGTTCATCTCGAACTGGGCGGCAAAGGGGCAAATGTCATTTTTGAAGATGCCGACGAAAAGGCGGTCAAACGTGGCGTGCTGCACATGATGAACAACACAGGCCAGAGCTGTAACGCTCCGAGCCGGATGCTGGTTCAGAAAGGCATTTACGATCAAGCCGTCGAAGAGGCCGCTGCTGTCGCTGCCAAGGTCGAAGTTGGCCCCGCCTCCAAGGAAGGCCGGCACATTGGCCCCGTTGTGAACGAGCTGCAGTGGAACAAAATCCAGGACCTGATCCAGAAAGGCATCGACGAAGGCGCGCGCCTTGTCGCTGGCGGCACCGGGCGCCCGGATGGGCTGAACAAAGGGTTCTATGTCAAACCCACCGTATTTGCTGATGTGAACAATCAGATGACCATCGCCCGCGAGGAGATTTTTGGCCCGGTTCTGTCAATCATTCCCTTCGAGACCGAAGAAGAGGCTATCGAGATCGCCAATGACACGCCCTATGGCCTGACCAACTATGTTCAGACCCAGGACGCAAACCGCGCAAATCGCATGGCCCGCAAACTGCGTGCCGGTATGATTGAGATGAACGGCAAATCCCGCTCAGCAGGCTCTCCGTTCGGTGGCATGAAGCAATCTGGCAATGGTCGCGAAGGTGGCAGCTGGGGGATCGAGGATTTCCTCGAGATCAAAGCCGTCGGTGGTTGGGCTGCTGAATAAGCACCCGCCGAAATCGTAGATGAGAAGAGCCGCCTAAACGGGCGGCTCTTTGTTTTTCAGGGGGTCAAAACAGGCTCTAATCAGGGAGATCCAACACTAGCTGCGGTTGTCCGTCCGACGTGCATTCAGCTGAACGCCCGTCCCATCCAATGGTCCCCGTGATCCTTTGGCGCCAGGCCGAGAAGCTGTCAAACTGCACCACGTCGACCGCTTCATGCAGATGCAGCGTCACGCGCCGACGCGCGCCTTCTGCAAAGACTTTGAGGCCCAGAAGTTCTGCGGTGAAGGGCTGCCCAAGATATGTGCCGCGCAGCGTCTGCCCAACCCTAAGGGTCTGCGGTCGTCCGTTTGACAAAGGCCTTTCGGCCTTGGCGCTGAGCGTGTTCCAGTCGCGAAAGCCATACTGCTGCGCAACCATCTCAAGCGCCGCACTATGAGACAGGTCCAGATTACGGGTTTGCAGCTGCTGGCGGAGCCTGCGCGCCTGCTGTTTGAGGTTCCCAACAGTTGGGAGCTCGCCTTGATGTGTCATTTGTCTTGCCTCTTGTTCAATCAACAAGATGCGCCTGAAAACGGGGCCCGCATTGCCATTGGCGCATCGCGTGGATGAGCAAAAGACAGAGAAATCAATTCGAGGGTTCACCTTGGTTCAAAACCGCGGGCGGCGGGGCCTCGTCCCCTGAAAACCGGCATAGTGACATAACCGTGGTCACGTCAAGCCTGCATGATCGCCGGACAAAGAGGACAAATCGCTTGACCTCAACCTGACTTGAGCATGCAGGCTCGCCATTCCTGATCAACTGAGTGACAAGGAAAAGGACAGATGAACCACCACGTGACCGCCACAGCCACCATCGGCACAGAACTCACCGGGGTATATGAAACCCACTTAACAGTCCGCGATCTGGATCGTTCCATCGCATTTTATCGCGACATCATCGGGCTTGAACTGGCCCGCGTCCTGCCGGAACGTCAGGTTGCGTTTCTCTGGGTGGGTGGCCCAGAACAGGGGATGCTGGGCCTGTGGGGAACGGGCACCGCTCCGATGGGCATGCGCCTGCACATGGCGTTTCGCAGCACGCCCGCCGCAATGGATGGCATTTGCGACCGGCTGAGCGATGTCGGCGTGCAGCCCCTCGATTTCAACGGCGCCCCCACAGAAGAGCCAATGGTTCTTGGCTGGATGCCTGCGCTTTCGGTCTACTTCAAGGATCCTGACGGCCACTCGATCGAAATCCTGAGCTACCTGAACGAGGAGCCAGACCCTGCATTCGGGGTTGCCGGATTCGCGCAATGGGAAACGCAAAGACGTACCGCCCAATAGCAGGCTGGCCAGAACCGCCGCAGAAGCATATGACATCGCAAGAGCCGAGAGGAGCCTGCGATGATCATCACCCGCCTGCATGGCCGACTGGGAAACCAGATGTTCCAATATGCCGCCGGCCGCGCCCTGGCCGACCGGGCAGGCGTTCCGCTTGCATTGGACAGCCGTGGGGCCATTTTGCGCGGTGAGGGCGTACTGACCCGCGTGTTTGATCTAGAGCTTGCCGATCCCGTTCTCCTGCCGCCTTTGAAACAGACGAATCCGCTGCGGTACGCAATCTGGCGCGGCATCGGGCAGAAAGTCGGCGCCAAACCATATTTTCGCCGCGAGCGGGGTCTTGGTTATAATCCGGCTTTCGAGGACTGGGGCGACAACAGCTATCTTCATGGCTATTGGCAGAGCCAGAAGTATTTTCAAAACAGCGCTGAACGTATCCGGAGCGATTTCACTTTCCCCGCGTTTTCCAATCAGAAAAACGCCGAAATGGCCGCCAGAATCGCGGAAAGCACTGCGATTTCTCTGCATGTGCGACGAGGCGATTACCTGACCTTCGCGGCACATGTTCTGTGTGATCAGGCCTACTACGATGCGGCATTGGCAAAGGTGCTGGATGGTCTGCAGGGCGACCCAATCGTCTATGTCTTTTCCGATGACCCCCAGTGGGCCAAGGACAACCTGTCACTGCCTTGCGAAAAGGTTGTTGTCGACTTCAATGGGCCAGAGACCGATTTTGAAGACATGCGCCTGATGAGCCTGTGTCAGCACAACATTATCGGCAACAGTTCTTTCTCCTGGTGGGCGGCATGGCTCAATCAAACGCCAGGCCGACGGGTCGCGGGACCTGCCAAATGGTTTGGAGACCCCAAGCTGAGCAATCCCGACATCTTTCCACATGATTGGCTGCGGATCTCCGTCTGACCTCAAAACGGGGCTTTTGCGCGGAACTTCATGGATTCTCCGCTATCGGGGTGTTTGACCCGCAGCTCTTCCGAATGGAGCATCAGCCGCTCATGGTTCCTTGCCGGGCCTTCGGCATAGATCGGATCCCCAAGAATGACATGGCCTAGCGCCAGCATATGCACCCGCAATTGATGAGACCGACCCGTTTTCGGCGTAAGACGCACCCGTGTCGCGGCCTCCTCGTATTTGGTCACGCGCCAATCCGTCACGGCTGGTTTCCCAGTTTCATGGCAAACCATCTGGCGGGGACGGTTGGGCCAGTCAACGATCAACGGCAGATCAACTGTCCCGCTTCTCGGCTCAAGACGCCCGTGCACGCGCGCGACGTAGGCCTTTTTCGTCGTGCGCTTTTCAAACTGCATCGACAAATGCCGCTGCGCATGGGCGGTCATGCCAAAGATCATCACGCCAGAGGTGTCCCGGTCCAGCCGATGCACCAGAAGTGCCTCGGGAAAGACGGCCTGAACCCGCGAGATCAAACAATCGGCAAGATGTTCCCCTCGTCCCGGCACACTCAGCAATCCGTGCGGTTTGTTCACCACCACGATTTCTGCGTCGTGGTAGAGAATATCCAACGGGTCCTGCGGCGGGTTGTATTCGCTTGAGAGTGTCATGGTGGCGTCCCTAGCGCCCTGCACACCACAGGGCAAGCTTTCGCAACGTCGCGCTTGCCGCGGCAGACCGCCCCCGTCAGGGTTGAAAGCACCATCCGATTGAAGGACCAGATCGATACCATGACCCACCCGACGATCGAGACCCTGCTGAACGTCGTTGCCAAGGGCGATGATAAGGCAATTGCCGCTCTGCTGGCTGAGGACGTGCAGTTTCTGCCGCCGACTTATTGGAAAACATGGACGGGTCGGGCGCCTGTTGCTGCCATTCTAGGGCACGTCGGGCAGATCTTCACCGAATTCCGCTACCGCCGGATCATGGGTGATGGCGCTGATTGGGCGCTGGAATTTCAATGCAAGGTCGGGGAGCTGGACGCAGTTGGTGTCGATTTGATCACCTTGGACAACACCGGGCTTATCACGCAGTTCGAGGTCGTCATGCGCCCCTACAAGACCGTCGGCGCGTTGCGGGATGCAATCATGGAACGGGTTATGCAAGATCCGCGGTTCATCGGCTTTCAGTCCGCGCTCAGCTGATTGAAATGGACCGTGTCCTGAGGGTCATTCTTTTCCCGATTCTGGTCGCACAAGCCATTTCCGTCCGTCGAAGCGCGCTGCGCCTGCCAGACCCCATCGGACCACGCAGTGGCGATGTCATTCGCAAGGTCGATCATCCGCCTCTGCGCATCCTGATTGCAGGGGACAGTTCCGCTGAGGGGGTGGGTGTTTCCACCCAGGCAGAGGCGCTCTCGGGTCAGTTGGCAGCACAGCTTTCCTGCACTCACGCCGTGCACTGGCGTCTGCTTGCAACCAACGGGCACCGCACGGCCGACACGCTGTTGCGCCTGCAACAGGAACCGACAGGTCGGGATGTGGATGTCGTGGTGCTGGCCTTGGGGGTAAACGATGTGACCCGACTGACCAGCAAGACGCGGTTTCACATGGAACAGTCCGCCCTGATCAATTTGCTGAAACGGAAATACCGGGCCAAATTGATCATTCTATGTGGCGTCCCGCCAATGGCTCGTTTCCCAGCCCTGCCTAATCCTCTCGCCTGGTTTCTGGGGCAACATGCCGCCCGTCTTGACCAGGTGCTCGCCCGCCTCGCTGAAACACAGGCCGACGTCCTGCACCTGCCATTCCAGATTGACCTGTCGCCGGACATGGCGGCCCGGGACGGCTATCACCCGTCAGCTAGGGCCTATCGCCTATGGGCCGAGGTTCTCTGCAAAACCATTAGGGGCTGGGGACACCCCGCTAGGCGCGACGCATCTGACGGACAAGCGACGTGGAATAGATAATCAGAGCCAGCCAGATCATCGGAAAGGCAATCATCCGCGCACGCCCGAACTCCTCTCCAAACAGGAATACAGCAGCGAGAAAAATCATCGTCGGCGCGATATACTGCAGGATGCCAATCGTGGACAGCCGCAACAGCTTGGCACCGTTGGCATAGGTGATGAGCGGCACCGCCGTCACCACACCGCATCCAACCAACAGCACCGTATCCCCAAGATCACCACCAAAATGCGCGCCGCCGGTTGACGCAAGATAGACCAGATACCCGATGGCTGGCGGTGTCAGGATCAAAACCTCCAGCATGAAGCCCTGATTGGGGCCAACCGGGAGGGATTTCTTGAAGAAGGCGTAAAACCCCCAGCTGAGCGTGAGGCCAATCGCAGCCCAAGGCAAACTTCCTGCATCCACCGCCAGCACAACGACGGCAAGGGCGGCCAAACCGATCGCGACCAGTTGGGCGACAGTCAGGCGCTCTCCCAGCAGTAGGGCGCCCAGCATGACGCTGAACAATGGGTTGATGTAATAGCCCAATGCGGCGTCCAGGGCATGCCCTGTGGCAATGGACCAGACATAGATTCCCCAATTCACGGAAATCAGCGCCGCAGTGACACAGCCCATCGCCAAAACCTTGGGGGACCGCAAAGCAGCCTGCAAATCGCGGGTGCGGCGCAGAACCACCAGCAGAATGCCAGCCACCGGGACCGACCACAGAACACGGTGCGCAACGACCTCTGCCGCGGGCATATGAGAAAGCGCCTTCATATAAAGCGGCAGGAAACCCCACATCAGATATGCTGAAATCGCAAAGGCGAGCCCTTGGGGCGTATCGACATTCTCGCGTTTTTGCTGCGACATCCTGTGCCCCTTTTCCTTGCGACAAAGTTGATCCGCAGGATTGCAGCTCTCTCAAGAGTGAAGCGGACACGCCTTTATCGCAGCTCTGCGAAAAAGAAAAAGAGACCTTTGTGTTATCACCGGCATCAACAAAAATGATGGCCCGCAGTCAAATGATCGACTGCGGGCCAATGTTTCACGTGAGAGAGCGGAGCGGCAGTCAGGCCTTCACACGCTCCGACTTGGGGTCGTACATCGGCTTCAGCGACGCCTCGGCCTGCACCTTCACACCGCAGACGTCGATCTCGTAGGTCGATCCCAGCACATCTGCTGCGCTTTCTCCTTCGCACGGCACATAGCCCATGCCGATGGCGGCACCCAGCGTATGGCCATAGTTGCCGGAGCTGAGGTAGCCCACGTATTTGCCGTCGCGGATGATCGGTTCGTTGTGGAACAAGAGCGGCTCGGGATCCGTCAGCTTGAACTGAACCATCCGGGCCTTGGGGCCGGTTTCCTTGCGCTCCAGCACCGCAGCCTTGCCGATGAAATCGTCCTTGCCGGTGGCGACGGCAAAACCGAGCCCTGCGTCGATCACATTGTCCTCGCAGGTGATGTCGTGGCCGAAGTGGCGAAAGCCCTTTTCGATCCGGCAGCTGTCCATCATGTGCATACCGCAGAGCTTGAGCCCCATGTCCTGGCCTGCCTCCCACAGGGTTTCAAACGCGTGGCCCGCCATGTCGGCGCCGACATAAATTTCCCAGCCCAACTCGCCCACATAAGTTACCCGATGCACACGGGCGAGGCCCATGCCCAGCTCGATCTCCTGGGCTGTGCCAAAGGGATTCACCTCGTTGGAGAAGTCGTTGGGCGACACTTTCTGCAGCAGCTTGCGCGCATTCGGGCCCATCACCGCCAGCACCCCCTCGCCTGCTGTCACATCGGTGAGCACGACGTTGAAACCGCCCTTGTTACGCATCATCCAGGTCTGGTCGGCGAGGCGGGTCACCGCCGGGGTCACAACCAGATAGACGGTCTCGCTCAGGCGGGTGACGGTCACGTCTGCCTCGATCCCGCCGCGACTGTTCAGGAACTGGGTGTAGACGATCTTGCCCGCCGGAACCGAGACATTGGCACCGCAAATGTAGTTCAGGAAGGTCTCGGCATCCGGGCCTTCGACGCGGATCTTGCCGAAGGAAGACATGTCGTACATGCCGACGTTTTCGCGCACAGCGCGGTGTTCGGCGGCAGAGTTTTCGAACCAATTCTGGCGCTTCCAGCTGTACTGGTATTCGCGTTCCTGGCCCTCGTTAGCGAACCAGTTGGCGCGCTCCCAGCCGCCGATTTCGCCAAAGACCGCGCCCTGTTCTTTCAGATGATAGTGGAACGGTGTGCGGCGCACGCCGCGGGCAGTTGCCTTTTGCCGGTAGGGGAAGTGGTCTGCATAGAGCAGGCCCAGGGTCTCTTTTGAGCGTTCAAACAGATAGTGCTTGTTGCCTTGGAACGGGTGCATGCGAGAGATATCGACGTCGCCTAGGTCAAACGGTTTCTGGCCGTCTTCCATCCACTGCGCCAGCGCCATACCTGCGCCGCCCGCGGACTGGATGCCGATAGAGTTGAAGCCCGCAGCAACCCAGAAGTTGTCCATCTCCGGCGCCAGGCCCAGGTGGTAGGCATCATCCGGGGTAAAGGACTCCGGGCCGTTGAAGAAGGTGTGGATACCGGCCTCGGCCAGCATCGGCATACGGTTGCAGGCGGCTTCCAGGATCGGCTCGAAGTGGTCGAAGTCTTCCGGCAGCTGGTCGAATTCAAAGGTCTCAGGGATGCCGTTCATCGCCCAAGGTTTGGCGTTTGGCTCAAACGCCCCCAGCAGGATCTTACCCGCATCTTCCTTGTAATACGCACATTCGTCAGGCACCCGCAGGACCGGCATCTGGGTGAGGCCATTGATGCCTTCGGTGACGATGTAAAAATGCTCGCAGGCGTGCAGCGGGACGTTGACGCCCGCCATCCGGCCGACCTCATGGCCCCACATGCCGGCGCAGTTCACCACCATGTCGGCCTGGATGTGACCCTGGGACTGGCCATCATCGCTGATCCAGTCGACACCAGTGACGCAACGGCCATTTTTGGAGATCCCCGTGACCTTGATCCGCTCCTTGACCAGCGCGCCCCGCTGGCGGGCGCCTTTGGCGAGAGCCAGCGCGATGTTTGCGGGATCACCCTGACCGTCCTTGGGCAGCCATACCCCGCCGGTAACATCACCGACGTTCAGATGCTCGTATCGGTCCTTGACCTCAGCAGGAGAGATTTCCTCGACATCGACGCCAAACGCGCGCGCCATGGCGGCCTGGCGGAATATCTCTTCCTTGCGCTCTTCCGTCAGGGCCACGGTGATAGAACCGCAACGTTTGAAGCCCGTGGCGACGCCGGTTTCTGTCTCCAGCGAGCCGTAGAGTTCCTGACTGTATTTCGCCAACTTGGTCATGTTGGCGGTCGCGCGCAGCTGGGCGATCAGGCCCGCGGCGTGCCAAGTGGTGCCGGAAGTCAGCTGCTTGCGCTCCAGCAGAACCACATCCTTCCAGCCCAGCTTGGTCAGATGATAGGCCACCGAACATCCGATCACACCACCGCCGATAATGACCACGCGGGCCTTGTTGGGAAGATCGCTCATCTCATGTCTCCAGATCTCTCTTTGGTCTGAGAATGACACGATCAGGCGACACAAAATGTATGAAAAGCGCCAAGAAGACCCGAGATTTCAACCGCCCCTTCTTCCCCCTCCCGGAGCCCGCCCATTTTCCAGCCGCGATTTGCGAAGGCTAAGGGGGGTAATCCCGAAAAAGGCCTTGTATAGGGTCGAAAATCCATTCGAAAATCCACACGCCAGCCCAATCTCCCGAACGCTCATCGTTGTGTTGAGCAGCAGGTTATTCGCCTTGTTCAGCCGCATTTCCCTATAAAAACCATTGGGGGTCGTCCCCAGATAAGTTTTGAATTTTCGCTCAAGCGATCGGGTCGAGATACCGAGGTGATCGACGATTTCGTTGATGGGCAGCGGATCCTCGATGTGATCCTGCATGACGCGGATTGCCTGGTCCAGATCCGCATCACCCGTGATCGTCGGCTTCACCCCTGAAAAAGGCTGCAATGAACCATAGTCGCGCACTTTCTCATGCAGCAGGATGTTGGCAACCGTCATCTGCGCGGCGGCTGTTGTCAGCTGACCAATCAAGGTGAGAACCACATCCACAGTGGCCCCCATCCCGGCGCAAGTGACCACCTGGCCGTCTTCGCTGGCGAGAGCGAAGTTGGCGTCAAACAACCCCGAGCGCTCCCGCAGGAGTGTGGCATTCTCCCAATGGGTGGTATGCAGTCGGCCGTCACTCGCGTGATCGCGGATATATCTGCTGGCTGCTTCCGCCAAAAGATATACCTTAGCGCCCCGGGTTCGGTAGGTTGCGATTTCCGGCCCAAGGGACAAGGCAGGGCAATCCGGATCACTATTGCCAAGGACGAAAACGCAGTCCGCATCGGGACGCGGCACAAAGGGATCGGTTTCGACAACAGCGCCCGCCCGGCAACCGACCTTTCCGCCTGCGGCAGAGCGTAATGTCCACTGAAACGGTGGCTGCGCCAGCACCCGGTTCGCCAGCCGCAGCGGCTCTATCACTGCCGAGAATTCTGTCAGGACGAACCCCTCGGCAAGCAGGATGTCTACCTGCCAAGGGCCATGCCCCGCCCCGGTCTCATGGGGCGGGATGTCGCGCGGATCAGGCGCGGAGCCGTTCATTGTCCGGATCCCACATCGGCGCATCGGCCTGAACGACAGCACGGCACAGCTCTCCGTAGATGTCGACCTGCAGTTCGGTTCCCGGCTCAGCCAGATCTGCCCGCACCATTCCCAGCGCTATTGATGCACCAACACGGTAGCCCCATGCTCCCGAAGTGGTTTCACCCACGATCGCATCGCCGTGGCGAATGCAGGACATGTAAGGGGCATCTGCTTCACCAGCATCGACCTTCAAGGTCACAAACCGCTTGGCCACACCGCGCTGCTTTTCCGCCAAAATGGCCGCCTTCCCGGGAAACGCCTGCGGCTTGTCGAGCTTCACGAACCGCTCCAGCCCACCTTCCAACAGCGAATAGTCTGTCGAGAGATCACCTTTCCAGGCGCGATAGCCTTTCTCGATCCGCAGAGAATTCAGCGCATACATGCCAAAGGGAACTGCGCCTGCCTCCAGAACGGCCTCATAGATTACCGGCATATCTTCGTTCAGTGCGTGAACCTCCCAGCCCAGCTCCCCGGCGAATGACACCCGGATAAGGAATGCCTCACGGCCCGCGACGGTCGCCGATTGATGGGTGAGCCATCCGCTCTCGAAATCGCCATCACTGAGACCTGCAAGAATGTCGCGAGACTTCGGGCCTGTCACGATCAGCGTGTCGCGTGTGGTGGTAACATCCTCCACGGAAACAGAGGCGGGCATTGCAGAAAGCAGAATATCCCTGTCATGCCACTGCGCCGTCGCTGCGGTAATCATCATGAACGCCTCATCCGCCAATCGGACACAGGACATCTCTGTCAGAATGCGACCGCGGTCATCAGCGATATAGACCAGATTGATCCGGCCCACCTTTGGCAGACCACCTGTTATGAGACCTCGCAGCGCCTCGGCGGCGCCCACGCCTGTGACCATGAACCGCGAAAAGCCCGGCAGATCCAGAACCCCGCAATGGTCACGCACGGCCTCACATTCTTCCTTGATGCGCTGTTCCCACGGGCCTGACCGGCCCCATGTATGCGTGGCTTCAAGGGATGTGTCATCACCGGGCTTGGCAAACCAATTTGCCCGCTCCCACCCGTTGTAGGCCCCCATCTGTCCGCCCAGTTCTTTGACCTTGGCATGTACAGGCGACAGCTTCTTCTCACGCGCAGCGGGCCATTCGTGGTGCGGGAAGTGCATGGCATATTCGTTGCCATAAACTTCCATGCCCTTTTGGTTGCAATAATCCTGATCGGTGTAGTCGGTGTAACGGCGTGGATCGACAGCCCACATGTCCCATTCGGTGTGGCCATCCACGATCCACTCTGCCAGCACCTTGCCAGCACCACCGCCCTGCGCGATGCCAAAGGTGAAGGTGTGCGCCTCAAACGCGTTGCTGACACCAGGCATGGGTCCGATCAATGGCAGACCATCCGGCGCATAGGGAATCGGCCCGTTGATGACGCGACCGACACCGGATGTCGCCATCAAAGGAACCCGTTCCATAGCATCTGTGACGATATCCTCGATGCGGTCCAGATCGTCATTCCAAAGCTGAAAGCTGAAATCCTCGGGCATCGGATCATCTTCGGTCATCCAATGCCCCCTGCAGTTCGGCTCATAGGGGCCAAGGTTAAAGCCGTTCTTCTCCTGCCTCAGGTAATACGAGACATCCACGTCGCGCAGCAGCGGCAGCTTGCCTCCATTTTCCTTGGACCAAGCTTCGATCTCCGGGACTTCATCGGTCAGAAGATACTGGTGGCTCATCACCATGGCAGGCACCGTACGGCCGCCATAGGGTTTGAACCATTCCCCGACGCGCTGTGCATAGTAACCCGCAGCATTGACCACGTAATCGCAGGTGATGTCGCCCTTTTCCGTATGGACGATCCAGCTGCCATCATCTTTCTGGGTAACATCCGTGGCCGGGCAGAAACGGACGATCTTCTGTCCCAGGTCCCGCGCGCCTTTGGCCAAGGCCTGGGTCAGCTGGGCCGGATCGATATCCCCATCGGTCGGATCATACAGCACCCCTTCGAGATCATGCGTCTCCAGAAACGGATAACGCGCCTTTGCCTGTTCGGGGGTCCACATCTCCATCGGAATGCCCTGATAGCGGCCCATCGACATGGCGCGCTCAAACTCCTGCATCCGTTCCTTGCTATGCGCGAGCCGGATCGAACCCGAGACATGGTAATTCATTGGATAGTCCACCTCGTCAGCGAGGCGCGAATACAGCTCGGTCGAATAGCGCTGCATGTTCATGATCGCCCAAGAGGTCGAGAACGTCGGCACATTGCCCGCTGCATGCCAGGTCGACCCCGCCGTCAGCTCGTTCTTCTCAAGGAGCACACAATCGCTCCAACCCTTTTTGGCAAGATGATAGAGCGCCGAGCAGCCGACGACACCGCCGCCGATGATGACCACTTTGGCCTTGGTTGGAAAATCAAACATGGTGCCTCCCTGTGTGGCAATGACCTCTTTGGGTCCTGGTTTCATGTTCCGCCCTGGAACGGATGAGATATGTTTGAAAGATGCGCGGCCTCATCGCATGCCCGCCTGCGGCGCAGAGCTGAGTCCCAAAAGAACGCCGTAAATGACAAAACAGATGGCCAGCAGACGGCGAATCCAGACATTGAACACCGCCGCCATCGCAGCCTTGCCCATGACAACCCCGATCAGTGTGAACCCCGTATAGCTGAGCGTCGTCAGAACCAGCGCCGTCGGCATGATCACGACCATCTGCTCCCAGATCGGCACATCCGGCTGAACAAATTGGGAAAAAGCAGCAAGATATCCGGCCACGCTCTTGGGATTGATCGTCGCTACCGCCAATGCGTGCAGATAGACATGGCGGACAGGCCGCTCCGTCTGGGGCACCGGCCGCGTGGCATTTTGCCAACCGCGCAGTCCCAGATAGATAAGGAAGCCCGCTCCTATCATTTTCGCCAGCCAGAACCCGGTCGGAGACGCCGCAATCAGCGCGGTCACCCCAAGCGCAGACAGAACCAGAAACAGGCTCGCCTGGGTCAGAATGGCAAGAACTCCAACCATCGCCCGCAGAAAACCAAGGTTCATTCCGTTTGAAATGCAGTTGACGGCGTTCGGGCCCGGCGTGGTGACAAACACCGCCCAGAACAGGGCAAAGACGCTCCAGGCTTCAAAACTCATCAGTACACCGGCGGAGCAATGACCCAAACGGCAACGCAGGGCTCATCATAGGGGTTCGACCACTGATAGGGTTCGTGGCGGATCCGGAAACTGTCTCCCGGCCCGACTGAGAATTCCCGCCCACCAATGACCAGATCCAACCGGCCTGAGATCACATAACCCACCTCCTGGGTCGGCCGATCTGCGGGCGTCTGCATCTGTGACCGGGGCTGAAATGTTGAGTGCACCATTTCGAAATCATCGGTCAGATCAGGAGACAACAGCTCTTCAATCAACCCCTCCTCCCCCGAGCCCATCGGTCGGCGCGCGCCTGCCCGCACCACATATCCCTGCTCATCAGCGGGGGAGGCAGAATGGGCAAACAACATGGACATCGGGACATCAAGACATTTGGCGATGGCCCGCAAATCAGAGATCGAGGGCTCGGATTTGTCCCGTTCCACCTGGCTCAACCAACCAACCGAACGCCCAAGTCTCGCGGCCAGGTCTGTAAGGGTAAGGCTGCGCGACTTACGCAGCGCACGCAAATCAGCACCAAGGGTGGCAGGCTGGGGGCTTTGATCGGTCACAGATATGTCTCGTGAAAAAATGATCTACTTTTTCACAGTGGCGCGAGTCGGTGAAAATTCCAAGCATTTTTTCATGCACTCCCCCGCTCCCGCCCCAAAATGCAAACAGCCCGGCACAGGCGCCAGGCTGTCATCTTTCCCCAAATACTCTGGGGTGAGGCCCGTCAGGGCCGAGGGGCAAAGCCCCTGCGCATTCACAGACGGCCGAAAACCGCCTTCAGGATTTCCGTCAGCGCATCCGCATCTTCCGGGGTAAAGGCGTCCGGCAGATCACTGTCCAGATCAAACACCGCGATAACCTTCCCGGCACCGTCCAAGACCGGCAGAACCAGTTCGGATCGGGTCGAAGAGGCGCAGGCGATGTGACCAGGGAAGGCGTCGACATCCGGCACCAATTGCACCTCGCCGGTACGCGCGGCCGCACCGCAAACCCCACGACTAAAAGGGATCTGCAGACAACCATGTCCCCCCTGATAGGGGCCGATCTTCAACAGTTCCGGTGCCACAACCCTGTAAAACCCGGTCCAGTTGAACCGCTCATCACTGTGATGCACCTCGCAGGCGACCGTCGCCATCAGCGCCACATCATCGGTTTCCCCCTCGGTGAGGGCAGCAATTGTTCGGGCCAGATCGGCGTAATCTACTCGGGTCATTTCAGTCTCTGCAGGTCAAAGGACAGGAAGGGGGCATTTCTGCCCCCTTCCCTGCGATTGGTCAATTGTCAGCAGTCACAGCTGTCGAAATCAGTCGCGCTCGATCGCGATGGCCGTGCCTTCGCCACCTCCGATGCAGATCGCTGCGATCCCACGCTTGAGCCCGCGCTTTTCCAGCGCGTTCAGCAATGTGACCATGATCCGCGCGCCAGATGCACCGATCGGATGCCCCAACGCACAGGCCCCGCCGTTCACGTTCACCTTGTCACGCGGGATACCCATCTCACGCATGAAAGCCATCGGCACGACGGCAAAGGCTTCGTTTACCTCCCAGAGATCCACATCATCGACGCTCCAGCCCAGACGATCCATCAGCTTGCGCGCCGCCGGAACCGGTGCCGTGGTAAAAAGACCCGGCGCCTGCGCATGACTCGCATGCCCCATGACCCGCGCCCGCACGGTCAGCCCTTGCGCCTCGGCGGCCTCGGCCGATGCCATGACGAGGGCCGCTGCCCCATCAGAAATCGACGACGCATTGGCCGCCGTAACGGTTCCATCCTTGCGGAATGCAGGCTTCAGAGTGGGGATCTTGTCCGGTCGCGCGGATTTGGGCTGCTCATCAGCATCGGTCACAATCTCACCCTTGCGGGTTTTCACAGTGACAGCGGCGATCTCACCATCAAAAGCGCCGCTCTCCTGCGCTTCCAACGCGTTGGACAGAGACTTCAGCGCATAGTCATCCTGCTCTTCGCGGGTGAACTGATAGGTTTCTGCGCAATCCTCGGCAAAGGTTCCCATCAGACGGCCCTTGTCGTAGGCGTCTTCCAGACCATCCAGGAACATGTGGTCAACGACCTGGCCGTGACCGATCCGCGCACCACCGCGCATTTTGGGCAGCAGGTAGGGGGCGTTGGTCATGCTTTCCATGCCGCCTGCGATCATCGTGTCTGTCTGCCCCAGCGCGATCTGGTCATAGGCAATCATCGCAGCCTTCATGCCAGAGCCGCACATCTTGTTGAGCGTTGTGGCAGGAACCTCTTCGCCCAGCCCCGCAGCAAAGCCAGCTTGGCGCGCAGGCGCCTGGCCCTGCCCTGCGGGCAAAACGCAGCCCATCAGCACCTCATCGACGGTCTTGGCACCCGCGCCTTCCAGCGCCGCACGGATCGCTGTCCCGCCCAGATCAGCCGCAGAGACACCATCGTACATGCCCTGAAACCCACCCATCGGCGTGCGGGCCGCACCCGCAATAACAACAGTTTTCATCAATTATTCCTCCCAATGTCGAAATAGTGCATACAAAATCGTAAGGATTAACGTCTAGATTGATCGTCAACACATATTGACGCGGGGACACTCACTCATGAGCCTGACCAGTACAACAGCCGATGGAACACAGATCGTAACCGTCAATGCCGAACGTATTGATGCAGCTATGGCAATCCAGTTCAAGGAGGACATGCGCTCCACGACCGAGAATGGTCCGGATCGCGTCATTCTCGATCTGTCAGAAGTCAAATTCATTGATTCGAGTGGCCTGGGCGCCATCGTTGCAGCGATGAAGCAGCTGGGCCAAGGTCGCAAACTGGATCTCGCCGGCCTCACACCGATGGTGGACAAGGTGTTTCGTCTGACCCGCATGGATACTGTCTTTGACCTGTACCCCTCCCTGCCGGATGCGCAGGCGGTGAACCGCGTAGAATCTTGATTCAGGGCGCGCTGAAAAGGCGGAGCGACACGATCATGGTAGATAGTTTTTCCTGCTCGTTCACAGCGACTGAACTGGATGCCCGCACGGGCGTTCAGGATGTTGTGAACCGTCTGCGTGAAATGGGCGTCCCCGAAGCCCGCGCAGACGAGGTTCAGATTGCCCTGACCGAGGCAGTGAACAACGTGGTCGAACATGCCTATGCAGGTATGGACGTGGGCGATGTGCGCATCCGCTGCAATCTCGACCCCGAACAGCTCTGGATATCAATTGGCGATGCGGGCGTTCCCTTCAAGGATGGCCAACTCCCCGCTGGCACCCGACAAGACCTGAACGTCAGTCTGGAAGAGCTGCCAGAAGGCGGGTTTGGCTGGCTCTTGATCCGGGAACTTGCCACAGATGTTCAATATGAACGCAATGACGCAGGCAACAACCTATCCCTCCGCTTTGAAATCCAGATGCGCAATGCAAAGCCGGCCTAAGTTCGACAAAGGTCGGTTTTTTTGTGGCCCAGACCCGATTGGGTCAGCTTTCATGAACTTGTGAACAAAACCTGACGGCACGGCATCAGATTGCCATTGCCATCCCCCCTTCGCGCTCTAACCTTGCTCCAAGTTGGAGGAGGCATCATGCGCGATTTTCATTTCCCAGGCCGCTCAGCTGTTTACGCTGAAAATGGCATCTGTGCGACATCCCACCCTTTGGCGGCCGGAGTTGCCATCGACATCCTCAAACGCGGTGGAAACGCCATGGATGCCGCTATTGCAGGCGCTGTCCTTCTGGGAATCTGCGAACCGCAGATGACCGGGATTGGCGGCGATTGCTTTGCGCTTTATTCGCGACCGGGGGAACCCGTGAGGGCGATGAACGGCTCTGGCCGCGCGCCCGCAGCTGCAGACGCCTCTGCCTTGCGCGCCGAAGGGCACGACAGCATTCCACTCCGCAGCGCCCATGCCGTCACCGTGCCAGGTGCCATTGATGCCTTCTGCAAATTGTCCGAAGAAGAGGGCAAGCTGGGGCTTGATGCCCTTCTTGCTCCGGCGATCCACTACGCCGAGGCAGGCGTCCCGGTTGCGCCGCGCGTGGCATTTGACTGGCAGAACGATCAGGATACCCTGCAAGGAGCGGCCCGACAGTCGTACCTGATTGACGGCAAAGCACCAACCATCGGGCAGATGTTCCGCGCGCCGGGGCAGGCAGAAGTCCTGCGCCGTATAGCAAAAGACGGTCGCGATGCCTTTTACTCGGGCGAGATCGCCGAAGACATGCTTTCGGCACTGAACGCCCTGGGCGGGGTGCATACCGCCGAAGACTTCGCTGGTGTGAGCGCGGATGCCACCACCCCAGTCGCGGGGGACTACAAAGGCATAGATCTAGTCGAGCATCCGCCAAACGGTCAGGGTGCGACCGCCATTCTCATGCTCAACATGCTCAAGCATTTTGACGTCGCAGGCATGAACCCCCTCGGCGCCGAGCGCGTGCATATCGAAGCAGAGGCTGCCAAGCTCGCCTATGACGCCCGCAACCGGTTCATTGCTGACCCAGACCACACCAGTCGCCTTGACCACATGCTGTCACCCGAAACAGCCGTTCAGCTGGCCGAGTTGATCAACCCCCGAAAAGCCATGGCAGGCCCCAAGGCAATCAGCGAAGCGGTGCATAAGGACACAATTTATATCACCGTCGTCGACAAGGATCGGATGGCAGTATCGCTGATCTATTCGATTTTCCACGGCTTTGGCTCTGGCATCGCGTCGGAGAAGTTCGGCATCCTTTTGCAAAACCGTGGAGCCGGCTTCACTCTGGAGGACGGGCACCCCAACATGCTGGCGGGCGGAAAACGCCCGATGCACACGATCATCCCGGGCATGCTGCGCAAAGATGGGGAGGTTACGATGCCGTTTGGCGTGATGGGCGGGGCCTATCAACCCTGTGGTCACGCACGGTTCGTCTCCAACTTGACCGATTTTGCCATGGACCCGCAGGCAGCGATTGATTTGCCCCGCGCCTTTGCAGATGGCGATGTCCTGAAAGTCGAGCGCGGCTATAGCGATGACGTGCGTCAGGAGCTGGCGGACATGGGGCATGACATCACCATCCCTGACACCGCAATCGGTGGCGCGCAGGCCATCCAGATCCATTCGGCCGGCATTCTTGAAGGGGCAAGCGATCCGCGCAAAGACGGCTGCGCTCTCGGCTATTGACGCATGTTGCCCCCATTTCTGCAGCACAGCAGTGGGGGCAGCGATCAGGAGATCAGTTCAGCTGATACTGCAGCGCGTAGACACCATCGTCAAAGCTTCCAAACATCTCTGACACATCAGGGTGACCAATCGGCTCCCCGGAATAGTCGGGCAAGAGATTTTGCTCGGATACGTAGGCGACGTAATAGGTCTGATCGTTTTCAGCCAGCAGATGGTAATAAGGCTGTTCCTTGATTGGACGGCTGTCCTCGGGGATGGCCTGGTACCACTCTTCGGTGTTGGCAAATTCCGGATCCACATCAAAAACAACACCGCGAAAGGGATGCTTGCGATGCCGGACGACCTGGCCAAGGCTGAATTTTGCGCGTGTTCTGAGCATGGATGCTGTACCTACTCTCTGAACATAGGGCGGGACAAGGGAAAATGTCCATAAAACGGCAGAGTTAACGTGGAAACAGACTGTAGGCAGAGATACGACAGTCCACGATCTGTCGTCTCAGTCTCTGAAACGCCCCCATATCTGCGCCGATCAGCTGCGGTTTCGGCGGTTCCGCTCTTGGTTTCTTGGCCGTCAGCTTTCATATAAGGGGCAACGACGAAATGGAGACAAAGCGCATGATCGATATTCTTGGCGGCGCGGGAGACAACGCCCCCGCAGGTGATCTGATCAAGGACGTTACCGAGGCCACCTTCATGCAGGACGTGGTCGACGCGTCGATGCAGGCACCGGTGATTGTTGATTTCTGGGCGCCATGGTGCGGCCCCTGCAAAACCCTTGGTCCGGCTCTGGAAGCCGCAGTGACCAAGGCAAAAGGCGCCGTGACAATGGCTAAGATCGACGTGGACCAGAACCAAAGGCTGGTTCAGGCTCTGGCGCAGCAGGGCCTGCCGCTGCAGTCGATCCCGACGGTTGTGGCTTTTGTACAGGGTCGCCCGATCGACATGTTTCAGGGCGCGGTCGCACCTTCAGAGATTGACGCCTTCATCAAGCGCGCAATCGAAGCCGGTGGCGGCTCTGCAGACGGCGGCCTGGGCGAAGCCGTCGAGATGGCCGAACAAATGCTGGCGGAAGGCAACATCGCAGATGCCGCTCAGACATTTGCTGCGGTGATCGGTGAAGACGACAAAAACGCCGCCGCCTACAGTGGTCTGGCCCGTGCGCATGTCGCGATGGGTGACCTGGATCAGGCCGAAGCAGTTCTGAACGGTGCACCCGCCGAAATTTCGACTGCCGCCGAAATCGAAGCCGCCCATGCCCAGATCGCCCTGGCCCGTCAGGCCGAAAACGCGGGCCCGGTTGCAGAGCTGCGCGCAAAAGTGGACGCAAACCCGGATGATCTGCAGGCCCGTTTCGATCTTGCACAAGCGCTGCATGCCGCCGGTGATGCAGAAGCAGCGGTAGAAGAGCTGCTGGCCCTGTTCCGCAAGGACCGAGAATGGAACGACGGTGCTGCAAAAGCCCAGCTGTTCACCATTTTCGACGCACTCAAGCCCAACGATCCGATCGTGCTGAATGGGCGGCGCAAACTTAGCTCGATGATATTTGCCTAAGCGGACCCCAGCACTACAGTCCCTAGTCATGATACAGGCTAATGACTTGCCAGACACCTTGCCGGTGTTTCCGTTACCCGGGGCGCTTTTGCTGCCCCGGTCCCGACTGCCGTTGCACATCTTTGAACCTCGGTATCTTCAGATGCTGGAGGACGCATTAAAGACACCGCAGCGGCTGATCGGGATGGTGCAACCTTTCCCCGGCAAGGACGGCACCAACGAACTGCATAGCATCGGCTGTGCCGGACGCGTCACCCAGTTCTCAGAAACAGAGGACGGGCGCTATCTGATCACGCTCTCTGGGGTTTCCAGATTCCGAATTTCAAACGAAATCGACGGTTTCACCCCGTACCGACGCTGCAAGATCACATGGGACGGCTTTGAACGGGATCTGGGCAAGGGCGAGCATGACACCCACTTTAACCGCCCAGGGTTTCTTGATCTGCTTGAGCGGTATTTTGAATCGCGCAACCTGTCGACCGATTGGGAAACGCTCAAGGATGCGGACGACGAATTGCTGATCAACTCGCTGTCCATGCTCCTGGACTTTGATCCGGAGGATAAACAGGCCTTGCTAGAGGCGCCCTGCCTTGCGACAAGACGCGAAACCCTCGTCACGCTGATCGAATTTCTTCTGCGTGGCGGCTCGCATGAGGAAACCCTGCAATGAGCCCTGACACCACCCATTCTGGTCAGCCCGAAGCCCCAGCCTTTGACCGCCGCATGCTTGAGGCTCTGGTTTGCCCCCGCACCCAGACGACGCTTGAATATGATGCTGATAGTCAGGAGCTTATATCACGTGCCGCCAATCTCGCATTTCCCATCCGCAATGGCATTCCCGTAATGTTGGTGGACGAGGCGCGGGTTCTGGACTGATCCGTCAGACGACAAATGAAAAGCCGGGCCTGATGCCCGGCTTTTTTGGTTAGATAGGACGACCTTGCAAAAGGCGGGGCAAATCCCCTGTGAGGCCAGCCGCCTCTCGGATAAAACTCTGGCGCAGGCCAGGGATAGCACCGACAACTCCCATCCCGATATCTCGACCCAAACGCAGCAACGGGTTGTCGTTGGAAAACAATCGATTGAATGCATCGGTTGCAGCCGCAAGGCTGGCGGTGTCAAAGCGGCGCCATTGCTGGTAGCGGTCCAGAACAAGCGAAGAAGCGATGTCTTCGCCCCGGCGCCGTGCCTCTGTCAGCACCTCTGCCAATGCACCAACATCACGAAGCCCAGCATTGAGGCCCTGCCCTGCGATCGGATGCACCCCATGGGCCGCATCACCAACCAGCGCCAGCCGCTCTGCGACAAAAGCATTCGCAAGCGTCAAATTCAGCGGATAGGTAAAGCGGTCCCCGGCCAGCCGGATGTCCCCCATGAAATCACCGAACCGCGGGCGCAGAATGGACAGATAGCTTTCTTCGTCGAGCGACTGGATAGCCGCCGCGCGATCGCTGCGCTCACTCCAGACGATCGAAGAGCGATTTCCAGGTAGCGGCAAAATGGCAAGTGGCCCGGGGGGCATAAAGAACTGGTGGGCAATCCCGTTGTGCGGACGGTCGTGTTCGATTGCGCAGACCAGCGCGGTCTGCCCATAGTCCCACCCGGTCCGCTTTATGCCGGCACGTTCCGCGGTGCCACTGCGCCGCCCATCTGCCCCCACAAGCAAACGCCCCCGCAGACTATCTCCGCAGGCAAGCGTGACGGTCACGCCTGTGGCATCGGCGTCTTGCGCTATGACCGTCTGCTCATCAACCAGGGTGATCGCTGGCTCGGCCTCCATCGCGTCGCGCAAGGCCCGGCGGAGGTAACGATCCTCGATCATGTACCCCATCGGGCCTTCTTCGATTTCTGCGTGGTCGAAATGCATGAAAAAGGGCGAAGGCCCCTGTCCGGCACGCCCATCGGTCACTTTGATTTCCAGCATCGGCTGGGCTTGCCCTGCCACCACGTCCCAGACACCGATCTGGTCGATCAGTTTCTGAGAAGCCAACGCCAGCGCGTAGCTGCGCCCGTCAAAATCTTCGCGCGCCCGCGCGTCGCGGGGCAAGGCATCAATCAGCGTAACAGTATGTCCGGTCTGGGCCAGCGCCAGGGCCAGAGCCGGACCATTAAGACCACCGCCGACGATCAGGATATCCGATGTGTTTTTCATGCCTCGCAATATGCCCCTGTCTTTGGGATTGTCCATGGGGCGCGGTGCCGCTACCGTCGCCTCATTTCGATAAGCAGGGAGAGACGCCGCGATGCAGGAATGGCTGACACAGACCGCAGCAGAGCTGGGACGCGGCATCGAGGCAGGGGAAATCTGCCCTCTGGCTTTGACCCAAACCTATCTGGACGCAATTGATGCGCACCCTCTGAGGGACCGCATATTCTCGGCGGTCACGCACGACCGCGCCATTGCCGAAGCCACCGCCGCCAAAGCGAGGGCAGAACAAGGCCAGCGCCTGTCTTTGGTGGATGGTGTCCCGATCAGCTGGAAAGATCTGTTTGATACCGCAGGGACCGCAACAGAGGCTGGCTCCGATCTCCTCGCCGGGCGTATCCCGGATACCGATGCCTTGGTTCTGCGTGCCGCGACATCCCTTGGCACGGTCTGTCTCGGTAAAACCCATATGAGTGAGCTGGCCTTTTCGGGACTGGGTCTCAACCCGGTCAAGGCAACCCCACCGTGTGTGCATGATGCTGATGCCGCGCCGGGCGGCTCCTCCTCTGGTGCGGCGGCATCCGTCGCCTTTGGACTGGCGGCTTGCGGGATCGGCTCTGACACAGGGGGATCTGTGCGCATTCCTTCTGCCTGGAACGATCTCGTTGGCCTGAAAACCACCTCCGGTCGACTCAGCCTGGAGGGGGTCGTTCCGCTTTGTCTGAAGTTCGACACCATCGGCCCGCTGGCACGCTCGGTCGAGGATGCAGCGATTTATCTGGGGGTGATGGAAGGGACATCCGGGCCAGATTTGCGGGGCAGTTCAATCAAGGGAATGCGCTTTGCAGACCTGCGGACCGTCGCACAGGACGATCTGGAGCCGACGATTGCTGACGCCTACGCCGATGCGCTGACCAAGCTGCGCAACGCTGGCGCCGACATCATCCCGCTTGAAGTTCCCGCCCTGCAAGAAGCGATGGGGCTCAGCCCAGTTCTGTTCACCGCTGAGGCCTATGGCCTGTGGCGCGACGTAATCGAGGCCGCGCCACATCTGATGTTCCCGGAAATCCTGGAACGTTTCCGTTCTGGCAAGACGTTCAGCGGGCCGGACTATGTAGCTGCCTGGGCCAAGCTGGAACAGATTCGCATGGAATGGGATCAGGCCACAGCCGGTTTTGACGGCATCCTGTGCCCCGCCTCGCCGATCCTGCCCCCGAACATGCAGCGCCTTCAGGACGATCACGACTACTACGTGCGATCAAACCTTATGGCCCTTCGCAACACGCGGATCGGAAACCTGATGGGGCTTTGCGGTCTTTCTCTCCCGACAGGGGTGCCGTCATGCGGCCTGCAGATCCTCGGCCAACCTGATTGCGAAGAGGCTTTGCTGCGGGTTGGCGCCGCAGTGGAACAGGCACTGGCGTGAAAGCCACATTTTGCTCAGGCTGAAATTGCGCGGCTGGACGCAGGGGTATCGGCTCTGTACTTTGTTCGTAAACGGGACACTAACGATCCCGGACCTGAGGCCAGAAACATGAATTTTCCTGAGCGGTTTTCCAACCTGCCGCCTTATGCATTTCCGCGCCTGCGGGCATTGCTGGACCACCACACGCCCGGCGGCGATGTGGTGCATATGACTATTGGCGAACCCAAACATGACTTTCCGTCTTGGGTCACGGACGTCATCGTTGAAAACGCAGCAGGTTTCCAAAGTTACCCTCCAAATGAGGGGAGCGTAGACCTGCGGAATGCAATCGCGGATTGGGTCCAGCGCCGCTATGGCGTTGCAGTTGATCCGATGGCGCAGGTCATGGCGCTGAACGGCACCCGCGAAGGCCTGTACAACGCGGCCATGGCGCTCTGCCCTGAGCAGAAGAATGGTCAGAAACCCGTCGTTCTGATCCCGAACCCGTTCTATCAGGTATACATGGTCGCCTCGATTTCTGTTGCGGCAGAACCCGTCTTTGTTCCCGCGACTGCAGAAACAGGCCATCTGCCCGATTATGCAAGCCTGCCAGAGGATGTTCTGAACCGAACCGCCGTGGCCTATATCTGCTCGCCTGCGAACCCGCAGGGCGCAGTTGCAAGCCGGGCGTATTGGGCCGAGCTGATCCGTCTGGCCGAGAAATACGATTTCCGCATCTTTGCTGACGAATGCTACTCTGAGATCTATCGCGACAGCGCCCCCGTGGGCGCTTTGACTGTCGCCCAAGAGCTTGGCGCTGATCCTGAGCGGGTCGTCCTGTTCAACTCATTGTCCAAGCGGTCCAATCTGGCCGGATTGCGCTCTGGTCTGATTGTGTCAGGCCCCGAAACCATGAAGCGGGTTCACCAATTACGGTCGTATTCGGGCGCGCCGCTCCCTGCCCCGCTGCAGGCCGCAGCTGCCCGTGTCTGGGCAGACGAAACCCATGTTGAGGAAAACCGCGCGCTCTACCGCGAAAAATACCTGATTGCAGACAAGGTGTTTGACGGACTTGATGGTTACATGGCGCCAGAAGCCGGTTTTTTCCTCTGGCTTCCCGTTCCAAACGGCGAAGAGGCCGCATTGAAACTGTGGACGGAAACGGGCGTGCGCGTTCTTCCCGGTGCTTATCTCGCGCAGGGGCAAGGCGCGGACAATCCCGGCCACAGCTACATCCGTGTCGCGCTGGTCGCACCGGCGGCGCAGACAGAGACAGCCCTGCAGAAACTGCGCAGCTGCCTCTACTAAAATTCCGCGCCGCGCCCTCTCCCGGGGGACCGGCGCCAAAAACGATAAGACCCATGGGAACGTACCTGCGGCAAACAGCAGGGCCCCAGACGGACATAATGAAACGAGGTTGGCATGGCATTTCAGACGCGCAGTCGTGATCCCCTGTTGGACAGCACGATGCAGGCAGCCATAGAGAAACGCGGCAAGGAACTGATCGGCGCATTGCTGGTCGGTCTCGGCCTTTTGGTTGCCCTGATGATCGGAAGCTATTCAGCAGATGATCCTAACTGGATGGTCTCGACTGACGCACCGGTGCAGAACATCCTGGGACGCACCGGCGCCTCTGTTGCCTTTATTCTGATCACCCTCTTTGGCAAGGCCAGCTGGGCCATCTCGCTGTTCCTGACGGTTTGGGGCGCGCGCTGTATCCTGCACAAAGGCGAAGACCGGTTCCTCTGGCCGCTTTTGCTGTCACTGCCTTGGCTCCTTTTGGTCTCGCTGCATTTTGAAACCCTTGTCCCGGCAGAGGGCTGGCGATCCGCTCATACCTTCGGGCTGGGTGGCATGATCGGCTACACCTTCCTTGGCATGTTGTTGGCCCTGCTGCCTGTCGGGCTGATTTTTCTGGTCAAGTTCCTGTCTCTGCTGACAGCGATTGGCATGCTCACCCTTGGGGCAACCGTTCTGGGCTTCACCCGTCCCGAAGTCATGCGTGGACTGCGCTTCGTCTTTGTCGGACTGGTGGTCATTTACGGCGCGATCGCCGGCCTTCTGGGGCGGGGTGCCGCAAGCGGTATGAAAGCCGCGCTGGACTATCGCAGTCGCCGCGCCGAACGTACCGCGGCGGCTGTCGCCATGACGGATGTCATGGACAACACCGACACGGACCCGCAGATGTTCGAGCCCGTTGATTATGATGATACCGCCTATGCCGCAGCTGCCGCGAGCGGCGCGCCTGCATTGGGGGGCGTACATGATCTCTCTGGCCGGGCAGAGCCGGGTTTTACCGCCCACAGCACGGCAGAACCCGCAGCGGCAAAAGAGAAAACCGGTCTGTTTGCGCGCGTTCCCAGCCTGATCCGCCGTGCGGATCCCGTCATGCCGGAACCGGAACTGGTCGAGCCTGTGCTTGCAGATACAGGCCTTCCGGACAATATCGACGACCTGCCGGGCGACGAACGGATCGCAGAAAAAATCGCCTCTGCCGTGCGCATCCGCCGTGCTGCAGATGTTCCTGTCGAGGACAGCTTCCCGTTGACGAAAGGCCGTGGCCAGCGGCCCGAGCCGTTGATCTTCAACCCAAACCACCCTGATGCCGGCCTGCCAGCTGAGCCGCCATTGACAGCTGCGGGGAATGCCGCTTTTGTCTCGGCTGCGGATGAGATCGGAACCGCTGCTGCTGGTTCCCCCCCCGCGCCGTCGGTCCATATGGACATTCCCTCCGCTCCGGTTGATGCAGACGACGTGCCCCTTGGCTGGGATGAGCAGATTGCGCCAGATGCGCCGCAAGCGCCCGCACCTGCGACCTTTGTCGATCACGTTCCGTCCGAGGACCTGCCCCAGCCCGCGCAGGTACTGCGGCGTGAACCCCAAGTCTCCACTCCGGTCGAAGGACCTCCGGCTCCGGCAGCAGAGGCACCAAGCGCGCCCGTAGACATTCCGGTCGCAACCCCACGCAAGGCCGTTGTCGAACAGCCAGTCCGCAAACCCCAACAGCCATCGAGCCGGGCCAAGGCAGAGGCAGAACCGAAACTGGCGTTTGAAGACAACCAGGCCGATTTCGAACTGCCGCCTCTGTCGTTGCTCATGAACCCAGCCAGCATCGAGCGCCATCACCTTAGTGATGAGGCATTGGAAGAAAACGCACGGATGCTTGAATCGGTTCTGGATGACTATGGCGTCAAAGGTGACATCGTATCTGTCCGTCCAGGTCCAGTTGTCACCATGTATGAACTGGAGCCCGCTCCGGGCCTCAAGGCGAGCCGCGTCATTGGTCTCGCTGACGATATCGCGCGTTCCATGTCGGCGCTGTCCGCACGGGTTTCGACCGTTCCCGGCCGCTCTGTGATTGGCATCGAACTGCCCAACGACAATCGGGAGAAAGTTGTTCTCCGCGAGATCCTGGGGAGCCGCGATTTCGGCGACGGCACACATGCCCTTCCTCTGGCGCTTGGCAAGGATATTGGCGGCGATTCCGTTGTCGCAAACCTTGCGAAAATGCCCCACCTGCTGATCGCGGGGACCACCGGCTCTGGTAAGTCTGTTGCGATCAACACGATGATCTTGTCGCTGCTCTACAAGCTGACCCCGGCAGAGTGCCGCCTGATCATGATCGACCCGAAGATGCTGGAACTGTCGGTTTACGACGGCATTCCACACCTGCTGTCACCTGTCGTCACCGACCCCAAGAAGGCTGTTGTGGCCCTCAAGTGGGTGGTGGGTGAAATGGAAGACCGCTATCGCAAGATGTCCAAGATGGGCGTGCGCAACATCGCAGGCTTTAACAGCCGTGTAAAAGAAGCACTGGCCAAAGGCGAGATGTTCTCGCGCACTGTACAAACCGGTTTTGACGATGACACCGGTGAGCCCGTGTTCGAGACCGAAGAGTTCGCGCCCGAGGCGCTGCCCTATATCGTAGTGATCGTCGATGAGATGGCAGACCTGATGATGGTTGCAGGTAAAGAGATCGAAGCCTGCATCCAGCGTCTGGCGCAGATGGCGCGGGCCTCTGGTATTCACCTTATCATGGCCACCCAGCGTCCGTCCGTGGACGTCATCACCGGCACCATCAAGGCAAACTTCCCAACCCGGATTTCTTTCCAGGTGACCTCCAAGGTCGACAGCCGGACCATTCTTGGTGAAATGGGCGCAGAACAGCTGCTAGGCATGGGAGACATGCTTTATATGGCTGGCGGCGCAAAGATCACCCGCTGCCACGGTCCGTTTGTCTCTGATGAAGAAGTCGAAGAAGTGGTGAACCACCTCAAACAGTTCGGCCCACCGGATTACATCGGCAATGTTCTTGAAGGCCCCGATGAAGACAAGGCAGACAACATCGATGCCGTTCTTGGCCTGTCCACGGGTGGAAACACAGATACCGAGGATGCGCTCTATGACACGGCGGTTCAGATCGTCATCAAGGACCGCAAATGCTCGACCTCCTACATCCAGCGAAAACTCGCCATCGGTTACAACAAAGCTGCACGTTTGGTTGAGCAGATGGAGGAAGAAGGGCTCGTTTCTCCGGCAAACCATGTCGGGAAAAGGGAAATTTTGGTCCCTGAGCAATAAATCACAAGGGCGGAGCCAGACTGGCTTCGCCCTCTTCACATTTGGCAAAGCGCACTTATTTTGGACGTATGAAACAGATTGCCTGCGCGCTCGCGCTGACGCTTTGCTCTTCTGCCGCATGGGCGGCCGAAAAGCTCAGCCTAAATGAAGTCTCGCAATACTTGAACGGGATCACCACAGCTCAGGCCCCGTTCAGCCAGATCAATGATGACGGCAGCCTGTCGACGGGAAAGTTGTATATGCACCGCCCCGGCAAGATGCGGTTTGAATATGACGCTCCAAACAGCGGCGTTGTGATTGCTGGTGCAGGCGCAGTTGTGATCCAGGACCCCAAATCGAACCAGCCGCCCGAAACCTACCCGCTAAAGCGCACCCCGCTGTCGCTGATACTTGCCCGAACCGTCAATCTGGGTCAGGCGAACATGGTAGTGGGACATGATTTTGACGGCACTTCCACCATCGTGCGGGCCCAGGATCCAAAGAACCCGGAATACGGCAGTATCGAAATGATGTTCACCGATAGCCCCGTAGAGCTGCGGAAATGGGTGATCCATGACGGCTCAGGCGGCAAGACCACGGTCATCCTGGGCGGGCTGGAAACCGGCGTGACCCTGTCTTCCCGACTGTTCAACACCAGCGCCCCGCCATCCCGCTGATTGGTTTGCCTAGATCGAAACGCCCCCGCACTGTTACCGAACAGGCGGGGGCGTGTTTGTTTGTCTGTGGCGTTTAGCGGCGGGCCTGCCTGCAGGTTGCCAGCTGGGTCTGATACATGTTCGCCCGCGCCTGTACCTGCCCGGCAATCCGGATCAGCCATGGTTTGGAGCGATAGGTGCCACGTGCAAATCCCGTATGCCCATCATGATAGGCCAGGTATTGGTTGCGGGCATCATAAAGCGACACGCCATTTCGTTCGCGGGTCTGGTTCATATACCAGCCCATGAAATCGGTGGCATCCTTGATGCGGTTCCGCTTGGCCCCGCGACGGCCCGCCGATTTCCGATAGTCGTCCCACGTCCCATCTAGCGCCTGACTGTAACCGTAGGCGCTGGACTGGCGACCCAGAGGAATCACCCCCAAGGCAAAGCGATGTGGCGTGCGCGCATCAGACCGGAACCGGCTTTCCTGATAGATCGTGGCCATCTGCACATGCATCGGCACGCCCCACTTTCTCTCGGTCGCGCGGAAGGCTTTCAGGTATTCAGGGCGCTGTTTGATGATGCTGCACGCATTATCAAGATTTCGCGGCGGAGACCCGCTGCCACCACCGCAAGATGCCACGATCAACAAAAGGATCATGGCCCCAATGACTCTGCTCATTACTCTGCCTCTTTATAAACGTCTCGGGCTTCGTTGGCGGCAGTTTAGCCAATTGCCCGCTTCGTGAAAATCACATTTCCGCAGACCCGGCCGCATCGGTGCAACCGGGCCAAACGAAGGCGAAACAGGCGGCACAGGGCCACCTGTTTCAGTCTTCTAAAGATCAAATGTCGCAAAAACAGGGGCATGATCGCTGGGTTTTTCCCACCCGCGCGCGTCCCGCAGAACCCGGCTGGAATGTGCCGACGACTTGATGTCGGACGTCGCCCAGACATGATCGAGACGACGCCCCTTGTCAGCTGCATCCCAATCCTTGGCCCGGTAGCTCCACCAGCTGTACAGCCGCCCGTCAGGGATATCGTTGCGGGTGACGTCAGACCAACCACCGGCCTCCATCACATCGGCGAAATGCTCTACTTCAACTGGCGTATGGCTCACAACTTTCAGCAGCTTCTTGTGATCCCAGACATCGTCTTCACGCGGTGCAATATTCAGATCCCCAACCAACACGGATTTCTCCGGGCGGTCCGCATGGAACCAATCCCGCATGTCGGTCAGATAGTCGAGCTTCTGACCGAACTTCTCGTTCACCTCTCGGTCCGGGACATCACCGCCAGCGGGAACGTAGAAATTGTGGATGGTCACGCCATTTTCCAGCCGCCCCGCAACATGGCGGGCGTGGCCGAGACCTGCGAAATCCTTGTCGCCCACATCCTCAATCGGCAGGCGGGACAGGATCGCGACCCCGTTATAGCCCTTTTGCCCGCGGGCGATCATGTGACGGTAGCCAAGAGCGGCGAACTGCTCCATCGGGATCTTGTCGACCGGGCTCTTGCATTCCTGCAGGCAGAGCACATCTGGCCCCTCTTCCTCCAGGAGTTTGACGACGATCGGTTCGCGCAGGCGAACTGAATTGATGTTCCAAGTTGCAAGAGTAAAGGGCATCGCGGTTTCCTATGATCAGTTGGCCCAATATTGCCCAGCCACCCCGGAAAGCGCCAGACACCCAAAGGCGATCTGCAAAATAATGTTCCGCAGGCACGAAATTTCGCGAACAGGTCTCGCCGGTCCTGGTGGCGGACCCGACTGCTGCGGAACTCCGGCGGGACGCAAAGGCCACTTGACGCCCGCAGAAAAAAAGCCGGGCACAAAGGCCCGGCAGTCCAACAGGGAGGTGCATGTCATAACCCGGACATGCGCGGGAACTTTCGGAAGCGCCGTCTGCCAGATAGCGGAAGGCGCGTCCACTCAAATCGCGAGCTTGTATCCACCTGACTCGGTCACAAGGATACGTGCGTTCGACGGATCTGGCTCAATCTTTTGGCGCAGGCGGTAAATGTGGGTCTCGAGCGTGTGGGTCGTAACCCCAGCATTGTAGCCCCAGACCTCGTGCAAGAGCACATCCCGCTGCACCACACTTTCATTGGAGCGATAGAGGAATTTCAGAATGTTCGTCTCTTTCTCGGTAAGACGAATCTTGCGCTCATCCTCGGTTACCAACAGCTTCATCGACGGTTTGAAGGTGTACGGCCCCAGCGCAAAAACCGCATCCTCGGATTGCTCGTGCTGACGCAACTGGGCGCGGATACGGGCAAGGAGGACCGGGAATTTGAATGGTTTGGTCACATAGTCATTCGCACCTGCATCCAACCCCAAAATGGTATCAGCATCGCTGTCATGGCCGGTCAGCATCAGGATGGGCGCCTTGACCCCCTGCTTGCGCATCAAGCGGCACAGCTCGCGGCCATCGGTGTCTGGCAGGCCGACATCAAGGATGATCAGATCATAGAGCGCCTCTTTCGCACGCTCCATCGCGCCAGACCCGTTCTCGGCTTCGAACACGTCAAAGTCTTCGGTCATGACCAACTGTTCGCTCAGCGCCTCGCGCAGATCTTCGTCATCATCGACAAGCAGAATTTTCTTCAGTTGGGCCATCGCCTTGTCCTCCTGTGCTGTTCACAACAGATGCGCAGTCCTGAGCCCAAGCACAAGATTTGCTGCAAGGGTTTCACGCCGACGTGTCTCTCAGACCGGATTTGTTTCACTTTCCTCCGCTTTCTGACTAGTAAATGGGTCGATGGGCCAGCCAGATGACATGGCCTGCCCCAAATGACACGATAGGATTCGCCGCATGAGTCTGATGCCCTCCATGATTGACCTCCTTGCTCGCGCGCGGGTGGACCTGCGGATGGGGCTGCCGGTGGTTTTGACACAACCGGGCCGGGCCGTTCTGGCGCTCGCCGCCGAACAGCTTGATTCTGCGCGGCTCGCGGATCTGCGGGCACTCGGCCCTGTCGACCTCACCCTGACGGCGCGGCGGGCCGAAACCCTGAAGGCACGAGTCTATGACGGCGATATTGCGCGGATCATGATTCCCGCTGACGCAGATCTGGCGTGGGTACAGGCGGTGGCTGACCCTGCAGACGATCTCAACACACCAATGAAAGGCCCGTTGCAAAGCAACCGTGAAGGAGACGCAGACCTGCACCGTCTGGCGATTTCCCTTGCGAAGTCTGCACATCTTCTGCCCGCAGCGCTGGTCTGCCCGCTGGATCACCCTGCCCAATTTGCACAAAGCCACGGGTTGACCGTATTGCCGCTGGCGGCAGTCGAACCCCTGATGGTTGAAAGTTCGCCCCTGCATCCGGTGGCTGCGGCCCGTCTTCCAATGGATGCGGCAGAGGCCGGACGCCTGCACATCTACCGCCCCGAAGACGGTGGAGAAGAGCATTATGCCATCGAAATTGGTCGCCCCGATCGCAACGCCCCCGTGCTGGCCCGTCTGCATTCTGCTTGCTTTACCGGCGATGTACTCGGGTCATTGAAATGCGACTGCGGGCCTCAGCTGCGTGGTGCGCTCGCTCAGATGGGGGCTGAGGGCAACGGTGTTCTCCTGTACCTCAACCAGGAAGGGCGCGGTATTGGTCTTGCCAACAAGATGCGCGCCTATTCCCTGCAGGACCAGGGGTTTGATACGGTAGAGGCCAATCATCGTCTTGGTTTTGAAGACGATGAGCGCGACTTCCGGCTCGGCTCTGCCATTCTTAAGAAACTGGGATTTTCCTCTGTTCGATTGCTTACCAACAATCCCAACAAGATCAGGATGATGGAGAATACGGGCATCAAGGTAGCTGAACGGGTGCCGCTGAAAGTCGGCGAAACTGCCTTTAATCAGCACTATCTGGCGACAAAGGCCGCCAAGTCAGGACACATGCTGTAATGGCTGATCTTCTACGGGGCACACGCCCGGAAGACATGGTGCTGACCCAACGCGGGGTACGGTTTCAGGGGCGTACCCTGCCCTGTTCCATCGGCAAGGGCGGGCTCAGCAATCACAAAGTCGAAGGGGATGGAGCCACCCCTGTTGGATGTCACCGGATCGTCGGGATGCTGTATCGTCCAGACCGTCTCTCGCGACCGGCGCCGTGGGCTGAGATGATCGGACCGCGTGATCTATGGTCGGATGCCACAGACGATGCCGCATACAATCATCATGTCCGCGCACCCTATACGAAGAGCCACGAAGCGCTGCGACGCGCTGATCCGCTTTACGACCTTGTGTTCATCACCGACTGGAACTGGCCGAAGGCAACACCTGGTCGTGGATCTGCAATCTTCATCCACCAATGGCGCCGCCCTCGATTTGGCACCGAGGGCTGCATCGCATTTTCCCGTAGCGACCTGTTGTGGCTCGCCCGCCGGGTCACCATTGGCACAAGGCTCATCGTGCCACCGCTCGCAAGCATGACAGTTGCTGGAGCGTCAGGGCAATAGCGCCCCATAGGGCGACCTATTACCTGCGAGCAGGGCTGTCAGATTTCGTAGGCACGCGCGCCAAAAATGGCGGAACCTACGCGTACATGGGTCGCCCCAAGCGCGACGGCCGATTCGAAATCGCCACTCATCCCCATCGAAAGCCCGGCCAGGTCATTGCGCTCTGCAATCTTGCGCAAAAGCGAGAAATGCAGGCTGGGCTCTTCTTCTGCGGGGGGAATGCACATCAGACCTTCGATCACCAGATCCATGTCGCGGCATTCCTTAACGAATGCATCCGCATCACGGGGGGCGATTCCGGCCTTTTGGGGTTCTTCGCCAGTGTTCACCTGAATGAACAGTTTAGGGCAATGCCCCAGCTCCTGCGCCAATCGGGCAATGGTTTTTGCCAGTTTCGGGCGATCCACAGTGTGAATGTTCTGAAACAGCTCCATCGCCTGGCGCGCCTTGTTGGTTTGCAGCGGACCAATCAGATGCAAATCCAGCCCATCAAACCGAGTCGCAAAATCAGGCCATTTGCCCGCAGCTTCCTGAACCCGGTTTTCGCCAAAGCAGCGATGGCCCTCGTTCAATACCGACTCAACCCGCTCGTTGGGCTGGACCTTGGACACAGCGATCAGCTGTGTCGAGCCATCGGCGCGACCGGCCTTTTCCTCTGCGGTGTGGATGCGGGATTGAATGTCTTGAAGTGACATGACGGCCTCTCTGAAGTCTTGATCCGGCGCAGAGAAACACGGTTTTTGCACAAAAGAAAAGGGCGAGCTCCTAAGAGCCCGCCCTCGAACCGTGTGGTTCCGTTCTCCAATTAGAAGGAGAAGGATACACCCAGGTCTGCAACAGTGTTGTCTGCAGAGTTTTGGCCAACGCCACCCGCCAGGGTCACGCCACCGCCCAGACCGTGGCGGAAGCCCAGGCCGTATGCGGTTTCGGCACCAGCTGCGCCACCGTCAGAAACAACGAAGCGGATCGCAGTAGCGGAAGTCACGTCGTAGTTCAGCGATGCGCCGACGGTTACGTCTGCTTGGCTGTCGGAGTCGGATGCCAGAACGCTGAAGGATGCTGCGCCAACGGAACCTTTGAAGGACGCTGCCCAGAAGTCATCATCAACACCAGCGTTGTCGTTGCTGCCGAAGGCCGCGCCGATGGAGTAGTTGCCGAAGTTGTAGCCAGCACCGATCTGGTACTGCTGACGCTCGGTCACAGCAGCGTTACCAACGCTACCCGCGGACGGAGCAACAGCTGCAACTGCTACACGGTCGCTGTACGATGCAGCAACAGTGAAGTCACCAACGCTGTAACGGATTTTGATGGTGGTCTGGTCCTGGGAACCCGCGCCGAAGCCGGTCAGGGACAGTGCGCCGTTGGAGGACTGTTCCAGGAAGGAGGTCAGGCCGATGCCGTAACCGTAGTAGTCAACAACGTCGCCGGAGTCGATTACGTCGGAAACGTTACCTACGTCCAGACGGAAACCGCCGTAGGATACTGCGAAGCCAGCTGCACCCGGGCCACGGCCGGAGATTGCGCTGTTTGCATCTTCGTTTGCTTCCAGACGCATACGCGCTTCGAATTTAACGCCAGCGTCGGTTTCCGCGATGCCGGTGATGTTCACACGCATACGCTGCTCAACGCGGGTTTCTTCTGCTGCGCCTTCGGTGTAGCCCAGACCAAAGCGAGCGGAGCCGCCGATGGTTACTTCAGCTGCTGCGACACCTGCGGTTGCAACCAGCGCAGTAGTAGCGAAGAGAATCTTTTTCATGTTTTTCCCTCGGGTTAAAATTTCCAATCCCAAACAGGCGCTGAGTGGCACAAGTCTGAGTACGCCCTTCGTTTCGCTCTTTTTGGGGTCAGTACGCAAGCTCGGCAGCATCAGGCTTTTTCATTCGCAAGCCTATTGATGCATGGATGTCACACATCCCCTGGGCCAACCTCCGGGCAAATCCCAATAGCTGCCCAACTTTAAAGGAAGAATAACCTTGTTGGAGGCTTAGCGCTTAGTTAGGAGTACAAAGTGACCAAGATGAGGGACAGGCAGGGTCAGATGCGTGCATTGGTAAATATCACATTGATTGTCGGGTTGTGCGCAGTTTCTGCGTGTGGTGGAGGCTTCCGCGGGAGCAAGAGCGCTCCTCGCAGCGAACGAATCGCTTCAGCCGAGGCCGCGCGCGCTGCTGCCGATCAACGACGCGAAGACCGCATCGCGCAAAATGATCGTTATGACGACGGATTTAGCGGAGTTGAGCGAGAGACTATCTGGGACGCCTTCAAACCGACAAAGGCCGAGCAGATCGTTCAGGTGAATCGCTATCTTTGGACTGCGACGCTGGATGTGCTGGATTTCCTGCCGCTTCAAACGGTTGAGCCCTACACCGGCGTTATCGTGACAGGCTATGGCACACCTCCGGGTGGTGGTCGGGCCTATCGCGCGACTGTTCACATCAAAGACCCGGCGCTGGATGCCCGCTCACTGAATGTCTCGCTGCAGACCCGGAATGGTCCCGTCAGCGCCAGTACCGCCCGCGCAATTGAGGATGCGATTCTCTCGCGGGCCCGCCAGTTGCGGATTGCCGATCGCAAGCTCTGACGCGAGGCGCCCCCCTTTTCTGCCCACTGGAACAGCTGGGCAAACATCACTATCACAAGCGCCAGGCCAAAAACCTGGCGTTTTTATCTACGAAGGACTGCTGTGATGCCCCGTTATGTTGCCCCGGAAATCGAAGCGCGTTGGCAGGACGCCTGGGAAAAAGCCGGGATTTTTCAGGCAACCCGCACAGACGACAAACCCAAATACTACGTGCTGGAAATGTTCCCCTATCCGTCCGGACGTATCCATATGGGACATGTGCGCAACTACACCATGGGTGACGTTGTCGCCCGCTACAAGCTGTCGACCGGCCACAACGTGCTGCATCCGATGGGGTGGGACGCCTTCGGGATGCCCGCAGAAAACGCCGCGATGGCATCCGGGGGCCATCCCAAAGACTGGACCTACAACAACATCGCGGACATGCGCGGTCAGATGAAGCCTCTGGGACTGTCGATCGACTGGAGCCGCGAATTTGCGACCTGTGATCCGGAATACTATGGTCAGCAGCAGGCCCTCTTCCTTGATTTCCTTGGAAAAGGCCTGGTTTACCGCAAGAACGCGGTGGTGAACTGGGACCCGGTCGATATGACCGTTCTGGCAAACGAACAGGTTGAAAACGGGCGCGGCTGGCGCTCGGGCGCGCTGGTGGAACGGCGTGAGCTGACCCAGTGGTTCTTCAAGATCTCCGACTATTCAGAAGAGCTTCTGGACGCGCTCGACAGCCTCGAGAACTGGCCTGCCAAGGTCCGCCTGATGCAGGAAAACTGGATCGGCAAGTCGCGCGGATTGCAGTTCTCCTTTGAACGCACCGATGGCGGCGAAGCGATTGAAGTCTACACCACACGGCCCGACACGCTGATGGGGGCGTCCTTTGTCGGCATTTCGCCCGACCACCCGATTGCCAAAGCGCTGGAGGCCGAATCGGACGAAGTCGCGGCATTTGTTGCCGAGTGCCGCAAGGGCGGCACCACAGAGGAAGCCATCGAGACCGCTGAAAAGCTGGGCTATGACACCGGCATCAAAGTGAAA
>Ga0160419_100188_pt1 | contig 43471 bp, 43 predicted proteins | sample CelAP2metagpilot_2_FD_108196 | JGI IMG/M metagenome (GOLD analysis project Ga0160419, IMG submission 108196) | Phycosphere-associated microbial communities from Cellana algal ponds in Kailua-Kona, Hawaii, USA - Cellana AP2-4-25 metagenome pilot ...
AGAGCATCACGAAGCTAACAAGAAAAAGGTTGCATGGAAGGAAGAAAAGTAGGGGAGGGAAGACAGTGCATAAGTCGTTTCTTTTTTGGGGGGGGCTTGGGTGGTGTGTCCAAACAGCACGATGGCGGGAGGAGCGAACGAAACTGAAGACAAGGAGAGGAGGATGGTAACGCTTTATGGAGGTAATGTATAATATTTTTTAAACTGCATCTCAAATTTAATTATTGGGGTATTTCGTTATCAGCACAAAAGAGGGAAAGGGAAAAGGTGTTGCGCATGTATGGAGAGGGAGGGTCAGACCAGGCTGAGCGACAGCAGGCTGTGGAAAGCAGGTTGCAGCGGTGGAGACAAAAAACACGAAAAGAAAAAAAGAAAGACTCACCATCCATTCAAATGTAATCCGCCTCTTCTAAAATCATGCGAAAGGTTAGGCAGTTTTGTAAATATTTTTTTCCAAACACGAGGAGGTCGAGTTGAGTCTTTCGCCGATCGTGATAATGGATGAGAGCGAGCGATGGCCTGCAAGAAAGCCCCCACACTACATGATAGAAGCCGCACAGAGGCGGTGGTTTGCGCGTTCTATTGTCTTATCAGGATTTCCTGCCTCTTGTGGCCCGGATAAACCACCTGCCGGTCGAGTCTTGGTGGCTTGTTTTTCCACCAATCAAGGCATCGAATAAAAGGCCGCACTTGATATTCTGGCCTCCAACCCCCCGCAACTTGCCCTCCTCGCCTCCCACCCCTCTCTAGCGCCATGCTAGATAGCCTGTCCCTCCTGCCCTTCAGGGCCTCTCAAAAGCATGACTTCTTTTTAGTGTGATGCGCTAATGCTTTTTCTCGTACTCTATGTCTTCTCCACACCACCACCGATAGGAGGCGCGCCGGAGCGGGTGCCCAAGTGGACTAGGACAACTTCTTCGCTTGTGGAGGCGGGGCTGCTGCTGCCGCTTGTTTACCGCAAATACCGGGCACAATGGTTTTACTATCGAGTATGCGGCGTGGCTCATGGAACCTGGCCAGCCGGACGGTGGTGGCTGCCCCAAGGAGTGCTTCGAGGGAATCACGGCAAGGGCCGGTCGCCTTGCGGTTGTGGGGGGCCCAGCAAGACACGCGAGAAGGAGGGTGGACACAAGTGGCGGCCTTGTTGATGGGGGGAACAGCATTGTTTGGGGCGATGGGCATGGTAGACGTTGTCCACAATGAGGCAGCTGCGACTCCCACTGTAAGCAAGCCATGAGGGAAAGACAGGAAGCAGGGATAGGAGGTGTGCTCACGAGGATTATGACGCTGAGCATTGCACAAAGCCAATTCAAACTGGCGTATTTCTCCGACAAATTTAAATTGTGAGTCTGTTTTTAATGTTGTCATTTCTTTTATCCTTACTTACAGCAGGAGCCCTTAGCGAGCGCGGAGGAGGCAGCGGCCGCAACGGCAGCATCCGGCGCGGCGGCTGCAAGGAAAGCAGGCAAGGTCGTCAAGACGAGCGGGATGAAGCTCTTCAGTGGAAATGCAAACACTCGACTGGCGGCAGAGATTGCGGGCCAATTGGGCATGAATCTGGGGAAAATCACCGTATCGCGCTTTGCGGACGGGGAGGTGAATGTGATGGTCCACGAGAATGTGCGCGGCAAGGACGTGTATATCGTGCAACCCACATGCTCGCCCGTGAATGAGAACCTCATGGAGCTCTTGCTGATGGTATCCACCATGCGTCGCTCTTCTGCCCGACGGATCACGGCCGTCATTCCCTATTATGGCTATGCCCGCCAAGACAGGAAGATGCAGGCGCGAGTTCCGATCTCGGCCGCTGATGTCGCCAGGCTATTGGAAGCCATGGGGGTGGATCGTGTGGTGGCCGTCGATTTGCACTGTGGCCAGATCCAGGGTTTCTTCGGTCCGCGTGTGCCGGTGGATAACTTGGATGGAGGCACGGTAGGTGTCTCTTACTTTGGAGACAAGGACTTGCATAACCCTGTGATAGTGTCTCCCGATGCGGGGGGAGTGTATCGTGCCAAGAAGTTCCGCGAAGGCCTCGCGCAGAAGTACGACGTGGATGCGGGCTTGGCCATGATTATCAAGCAGCGGGCAAGGGCGAATGAGGTGGATCGGATGGATTTGGTGGGCTCGGTGGTGGACTCTGATGTCGTGATTGTTGATGACATGATTGACACTGCGGGGACTCTCGCCAAGGCGGCGGACGTCTTGGTCACCAATGGAGCCCGGCGTGTCTATTCGTTTGCGAGCCATGGCTTGTTTTCTGGCCCAGCAAATGAGCGGATTGTCAAGTCCAAGCTTGAAGAGGTGGTGGTGTTGAATACCATCCCCCTTACTCACGCCCATGAGGCGAACGCCAAGATCGTGCAGTTGTCGGTTGCCCCGTTGATCGCCCAGGCGATTTACAACATTCACCAAAAGAAGTCAATCTCTGCATTGTTCAAGTAAGAGAACAGCAGGGACTGACGGAGAGAGGAAGAAAGGGCAGGTGTGGTGCTTGATTTGTGTGTTCGTTCAAATGAGTGCGAAGCATGCATGCGTGGGTTATGGTGAATTGGCCACTGCGAAGACGAAAGATAATGGAGGGAGAGGATGATGACAAATTTTGCTTGCTTGAGTTTGGCTGGCCAGACAGGGCTTTGCCCCTTTGTGTGGGTTGGTGAGCAAAACATATAGTGATTGATGGATGATGGATTCGGGCTGAGAAGACAGCGCGTCAACAGGTTAGCAAGAGCCTAAACGTAATTGATCCGTTTAATTGTAGGTAGCTGGTTCATGAGAAAGACAAGACATCCGATGGATAGGTAACCGAAAAAAGACCGTGTAGACGGTGCATGCATTAGGACGAGTGGCGGAGCCTGCTTCGCTCTCAAGCTAGGTGTCTCAACAGAGCAGGAAAAGACGGGAAAAATGAAGATGCGCGACGCAAACGCCGCCACAGCAGTAAATCATGACTCTTTCATTGTACCGAGACTTGCACCTTATCTTTTTTTATTTCGTGTGTTGTCTTTGCTATTGTCAAATGGAGCTCCATGCCACATAGACGGATGCCCTTCCACCTCCGCATGTACCAGGCTAGCAACAAGCGCCATCGCCCCCGGTCCTTCTCCTTTCCCTCCCTGTGCATTTGTCTCCCTCTACAACTCAATGTTCAGCTCATCGAGTTTGGCCAACAACTCCTTGATGACAGACTCGGCCTCCGAAGGGCATGCCGTTAATTTTTCCTTGAGGAAGGCGAGGCGCTTATCAGTGGGCTTCTCTATGACTTCCAACAAGTCGAAGCTTATTGGCAGCGCATCCTCGTCCTCCACCTTGTACAAGTCTATGAGCTGCGTCGTAAACCACTGCTCCACCTGTTGCACCTTGATCAGCTGCTTCATGTCATAACGCCCTGTCAGGGTTTTGGTTTCCAGCTTCTTCGGCATGCCCTCCATTGTCTAGGGGATGCGGAAAGGACGAGGATGCTGAAAGGACCGTAGAGCAAGGTGTCTCTGAAACGCTTGATTCTAGAGCTTGGCGCGTTATGATCGTGCAGACTGTGTCGTGTGGGGTGTGGATTGTGTGAGTGATCCGGGGGGTCGCGTACAAAAAAGTCATAACCGCTGCAGCTACAGCTCTCGCGGTGGAGTAAGAAGAGAAGGTCCAAGAGGGATGGAGCATTGGTTTATGTAGACAATTTGAGGAGGGCGTATGCATACGAGCAAGCAGTGGTCTAAAAAAATGGTAAAGAGCCCGGGTTGGCCCGGCATCAAGGGAGAGCTTCGGGAGAAAAAGAACGTACTACTGAAGAGAGACGGCCGTTAACCAGCTTCAGGGCTGACGCGCGAACGCCAAGTTGGACCCGGGTTGGACGCTAAGGGAGCAATCTCTATGTCAGGAGGAACCAGGGTTATTTTCGACAGCATACAGCCTGTTAGATTTATGCTACATTCATGCTACATTCATGCTACATGTATGCCGTCATAACAACGAGAAGAATAGGTGACACACGCTTTTTACAACCTATAGTGTAGCCATGGCTGGTGGTGCTCATGGGACGTCCCATGTCCCATGGTAAGCCTATTCTCCACCTTTTTTATTCGGTAGGATGGGGGTTGTTATTAGGAATCGTCGTCGATCACCTCTCTGGAGAGGAAGGAGGAGGATGGGGGCCAAGGGTTCTCCAGAATATCCACGTATGTATCTTTCCTATCACCAATATTTTAAAATCCTTCATCTGAAGATCAAAAGGTCTGCATTTTTCCACCCTCCATCTGAATGAAAAATCTCAATCTCCAAGAGCCCCCGGTGGAAGGCCAGCATCCATAACGCGCTTCCTCAGTAACAAAAGCGTCTAAACATTTTTATTTCGACCGGGATGTGCGCGTGTATGCATCACTACGAATCGTTATTTGTCTTGATAGTACAATAGATGCGGCAAATCTGGTGTTTAATCGGGGTCATGGTGTAGTGGTTAACATTCCTGCTTTGGGTGCAGGAGATCGTGGGTTCAAAGACAGTCGATATCGTTCCCCCCCATCCGGGGGTGTGGTCACTATCGCCCAAATCCCACTGTCCTCCGACCGATCTCTATACATACCGTATGGCGATATGCTTTCAGGCCCATACAGGTGACGATTTTTATATCACCTTTTTTTTTTTTTTTTTTTAAAGAATTTACGTGTAAGGTTGGTACAACACTTTCAAAGCACCACCTGTGACCTTTGTCAAACGAAAGTGACGAGAGTCCCCTGCTTCCGCCGTGTAGGACGATGGCAGGCATTAACAGGGGAGGTTGATGTCACCGGAGGGAAAAGGACTTAGATGGCCATTTTCTTGTCGCTGCGGTCTTCTGCGGTCTTCTTTGGCTTCGTAGACATGCCCGAATCGACCCTACCTGATACTCTCGGAGGTAGTGGGTACGTCAAAACCGTCCCGCGTTCAGGGAGACGACATCAGCGGAGACTTGACGGGCACCTCGATGTCATCGGCTGTGTGTGGTGTTTGTGGGGAAGTGTGCAAATGTGTGGTCCGTGATAAGCAGCACTTTCAATTACGGAAAGCGCCGGGGTGAGGGAGAGACTAGAACGGCATAAGGTCTCCTTCCTGGTATGAAAGGTGTATAGTGGAGGGGAGTGTTTAGATCTGCGGCAAGTGCACGGTGGCGAAAAAATAAAAACAAAAGCTAAGTAAGAAGGACAATCAGCATGTTTGTTCATTTTCCTATTGTTTTGTGACCGACTTTCCCCCCTATCCTCATACACTGTACTATCTACGAAAATCGGGACATTCCGTGTGAGCCGAGCAAGTAGAGCAAGATTCTTCTGCTGCCATCCCCCCTGTCAAGACCGCCGCCGTGGCGAGTTCTTTCCCACAGAATGTCTCTTTGGGCGTAAATGATCCCTCAGAGTACAGCTTATAGCTCTGCAAGATGTCCGTCCGCGAAATAAGCCCCACCAACTTCCCTTGCCGATCCATGACCAATACGTCCCGGCCGTCATTTTCGGCCATAACACGCTTCACATGATCGACCGGGGTGTCCACATCTACCGTCCCGATCTTTTTCAACAACCATCCCGATACTGGTGAGTCCATCTTCCCGGCTTTGAAGGCTTTGAGAACCTCAACATCCGTCACCACCCCTCGAACCACCGCCGCCTCATCAGCTTGCTGCGGCATCCCCGCCTGATTAGCGCCGACCACCGGTACGGCATGGATAGTATATCTCCGAAGCAACTGCGCCACCTGCCCCATGGTCGTATCCCGAAACACAGTCAACACCGGTGAGCTCATGATATCCTTAGCCAGCTTGCAATCTTGTCTCCCGGCCACCTGCCTCTTCAGCTTCTCCACTACATCTGCCATGACAGTAAATTCGGCTCCCACCGACAAAGCAGGATCCTCATCAAACTTAATGTTGGCAGCCGCCGCCTTCATATGCCCACCCCCTCCCAAAGGCTTGAAGATCTCGTCGAAATTCACAAACTTCACCCCGCTCCTTGCCCGTCCAATCAGCACCAGCCGCCTCGTCTGCTTTCTCCCCGAGCCCTGCACATAGAGTCCTCCCCAAACCAAGACATCACATGATGTCAGCTCCAAGACATGCTGTGCCACCCGTGCCAACCCTCCGACGTACTCCTGACAATCCACTATCACCGTACCTATATTCACACTTTCATACACCGTTGTCTCCAACCTCAAAAACGATTCCGACAAAAAATGCTGCTGATGCGACGTTAATCGTTGGTGGCAAAACTCTGCAATAACAGGCTGTCTCGCCCCGTGTCGCATCACCCACGCCAAAGCCTCTACATCCCTAACGGTGGTGCAATCATACGTCATCGAACCCGTATCTGCATGAATGCCAATCGCCAACAAAGTGGCCTCCGCATCAGTCACTGCTACGTCCGCCCCTCTTAATCGCTCTACCACCATGGTGGTCACCGACCCAACATCCTCTAAGTTCAGAACTGTCGCATTAATGTCAGGCTCTTTCATCGCGTGATGATCGAACACATGCACCTCCTTCGCCGATGGCAGCAATCCCTGGCCGGCGCCAAATCTGTCCTTCGTCGAGGCATCCACCAATCCAAGCTTATTAACGTGCATAGGGTCGATAGTAGCAAGGGAACGAATGGGGAAGAGAACGCTGTGCAAGGCCAAAAAGGATTCTACGGACGGGTGTGCACCTTGGGGCATGCAGACAAATGCCTCCGTGCATGGGTACTGATGTTGCCAGAACTTGGCCAACCCTACAGCGGCGGCCAGCGAATCAAAGTCGGCAATTGCATGGGTCAAAACAACGTTGATGTCCTCTTGCACAGTCATCTCTTGTCCCTCGGCCCCCAGGAAGAAAGGGCCCGGGGGAAGTTTTTTTTTCCCCTTTCTGTTTTCGTGCTGTCCCGCGATCGCGGCAGGTATCTCGGTGGTGCTGCTGCTACTGCTGCTACTTATGGATTTGTACCACTTGCGCACAGATTTTGGTTGTCCATGTCTTCTTTTCCTCCGCGTCTTTTGCAAGCCAGAGGAAGAGGAGATCGACGACGTGTCGCACGGGGGGGGCTGGAGGAAAGCGAGGGCAGTGCCACGGTTGGCGGGGAAGGGGAGGATACAGGGGTATAACTCATGCGCGACGACACAAAACACGACCACGACGGCCATGGCGCGCCCAATGGATAGTGGCGGGGGCCACATAACTAGCTAGATGTTGATGCCCCGTCCGTCCTTGATGCTGCTCTCAGGGAAGCTTTCGAAGGCGCAGCCAAGGAGACGTAAATTCAAGCCCGCTGGACCGTCGACCGCAGTGGATATATGAGGACTTGACCTGTGGCTGTTGAGGTCGTGTGTCCGGCGTAAGTGTATCAACGCCAGATCCTCCTGGGCGTCTAGAGCATCGCCCGTTGCCGCTTCGACTCGCTCTTTCTGTTGAATTTCATTGAGCTTTTTATACAAAATGTTATTTTTTCTCTGCCTACCTGGCTTCTTGCTTTCTGTTCTAGGGCACCACACCACACCCTTGCGTCCACAGTCTTCATCCGTACAAGCCTCTGGAGGAAGGGCAAAATCTTCCTTCTGTTCACTCAAGAATGGTAGAGCTTCGCTTGCCTCGTACGAGGAAGGAAACCACGCAGCTTTTTGTGGTGCTCCTCGCGGCTGGAGTCAGCGTCGCAGGTGCTTTGGCCCTCGCCCAACGTCAGCGGGAGAAGAAGTTGTTAAAGGACGGGCCCCGGCGTGCTCCGAAGAAGTCACACAAGGTTGGTAATTACTTTGTTGCCGGTCCGCCAGAATTTCGCTCCCTCAATCCCACGCTTACCCCATTCTCTCTACTGTTTAAAGGTGCTCTTTGGCAAGGTGGATGGCGAGAACCGAGGGCCTGATGTAGAGACTCTCATTGATCCGCGTACGTATTTGATTGATGGGAGGGAGGGTGATCATGGAGGGGCGTGGCAATGAATGAGAAGAGGGGGCTGGAAGTTTGACGCCTCTAAACTTGCAAAGACCCTGCCTGTGTATACGGCTAGGCCACATTTCATTACTTTATTACCTCACGATCTTATTTCCTTCTTCTCATCCTTACCCATCCATGCCTTTAGCCCTAGAGCTTGACGATCCGTACTTCTGGTTGAGAGACGACACCCGCAAGAACCCCGAGATCCTGAATCTGATTAAGGAGGAGAACCAGTATACCGAGGCCTGGACACGCCACAGCAAGCATTTCCAGCAGCGAATCTACAAGGATCTGCTCCGGCATATGAAGCAAACAGATGCCAGCGTACCCTATCCCTGGGGTGGGAACTATTACTATTCCCGCACGGTGGAAGGCAAGAGCTATCCGTATATCTGCCGTCGTTGTGGGTCGATGGACGCGGTCGAGGAGACGATTTTGGATTTGAATGCGTTGGCCAAGAGAGAGAAGTACTTGGATGTTGGTGAGTGGTCGCCTGCTCCGAGCTCACTCAGCTTGTTGGCTTATTCTGTTGACACGACGGGCTATGAGGTAGGTGGAGTGAGCGAGAGAGGATGGGAGAGGGAGGGAAGAGGCTTGGAAAAGGTCACCGCAATCTTTGACTTATATATACATTAGACCCACCCCTAAATGACAACACGAAACAGACATATGAAATACGCTTTAAGGCATTGCAGGCCGGCTCAGGCATGGGGATCGAAGCCGCAAGCGAGGTCACGAGCGCCGCTGCCGCCGCCGGAGCCAAGGACCTGATTCCCGAGACAAGCGGAAGCTTTGTGTGGGGTAATGATTGTTCGACTCTCTTTTATGAGAAGCTGGATGCCTCTCATCGGCCGTATCAGCTTTGGCGTCACACGATGGGCACGCCTACGTCGGAGGACGTATTGTTGTTCACGGAGGAGGACGAGAGGTTGTGGATGGGGATCGACAAGACGGATTCGGGGCGTTTTTTAATTTTGTCCTTGTCGGGGAAGCAGCAAAATGAAACCTGGGTGATGGACTTGCAAGGCGCCAAGGGAGCGGTTGAGCATGCGGCGAGGGCGTTGAGCCTGGTGGAGAAGCGGGAGGTGGACGTGCGGTACTCGGTTGAGCACCATGGGGAGTATTTGTATATCATAACCAATAACTTCAAGGGGAAGGAATGTCTCAACTCCATGCTGGTCCGCGCGCCTATCGCCAGTCCCGGGGCCGCGCATTGGGAAGTGGTCTTTGCATACGAGCCGAACGAGCAGGTGAAGCACTTGACTTGCTTCAGAGACGCCATCGTCATCCACGGGCGCGCCGAGGGCTATGCCCAATTCTGGATCTACACCCCTCCAAAGGCGGCGACGACGACGGCGGCGACTAGCAGCAGCAACAAGAAAGAAAAGAGAAAGGGTCAGGCTGAGGCTATAAGTGAGGAGCTTCATACCAAAGTCCTGGTCACTCACCCCGAGAGCGTCTATTGCATTTACGGCTCTCACAACCGCACCTACGATCGGACTTTCTTCCGTTACGAGTACAGCAGTCCTGTCACTCCCCGCCAGACAATCGAATATGACCTCAAAACTGGAGGGAAAACAGTACTCAAGCAAGTAGACGTCCCCCACTATGACTCCTCCCGCTTCGCCTGCGAGCGGCTCGAAGCCCCTTCTGCGGCGCCCGACCGCCGGGGCATCCCTCTCTCAGTCGTGTACAAGAAGAGTGTACTTCCCCAAGGTGCCCCCAACCCTGCGGCACCCGTCCCTGTCTTTTTGACGGCCTATGGCTCGTATGGGGCGTGCAGTGATCCCTCCTTTGACAGCAATCGGCTGGCGCTTCTCGAGCGGGGTGTTGTATATGTTGTGGCCCATATCCGAGGCGGGGGGGAGATGGGACGGGCGTGGTATGAGAAAGAAGGCAAGTTTTTGACGAAGAAAAATACCTTTCTGGATTTCGTCGGCGCGGCTGAGCATCTTGTGGCGATAGGATTGACGTCTCCTGATCGTTTGGCCATCTCGGGAGGATCGGCGGGTGGGTTGCTGGTCACCGCATGTTTGAACCTGAGAGGGGCGAAGCTTTTTAAGGCCGCAGTGTGTGACGTTCCCTTTTGTGACGTGTTGTGCACGATGTCTGATGCCAGCATCCCTCTGACGGTGGTGGAATGGGAGGAATGGGGGAATCCGAATGAAAAGCGTTTCTTTGATTACATCAAGAGCTATTGTCCTGTCACTAACATCCAGAAGCATGCTTATCCGGCGACACTGGTCTTGGGGGGGCTGCATGATCCTAGGGTTGCATACTGGGAGCCCTTGAAATTTACCAAGAAACTGCGAGAATTTATTGCTTTGGAGGAGGAGGGCAGCTCCAGCAGCAGCAGTAATTGCAGCAGTAGTAAGGCGCCATTGTTATTGAAAATCGATATGAGTTCGGGGCATTTCAGTGCGAGTGATCGATATAAATACCTGCGAGAGAAGGCGTTTATCTATGCCTTCGTTCTGGGGCAGTTGGGTGTGACGGAGTAAGAAATCAGTCGGGGAGAAGTGGAAGAGAAGTGAGATACACAGGTGGTCCTGTGGAGGGTTTGCGTACTAAGAAAGCTAGTGGGGGCAAAGAAAGGATTAGAAAAAGGAAGCATGACAATGTGCGTTGAGACTACGCGTGGCGGTCTGTGAGGAGGAGATTTGGGAAAGAGAAGGCTGCGTACAATTATTAACGAAAACAGATATGTGACACGGCGCGGATTAGAGAAACGCACAAGAGAAAAGAAGAAAGAAAATCTAAAGCGTGTGTCGGCGCTCGGACTGGAAGTAAGCTTTAAGCAAAATTAAAAGCTGACAAGAAAAATAACTACCACAAAATATAGTTTCTTGTAATTCTGCATTGTCATTCTCGTCTCCTCCATTCATGTCCAGACATATTTGAGTGTCAGAAAAACTTATTGCCTCATTCCGTGGCATTTAAGGCACATCTTCTTACATGGCTTGCTGTCACTATAATTAGTTCTGACTGTTGCAAGTGGTATCGCGTTGGTCGTATAAATTTCTCTGATGCCACGCCCCCGACGTTTTTATCGTCGGGATCGATCGGATGCTCTTTTTCTTCTTTTACTCCTACCATATTCGCTTTCCTCTTGGTGGATTTGATACTTCTCTTCGAGTTTTTCTTGACAAGCAAGAGATTGATTCATTTCCTCTTCCGTTTCTTTTCTTTTCGCTGGACGCGCTCCATCTTTATACATACATGTATCTTCCTCCTCCCGGTCCTTCCTCCCTCCCGCTTTCCCCAGTCTTCCAAGACAAGTCAAGCAAACAAGCATCCTACTTACAGCCTCACCAACACGTCATTTCCAACCCCAGCTCGGCTTCGCATACACATCTTCATCTCGCCTTCCCTCCCTTCTTCCCTCCCTCCCTCACACCATGGGCTCCTTGCACTCCTTTCCTCCCTTCTTCCCTTCCTCCCTCACACCATGGGCTCCTTGCACTCTCCCAGCCGGCTCAACGTTACGAACACCGAGCAGCCTTCCCCCGGCCTGTTTTCGATCTTTAAATCCCCCCCGAAATAGAGCGCATACGACTTGGCAATCCCAAGTCCATACCCCAATCCCGCCAAGGGTACCTTCTTCCCTCTGTCCCCCCCTGCACTGTTGCTGCTATTAACCCCACTGCTATTCAAACCTCCGCCACCTACGATCGCCTGCTGGACCCCTGCATCCGCCGATGTGGAAAAAAAGTAACAGAACACCTTATCTAGATCCTTGGGTGGTATTCCTCCCCCCTCGTCTCTGATCTCGATCACTACCTGCTGCCCATCCGTCAGACTGTACTCCTTGCCCAAGACGATCTGAATGGCGGGCACCCCTTGCTTGCCATCCTTTACCAAGGCCCCATCCTCCTCGGCGTTCGGGTGGAGCAAGGCTGTGTTGTGTCGTTCTGCCACGGCACGCAAGGAGTTTTTAATTAGCTCCATGGTGAGAAAGTAGAGAGATTCTGGGATACACGCCATGACCATATTCTCGCCACCTATCACTTCCACTCGGGGAGCGCGGCCGTTAAAGCGTTGCTTGCATATCCACCGAGCGTCAATAGCCGCGACTTCGATTACATCTTGGAGGCGGGTTTTCGTGCAAATGATGCCCTGTGAGAAAAAGTGGGGACGGAAGAGGAGGGTGGGTTACTAAGGAGAGCGGGAGGACAAAAACCACGAGAATTTCAAGCATCCTACTCACATCCTCCTTCAACCAACGTACCACATAGTCTTGCCGTGCAGGCCGGTGTAATGCCAGGTAATGTCCTATCAGGATCCGCAAGGCAATCCGCTTCAAGTGTAGCTCATCTAACTGCGCATGCAACGCCTCAAAACTTCCCCCACGCTCCAACACATCCATTCCCAGCTTCGAGCGCAACTCGTACAACCCCCTCGCGACCAACAACAACTCATCCGCATGCCTGTCTCCCACCTGCTCCAGGACATTGACAAAGCTCGCCTCGCCATCATCCGTGATAGGGCAAGGGCTCGTGACAATGTCACGGAACGACTGCAAGTAACAATCTCGAACAACATTTAAACTTGGCGCCTCCCGGCAGACGTTCAGCTTATCAATAAATGTTATGCCACGTGCAAAGCGGATGGGAAGCTCCCGGTGCAAAAAAGTAGCCATGCGCAACAGCCCCTTCTCCGCCGGCGAGTGAGAGTCAGAGGCACGGCACAAGCGAGAATTCAATGACGTCAGCGGGTCCCGCATTGGCACGGCATCTCGCATACTAGACAATCTCGGGCGTGTCCCCAATCCTACTTCGGCCAGGCTGCGCAAAGACACCCGCTCCGATCTCTTTTTGGCATAGGTCAGGACGGCCCCTTCCTCGTCCTGGAGGGACGAGGGTGAGGGTGGAGGCGCAGAGGCGGCAGATGTGACCGTGCCACGAGGTCGTTGTGCATGTGCCCCTCGGTTCAAAGATGAGGGAGGCAAAGGTGTGGCCTGTTGCTGTTGGAGAAATGGGGGCACCCGGTGGCCTGCCGCAACATTCGCCTGCTGCTGCTGCTGCTGCTGCTGCTTCGGGTGCGAGGGTTGGTGCTGTTGGTGCTGCTGTGGATGATGGGACGGCGCGGACGTGGCTAGCTGCGACAAGGCCCTCTTACATCCGAGCTGCTGGAGCATCTTGTGAAGCACAGAGGCGTGAGACGCCAGCATTTGGCTTGTTAAGTTGAGAATGTAATGCTGCTCCCTCGGGGCAGGCTTATGATGTCAGGGCGCGCCGCTTGGAGCGAGGCTTGACGATGTGTCTCTTCCCCCTAGGCGATGTAAGCCAAACAAACCACACAAGCCCCTTCTGCGCCTGTGCGATGGGGACAAAGGACAAGTCGAGAACGGGTGAGTTTGGAGCAAAGGAGTGTGGCAGAAGGCAGAAGGATAAGAGGCAAGTTGAAGAGACCGCTGCAGCAGCGTCGGTTTCTGGGGGCCACCACGGCACCGGCGTACGCAAGGAACAGGCGGTAAACAAGGCATCCTCATTCTTCCCCGTTGCCTCAGGGATTTATGAAAGCGACGACAAGCTGCCTGTTTATGAGGGGTGGCAGTGACGCTGAATTGTATTCGGAGGTAGAAAAGAAATAACCTGGCATAGATGGCTGCTCCCTCCACCAGGAGTACGTCAAACACCTTTTTCGAAGCTTCCAAGTCCAACCCGGCTGCCGCGTGCCTCTTTCCACTACACAGCGTCGATGTCCTTCCTCTCAACCACAACACACTCGCCACAGGCATGCCTCGCTTCTTTTCCTGTCGCTCTCTTGTCGGTCTGAGTCTCATCATCTGCACGACGCTGGAGCAGGCCGCCCAGGCCTTCGTCATCGGTAGTAGCAGTAGCAGCAGCAGCAGCAGCAGCAGCAGCATTACGCCAGGTCCCAGCCGATGGCAGCGCCAGGGTATCCGCACCATTATCTACTCATCACCGTCCAATAAGTTTTACGGCAACTCGTTCCAACGTAAGTCTGAATTCTTCCGAGCGGACTTATGCCACGCCTGTGTACGCAGTGGCCTGAGTATTATTTGGCCAGTTGACCCTCGTGTCGTCCTTGTCAACAAACGAAACCTGCCTTACAAATTCATGCTTTCGATCGCCTGTGATCAAGATTTTCATTCAGGTCTCTCTCTTTCGCAAAACTCTTTGACCAGCACTAGGCGCCCCGCCACCACAGGCCGACGAACCGCAAGGAAGCTTTTCGCTAGGTTTGCAGTCCGAGACAGCAGGAACACAATTTGAGGTACGCTCTATCTTCGACTTGAGACGTTTATCTCATGTTTCTCTTCCTTCATACGACCCTATGCCTAAATCGAAACCCAGATTGGCGTTCCTCCAACGCACAATTCTTTTTTTTTTTCCCTCCCTTCGTAACAAGGAGTACATCGTCAACATCAGCAAGCCCCTAGGTGTCGCCGTGGAAGAGGTGGGAGACGGCTCGGGCATAGTTTATGTTGTAGAAGCAGGAGACAAGGCCCAAGCAGCGGGGATGGAAGTGGGGGACGTGATTGTAGGATGCTCCTTCATTTTCGATGATTCATATTTGGTCAACGTGACGGGAAAGGGAGTGGAAAAGGTGGAATCGCTCATTCGGTCCCGTGGGCCGGATTACGTGTGTTTGCGCGTGAAGAAGGGATGTGAGTACCATTTGTTGGTCAAGGAGGATCTCGACGCCATGCGGCGGGAATATGATGAGGAAGCCACCTTGGAGCCGGAGGAGAAAGAGGCACGATGGATTAAGTTGGCGCAGAGTATTTTTATCGATGATTTGGGCTGGAGACCTGAGGGCGAGGAAGGAGAAGAGGAAGAGGAGTCATGGTGAAGGAAAAGAGGGGCGAAAAGCACGCGCCACTCGCACATAAGTAAGTAAGACAGCGTGACCGCGAAAATGAAATAATCTGACATCGTGATCATGAAACACGACATTTTGTTCCTTTACTGACTTTGTTCTCGCTTCGCGCATCCCCTCTCCCCTTTCCCTCACTTTCTCCCTCCCCCCCTTCCATCTCTCCTCACAAGTTTAGTTGAAACCCATATCCGAATTTGTACTCATCTTTGGCCTGGTCCACCTCGCCAGACAGCAACAATGTTACCGCATTCGGGACGACCCTCGACTCAAGCAATGCCGAGATCTTCCCACCGTTATCCACCGTCGTCACAAACCGCGACTGTTTCATGTTCACCTCCGCGCCTAGCACAGTCTGGCTGTCCAACGTCAATGGGTTCACCACCAAATCGGCCACCAAAGCCATCCTTCCTGGACTCACATGTTTAATATACTGCACCAAGCAAATCTGCCCATATTGTGCGAGCATCGCCACTCCGGTCCAATCCCCCCCCGTGTACTTCCCGCCAAAGCTGAACACCCCACCACCCTCCGAGAAATCAAACAGCGTATCCCCACCCAATGCCAAGGAAGGCGTGATGCTTTGCAGGTAGGAGGCATATACTTGGGGGCCTTTGGTCATCCGGAAAGTAAGGGAGTGATCCGTGCCGTGGTGCTCGGCGTCCATTTGAAACGTATCCTTGGCGGGGTTGGGCTGCAAGCTGGCAATCATCTTAACTAAAGTCTTGTCGCCCAGACCAAAGTGGATCCTATCGAATATGCGAGGTAGGTGGTTAGATAAAAGGGAAGATTGTGTTTGTTTGATGCTATCGCAATTCGTGGACGATACCCCGTGTTGCGCCATCTAACAGGAGAAAAGAGTGCGCCTCCCCCCCCCGGAAGACTGTACGTTCACAAGCCTAAACATTTTCTCCTCCATCCTTTCGAAATACATCCATCTAATCATTCAATCATATCTTCCTCTCCCGTGATGGAGCCCAGCACGCACCTGCCGTCCATCGAGCCTCCATGGCCCAAGCGCGCCATTAGCAGCTGGTTCCCCGGTAGCACAACATGCGTCGAGAAATCGTACAGCGCACTCGTATCCACGTGAGGAAGCTTGACGCCCAGCATGAAGGAATGTGCCATGTAGAAATGTGGTGTCACCATCTTCTGGATCTCCAGTCGAAAGCCCTCAAAGCAGTCGACGGACGACAATCTCTTCCCCTCTTCAATGATTTTCTCAAATGACCCCGGGTTCTTGAGCTGCGATTGCCTTCGCCGCTCTTCTGCCGCCTGTTTTACCAGCTCTGGCATCTCCACGGAAATGCTACTGGCGTCCGCGGCCGCGGCATCGCATCGGGATGCCGGGTGGTGCTGCTCCTGTTGATGCTGTTGCTGCTCGGCGGCAACGGCCAGGCCTACCACCGGGACGCTGCCAAGGGACAGCAGCCCCCGTCTACCTGCCCGTAAAAAGCTCATCCTTTCTGTGTTCTTTGTTTAAGACATTCAAGTGTGTGTTAATAAAATGGATGCGCCAGTGAGTGCAGTGGTGTGACGATGGGATGATGATGAGGATGGGAGGAGATCTAGAGTCTTGCGTGCGTGCTTTCGACAAGCCACGCTCTAGATACGCCCATTGGTACCTAGAACGAGATATTGAAATCTCAGAATAAGTGACTCCAGTGATGGAGGAGAGAGACGCTGCGTGGGGTAGGCAATCGTGGAGGTGGGAGACGTGGATGGAGCACGGATAGTCAAGAAAGGCCTTGATTGCAGCCCTTCACGCAACGCCAAAAAGAAAAGACAACCAACAGACATTCATAGCTAGAACATCATCTCCTTAACCATTATTATTTGTGTAAAATGTCTATTTGTCTGTGAGCCGGGTTCATTTTCACGTCATCTTCCCCGGCCACTAATCTCTTCTTTATCCCTCCCTTGTAAAGCGAGCCATTGAGCACGGGCAAGGTTACACACCGGGGGTCCACCACACAAGTAAACCCAGGGAATCCATGAAGGGACGCTATAATAGTCGGGTGACGTATAATGGTACAAATTTGTCAAACCTGTCAGGGCCAGCTCAATAACCGGACCACCGACCGCTGTTGCCGCACCCACCGCCAAGCCAGCCAACGTTCGATCAAAGCGAAGGTAACAAATCGTGGCCAGACCCAACACCACGACATTAATTTGAAAGGGATCCAGCAGGTAGATCCCTGACAGGAGCCCCGAAATATAGTACTGGAAGCTGAAGAGGGAGATGGCTTTGAGCACCTCTTGCGGCGGGGGCCGTAATTTGTCGGTAGGCGTTTTAAACCATTTGTCAAGAAGGACGGTCAGGGAACCCATAATGATGCCCGCCAACATGAACAGGAAGGGTACCTGAGAGTAGGAGGTCATGAAATGGATAGGAACGGTTAGGATTTAAGGGAGACAGAAGGCGCTCTGTCATTTGAAAATAACTCTTAGGGCGATTCGGACTGAGACACACACACGAAACAACCTCCCGAACCAACAAACACATAACTCACCCATGCAGCACTCCCGAGAATATGCAGGCTACCGACATCAACGCTCACCGGCTCACGATAGACAAGGACACCCGTGCGTCCATGAAAATCATCCAAAAAGGGGCCTAGCAATGCAGATTCCACGCCCATCAATGCCAAGAAAGGCAGCCAGGGCTCTCTGGACGAGGTGTTATTAGAATTTCCCACGCTCCTCAGGCTCCCGCTTCTCCTTGTTGGCGTCGTGGGCCAGTGTGCGAAAGGAGCAGGACTTTGCCATGACAAGGACTGCGGGCGTGGTGCAGAGTAGGAGGCGGAGTTGTATCCACCATGGGGGAGACACAGTCGATGGAGTTTGGGGGGACAACAGGAAGGAGAGGGTAGTACAAAGCCGGCAGACGACGCAGTGGTTCGAGCGTTCATGGAGGGTTTATTTTAAAGGCCCTGTCGGGTTATTTGGTGGGCAGAGCATCAATTCTCGGTGGAGACTATGGTCTGGTGTGAAGTGCGCCATCACAAGGCAGGACTGGGAGTGATCGCCAAAAGCGTGTACTGCCGCTGCTGTTGTGGCGATCATCACAAGCACGGGCTCTGAGCTCGTACTTGAAAATAGGATGGGTAGAAGCAGTGTATCGTGCCGTAGTGGTCTGATTACCTTGCTCTCCCAGATGTTTTGAGTGGCTGGCAGTTCTTGCCTCCCAACGTCATCCTCACCAGCACCACACGTCTACCATAATCATCACTTTTCGTCCAATGCTCCAAATTCTTGTCTACTCCCACAACCCAATCCACAGCGAGTGGGGCTTTTATGGCATCTATGGCGGAAGATATGCAAGGGGAGGCAAGCTAAGGCTGGTGGTGGGTAACTTGGTCTCGTGGAATGAGGCGTGGGCAGGTGCTTTTTTGAAAAGCAGCACACGCTAGAGGGTTGGACGAGCTCAAATGTACACGACCAGCCTCCGCTTTCGGAAATGGCAGCACCGCATGCTGGACTCGTTGCAGCGGACAGACATTCCCGTCTATGTCAAAGGTCACGTGACGGCCGCCGCGCACAGATCCAGGTCCTGGGTTTACTACGGTGAGTGTCTTACTCACGCTAATTCTGTGTCCCGACCCCGGGGATGCATGCATATGCCATATCCCTTCCCTCGGCCACATGCCCGCATGTTCACGTTTCTTACCCTTTGTTCAACATTTTCTCCGTAGGTTCCTTGGTCCTGACCACGGTTTACGTGGTGAGTATGCTTCATTTCTACTCGCCCTCCACTCCCACTGCTCTCAGAAACCCCGGCTACCGAGCTTGTCGACGCGGGCCTCAATCCGCCGACCGCCTCGCCTTCCTACACCACGGTAATGAGACATTGCGGCAAGGCTACGATGCGCGTAGGAGCGTCAGACGGATGCTGTTGGCCGAAGTCAAGGATCAGGAAAGGGATTCTGGAAATAGAGAAGAGTACACGATAGGAGAGGAGGAAGGGGGAAATGGAATGGACGTGAATGGGAACTTACTCCTGGAATTGCCTCCGCGGACACGTGATTTAATGAATGATGAAATTGGGAAAGTGAGGTTGGAGAGAGAGAAACGAGAGGGAAAAAACACAAGGATACTGGCCGAGGAGGCTGGTGCAGTGGGCGCCTCGCCTGCGAAGCCGGCCCACGAGAGCTACTACCATTTTCAGGGTTTGTACGTCCCAGCAGTCGATAGGCCCACCACCCGCTTTACGCAAGGTCGAGGGATTGTGATCACGGCCTCGGGGCGGATATCAGGGCAGGCGATCGGGGCGTACGTGACGAGTTTTATTTTGCGGAGGTTTTTGGGTTGTCGGTTGCCCATTGAGATTTACTATGTGGGGCCCCGGGAGACATTTGATTCGCCACTGGAGGTGAAACTGAAAGAGCTGGGAGGTCTCAAGGTAAGGATGTGACGCAAATAGAGAAGGAGATAAGCATGTGACGCGCTTCTGCTTAGAGGCTTGCAAGTGAGCAAATGTGAGCATTGAAGAGAAAGGCGGACTAAACAAGCACCCTCCTATTCTGCCTCTTCTCTCGTTCATGCCCTCACACCTTAGGTCCTGAGCCTTACCGAGGTCTTGGACGACGACGACTTCTACCAAGCCGAGCTTCGTCACCTGCACGTGGTAGACAAACGACTTCGGAGCTACGCTGCCAAGCCGTATGCTCTGTATGCAGCTTCTTTTGAGGAAGTCTTGTTGTTCGACGCGGGTGTAATTCCTTTCGTAAATCCAGAGATGTTTTTTGACTTTGACAGCTATAGAGATCATGGGTACGTTTATTTTTCTTGTACATTCGCATGGGCACCCCCTCCTCGAACGTGTTATCACTCCGACGGAATGACAGCTACACATGTACTTACCCCACCTCCCTCTCTTCGCTTCGTTCCTCCCGCCCTCAGCTTCCACATATTCCGAGACTACCGTGAATTGGACCGCACTGCATGGGGTGGCTTCGTGGAAAAAGAATTCTGTGTAGATGTCAATGAGCTGCACGCACTGCTGGGGGGCACGGAGGCAGATTCTAGTTGCATCCTACTCCACAAAGGGCGCGCATGGGACTCCCTTTTAGTCACCATGGTAATGAACGGCCCCTTGCAGCCCTTCACCTACACACGCCTCAACGGCGACAAGGATACCTGGGCCCTGGCCGCGGCTTTGACCTACCATAATTTTTCAACCGCCGAAACGACACCCGGATATTTCATGCATGAAGCACAAGCAGAGCTCACCCTCTTCGACTCAGCCTACGCGGGTTGGGCGCAGCCCGTCCGAGGACAAGTTCAATTTCTCCGTGATCCCAGCGCCCCTGGTGGTGTGGTTCCGCTGTACGTTAACAACCAGTTGTTGAACATGACGGAGTACCCGAGCCTGAAGGATGGCCTGGCTTTTGGTCTGTGGGAAGATTACGGGTACCCTTTCTGTGGATGGCGGGCTGTGAATGGCTTGCTGCGGCCAGCTCCGCAGGTTTTTGACGTGATGGATTCTGTGGTGCGCGCTCTGGAGGCAGTCGGAGAGCCTGATGAGTGTTTGTGTAAGTCGTTTCGATGTCGTTTCCCGGACCCTTTTGGTGCTGACTCTCCTTTTCTTCCTCGCCGGCTTCTGAGAAGATGAGGAACAAGAAGAGGAGTGGTGTATATTTTAAGTTAAAATATGTAGAACGTAGGCAGCCCAAAGTGTTGATTGACAAAACGGAAGGCGGCGTGTTATTGAAAAGCCGGCAGAACGCAAAACAAACAACAAAGTATGCGGGTTTATTTGATTCTTTGCTTGTTTTGATTTCATGTGTGAGAGGTTTGTTGCTGGGGCCCCAAATGCGAAGGCTTGACGAGCCTTCGTTCGCGCGAAGAAGCAGCAGTAGCCACGGACTGGCTCAGAGACCGCTACAAAGGCCAGCAAGGGGAAACATGACTACCAGAAGGTGGCATTCTTATTGTTGCAGCTCTCAGTTTATTTGTCATCGACCAGTAGCATGCCTTGCTTTTTGGCTCGTTCGTCCACCCAGCCTCCTCACTCAGCCTCCACTCCTCCTTCTTTCCTGTGTGACTCTTGCTTCTTTCCTTTCCTTCGCTCCACCCCATACAGGCAGGAACTACAAATAAAATACTCGGGCGTCTCTTAAGTGACCGGGGACTCTTATATCCCTTGGAAGGACGCATTATGGCGGCCCCCAACAACAGCCGGACGCCTTCGCCTGCACCTTCGAAAGAGATGCTCGCCCAGCTCCAAAACCCCACCAACCTAGAGGCCTTGCTGTTGCAACTCACGGCGCCCGACACCCAGGTCATCCAGCAGGCCGAGGCAGTAGTAAAAAAATACGTGAAAAATCCCATCTGTGTGGCTGGACTCGTGCAGCAAATGCAGGGCTCGAAATACATCCAGGTGCGACAACTTGCGGCAATGCTTTTGCGCCGGCGGCTGGGTCCGCTCTGGAGTAAGCTGGACGCCAAGACCAAGGAAGCCCTCAAAGTGGCTCTGTTGGAAGCCGTGACCGGGGAGCAAGAGCGAGCCATCCGTAAGAATATGGCTAGCGTGATAGCGGTGGCAGCTCGCAAGCTGCTGAGCAAGAACAAGTGGAACGAGCTCCTTGCGTTCATCTACCAATACTCCCAAGCTGAGCTGGAGGACCACCGCGAGCTGGCATTCGTCATCCTCAACGAGCTTGCTGAGACATTGGGCAAGTCGTTCGAATCCCAATTTCCCAGCCTAAAGCAAGTGTATCAGGTGGCTCTCCAAGACAAGAGCCGGAAAGTTCAAGTGGCATCCCTCAAGGCCTGTGCGGCGTTGCTAATGCATCTTATTACGGAAAACGCTTCAATTGTCTTCCAAGATTTGGTACCGGGCATGCTGGCCGTTGCAAAGGGATGCTTGGATGCGGGGGAGGAAGACATTGTGTCGCAGGTGCTGGATGTCTTTTCGGAGTTGGCCACTACCTCGACGTCGGTAATTACTCCCTCCATCCCTCATGTCGTTCATTTTTGTCTGGAGGTCCTCAAGCGAGGGGAGGCCTTGCAGAGTAGCACGCAAGATGTGGCGGGCATGGTGATTATCGCCATTGCAGAGGAAAAGCCCAAGAGCTTGGGAAAGAAGGGCTTGGTCCCTGATGTCGTTGCCACGCTGTTGCACATGATGGCAATCTCCCAAGATAATGCTGCGGGGGAATTACTCAGTACCTTCGATGGGCGCGATGCGGAGGAGGAGGACGAAGACGATGACTATGAGGGGCCGAGTGGGCAGGATATCGCGCAGAGGTGCTTGGATGCCATGGCGATCCATGTGCCGGCTAAGTACTTCTATCAACCCACCATGGCCTTGATTGGGCAGTGTTTGGACAGCCCGGATTTTAACGCACGCAAAGCGGGGACGGCAGCATTGGCCGTGATTATTGAAGGGTGCAGCGAGGAGGTCACGAAGCATCTGGGGAGTATTTTGCCGAGGGTATTTGCGTCGGCGAGGGACCCGGCCACGTGTGTACGGGAGTGCGCCTGTTTTGTCCTGGGTCAGTTGTCCGAAAATTGCCAGCCGGAAATTTTGGAGTGTCACGGGGAGATTTTGCCTACCATTTTTACCTTGTTGGAGGACGCAACGCTCTCGGTTCAATTGACGGGGTGTCATGTGCTCGAGACGTTTTGTGAGCATTTGGATAAGGCTGTGATTGCTCCTTACCTCCAGCCTTTGTTGGCTCGATTGCACCACCTGCTGCAAGCGCCCAAGACCTCTGTCCAGGAGGCAGCAATTGGTGCCATTGCGGCTACTGCTGTGGGGGCTGAAGATGGGTTTGCGCCTTATTTGCACGAGATTGCGCCATTGATCGCCCAGATTCTGCCGGTGACGGACGAGAGACTGTTGAGGATGAAGGGGAGGGCGATGGATTGTATGGGTAGAATGGCGAATGCGGTGGGCCAAGCGGCGTTTGCGCCTTACTTGGAAGTAAGTATGCAGACTGCCGTGCAATGCTTTGCGTTGGAATCGTTGTCAGCGAAGGAAGATGCCTATCTGTTGTTGGCTCAGATGGCGGGGGTTCTGAAGGAGGGGTTTGCCCCTCATCTCGTTGGGCTGGTTCCGCAGATTTGCACGGTATTACAGGAGAGCGAGGGGGAGGTGGTGTGGGTAGATGATGAGGACGATGATGGTGGAGGGGTGGGAGAACTGCTGAACGGGTTGGACGAGGATGACGAGGATGATGGGGAGGTGGATTTGGGTGTGCGGGGGGCGAGCCCGGCTTCGGTTAAAGGGGAGGGGGGTGGGGCGGAGGGGGAGGAGGAGGAGGACGATGACGATTATTCCGGGAGGGCTATCTATGACGTTCATACGGGTATGCTGGACGTGAAGAAAGCGGCCGCTTTTTGCATGGGGGAGTTGGCCCAGCACACGGGGGGGCACTACGCGCCTTATATTGAGATGTCCTTGGTGCCGTTGGAGAAGCTAACTCAGAGCTTCAATCACATGCTCCGAGAGGAAGTGGCAGTCATCATGCCTTACCTTGTTATATCCGCGACACTCGCCTCTCCCCCGTCCCAACCCTGGAAAAAAGCTGATTTTTGCGATACGCTCACGGCGCCCACACGCGCTGTCTGCAAGGCGGTGCTTGAGCTTTTGTTGGGTCTGACACAGGACGAGGATCAAGACGTAGTAACCCGTGCTCTGATCTCCCTGCAAGCAGTTTTGGAGCACGTGGGTCCCTGTTGGTTGGCGGGACACGAGGAGCGTGAACGTTTCATGACGGTGCTATTGCAGATCTTTCAGGAGCAATTACCTTGTCAGCAGACACTGGAGGACGAGGATGATGGGTTGGATGACGAGGACAAAGAGACAAGTCGGGACCTGATTGAGGCAGGGGCGGATTTGATGGGTGTCGTGGCAAAGGCATTTGGATCCACGTTTGTGCCGTACTTGGATCAGATTATTCAGCCTTTGTCTACATTTACCAGCGCGACTCGGCCTGAGGGGCACCGACAGGCGGCATCTGGATGCCTAGGCGAGATTGCGGAGGGGCTGGGGCCTGATAGCAAACGTTACTTTGCCGCGTTGTTGCCGGTCATAAAACTGTGCTTGACTGATGGCTGCAATAGTGTGAAGCGGAATGCAGCGTGGTGTTTGGGTGTCATGTGTCAGGCGCTGGGTGAGGAAGTGCAGCCTTATGTGATGGATGTCTTGCAAGCTCTCCACCCGCTCTTTGGCCTCTCCCCAACCGAGGATGGGGGTGCCGAGACAATTGACAATGCCACGGCGGCCATTTCGCGTCTGGTTATTGCTTTGCCGGCTGCTGTGCCCATTGCAGTGGTCTTGCCTGTGTTCCTACAACACTTGCCGTTGAAGGCCGACCAGTGCGAGAATCCCACGGTCTACAAATGCTTGCATCAGCTCGTGCATTTAGGTCTCCCGGATTTGACTATTCACGTCGGCAATATTTTGGGTGTATATGGTCAGATTCTGAGCAAACCGGCCGGTACAATCCAGGAGGAGGTTCTGGTCACCGATGTCCTTCCGGGCATGCGTTTACTGTTCCAAAACCCCGCCTACAGCGAGCAGGCATCCATGGCCTTGCAAAAATTTTCGCCCGAAGAGCGCGCACTGATTTCCCAACACCTCTAGCAATAGAATTTTGTTGGCAAGGTACAAGAGGTGTAAGAGAGTTCGTCCAAAAAGTACCAAAGTAGTTTAGGGTGGTCTTGAGCGATAGGCACATCTCCCAACATAGGCGACAGCACTCCTGTCTGTCCTTTTTACAAATGAGGTACCCGATTCGAAATTAACCGAAGAAGAAGACGTATAAGTTTTGTTCGGCACGCTTTTTCTCTTCACTTATCCCTAATTGCGTGATGAAGCCATCACGTTTGTGTTTCTGGAACGACGGGGAGGGTGCGAAATCGCCAACGGCGACGAGGCACGTTGTACGCGAGGATATCCCCACTCCCTCATTTCACCAGGCTTGCGAGTAGGTAACTCGTCTCATCCGTTCTGTCTGCAGTGTGCACGTATATAGCTGGAAAAGAATGACTCTTTCGTGATGCCCATCCCCCAGCTTTCCTTTCCTCATAATAATAGGCCCTTTCTCTCACCAAGACGAAGGAGTAGAAAGGTGGCACGTGGAAGCAAGCAAGGACATGAATGAGGAGGGACGACGACCCGTGGACAACCCCGAACAAGCGAAAGGAAAAAATGGTCTTGGAAGACTTGCTGATAACGAGGCCGGCAGTGGAGAAGGAGTGGGAAGCGAAGGAGGAGTTTGCGTCGCAACGGAAGAAGGCAGAGAGGAAGGGGACGCAAGGCTCACACCGAACGGGACCCATGAAGAGAACGAAGACTTCCTGGCCGTCCTGATGGGAAGCATGACAACCACAATGCTAGACTTGTCAAGTCCTCCGTGTCTTGTGCAAAACAAAGGAGCAAAAGAGGAGATGAAGAATGAAATGAGCAGCACAAAGGAAAGGGGCGACAGCAAGGAGGGACCGCTGGAAAAAGAAGTAAATGGACAGGGCGTGTTGCAGGCCCGAGTAAGGGGAGTGCGTACCCAAATGTTATTAGAGACGATGCTGGAGCTGCGGGACATTGGCCCAGACCACCTGGTTTCGTTTTTGGCGCAGGACGGGGTCTGCGAGAGATTTTTGAGCTTTATCACCCAGATCGACGACGACTGCGACGACGAGGACGAGGACGAGGACGGCCAGGAGGAAGGACACGGCATGGGATATCAGGGAAGCAGAAGCGATCTGCTGGCTTGCAGCAGCACCAGCAGCAGCAGCAGGCGGGGCCGACGGGGGAAACGTCGACTGCAAAAAGGCGATGTCTTGGACGAGGAAGATGAGATTGCTGTCTCCCGCTCATTCCACGCGATGCTCCTCCTGACTAGCACCGAGCCAAGTGAGCCACTGCCCACTTTCTTGTTTAAGAAAGTCACCATCATTACCGAGGCGATGTTCGAGGTTTTCGGCCCCCGCTCCCGAGGCTGCTTCCATCACGCCTGCCGCGTCATAGACTACATCTTGCGATTTCACGCCGAGACCGTCCTACACATCATCGGGCGAAGCAAAGGTTCCGTCAAGCGATTCCTTGGCCCAATGATTCATAATCTTTCCGAACCTCCCGTTGCTGAAATGCTATTGAAACTCCTCACAGTCCCCTCTCCGACCAACCCCGTCGGCCAATACCGCACCCCGCCCTCCGCCAAGTGGCGCGTCTTCGAGTCCCTTGCCGAGTGGCGCATCATCCTCGTCCTCGCAGAAGAGGTGTCCTCCCCGCAAGATGTGCCCGAGCAAACCTCCGCAGCCGCAGACTTCCTCGTCGATCTAGTCGACCGCCTGACCACAGACGAGAACGGCGAACTCCTCCTCCAACCAATAGGGCACTGTCCTGAGCTTCTAGACAATCTCCTCAAGCGCGCCCTAGACAAAAAAGCCGCGCCCACGCATCGTGCTGATTGCGTGCGCGTCATTCTTGCCTTGGCCTGCCGAAGCGGGGAGTCCCACATCCCTGCGAATGGTTTCGCGCCAGCCGAAACACAGTCGCCCTACGGAGCGACCACAATTCCTATGGTTCCAAATCAATTTCGATCCGTCCGAGCCTTGTTTCGCAAAAATCTTGCTGCACAGTTACCGAGGATATGCGATTGTTTGTTGACAGAGGGGGTGGCAACAACGATGGTAGCAGCAGCCGTGAGGGCGACAGCAGCAGGAACAGGGGTAGAGGGAGAAAAGGAGTTTGAGGGCGCGATGGCGCACCCGGGGCATGTGGTGGCTGTGCCTTTTTCTTACCTGCGTCTGTCGCTCGTGAATTTGTTGGTGGAGATTTTGGATGATTCCATGGGAAGAGAAGGAGTAGCAGGACAAAGCCACCACCAAGTGCAGCAGCAGCAAGAGCAAGCACGGAAGTTGCGTGAAAAAGTGCCGGTGCCGCTGTGGCGGTTGTTGTGTCAGTGGTTTTTCCAGTATCCATTTAGTAACCTGTATCACAGCTTGTTTTATCGGCTTGTGTATCGTATTTTGAAGGCAAACGATGAGAAAGTGCAACAAACCCTGCTGAGTAAATGCCGCCTTGTCTCCTCCCTGGTCGAAACCTACAGCAAAGGCGAACCCTCAGCGGGTAATCGCGGCCATGTCCTGAACCTTTGCAACGCCCTTCGCCTCCAAGCAGGCACCCAATCGCCTTCCACAGGCTGGCTGCGGAATTTCCTCAAGTCCCATGATACTTGGCGCCGGTTTCGTGAGCCTTTGCGCCAGGCCACTGAACGGGCGTACTTGCAGCAGGGATTGGGATTGTTGGTTCCCACAATCGTTTCGGAACAGGTGGCAGTGGACGTAGACATGCCGGGTTTGACTCCATTATGTGGGGCAGGAGGAGGGGGGGAGTCGAAGATGAATGGTTTAAGTGTGTCTTTGGAAGGTCTTGAGAGAGGGAGGGATGTTGAGGGGGAGGAGGTAGGGGGAGGAGGCCCGAAGGGGTCGATTGATTATGGCTCACCGTTGGCGAAAATTTTAGGGTTTGCTGAGGATGTGGAGTTTGAAGAGGAGGAGGGAGTTGCGAGGGTTGCAGCGAATGGGAAGAAGAAGAAGAAGAAGAAGAAAAAGAAGAAGAAGAAGAAGAAGGAGGAGGAGGGCCGGGAAGGAGGATTGCGTCGATTGATGGATGACATTGCCGATATAGGTGGGGCGACGGAGGAGGATGAGGTGGACGAAGAGGAAGAGGAAGATGGAGAGGAGGAGATGGAAGCAGGGATAACAGGAGAGACAGTGCCCATTGCGACGCGTCAGGCTCCAAAATAGATTAGTTTTGAAAGAGATGGAATTGTATAGACACAAACAAGCCCAGGTGCATGCATGAGAGTATATTGTAAGAGCTACGGCCAAGAAAGGCATGAGAAAATAAAATGAAAAGAGTCAAATGGGCTTCTTGTGAGACTTCACCTGTGATATTTTTTAAAAAGAGTTTAGACAAGTAAAGCTTGGACACCTTCATACTGCACATCGAATGAAACCTACAACCTACGAATCAAAGTCGAAAAAAATAAGGATGACTTATTTCTAGCGCAGAACGCCTCATTCGTAAAGGAATGAGCACGCGTTGATGGAAAATTGACTAGAAACTCATTCGATGGAAAGATAGGGAAAACGAACCAAAAATAGTCTAGTGATTGTGGTTGTTCTAATTTTCACGCCCAAATTATTTATCTTATTTCATATTTTGATTTGATTTGGCTGAATGAAAAAGGTTCAGGTGATAGTTTCCCATTTTCGCTCGTAAAGATAGCACTACAACTCGCACTGCAAGACTCATGGGTCAGGACCACGTCCGCTGAGACACTCCCGTGGCCAAGTCTTCATAGGCGGCGCTCAAATCTGGTACATACGAACCACATGATTCTCCTTGTTTTGCCCTCAACTCGATAATTTCCGCGCAATGAGCGAGCCGCGAGGCCCCGATTGTCTTGGCGGCGCCTTTCAAGGCATGCGCTGCCTTAGCCGTCCTGCTGGTGCAGTCCTCGGCCGATTCAATGCAAGACGCGGCCACCTCCTCCACGAGCGCCCGACCATGCTTGATAAATCCGAGCAATGTATCTCGCAAGTCTACTACGGTGCTTAGCTCCCGCAAGCGTTCCTCGTCAAAGGTGGGCATGGGGCGGTCTGGAGGCGGCGGTAGTGATGGTTGTGGTGTAGGAGCGGCGGCGGGCGCGACCGCGGCTGGAGGAGGAGAATGAGTCAACGCTGCTGCTCCTCCCACTCCTCCCCCACCCAGACAGTTTCCCATGCAGCCTCACACTCCTGTATTTGTATGGGTGGAAGGTCATTTTAGCGCGGGGGAGGTTGTTTTAGTGGAGGACTCCTCTCTGAGACTCCCGCGGGGGGTTTCTTCAAGAAGTTCCCTCTTATTATAACTTCTGTCGTGTGTTTGTTGCCGCGTTACCTGTACCCTCCCTTTGCATGCCTTGTTTGCATATGTCCCCAGGCCCATTTGCTCATGGTTGCCTTGTACATGAGGACTGTTGCGTGGCCATCTGTGAGAGGGAGTGTTGTTTTTTCGCTGCTCAGTCTTCTTTCGTCATCTTCAAGTTAAATAACGTCTGAGGCACGAGAGGTACAGGGAGTACTTACTCACTGTCTTCTTGTCACAACCCATCATCACATTCCACCATATCTCCCTTCACTACGTAGCCCTGGTCACATGCTGTGGGATAGATGGGATTATGCGACGCGCGTGCAGACATGTGCAAGCTGACCCCCGCCGTTTGATAAAAACTAAGCCTTCGCTTCTTCTGCGCCTTATCTCACAAACCACACAGGCCCCCTCCCAAAACACCCACCCCATCTACGATCATGGCTGGCAAAGACACCAATAAGTCTACTCCCAAGAAGACGACCCCCGCCAAGAAGGCTGCGGGTGCCAAGAAGGAGCCTACCCTTTACATGTTGTACATGAAGAAGCAAATTGCCGTCTTCAAGGCTAAGAACCCTTCCCTCTCACACAAGGAGGCCTTCACCCAGGTTGGTGCTTCAAGACGTTCACTAGCATTTATTTCCTGAAGCACGTCCCTCCACCCACACAAGTACACATAAATGTATTCACCCCATTCTTACAGTTGGCCAAGGCCTGGAAGACCGCCCCCGAGAACCCCAACAAGGGCAAGTAAGTCAAGCATGCGGCTTGCGGTAGCCATGGTTTTGGGGCAACTGAGGGAGTGGTTGGCCGTTTCATTCTCTTAGGGTCCATTTTTTTTCGAGATCCCTTCCATCGATGGTTGAATGGTTTGGTTCCCTTCCTCTTATTGTCCTGGGGCTTGGGGTTTGTTTTCGCATTTTCTCACTCTCTTTTCTTGGACAAAGGTTGACAAAACTGAGGCGATTCAAAAGTTTACGTTCCCTCTTGCCTGAAGTTGTGGGATGGAGGGAGAAGGAAGGGGTGGGGGATTTGACATGGATGGCGATTACAGGAAGAAACAAGAAATGGAAGCTTGCTACATGTCACCGTCACCCAAGAACGCAGTGCAACGCAAGACGAGAATTTAAAAGAATGTATATTCACAGAACGGCCACCCCTTAATAAGAATCGGCCAAGCGTGACAAAATTCAGGAGAGAAGATGAATAAGTAAACCTCATGCAGCCATTTTCTCGGACAGCGAACCAAAAAAAAAGTGAACAAAGGGTATTTATCTGAATCATGCATGTATTACCGTAATGCTTGGTTGGAGTGCCTTCTTTCTTTATTTCTTCTTGTTGACCTATGTCTATGTGTGTAAAGAATGCTTCCTATTTCTCAACCTCCTCTCTCCCTCCTCTCACAGGATAATGTTATCTATCAACCGCACCTTGCCTAGTCGCAACGCTAGTGAGATGATGGCCCCCTCGCCGGGCTCCACCTTCTCCATTATCTCCTCCATCGTGTCCTTCCGCGCCACCGACACATATTCAACGCTTTCCACCAGCGGCTCCTGGTGTGAAACGGGGGAGAAACGGAGGGAATGAGGAAGGATACATGCCCATTCTACTCCCACAAGTGAGGGAGTAAAAAAAGAGAGCTCCCGATTTCCAGCTCGCGATAACGATACTTTCTTCCCGTGAAATCTCACCTTGGCAAAGATGGTTCTTATTATCTCCCTGAGCTTTGCAGCCTCCATAGGTTCCTGCGAGTTTTTGAATGCTTTTTGAGCGACTTGTAGCGCCCGGTAAACCACGGGGGCCGCCTGGCGCTCCTACGGAAGTGTGGGTGATGAGAAGAGATAAGAGAGTGATAGCGTGCGAAGTGGCAAGGAATTACTTTGAAAGATAAGTATAGCACGAAATACCTGCTCGCCTAGGTAGGCATTGCGACTGCTCATGGCCAGGCCGTCGTCTTCGCGGACTGACGGGAGCAAGGAAGGGGTGAAGGGTCGAAGTGAGGTATGATTGTCAGGAGGTGCTTCATCTTGGTCGTCATCTTTAGGTGACCCGCCTGACTTACTGGTTGGACAGACTACGATCTTGGGGAGAAGGTTTAGGTCTTCCACCAATCGGCGCACAAGCACGCATTGCATGGCATCCTTCTGCCCAAAGTACGCCTGGAGGGGGCAGGAGGTTGGATGGAAAATATGCAAGTATGAGACACAAGAGAGCCCCGAGGCACACGCCGGATAGAATGGATCTTGGACAGCACTCATCGGTTGAGAAGGTGGCGCTGAGTGGATGGCTCTTTCCGAGCCCACCATAACAAAGTAACCTATCTACCTTGGTGGGCTGCACCATGCCAAACAGCTTCGTCACGATGGTAGCCACGCCCCGAAAATGACCCGGTCGGGCATTACCCTCCGCCAGGTGATCAAAGCCGTCGGGGACCACGTAGCAACGATGTGACGAAGGGTACATGTCCGCCACCATTGGAGCGAAAATGAAGTCGACGCCTGAACAGGAGGAAAAGAGGGGGTGGAAGCGTATTACCAGAACGTTGCGGCATTTGTCAGCTAGCAGGCGAGAAAGAGAAGACCTTAGGATATATATTTTCTTACCTGTGTCCTTGGCCATCTCCACGTCCCTCTCAAGCTGCCGTGGATACATGTCAAAGTCTTCGTTTGGCCCGAATTGCTGGAATTTATTTATCAAGGGAAACAGATAGAGTGTAAATCTTTATCGTACTTCTTTTCTTTCAAAAATATTCCTGTCCGCCCCTTTCACGCGCTCCTTCACTCTTACCGTTGGATTGACAAACACACTGATGATTAGATAGTCATTTTCTTTTCGTGCTCGCTTAGTGGTGGGAAGAGCGGGAAGGGTAATGAGAAAATGAAATGAAGGAAAGAAGTGAAGGGACAAAGGAAGGCAAACTTGATGTAGCATACATACTATTAATAGGCCTGCCCAGCCGTCTGCCTACCTCCATCAGCTGCAAATGGCCGTGATGAAGGGCGCCCATTGTAGGCACGAAGCCCACGGAACGTTGGCTGTCGATACTCCTACGCAGTGCCATCATTTCCGCGGGCGTGCGTAAAATACTGTGCGTGTGGGAACGACAGCCATGACCACAGTCAAAGGGGGCCGGAGGAATGTGAGTGATGAAAGCAAGAGGCAGGGGTCGCAAAAATGCAACAACCCATGCGCTGTAAAAGCTGAGAAACAATGAATGAAAGATACACACAAATGGCCTGAGAGAGAGGTGCTTACCGTGGCGTTTCTCCGCTTCTGAAAGACCTTTTGGCCACGAACGCTGCCCCTGCCCATCGTCGCCACCAGGAGGTATTGGTCATAATTTATCCTTGACTCTGACGCCGTTGGGTCGAGAAGCCAAGGGGAAAACTTCTTGTCTATGCTCTCAGCCTCCTCACCCACACGACGACAACGACGACCTCTCTCTCGCTTGCGATGATGCTAGACCTCCCTCCCACCGTGAGCGCTTCCCTTGGACGGAAATAGGGACAGCTAAGTCGTAGCGTCCAGGATAGGTCTTCTTGCCTTTAAAATATGGATGGAGGGCCATCGGTAGTGAATGTGGCAGGCTAATTTGCAATGCGAAGAGAGCTTGGGATGCCCGGTCCTTCGCTCACATGTTCACTCGCGGATGGGTCTCCTTTCCATGTCCCCCGGGCTTGACCATTCATCGCAACCCAGGCCAGATCTGACTTGCATTTCAAACAGGAGATATCGTGCATGACATAGGCGGGTTGTGACGTGTTTAAACGTAGCCTTGATGCCCAGACATTCGCGTGGCTGACTTGGACTCCCTAACGCCTCGCGTACCCTTCTCCAAAACTGCTCTGCTTCTTGATTGTCGGCGCATGCGACCACAAAGTTCACGCAGACTCGGTATCCCCCACCCCCTCGCGTACGGCACACACAGGAGCAAAGGGTTGCGGTGCAAAGACGCCGGTTGTCAATCCAAGCATTCCGGCCAAACCACTTGCCCTCTCCACTTCCCGTAAAAGCCCACGTCCAGCAAAGTACAGCTCTCATCACTATGGCAGCCACGTCCCCCGTCATGTCTCCTTCGTCACCGGCATCCCTGCCTCAGATACCTTCATTGGCCAAGTACAAGCTAGGTGAGTGGAGAAGGGGCAGGTGGAGCAAGAGATAGAGCACGGACTTGCAGCATACACTTCTTTCCGGTTGCCGTCCTTGAGACTCACCCGTGCCTTTATGACTGTATATTTTAGTCTTTTTAGGGGATCAAGGCGTGGGAAAGACATCCATCATTACACGCTTTATGTACGACACCTTTGAGAAGAACTACCAGGTGCGTGTATACTCAAAAGATCGTGGGACGGGCCGGTCTGAGGGGTGGGAGGAGAGAGATGCATGCATGCTGGAGCCACTCAATCCACGCCTTTTTCTTATTTCTCTTTCTACGATACAACAGGCCACGATCGGCATCGATTTTCTGTCCAAGACCATGTACTTGGAGGACCGCACCGTTCGACTGCAGCTGTGGGACACAGCGGGGCAGGAGTAAGTATTACTGACAGACTTGTGAAAGGAAGTATTACTGATAGACTTGTGAAAGGAATATGTCCTTACATATGTCGCATCTCGATTACTTATCGCGTTTCTTCTATCATTTCTTCCTCAGACGATTTCGGAGCTTGATTCCGAGCTACATTCGGGACTCCTCCGTGGCCGTGGTCGTGTACGACATCACAAGTAAGTGCATGCATCATTGATGGAAGAGAGCGCCTTTTTGACAGGGCTATCGCCAAGTTCTGTGTCCGTGCGGTTGGTCGGCTTACACCCATGCCATCTTTTTCCACGTTCGGTCACCTGACTTCTCACACCTTATCAACCCTAGATCGTGCCTCCTTTTTGAACACGTCCAAGTGGGTGGAGGACGTGCGGAATGAGCGCGGGAACGACGTCATCATCATGCTTGTCGGCAACAAGACGGATTTGAGTGATCGGCGGCAAGTGTCGACAGAAGAAGGTGAGGACAAGGCGAAGCAAGAGAATATCATGTTCATCGAGACGTCCGCCAAGGCGGGATTCAACATCAAGCCCCTCTTCCGGAAGCTTGCCACAGCCTTGCCAGGCATGGAATCCGCCCAGAGCCAAGGCAGTGCCAACCTTATTGACATCAAGCTAGCTGCCACTCCTGCAACTTCTTCTTCTGACGAAGCCGAGGCCAGATCACGCTGTTCGTGTTAGCGTGGCGGAGGGAGAGGAAAGAGGAAGGGGGGGAGGGGGACAGGGGGAGAAAACAGTACCAGAGTATGGCGAGGACAAGGGCCCGCCAGAATATACATATCCTGTTTGTAATTTGCGTCACTCGGAATAATTGGAGAAAAGTTGATTTCATATCCTCTTCGTGAAGGGAATTGAAATAAAAAATAAAGGTGAAAGAGATGTTCCATGCAACGCACGTAGAGTGATCGTCGCCAACATCCCTCTTTTCTTGTTTTAGGCTCAACGCGGTGAGGCAATAGAAGCGGGAAGACATGAGCCCAAAATAAAGATAATCCACCTCGACGTCCAGGTTCAGTGCTCCTTTGAGTCCTCTGAAACCCAACAATGCCCCATGCTTTCAAGTAATGACAAGAAGGAAGTCAATCGAAACAACAGACCTAGAATCCTGGTGATGCCATGCTCGAACCCTTTTTGGCAGCGGCGGACTCGCTGCTGTATGATAAGTCTTTCCGGTGTATATTGCTTTGTTGTGTCGTTCTGAAATCAACATCCCTCGCGAAGATGCCTTAAAACCACCAAAATAAAAGCCCTGTGTGTCTGACCTTGCCATGCATATGCATACATGCCCGCCGATCAAGCGCTCCCTTCTTCTCAGGTGTTCTTAATACATTCCCATTCCCCTTTCTCATGCCGTCTTCACAGGACTAGTTCCCCCACTACTTCCTACAGTCAGGGAATGCCGCTGGAACACGCGAATCTTGCCCGAGTAATCCGCAGCAATGATCATCTTACTCACAGCTGCCCCCGCCCCCACCCCCACCCATTGCTCCTCATGCCGCGTCCCCTTCAAAGATTGCATCACAGCGGCTGCGGGCACAAACAGAGCCACCGAAACAATTGGTGGATTTGCACCACCTATCTCCGTGGCAGGGAAAAACTCATAGGCTGTGTTCCGATCCTTCTTGAAGGTAAGCGGAGCGCTCAAACCAGCCAGCCCTCCCGCCGCTCCCTGTTGCGGAGTGGTGCCTTTCCAGATATATATCTGTCCGTTCTCAGAACCAGAAATCACGTACTCCCCGTCCTCACTAAAAGTGGCTTTGATCTGCATGTGGTCATTCGTCAGGCCCTTGTATTTGCAGAGCATGGAATAATCTTCGGTTTGGTACAGACGGAGGCGCGAGTCGTTTGTGGTAATGAGAAGTTGTTCCGAGCCTGCCCCGCCGGCTAGGATGCCCGTGGAGGAGACGACGCTAGAGGAAGATGAGGAGGAGGAATTTGTGTTATTCCCTCCTGTGGTTGATGGCCCGAATGTGGACAAAGAGGATAGGGAGGCGGCAGCGGCAGCAGCCTTGTGCTGGGAAGAAGTGTCGTAGCACAGGCCGGTGACTTTCTTGCCGCCCTTGAGGGCTCCATGGCGGTTGCGGCATTCAACTTGGGTGTAATACTTCATGCCTTCCGCCTGATAAAAAAATACCTGGCCCCGATAAAGACCGGCGACGGCCATGGTACCCTCGGGGTTGAAGCAGGCGGCTGTAATCATGTCGGGGGTGTTCGCCCACTCCTTGACCCGCCCGTCGGTCACATTCCAGACACGCAGCTTTTTATCAAAATTGCCCGATAAAAACAAATGGTCGATCTTGGGGTGAAAATGCACAGAGGTGACGCAGTCCACGTGCGGGTAGACATGCAAACACTCCGCTCGGGCCGTGTGCCACAGCCGCACGGTCTTGTCAATTGATGCCGAAAGCAGAAAATTCTCTTTGTTCCACGACAGATCAATCACGTCGGCAGTGTGATCACGGAATCGCCGGTGGGGCGACAGACGCAACAGCTTGATGACATCCGCGCTCACACTTGCTTCGTCCGTCACAGGTGCCTCCTCTCCTCCCCCAGCACCTGAGGGCCCCGCGCCACCTACCGTCCACACATACACCACTCCACTTTGTCCTGCTGAAGCCAAAAACTCTCCCCGCAAACTGAACTTCATCGTCCAGATGGGCCCGTCGTGCGCCTCGTGAGGTAAGGACAGAGGAGAAGAATAGGTGGGTAAGAGAAGAAATGGCCAAGTTGAAAGGGGTTGAGGGATTCGGAAAGAAGAGATGCAAAAGCAAGAAAGTACGCACCTGCAAGCACTGAGAGACCTTCAGGTCCCCAAAGTCCGGACCATCCTTCTTGACGGTGCTCACGCGCACTTGCCCTTCGATCGTGTCCTGCCGCTGTACGCTCTTTCGCTTGGTGAATCCCAGCATAGATGACAAGGCGGACAGTCCTGCTGCCGACAGGCCACCTGAGTAATTGCGGGCAAAAGTGGATGTGAATAGAGTGAGGAGTGTCGTGAGCAGAGAAGCATGTGCACTTGAACGATGAAGGGCAAAGGGGGCTGTGAGAGATAAGCTGCGATATCCCCAGCGACAAGCTTTCTACCACATCAGTGAAGAAGGTCGGAATTCATAACATACATCGCTTTGGCAAATAGAGAGGCAACGTTACTATTCACGCATCACTACTTACTTCCTGGGGAAGACGTTGACTCGTCGTCCGAGTCTTCTCCTCCCTGCCCTGCTGTGCTGGAGGCTAGCCGCTGCGCAAGCTCGTCCCGCGACGGAAAGAGAGTGTATGCGTTGATATTTATGTGCTGCTCCATCTCGTCGATGCGAAAGACCTGTCCCGTATCTTTGTCGACCACCTGGAAGCGCAGCTGCTCCACGTTGATTGGCGCATCGTCCGCCATGACTCCCGCCTTCTGCTGTTGCAGCTGTAACCTGGTCGGAGATGGACACCTGCCGCTGTTTTTTTTTGTATCGAATCACCTGGCAGCTCCCACAAACGCCAAGTCTGGTCGCTGAAGATTGGGCCTGGCCTGTGTTTGGGGTGGAGAAGGGGGGGGGAGGCGTTACGAGAGGGAGAGTTGATTGCCGAGACAAGTAATGAGGGACTCCCGGATGGGTTTGTTTCGACTGAAGCTTATCTTCCTGGAGAGCAGGGTGGAAACGATGAAAACGCTTGCGTCATGTGCTGGCGCGCACGACTTCCCATGCAGATGGTATGTTGCCTGACCAAATAAGGGATGAATATGCAACATTTTATTGTTGGAAGGCTCCCCCTCGTATGCAAGTCCTAGAGGACGCAGGTTGCATGCGATAGTTCTAGAGGGATGTAGGAACGGCAAAAAGAACTAACCAGACATTTCACAGAACAAGCCACATGAGCCCGGCCGTTGGAGCGCTGATGAGGAGCAGTACAAAACATAGCATTAGATTGCTGATTCTTTTTCTGTGCTGGCTAACCCCAAGCATACCATACCCCACACAGAGCGCCGCAATCCTTGCAGTCTAAGAGCGAACCTATAACGTTATGGAGGTGGTCCTGACGGGCCGGCTGGTCCTCCTTCACCAAGTGGCGACCGCAACAGCAGAGGCAGCACCCAAGAAGACTGAAGGGGAAAAAAAACTAGCATCACATGAAGATACCGCGCCGTCTGGTCCGGTTCATGAAGTCAAGGCGACCACCACGCCTTTCCAGCGATCCAAGAATATAGCAGCAGGGCCGCTAGAGGTAACCGCAACCTCAGGCGTCGCTACCGGGGCGGAAACAACTATGTTGGTCGACGAGGCAGCCCACAAGAAGGATGGCGCGAAGTATCGGTGGGAAGGAAAGTGGTACTTCCGAGGTAACAAGAACAAGTCCAGCACCTTTGCGTACGACGTAAGTCTTTATAATGTCAAATGAGCTTGTTTGATGGTAGGGCTCGTTGAAATGACTTAATAAGAGGGATGAAGATGAAGAGAGATGGCACCTCCTCCTGCACTTCTTTCTCCATTCCCTGACGACTGGGGCAGCGGCGAGCCTACCCACTTTCCGCTATTTAGAATGATTTGCATGCACCCCACCTGAAGGCAAGAGCTACCAGTTTTCCCTGGTGCGTATCTGACTACGTTTTGATTCCTGCCTCCCTTCTCACAGCTCCCTCCTCTTCCCCGCCTTTCTCTCTTTTGGAAGGTTCTCTGGTCCCGTCAAAATGACAAAATACAACAGCAGCCTGAGCAATACTACACAGGGCAACAATTACGGCAAGAGGATCTTAACAAGGAATGCCTGCTGGAGACGTCGGACAAGAAAAGCGATATTAACGATAGCGACAAGTCTACCCCTGCCATCGCCTCGGCCGCAGTCGAAACGACTGAAGTCCTTGCCGCCTCAAAACCTTCCCCCAAAGCCGCGAGTGTATATGCGTCGATTTTTCCCCCCTCATCTCTCATGGCAGGAGTCTTGGAGAACGACGCTCTCAATGACGAGCAATTGAATTTCTCCCTCCTCCCTGACCTGCCATCCAACCTCCTGGGCGATGACAGCATTTTCGATTTGAATCGCGCGGGGGGCGATTTCTTGGACACTGGACGGGCTCTCACTGGCGTTATTGGTGAAGGAGGCATGCCTGCGCGTTCAGCTGTTCCGACTACAGCAGAGTCAATGGTAGCAGAGGAAGCAGCAGAAGCGGATGCAGCGGTGGCAGGCTCTGGGCTCTCAGATTTATTTCCGGTGGATGCCTGTGCTAAGTGCCATGGAGGGTTTTTCGTGCATAATCCTACCGGGGAGGGTGTCAATGAGATAGCCGAGACATTTGAATTAACCATTCTGCGACCAGCCACGGGTATGGCGACCAATGGCAACTCGAGCTCGAGTTACGTGGAGGTGCTGGGTGAGGGTCGGAATGTCTACGGGGAATTCATCTTGGAAGGGAAGATCAACGCCCAGCATGGATTACGCATGATCTGCCACCGTCGATATAAGAGTGACTTGGTCAAGCGTACAGCTAAGGCGAACAAGGCCAAGAACTGTAGTGTCAACAAGACCAAAAACACCAATAACACCAACAACGACGACAACAGTGCGAGTTTAGCAGGTGTCACAGCATTGGATGCGAGCAACAGCAGCAGCACTGCAATTTGTGCCGGAGAACACCGTCGGTCTTCCAATCGTATCACACTTGGTGTCCGCAAGACGCCATTGTTCCCAGATCAGGACGCTGGTGGTGCGGGATTAAACCTGGCTATGCCTGTCTCTGCCACGTTTGCTTCTTCCTCCGCGGGAAAGCTTCTGAAGGCAGCACAGGCCTGCAATCGCGCTGAGCTTCGAAGGGTCTGGTGGCAATGGTGGCAGCATGTGATCGCAGACAGGCAGGAAGAGGAGAAACAAGCGGAAGTTGCTAGTGCTGAGAAGAGGGCAACCTCGAGCTCTGGCGGTGGGGTGGGTGGGGGAGATGGCAGCAAGAATGGATGTAAGCGAAAATTCTCCTCGTTTAGTAACTTGACCTCGGGTGTGGACATAGAGAATAGAGCTGATACAGGTTATCATCGACAGCAGCAGCAGCAGCAGCAGCAACAACAGCAGCAGGACTATGAAGGGAATCCATGGCGGGAGCAGCAGCAGCAGCAGCAGCAGCAGCAGCAGCAGCAGCAGCAGCAGCAACAGGGGCCGGTGGCTGAGGGCTGGGTGTCGGCCTTGGCGGACGAGGACGGCGAAGTTTATGAAGGGGAGGTGGTAGATGGGGAGCGGGATGGGGTAGGCATCTGTGTGTTTCCCAACGGTTTGTTGTACCAGGGCACGTGGGCGCAGGGAAAGGAACACGGATCAGGGAAACTCATGACACACGGTCGGTGCTTAATTTATGATGGGGAGTGGTCCGAGGGCAAGATGAGCGGAAAGGGCCGGTATGTGTTCCCTTCCGGTGGGGTCTACGAGGGGGACTGGCGAGAGAACGTACGTCAGGGACATGGTTGCTACAAACTGCCGGGGGGAGCGAGCTATGAGGGGGACTGGCGCGAGGACCTTCGGTGGGGATTTGGTGTCTTCACGTGGGCGGATGGGTCTGTTTATGAAGGCGAATGGGTAAGGGGCATGCGGCAGGGCAAGGGTACGCTGCGTTGCGCGGCGTTCGAATACGTCGGGCAGTGGACGGAGAACAAAATGGAGGGTAAAGGGTAAGTTGGGAGTTGAATATTACGAAGCGGTCGTGCCGGTCGTGATAGTCGCTATTTCTCCGCGGTGACTTTTGACTCGTGTGTCCCTCGCATTCTCACCGGTTAATTTCATTTTTTCATTTTATCAGGGTGTGCGCCTACGAAAATGGACAACGCTACGAGGGGATGTGGCGCGGGGGCCTCAAGGACGGACGCGGCCGTCTCGTGCTCTCCAACGGGTCGGCGCAGTATGAGGGACGCTTCCGAGAGGATTTTTTGGACGGGCAAGGCACCCTGGAGCTCTTGAAACCCTTGCCTGGGGCGGTGGATGATGAATGGGTCATACCTCTTGATGTTAAGTTTGACGTGGCGAGGGCACATGTGAAGGCGGGGTTCGGGCAAGGGGGTACATAGAGGGGATTAGCACAAGAAGAAAAAGTACATGGTACGATTGAATGAAAAAAAAACGCTTGCATGGGTATTTATATACATTTTTGTTTCACTTTAAATTCATGATGCTCAATCGATTTGTCCATCACTTTGTTGTATCTTTCTCTTTGCGTACTGTCTGCTTCGTTACTCTCTATGGGTAGCAGCCACTTGATCCCTTAATTTCACTTCGCCTAGCTTTCAATGAATTCTTTTATTATATTTAATTGAACCTTTTTGACCTTATTAAAGGTGTCTAGTGTTTGCTTCTTGCAAAATAAAGACCGATCTGATTCCCACGTACTGGAGGCTGAATCAACGGTCAATACTATCGCACCGGCCCACCACCATACCCTTCAGACCCACTTGCAAGCACTCGAGCTGAGAGTCGTCGTCCATCTTGAATTCAGGTAACGTGGCAGCAGTCGGTCGAACGATGCAGTTCTTGCCAATATGTACGCGGTTTCGGGTGAGGAACGGCGCTTCGTAGCTGTGCCCACCCAGCAACACATTCTGCTCAACGGCGCTGCCCTCCCCTAAGAAAACCAGGTCGACATCCGGAATAGACACTGCCTCCAAAAACACGTCCCGTTCTATGTGCAGACCCAACAAACGGTAGTACATATTGTAAAAAGGGCTCCCTCGAAGCAACTCCGTGAAGTGTAGGTGCACGATGCTCTGCACCATTAAGACCATGTTCCAGGTGTAATAATGCAAGTCGTACGTACGGTGCTTCTTGGACGGTCCCATCTTGCCTAGAAACACCCACTTGAGCACGATCACCATCGTGCACAGCAGCAGCCCGTGCATCATGTAGATAAAAGGGGTTAAGAACAAGGCCGTACTTGCCGGGGTGTACTTCCAGAATGGGAGCATGCTGAACAAGCAGGTGAAGAAGCCAGCAAACGACACCACAGTGGTGATAACAAGAGGCTGGATCAACGGAAATAAGAAGTACAAAATCCATTCCACAAGAGTAAAGTTCCGGTCCTGCAAGCCCTCCATGGAAATGTGATAAATGGGGCGCGGCCGCGGGTTGCCCATGTGCATGGCACCCTCCTTAAGCTCGACTGTGGCCGTGACCCTGCACAATGCGCCCACCCCTGTTTTGGCCGGGATGGTCGACCCCTCCAACACCACGGACCCCATCCCGACGAGTGCGTGGTCTCCGATCTTGATCTTGCCGTATGTGGTTTCAACATTGCCTCTTTTCTCCCCATCCACAGCACGACGGGTCACGCCTGTGATGAGCGCTGCTCGGTCGCCGATGTGCACGTCAGTGCCTACTTCGATCAGGTCTGGGTCTCTGTAAGATTCCGGCAGGTCATGTATTCCGTTGCATACGCGTATACAGGCACGCCATCCAATCTTAGCGCCCAACACGGTGAGCCAAAAATTGATAAAGGACGTGCCAAGGGTCATTGATGCCGTGTGCCGGAAGGAATACTCGAGCAAAGAGTCACAGAACCACTTGCGCCAACCAATGTAACCACTGTCTGAAGCCGTCCCTGACTTGGTCCTTCCGACCAACAGCCACTTGACGAGTGCAGTCAGAACAATCAGCACTAAGGAGTAACCCAAGTAGAAAGCTGGGAACACCCAGACGATCCCGATCACATCGTATTTAGTCAAGACCATCATCAGAATCTCGGCGAACCCATCCCGGTCACCTCCCACGAAGAGGGGGAGAAATGGCAGATAAAGTCCGGAGGTCAGCTGCAGGGTAGCCAGAGCAGACATGATCCCACCTTGGTTCCGGCTGTTCGACATGCTCGAGGCAATGGCATTCACGACCAGCAAAGAGCATGACGCCAAGGCATACACGAAGTACAGTCCTAGGATGTGGCCGAACGTTTCAAGCGCCGCCCGTCTAATATAGTGCCGCATATTGGTGTTCGATTCGTCGGAAGAACCGCTACGAGGCGTCCTGCCAATGGCTTGGCCTTGCATCTGATTCCTGCCTACACTAGCCAAAGCCGGGACAGTCGTGAAATGATCCACGCGTGCGTCCGGCTGGAGGACGGCCCGAGGTCCAATGGTACAGGACTGACCGATGGCGATCATACCGAATGTTATCACACCATCGCGGATCGTATGCCCGAGCAAGAGTGCCCCATTCCCGATGACTGTTCCGTCATGGATGGTGAGCATGTCAGGATCAGTGATACCGACGGTATCAATAAGAACATCTCGGCCAATGCGTGCACCCATCAAACGGTAGTATACACTCAGCAAGCGCGTTCGCTTCAATTCTCCGAGTACTAACATGTTGGCAAAACTTATGAGCCTGGTCACCACCCAGTACTGAACGAATCTGACGCTTGCAAGCGGGATCTGCTCGGTGGGTTTTATGTTCCCCAGAATCAGCTTCTTGCTGAGCACCACCAACGCGCAAACAAGCACCATATAGAGGAGCTTGGCGCATGGTGCGAGCACTAAGACGCCTACCACTGTCGGTAGCTCGAGACCGTACTGGAAGGTGCGGCTGAGGACCAGCCAGCCAGGGAATAGAACGACAGCGGAGATATACAACATGGCAACGAGGTAACACAGGCTCAGATACCACGAATGAAGGCGCCCTTCTTGTGCGGGAAGATTCTCCAACTCATCAACGATGGAGCTTCGAAGTGAGTGACCATGCAAGAGACCTGTCTGCTCCCCACCTTTGGTCCCGTCCACGCCGCCGGTCCTGGTCCGCGTCAGCGATCTTCCCAGGCCAAGTATTCCTGATATCATTTCTCCGATGCTCGGGTGAACAAACAAGAAATCGGACGATAGCTTAATCCCTGTTCCCTGTAGACGAGAAGAAATATCTGTGACGAAGGACACGGCACCCATCGAATCCATCTGTAGGTCCAAAATAAGTGTCTCATCCGTTAGTGCAGGTATATCATTCAGCGTCTCTTCCAGGCATTCAAAGATAACACTCCGGATATGCTCTCGTGTGAGGGGCAATGAAAGATCTCCGAGCGGGGCTACCTTTCCTCCAATTGTCGAGTCACACCCAACGACCAGCATGTCCGTCGGCCGCTGCCACGGAAATGGCTGACGCTTGTAGACACAGAGGTCAGGGTTTTCAGATACCGGATCGTATAACACGCCCGAGCCCGCTGCAGCCACAGCGGAGGAGTCCACAGCCACACCATCCGCACACTCCACCTTTTCCGACAACTCCGCCGCCGTCTTGGCGAAGACGCTCTCGTCCTTTCGGTCGAGCGACGCCAGCCAGACAAAGTCCCGGGCACC
>Ga0160419_100189_pt1 | contig 43284 bp, 62 predicted proteins | sample CelAP2metagpilot_2_FD_108196 | JGI IMG/M metagenome (GOLD analysis project Ga0160419, IMG submission 108196) | Phycosphere-associated microbial communities from Cellana algal ponds in Kailua-Kona, Hawaii, USA - Cellana AP2-4-25 metagenome pilot ...
TGAGAGGAGGCGCTTGCCAAAAGGTAGATCGGTGTCTTCCTTTCCATCCGTCCGTCCCCGCCCTCCCCCCCCCCAGCACCCCCCCTCCCTCCCTCGCGCCCTCCCTCCCTCTCTCCCTTCCTCCCTCAGGCCCTCATCGCTTGGCAAGGCCAAGACACGGCCACGGCACGAGAAACACTCCAGCATGTGATTGAAATGGACCCCCAGTATCAACCCGCCTACTCCTTCCTCGCCAATTTGGAGTTTAAAGGCGCGAGCACAGCGGACGACAGTCGGCCGGCGTTTGAGACGATTGACAAGGGTGAGGAAGGAAGGAAGGGAGGGAGGGAGGGAGGGAGGGAGGGAGGGAGGGCGGGACGGACGGATGGAAAGGAAGACACCGATCTACCTTTTGGCAAGCGCCTCCTCTCACTGCTCCCTCCCTCCCTCCTTTCCTCCCTCCCTTCCTCTCAGGCATGGAAATTTGTCGGTCAAAAGACGATTTGGAGGAGCTCGCGCAGATTAAGGTGCTGGCGTTGGCCAAGCTCGAGGGAGCGAGACGGCTGGGGATGGCGGCGGGAGAATTGATGGGGTAGGAAGGGAGGGAGGGAGGAGTCGACGGGCATAATAATGCAACAAGAGGACGGTGAGGATGGATGGATGGATGAAGAATAAAAGGGGCTGAGATTTCTCCTGTGAGGGAGGGTGGGTCAGTATACATCAAAGAATAACCACAAGACGAGCAAGAAACGCAAAACCGGCAGGTCAACAGCAGTTTCATTCGTTGGGACTCATTCGCATTACTTTTTAGGTTCTCTTTCTCATTTTTTGGTTATATTTATCATTTCATTCTTCTCCAATCTCGATGCCTTTCTCTGTCTTCGTGCATCCATCATCCCTCCCGCCCTCCCTCCCTCCCTCCCTCCCTCCCTCCCTCCCTATCTCCCCGTTCCCCCCGCGAACCACCCGGGCGGCGGCCACTGTGGGGGGTCCCATCCCCTCCCTCCGAGCGGATTGCATCGCAGGAGCCGCCATACGGTCAGGATAATCCCCTTGGCCGCTCCAAAGGTCTGAATTGATTCGATGGCGTATTCGCTGCATGTGGGAAAGAACCGACAGGCCTTGGGGAGGAGGGGGGAGATGAATTGCTTGTAACCACTGAGGAAGTTGATGAGGAAGGAGGCGCTCAAGTTTGGTTTCTCCTCCCCCGTGCCTTCGTTTATATCCTCGTCCTCGTCCTCACCATTGCCATCGCTGTCGTTGTTGTTGTTGTTGTTGTTGTTGTTGTTGTTGTTGTCTAAGTTGTCGGTGACAGAGGCGAGATACAAGGGAGAAAGAGGAAAGGGAAGGGTAAGGGCAGGCGAATGAAGATCTCCGAGGTAGCTGGGCCTTCTCTTGCTCGTTTCCCACTGCTGCTGGTGCCGCTGCTGCTGTATTCTCATGTTCTTGATCTTGCGGTTAGCTCTCTGATGATTCATGAGAAAGTTGACGATCTTTTCGTTGTTGTCCAAGCAGGATTGGCAGAAGGAGGGAGGGAGGGAGGGAGAAAGGGCGCGAGGACGGAAGCCGGAGGAGAAAGAGGACGGGAATGGAGGCGGGAAGGAAGGGCCATGATGAAAAGCATGGGCGGTGGGTAGGCGGATAAAAGCGACGAGGACGAGGAGGCAGACAGCGAAGAAGGAGTGAATAATAATGAGATTGGAAGCTGGTTTATTGGTTGGGCTGAAGGGGCATTGCCCCTGTCCTCCCCCGTCCTCCTTCGCTGGTGGTCTCTTCATGGGTTTAAATGGTGGTGGTGTTCTCGCACCACGTGCCATTCTTCTTCTGGTACGATACATGCATATCACTATCCGCCCGTCTCGTTCATAATAGTGGAGCTTAGTATGGACTCGCATTTCGATTCTCTTGTCGATGAGGCCACTATATACGTATAAACTAGCATCGCGAATGACATCCCGGGCGCGCTGCACCAGCTGGTTCTTCATACGATCCACCTTTAATACGCTAGGACCTGCCTCCTGGGCCTTGGTGGCCAGTGCGCGGACAATGGTCTCATGACCCCAGTCCTCTGCAAAAGCACGCATCACCTCATTTACTTCGCCTTGACACATGAACGGACTCTGCTGGTGCCTTTTCTTTTTTGGGGCCTTGTCCGTCATGGTGTTGCACATTGCTGTGGAAGGGAGGCGTTGTGAGACTTATCGTTAAATGAGCTTCTGCTGATGGTGAGTTAAATGCATTCGAGGTCTACAGCGTGACGTCATGACAGAGGGCGATGAACAACGTCCCAAATCCCATTCCTGGTCTCAATCCCAACATATTCAACTTTGACACGTGATTTGCAGCCCGAATTGTGTTCCAAATTCATTTCTCGTCCCATAATTCCTCGTCTCAAAACTCAAAAGTCACACACTCTCTAAAAACACTAAGTGGTCAAAACGCTCAGGGGGAGGCCTTCCAATGAATTTGTCCCAAGTTTTCCGTTTGCCACCACATTGTCACACATGTATGTGATGTACTTACAAGAAACACACTTATCGTGATTGGAGTCTTATTTATGCATGCGAAAAAAGGATGTCGATTATTTTTTAAAATCGGTTTTCTAACCTCCCCACCCCCCCGTGGTCCGTCCGGGGACTTTGCCTGATCGGAAAATCTGTCAAAGTCGCTAGAAAAACTAGGACAAGGAATAAGAGATGAATAGGCACATTTTGTTGTTGGAGGGCTCCCCCTCGTATGCAAGTCTTAGAGGACGCAGGTTGCATGCGATAGTTCTAGGGATGAAATTCTCAATAATAGCGGGGCCTCTGAACGAACTCATGTGCAGATCCATCAGGTTGTAGTGGGAAAAAGACCTCCGACAAGCCTTCGATGCGCTAAACTCTCCAGTGCTGGCCTCCCCCGACCTTAACAAGGGCTAAACCCTTTGCACGGATGCCCGCAACGCCGGGTCAGGTGCCGTCTTAAAGCAGGAAGGAGAGGGTGGTAACGGTCATGTCATTTGCTATGCCAGCAGGTCTTTAATATTAAATGTTAACCCCTTCAAGGGTCCAGCATTGCTTTTGAGTATTGCAGAATTGACTGTCAGTAAATATTGAGAAGCGGCAGCAAGAAATAGAAGAAGAATAAGACGAAAAGATCGCACGCACCTCACATTTTCCTTTTTTACCTTTTTCCTTCTTTCTCTTCGTCTGCTCTTCGTCTTATGACCACTCACTTGCGTGAGTGTAAGCTGCCTTTATGAGTAAATGCTTTCTATTTATTTCTCTTCTGCCACCTCTTCCTATTCCCATTTATCCATACCCCTATCTACCCTCTCACAATCCTCCTCTTCTCCCCGTTCTCCCCCTCCTCCGCCCCCTCATCTTCCTCCTCCCACGGTGCCGTCCCTCGCTCCTCCGCACTCACGTCATCCCGGTACATCTGCCAAAGCCCATACACACTCAATGGCTTAAACGGTGCCCAGCCAATCACAAAGCCCTGCATGTAATAAAGCGACCGGTCCTCCGTCAGCAGCGTCGGGAAACTCCTCCTTCCATTCCAACTTAAAAAAGTCTCCCTTCCAAACCTAAACACGTTGCTCTTCGCGTCATAACTCCACTCCCCGATGTTTCCCCCATTCACCCAAATCACTCGTCCGTCCTCCCTGAAAAACACCCTCGTCCTCCGCACTTTTTTAAACGGATTCCACCCCCCCTCCCCCCCTCCTACTATCCCAATCGTCCACGTCGTATTCACGAATTGCGCACGACTGAAGACAGGAAGCTCAACCTCCTCCCCCGGGTCACCTCCTGGCAAGAACGGCAGGTCCTGCACCTCCTCCGCCTCTCTTTGATAATACCCAAAAATTGACCGCCTTTTTCCTTCCTCCATAGGGTCAAATGATGTGCCCTCCACCAGCTCCAAATACTTCATTTTCCACCAAGGATTGGGGGCCCCGCTGGAAGAAGAGGAGGAGGAAGAGGAGGAGGAAGAGGGGAAGGACCACCAGGGCTTGGCTTCAGGCGTCTCCGAGGAGGAAGGGGGGGAGGAAGGGGGGGAGGAAGGGGTCGCGGGTTCGAAGGGGTTGGGTTCTTCGGGGGAAGGGAGGGAGGCGGAGGAGGGGAGAGGGGCAGTGGCCATGGAGGAGGAGAAGGCAGCAGAGGCCGTGCCGGCAGCGCGGGCAAGGGAGGCAGAGAAGGAGACTGAGGCGGGAGTGTTGCTGTCGTCTTCGTCCACGCCCTCCTTCTCTTTTAGTTCCTCGCCAGAGGAATCAAGGGAAGACACAGGGGATTCTTCATCATCCTTGCTTCCTGCCTCCGCTCCTTCCCTCTCGTCCTCATCCTTATCTTTGTCATCAGCGACTTGAATATCCCTTTCATCTTTGGCTGCTTCTTGCTGCGGTTGCTCCTGCCCCTCCTCCTCGCCCTCCTTTTCTTCCTGCTCCTTTTGAACTGAAAGTGCCCCCTCCTCCTCTTCCTCCTTCACTCCCTCCGACTCCTCCACCGCCACCTCCTCCCCCATCTGCGACATAGACTGTGTCTGCTCCCCTTCCTTCCCTTTCTCCTTCCCTATCTCGCTTCCTTCGTCCCCCTCATCCTCGGCCTTCTCCCCAAGCGTCACCGAGGTAATCGCCTCACTTATCAGATCATCCAACCCGCCATCCCTCCCTCCCTCCTCCTCAACATCGTCCTCCATCCCTGCCTTCGACCTCCTCCACTCCTCTTCCTCCTCTTCCCTCCAGCCCTCATCCTCCTCATCCTCCTCGTCACTGTAATAACCATCATCCTCCTCATCACTCCACCACTCCTCCTCGTCCTCGTCCTCGTCCTCGTCCTCGTCCTCGCCCTCGCTCCATCCTTCCTCCTCCCCCTGCCACGAAGCAGCAGCAGCAGCAGCGTAGTATGGGTCATATCCGTAAGGAGGCGGAGGGGGATAATAGCCATACATACTCCGACCATAGGCATCTTGCCACCCGTCCATCACTCCTTCCCCTCCCCCTACTCCTGCGACGGTTTGGTTGGAAACAGAAGAGCCATAAGCTGCGTCCATCCACCGCTGTTGCTGCTGCTCCTGGGACATGCCTTCGTCTTGCGAAGATGATGATGGAGGAGGAGGGGGCGGAGGAGGATAGAAGGAGGGAGGAGGGTAGTAAAAGCCAGCATAAGGATCAGGGTACGGTGAAGGAGGAGCAGACGCCGTGGAGGTGACGCTGCTATCACCGTCAGCAGCAGCAGAGGAGGACGATGATAAGGGTGTGGAAAGGGAGGAAGCAGTGGGATCGAGGGATGAAGGGGGAGGAGGAGGAGGGTAGAAGGAGGCAGGAGGAGGGTAGTAATAGGATGGAGGGGGAGGGGGATAACCGTAGGTGGAGTATGTGCCGGTGTAGGGATCTCTCGAGGCTGCTGCTGCTGCGTCTTCTTCTAGTGATGATGATAATAAGGATGGAGGTGGAAGCTGCGATACATCTGCTGAGGGGGGGGAGGAGGAGGAGGAGGCGGAGGAGGCAGGGGTGGAGGGTGGGGGAGAGGATGGTGCTGTATCTCTGTTGGGCTCTTGTTGTTGGTCGTCGTTTTTGATGGAGGCGATGGCGGTGGAGGAGAAGGAAAGACGTCTTCTACAACAACTGCTTCTGATGGTGCTGCTGCAGCTATCGCCGCTGGGTGATAACGATGAGTGGAGCCATATGGAGGCGGAGGAGGGGGAGAAAGAGGGTGGTCTGAAGTGGTGACGATTTGATGCACGCCAAGCCTGCCGTGAGGACAAGGACGATGAAGGTGGGCTTCTGCCCCAGAAGAAAGCGCTCACTGATAATTAGGTGAGGAAGGGAGAGAGGTAGGGAGGGTAGGTGAGGGGAGAGGCGTAATGTTGAAGGGGTGATGATGCATGCACGTAGCACGCAACACTGAGGTCTCTCTCCATTCTACAATCTCTCCACAGAAATTACCAGAGCAACACGCCAATAGTATGCCTCCTGCCGTGGCCTTGGTTGTCATTTGCTTCGTCCGTGTCCGTCTCCTGGCCATGACAGTCTATTCTTCCAAATCGTGGGGTGGGGAGGCTGGAGCTGATGTTGGTGCTATTAACGGCGACGATGAAGGGCAGCCGGACGACGGGAGGAAAGCAGGCCTGGAACCTACAGATGGGTAATAGAGACATAAAGATATGAGAAGATGATGTTGTCGAGAGCCTTTGGGAAGCCAAACCAAGTGTTCGGGAGTGCATGGCAGGAGGGAGGATATATCAGTGCGTGCGGCCTTCGCGCCTTGCCCTCTGTACAAATCATCATGGGCCTGTCTCGCTTGATCGCTCGCCCATGTGGCGTGTCCGTCTGAAAGACACAGCCACCACCACCAGCCCGACCGCCAGCATACGTTTCATTAAATTGCTGCATCCTATATTTGTAGATGTCTTGGGCGTATTTTCTTTCCTGTCCTTTTCTGACCTCTGCTTGGGCAGTCTCATCACTTTCTCCCTCCATTACAATTAGTAATAGACATCTTCACCATACCGCAACCCATGAAACGTGTAACCCGCTCACAAGCAGCGGCGGCGGCCGCCGCTGCAGCTGCTGCCGCCGAGGTTGAGGCAGGCAAGGCTCAGTCCACTACCACGCAAGAACAACTTGAGGGGCCGCAAATGCAGACGCCGCCCCTGCAAAAGCAGCCGGCATCTTACTCCTCCACTATTACGACTATCGCCACCACTGAGGCCGGCGTCCGTCTGTACGAACAAGCCAAGGCCATGCAACAACGTCGGAAGAGCCTTATGAAGGAGAAGCCAGCGGACTGCACGTTCAGTCCGAAGCTCGTCACGTCTACCAGACGAGCCGGGAAGACAGGTGGCAGCGCAACAAACGAGGAGGAAGACCCCCTCGCCAGCACCACCAAGCGTTTCGAACGTCTTTACCTCGATGCACAGACCCGCGCGGCAAAGCTTGAAGGGGCAAAGATGGAGCATGAACAAACATTGGCAGCGCAAGCCCCCGGCAAACCGCACACCATCCCTCCTCCCTCCTCCAAGAGCAAGACCAGCAGCAGCAGAAAGCCTCCCTCCTCCCCCACCTCCTCCTCCCCCGCCCCCTTATCTATTCCGGCAGGTGTCAATCGCCTCTACGAGCAAGCCAAGCTCCAACGCGAGCGACTAGCCCAGCGGGTCGCCGAAGTCACCGCTAGTGAATGCACCTTCAAGCCTGCCATCCTACCTCGCTCGGCCTCCACTCGCAGAAGGCGACATGGGGAAGGCGGGACTGAGGAAGGGGAGGAGGATGCAAGGAGAGCATCGTCGTTCGTGGAGCGAGCCATGATGTATCAGAAGAAGGTTGAAGCCAAGGTGGCCAGCATGAAGAAGGAGCAGGAGGAGAAGGGGAAACCTACATTTTCCCCGAAAATCCCAACCCACGTCCCTCCAAAGGGCGCGCCCGGGGCGATGGCTGCTTCTGATGCCATGCGTCGACAGCTGGCCCGGAAGGAAAGTGTGTTTGAATATCTGGCCTCCACGCCCACCCACACTCACAACCACAGTAGCAGCAGCAGCAACAGCAACAGTACTGCTACTCCTACAGCTGCCGTCAACGCCCCCCATCTGAGCAGCCCCTCCTGTGCTGTAGCTTCTGATGCCGGCACGCGTCGCTCGCTCTCGCTGGGGGGCAAGGAAGCCAAGAAATTGTTCGCGCGGTTGCACGCCGACGCCTCCCGCAAAGAGGAGAAGCTGAAGCAGCATGAGGCAGAACGCATGTTGCTCGAAACCAGGGGATGTACATTCGCCCCTCACCTTCCAAGCCCTCTTCCTTCTCGTCCTCCAGCATCGCCCCATCCTCCCACTGCTGCTGTTGCTACAGATGCTGCTATTACATCTTCTCCTCCTTCCTCTTCCTCGTTTCCTACCGCCACCCCCTCAGCCTGGGGCAGCAAGAAGAAGACGCCTGTAGTAGTAGTGACAATGTCACCGACGCGGCCGACGACAAAGCATGACAGCAGCAGCAGCAGCAAGAGCAGCAGCAGTAGCCGTTATGTCTTCACACGCCTGCACGAACACAAGGTCAAAGCCAGTACAGCATCTGCTATTGCTCCCTCGACCTCCTTCTCTTCCTCCCCTTTCAGGGCCAAGCCGGCTGCTTTCTCCTCCTCCTCCTCCTCCACCCCGACCTCCTCCTCCCCTTCCTACTCTTCCATCACCGCCGCAGCCACTCTCACAATGAAAAGCAAGCGTTCCCCCACCCACTCTCGCCTCTCCTCCTCTTCCTCCACCACCACCACCAAGAGAAGGAGCGAGGAAGGCGGCCGGGCCAAGCAATCTCTATCCGTGGCCCTCCCTACCAGCACAACCCCCTCCCTCCCTACCAGCACAACCCCATCCCTCTCTCCTCCCCTTCCTCCCTCCCTCCCTCCCTTCCTCCCTCCCTTGGTGGCGGTAGAGGATGCTGGGAGTGTTTTCGATCGACTTGCACAAGAGGTGTACGCACGCAAGCTGTGGGAGCAACGGCAGCAGCAGCTGCAGCAGCAGCAGCAACAACAACAACAACAACTGATACAACAGCAGCAGCAGCTGCAAAGGCAGATGTGTTTGACCATGAAAAATGACGGTGGAGGTAAACGGCCTACTCTGTGCACTTCTGTCCCTTGCATGCTCCCCTCCTCCTTTTCCTCCCCCTCGTCATCACCCAACCACCAGCAGCATCCTCTCGCCAAGAGTCCTTCTAGAAAGGTAATGGAACGAGGAGGGAGGGAGGGTGGGAAGGAGGGAGGGAGGGCGAGTGCGGAGATGGAAGTAGAGGCGACGGAAGAGGAAGCGGAATCGGTAAAATCATATTGGAATACAGTGGCCTTCACCCCGATGAAGGACGAAGGGGGGGAGGGGACCGTGGGCGTGACGAGTAAGAAAGCGGTGCTTGAGGGGTAGAGAACGAGGGAGGCAGGGGAAGGGAGGGTAATTTTTGATTCTTGTTTCTTTCTTTCCATCGAAATGTTAGGAGTCAAGGTGTAACTGTTCGGGGATATCAAAACGATACGTAATCTCACGGCGTGCAGATTTCTCTCTTATTCCTGTCAATATGCATGCTCATCGGGGACGCATGTGTGTGTTCCTGTCTGTATTGGCTAGCCGTGGACCAACAGGGAAACGGCGCGATTTAAATTTAAAATGGACCGCCCGCGATGACAAGGACGATATCAATCAGAGCCATAAGCCGTGGGCAGCAGAGGAAGGAGAGGAACAGCAACAGCAAAAACAATAACCACAAAATCTAGTTTCTATTACACTCGTAATAACATGTCATGCTCATCACAATTTGAATTAGAATCTCACTACTACTGCTTTTTAAAAGCGATTCCAGTTCCACACATTAATAGTAATACTACTACCCTTACGCATCAAGAAGAAGGGCACAGCTGTTTATACATCATCACATTCTGTACCCATTAAGCGGTTGAAGCTCGCATTTTAAAGAGAGATTAGAAAAATGAAATGAAAAAGAACAAAAGCAAAAGAGAAAAAGAAAAGAAGGAGAAGCAAAGTGGGAAAAAATGTTTAAAACTGTTAAGAAGCGAACAGCAACATGGCCACAGAGAATGAACGTGCGCCCAACCAAAGATTTCAAATAGGACAGAATTACACTTTTGCCACTTCCTTTGCATCATGATTTACTCGATTCATAAGTCTGTCCTCGTACTTTCATAAGGACATCTGTTTTTTTAATTAAGTCAAAGTAAAAAGCTGGGGTTCTCTCTCTCTTCTTTCGTCTCCCTCAATTCCGTTCGCCTCCTCGTCCTCCGTCTCCTCTCACTCCTGGCGCACAATACAAAATTCTTTTAATTTACACGGCGATAGTGGGCGATGACGTTGGCCCCCGTTGTGTGATTGGGTGTATGGGCGTGCGCATATATCTGTGTTGTCTCAGAGAGTGCCATCAATTTCGAAGCTGTGACCGATAGTTTTCCTACTTCCAATCCCCTTTCCCCTTTTCACTGATGGATTGGCCGACTTTAATTTTTTTCATCTTGCACAAGGTTTCTCTCCCTTTCTCTCTCACTACAGCACTCTACCTCCTACACCTCCCATATTTTGCTTAGGAATGCCATTCTTACTCTCTCCCTCTTTCGGTCATTGCAACCACAAGTTCTTTTTCTAAACAGCAGGCACCACCGGCGCCTTCAACAGCAAGCTTCCCAATTTCTCCCCCCTCGCATCACTCTCCTTAGGCAACACGTGTAATTCCATAAGCGGGGTCACACCCGTCACGCCTTCAAACGGAGCCTCCAACGAGAGAGCCTGCTGCTCCGAATAGCCTGCGCCAGCCGGCAAGTTTTTGACTTTGACCATTTGGAGGACGTACCGGAAGGTGGCGGTGCCCTCCTTGTATTCGTAGGGCCCAGAGGTGAAGGATGCGCCGGGGGCGATTAGCTTCTTCTCTATCATCATCTCATGAATGTTCGTTCCTTTGGTGAAAGTAAAGGTCGAGTTGACGGCGACACTCAACTTATTGGTGATGGTCATGGAGTACACATCCCGGGGTGGTGTGAGCAGGGCACGGCTGTAGTGTGCGTAAGATCAGGTGGATTCCTGAATGCGTTAGTTGGCGGAGGGTGCCCCCGGGGATTACGAAGGGGGTGGTAGGTCGAGACCATAAAGGGGGAGAGCGGGAAGCGAGAGGATGCACACACAAAGCGCTTGAGACAAGACCGTAGTGGTGTGTGTGAGATAATAGGGCAAGCATGTCTCGCGGCTGGGAGCGAGGGCCTCTGCGCTTACGTACCGGAGGTTGGCGTGGGTTTTGCTGCCCGCTTCAGGGCTCTCTGAGGCAATGCCGGCAGCCATCACCATGGACACGAGGAGAAATTGAAGGCACGTGCTGATCATGATTATTCCTTAGTGTTCTGATTTGCTGTCTTTTATTTGGAAATATGCCAGGGGAAAGTGCTGTTAGTGAATGCTAATGGAACACGTGAGGCTGTTCCGGAGACAGCAAACACGACGGCTCCATTGCGAGTACTGGAGAACTTCGTGCCTCAGGCAGGCATGCAGAGGGACCAGGCCTGACACAGTCTTTGTGATAAGACGTTCATTTTGTGGTGGTTTGAAAAGCTCTGCTGTGGCGACAAGAAGCAAGAGAAGCAAATTTGTTCTGAAGCGAGTAAGTTGAAAGTAAACGACTGCAATTATGTGGGAGATTTTTACACTTGCGGCAAGCTATGGCATGCAACGCAGGCCGCAGATCGTCCTTGTTCTCATGCGACAGCGAAACACTTCTCCCCACCACTAACGAGGGAGTGACCTTCAATTCATTATGTTGCAACAGTAAGAGCGCCTCCTGCCAGTCGACGACGAAGGCATCGTCGGGGATACGGATCCCCATGTTGAATTTTCCTTCAACCTCCTCCTCCAGGGGCTCCCCGAACTGATTCATTCTGTGGTTCCCAGTCACCCCCACCCACTGTTTCCGGCAGTCGAGTGTCGCTCTACACGGGATTTTGGGGAAGATTTTTCCAAATGGTAAGGAGGGCAAATGGAAGTGATGTGAGTGCATGTTCACATTGGCATTTTGGCAACCATCGAGCGTTGTTCTTCGGTCGCCTGCCGAAGGCACAGAGGAGCAGACCACGGGCATTCGACCAACAATACATTTCTTCATTCTGTTTCCAATGACCATGGCAGAGATCTAAAGACAACCGCTTTATCATTCAATAAAAAATTCGTTCTCGTAAGATCCGCCCCCAAACCCATCCATATCCTTGGCGTGATTTTGTACTGATAACCACGGGATGTTTTCGGGGAGCCCAAACAGGTGACTCTCTCCTTCCCCCTCTTTTGACGCCATATCTCACCCCCCAGTGGCCCAAATATCAAATTTTGAAGTCAAATATTCTCGTCGACCTTAGTTGCAACTCTTTGCACCGGCAATAAGCATAAGCTGAAGGCGTCTCTTTTCGTCTGAATCCTCAAACCTGCCCCCTCCACCTCGTGCGGATCCAACATGGAATTGATCGCAATCGCAAAAACAAACACTATGTCGAAATTTCGCGTTTTATTTCACGTTTGTATAGTTTACAAGTGATACGAAAGCTAAGTGATGTAATTTGGCTGAAATTGTGCAAAATCTGGCTCCGATGCCGCTATTTTACTGCTTTAGAACTTATATACACACAAAGCAAATTGGTTTTATTGCGCATAACAGAGAGATTATGTCTGAGTAGAGGATCAAGGATGGGGAGCTTTAAGTCTCTCTCTCGATGAAAAGGGCATAGTCAAGAGCTTTGAGTATCCTGCGACTTCTCCTCCCCTTCTTCTTTCCTCCCTTTTCCCTTCTCCCTTTTCCCTCCTCTCATTTTCCTGTATCGTTTATTCCTGATATCCAAATTTCTTGAGTATCTAGTTGGAAACGAGTACCGTGGTGGCTTTAATCCAGGGGTTTCCTTGGTTTTGTGGGTTATCCAGGACGGCCCATCCCTGTGAACCTCCTGGTCCATGGTGCTGTCAAAATGTAACTCACTTAAAATGAATATCAGAGCACGTTGCGTGCGCCAAATATCCTCGCAGTATCAGCACGAAAGATTAATTACCTCAAATTTATATCAAACAGGTCCCATACCTTGGCTTTGAAGCTTCCTTTATGGTGCTTAGATTGCGTCACGGCAACTTGGGCTGGGGCAGCCCTTGTCGCCGCTATCGCGGGCATTGTCCAGCCGCCCCCCTCCCACTTGTCTTGATCATGTGCTGGAGTAAACACTGCAGCGACGGAAGACAAAATGGTCCATGGTCAGTGTACCAAAGGTGGATTGTCTCGAAAGCACCGGTCTTGCGTGTGATTGGGCCTCTCTTTGAGCTTGCTTTCATAGATCTCTAGGGGTTGCCCAGTCTCTTTTTCTCACTCCCATTCCACTTTTGTATCTCAAGCTAACAATAGTCATGTGGACCATGCGATTGTTGACTAATAGGCAGGCGAGCGCCCATCTATGCCTCGCATTTTCCCTGGAGCCACCATCAAGCACAACCTCACCCTACGCATCATATCTCCCTTACCCATAGCAGGAGGGACGAGCAAGTACTGTCGGACCGCAGCTACGCCTAACACCCTGCTGCCCCCTCCTACCTCCTGCTGTGGTCTCAACCTATACCTGGCTGCTGTAGCATCAGCGTCGATCTCTACTTTTCCAACCGAACGCATGTCGGCCTATTCCCTTCCACGGCGCATATGGCGGCTGGAGCCATGGGGATATCCGGCCCGTTCCCAATTTGCCATTACACATCTCAAGTTTCCAGCTGGCAGCAGCCATAAGGGGTGCTACCAGTATCGTCGACACGTGGCTGTGGCGTACCGCTTGTTTTTGGCTCTGTACTGGACATTTTGGATTTTGTATTCCTCCCTAGGCGGTGACGGTCCCCCAACGTGGTGGTGGTGCGTGTACGTCACAGACTGGAGCGCTGCGTTAATGGGCGGGTATTTTTGGGCTGCCTTCCTTGCGATGATCTTCTCGCGGACTCGATTCCTGGACACGGCGGCTTGGTTTTTGCACGACATTGCATGTCCGCTCTCCTTGATGGTGGCGATCCTTTATTGGGGCATGGGGTCGGACGCGCCCGTTAATGGGGTCAGCGTTCATTTCCATGGGGTTAATGCCCTGCTTATGGTTATAGATCTAGCCTTATCTCGGTACCCTTACCACCTGAAGCATTTTTTACCTGCGACGGGCTTTATTGCTGCGTATTTGCTTTTTAATGGGTTGTTCTGGCACCATACCGGAACGGTGATATATGCCCCGCTCAACTACTCGATGATGCCTTTGGCCTTGATATCTATAATCGGAACTTTTCTGGTGCTCTTGCCTTCCATGCATCTTTTGTGTTGGAGATGGGAATTGGCTTGTTTTGCTTACAGTGAGAAGAGGCGGAATTTATGGGCGAGGAAGACGAGAGGGGAGGATCCGGTGCCTTCCCTGTACAACGGCCACAGTATCCAACAAAAGAGGGGGGGGGAGCAACAGAAAACGAATGCAGAGGAGAAAGAGGAGAGGAGGGGAAAGTCGGAGGGGGGGACGGATGACCTACAGAGGAGTACAAGTCATGACCTGGAGGAAGGGGAGAAGGAGGGAGTTGTTGTCCCCCCGTCTACTCTCTCGGATAGGGTGCTAGCCACGCGCCACCTCCCCTCGTTGGAAGATTATGATGAGAAGGGGAAGGAAGGAATAAGCGAAGAGGCGTGTGGCGGACCTAGGGGTGGTGTGGTGATCGGAGATAAGGAGGATGCCCGTTATGTAACGGCTGCGGCGGGTGGGTCAACGGCCACGGCTCCCGTTGCTGTCGCTGTTGATAGATTGAAAGGATGAGTTTAAGGGTTTGTTAAAAAGAGGAAAGAAGGGCATGAGAGGATATACAGGGAGGGAGGGAGAATGGGAGGGAGGGAGGGAGGATAGACTGCGGTACTAGACGGCGTTAAATGGCCTTACTGTTATTGGTGCTTATGCAACGGATTGGGGAGCATGCGATATTGTTGATGAATGTATCAAAGGATGAGGAGGGAGGGAAAATAAGGAGGGAGGGAAGATGAGAAGGGAGAGGCCATTACAGAAGAAGGTGCGGAGGGAGGGAGGGAGGGGAGGAAAACAAGACGTGTGGGGGAAGGAGAGAGATGTGTATTTATAAGTAGAGGGATATCACAGCATAGTTTGACTCATATAAAACAAATTTGAATATTTGAATAAATCTTTTGGTGCCCTTGCTTTACCTTCTGTCTTGAACTTGGTGGGCTTTACTTTTGCTTTGAATCCATATTGCTTTGCTTCTTATCCGACTTTTCTCTCTCTATATATGCCACCCTCCCTCCCCTCCCTTCTTCCCTCCCCTCCTCCCCCTCCTAACTCCTCCTTTTTTGCCTGGCCTGTTGTGCCTTGCCCTGCTCGCGATACTTCCTCTTCTTCTCCGTCTTCCCCTGCAAGGCAAACAACTCCTGCTGTTTCTCTTTCACCTTCTCTCTGGCCGCCAGCTTTTCTTCCCTCCTCAGCTTAGCCTTGGCAAGCTTCGCATTCCTCACGGTGGCAAGGGCCTGAAGGAGAAAGTGTTTCTTCTTCTCTTCCGGATCCATCACCACCGCCCTCTTCTTCAAGTACCCCTCGTGGGCGCCACTCCTCTTCTGTTGCACCTTGGGTTTCGAGGCGAAGGGCAGGGCCGCCTGGAGGGATTTTGGGACTTGCAAAGTGTTGAATTTCCGGACTTCTCTCACCACCGGCTTGTAAAGCGAGTCCTTGTTCACAGGGATCGGCACCTGCTTCTCCCTCCTCAGCATCGCCGTCGTCTTCATCAACGCCACCCCTCCCTCCCCCCCTCCCTCGGTCTTTCCGCCTCCCGTCGCTCCCTCCCTCCCTCCCTCCCTCCGTGCCAAGAGCGAACACACCGGGTTGTACAACCTTGCTGGCTCGACCGGCACCCACGTACGACAGAACACAATATCACTCATCAACACCTTGTCCTCGAATGTTGCGCGAAAGGTGCCCTTCCTCCCCCCCTCCCTCCCCCCAGGCCCCGCGGCCTTCTTGATCTGCCCGCGCACACCCGAAACAGTTCGGATCTTGGCGCCTGAGGACGAGGAAGTAGGGAAGGAAGGAGGGGGGGATGAGTGGGTTGGCATTTATGCTTGGGATGCTTGGAGGAGAGAAGGGAAAAAAAGCAGGGAAAGACAGGAGGAGAGGAAGAGAAGGAGAGGGAGGGAGGGAGGGAGGGACGTACCTTCGAATTTGGCCACCTCCAAATCACTGTTGAACATGCCGGAGATGAATGCGGTGTTTTTGAAGATCTTGCAGGGAGTGCCAATGAGCTTCAGCTTCTTCGCTACGTGAAAGGAGGAATCCAATTCGAGAACGATGCCTGTGAGGGCTACGCGGAAGCCGGGGATGGAGGAGGAGAGGGATTGGAAGGCGAGCAGGCCTGAAGAGAGGGGCAGGGAGGGAGGGAGGGAGGGAGGTAGGGAGGAAGGAAGGGGACGAGATGAAAGCGCTTGTGGATGGCAATTAGAATGAAAGCGAATGTGTAGGAAGGGAGGGAAGGAGGAAAGAAAGGAGAAAGAGAAGGAGGAAGGGACGGAGGGAAGGGAGGCCATACCTGTGTTGGGCGGACACAAGGGCCCGTAAAAGGTGGCGAAGCAATGCATGTGCTCGGGGGTGTACTTCAAGTACCGCTGTCGTTCGTTTTGATCCTCGGTTGAGAAGATCGGAACGGACTGGAAGCGGCGCCAGCCCAGGGAGAAAATGACAGGGTCGTTGGCCTTGAGAATCTGTGAGGAGGGCGGGATGGAGGGAGGGAGGAGGGAAGGGGAGGGATTAGCAGTGACAATTACAGAGAAGCACAGGCAACACCCCTCCCTTCCTACATACCTTGCGATGCCAGCGATGCTTCTTGACCCTACAACGAACCAAGCCCATGGCCGTTTCGTGTGGTAGCAGCCCGCCCACCACCACAGGGACGGAGGGACGAAAATGCTGGGAAAACTCGGCAGACACGCCCTTAAGGCTGATGCGCACGTACAGACCCTGAAGGAGGGAGAGAGGGAGGAAGGGAGGGGGAGGGGAATGGATGAGTGTTGTGTCAATGGGCTTTGAGAAGCCAGGCAGGAAACGAGGGAGGGAGGGAGGGAGGGAGGGAGGGAGGGAGAATGGGAAAAAGGGAAAACAAGAGGAGTTATGTGTTTATTGCTTACTTGTCGAAATCCTTCAAACTTGAGCCGTTGCACGTCTCCATCCTCCGCAAATTCCGCCTGATTCCTCGCCTTCTGATCCTCCTTTAACTTGGCTGCCAAAAGCAAGGCCTGCCTCTCCTCCTCGTCCAACGCCGCGTCTTCCTCCTCCACCTCCTTCCGACTCTTCCTCCCCACTTTCTTCCCTCCCCTCATCCCCTCACCCACTCCTTCCGAATCCATCACTCCCGACGATTGGTGTATTTTCCCCGAGTCAAACTCGGCATTGAATTTTTCCTTCAACGAAACCTTCTTCGCAAGCCTCGCCAGCTCTGCATCCTGCCGTGCCTCCAACTCCTCGTCCGTCCCCTCCTCGTCGTCTCCCGCCCGCCTCCCAAAACGTTGTCCAGTCTCAAGGTCCTCAAAGTCACCGAACACTTCACCATCTATTGAAAAAGGGAGATATTGTAATCATACGTTAGTCACTAGTCATGTGCGTCCTTCCTGCTTCCCCTCCTCCCTCCCTTCCTCTCTCCCGACCCTACACATACCATCGTCCTTCTCCCCTCCCTCCTCCTCTCCTTCCCCCCACCCGCCCGTCACGAAGCGTCTCCTTTTCAGCTCTGCCAATGCCCCCTCCTCCCCGTCCTCCGTCCAGTCCACCTCCTGTCGGGTACATACAAGGGTTCATATACGTCAGACCACGTGTCATTATAACCCTCCATCTCTCCTTCCCTCCTTCCCTCCCTCCACCCTCCCTACCTTTACAGCTCCCAGGGTCAATCTCGACGAATCAAGGCCATCCAAAGGACAGCCAAACTCATCCTTCTTCGTATCACTCCGCCTCGGCCGGAAGAAATCCTCCTCCTCCTCCTCCTCCTCCTCCTCCTCCTCCTCCCTCCCTCCCCCTTTCCCTCCCTTCCCATATACCAGCTCCATGAGGTTTAGCGCCGACACACCCTTCTCTCTCTCCAAATAAGCATCAGCGGCCCGCCGGGATAAACCATCTTTCCATCGGGTGCTGCGCCCTCCCTCCTCCTCCTCCTCCTCCTCCTCTTCCTCCTCCTCCTCCCCTCCTCCCTTCAACAGCTCCCCTCCGGCAAATAACCGCATGCCTGCCCCCTCTAGCTTCTCGTCCAGCCCATGAGACACATCCTAGAGAGGACAAAATGTACATAAATGTATATATATGCATAAAGAATGATGAGATGTGTATACACATATGTATATATATATATAGAGAGAGAGAAAGACGGACGTATCTTTCCTCTTCTTCCCTCCCTCCCTCCCTCCCTCCCTACCTACCTACCTACCTACCTGTAACCGCCGCACAAGCTCCGCCGGTGCCCTCTTCCTTCCCACCCCTCCCTTCTTCCCTTCCTCCCCTTCCTCCTCGCTGCTACTATCCTCCTCCTCCTCACTCCCTTCCTCGCCCTCTCCACTGGCAACAGCAGCAGCAGCAGCAGCACGTGCGGCCGGGTCCAGGGCATCCGGCTGGAGGGAGGGAGGGACGGAGGGAAGTGAGTGGTGATAAATGCTGAAAATAAATGAATGTAGTGATGACGGGAAGCCACAAACACGAGCGAGGGAGGGAGGGAGAAAGAAGAGGAGGAAGGGAGGAGAGGGCTTGTACCTTAGTATAGTGCAGGTGACGCAGATTAATGTACATGGCGTCAGCATCGTAACGGACAGCACCCACGTTGGCCATGGGCGCATAGAGGAGGGTGTCCTTGGTTTTAAGGGAGGAACGACTGCCTTCCTTCTCGGGGAGAGGGCAGGGGTCGGGAAGAGCGTCCACCTGGGACGGAGGGAGGAGGGGAGGGAGGGAGGGAGGGTGAGAAGGAGGGAGGGAGGGAGGGAGGGAGGGAGGGCGCGTACCGTCTGCATGTCATAGTCTCCGGCACCAATCACGTGCACTTTCATGGAAGGTTTAAGGTGGGCGCCGCGGACGAAGCCGTAGAGGACAAGATCGCGTTCTGCCTAAGGAGGGAGGGAGTGAGGGAGGGAGGGAGGGAGGGGGGGGTAAGTGCATGGGTCCAGGGCCACGGTTGTGTTTCCCCTCCCTCCCTCCCTCCCTACCTACCTGCGGCGTGGCGGCCAGTACCTCGGGACGTGTGATGTCCTCGAAGCGATCCACCAGGACGTAGGGGTGGGTGTTGCGCCAGGTGAGGGGACGGTATTTCTAGGGAGGAAGGGAGGGAGGGGGGTGAGGTGAGTCTCAATGTCTGACATCAACTAAACGTGTCGCTCCTTCCCTTGTTTGCTCTTATCTTCCCCTCCCTCCCTCCCTCCCTCCCTTCTACCTTGCCATCCGCGAAAGATAGAGGGAAACGTTGCAAATCTCCCCTTTCAGACACTCCTTCCCTCCCTCCCTTCCTACTATCCGCGAGATACAAAGGGAATTGTCGCGATACTCGCCCTTCAGACACTCCCTCCCTCCCTCCCTCCCTCTCTCCCTCCTTTCCTCCCTCCCTTCCCCCCCTCCCTCGCTCCTTCCCTTCCCCCCTTCCTTCCTTCTACCCTACCATCCGCGAGATGTAGAGGGTGATGTTGCGGATCTCCCCCTTCAGGTACTTGTGATTGATTACGCCCGAGAGGTAAAACATCTTAGCGCCCTGGGAAGGAGGAAGACAAGGCGCACGGGAGGGAAGGAGGAAAGGAGAAAAGGAGAGGACAGGATGAGAAATGAGGTAAGCACGACAGTCTTCGAGTGGTCCCTCCCTCCCTCCCTCCCTCCTTTCCCTACCTGATAGATTTCCGTCCAGAAGCGCTGTTTGAGCCTTTTTTTGGTCTTATTAAGAGCCTTGTTATTCTTGAGGCCGTCCAGGTGGGACATCACGCCCATGACCTTGGGGAAACCGTGTGTCTTAAGACAGAAGGAGGGAGGGAGGGAGGGAGGGAGGGAGGAGAGGGGAGAATGTCAAAATCTCAGACTCTGGCTGCGGAGAACGTAAAAGAAGAGAGACAGGAGGGAAGGGGGGAAGGGGGGAAGGAGAGATGGAGGGAGGGAAGAGCCCACCTGCAGCATATTCAAAAATTCGAATGTCTCCATTTCGAATCCGAAAGAACCGTCCACCATGAGTAGCACTAGGTCTGCCGTTTTGGCCAGGTCAAGCATAGCACAGAGGTCGTCGGAAGGACATTCGAAGAGGGTGATGCGTTTGCTCTTCCCCGCCACGACGGTGATCGGGCCTGTGACGGAAAGGGTTAAAAGAGATGGCAGACGGATAAATATGTACCGAAGGAGCGCTTCATGATAAGTTTTTACTTCCTGTCTACGCTTTCTCCTTTCCTCCCTCCCTCCATTCTTCCCTCTTTCCCTCGTTCCCTCCTTGCCACTTACCCAGGACATCGGACAAGTTCTGGCCTGTGTAGTATTTGACTAGAGAGCGGATGAGCGTGGTTTTCCCGCAGCCCTTGGGACCCATCACCACCACTAGAGAGGGGGGAGGCAAGGCCTCAGTGCGGTCGACAAGCGGGACATGCTCCTTCCTGTCGGTGAGAGGGGGACAGAGGGGAGGAGGAGTAGCCACATCAGAGGGCGTCAAAACGACAGAACGATTGAAAGGACATCAGGTACACAGACATGCATACATGGCTATATACTACTGTCCACCTTTCTCTTCGATTGTCCCCCGAAGACTTACTGCTGCTGTCTGTCCAAGTTCCGCTGAGTGTTACGTTGCGTCCGTTTGATATTGGCCACTGAAAACGCCCTGGGGTTATGTCGGTCTGTGGACAGGCCCTTCTTCTTCTTCTGATGTATCTCCTTCTTTTTTGCCTGCATAGATATGTGCATGGCGGGTGTGTAAATAAATGTATGTGGATTGAGTTAGCTGCACACACTCGACCTCCCCAATTGAAGCCCTCCATTCCTACCTTGGCACCCGCCTGCCGGGGCCGGTGGCCCTTGTGCACGTCCTGCACAAGCCCGGAGTCACCCATGACTGCTGTTGAGTTTTTCTTGACAGCCCTGTATCAGTGTAAGTGCGTATAGGAAAGAACGGTCATCCGAGCGAGTGTGAGTATCAATCAAATGGCCCGCATGTGCGGGGTGGTGGTGGGTGGGGAGGCCAAAAGTGCCAAGGCGGATTTCTAAGCCTAGAAGCGTGAAACCTAGCAAGATCTCCCTCCTTACGAAAAATTTCACATGTACATGTAATAGTCTTGTTGAGCAGTAAGCGTGCTGAGTGTTGATAGGTGATGAAAGTATCACATCAAAAAGAGGCTTGGAAAGCGAGGATGGGTTGGGCGGAACGGAGAGGCGGAGAAGAGAAGCAGCGGGGTTGGGAGGCAACTCTGTCTTGTGTTTTCGACATCGCACACATATATACAGACCACACAGCCTCAAATGCACAATGCCAGTCTGTTTGTTGTCGTATTTAAAGCCCCTTGCTTTCCTTGCCGGGCTCATCCTCTCCCTCCCTCCACCCTCCTATCATCACTTAGGGGCTTAGGGGCAAGGAGGGGGACAGTAGGCTCGCTCGGGACAACAGGAACGAAGCCTGTAACGCACCATGTCATCTTCTTCATCCTCCGAGGACGAGGATTTCTTGCCGCCCAAGGCCACCCTGAATGATGTGAGCAGCAGCGACAGCGACAGCAGTGATGAGGAAAACGAGGAGGAAGGGGAAGTGACTGGGGAGGAGATCAAGCCCAGCGGTGGTGGCGCCGATAACAATGCTCCGAAAGCCCGCCCTGTCTTTGACGATGAAGATGACGAGGACAGTGATGATAGTAGCGATGAGGAGGACGACGACGGCGCATTGCCGACACGGAAGCGACCGGCGGAGAGTGACGACGACGACGACGACGATGAGGAGGACGAAGAGGAAGACGAGGATGATGAGGAGGACGGACAGAACACTTTTGCAGAGCTCCCGCAAGCGACCAAGGGTCTACGGGCCTGCCGTAAATGCCGTTTGATCAAGGAATTCTCCCAGTTTGTGGAGCGCGGGTGTGACAATTGCCGACAGTTCGAGGACCAGGAGGAGGCGGCTGAGTTCACCTCGCCGCATTACACAGGGATGATGGCACTGGTGCACCCAGAGGACTCGTGGTCAGCCAAGTGGCAGGGGGCAAGGAGATATAAGCCAGGGTTGTATGCATTGCAAGTGGAGGGAGAGGAGGAGTTTGATATGGGGTTAGAGGAGTAGGAGGAGGGAGGGAGGGGGGCAGAGGAGAGCGGATGGGAAGGGAAGAGAAAAAGAAAAAACGAAGTGTAAAGGTGCAGGGATTGTATAAATTTGTATTGTTTCTGTTTGGGTACTTCATTTTATCGTTTTTCAAATGCTTTATTGGTGTGTGTTACTCCCTTAAAATGTTCGTTCCTCAACGACAGTGCGGCACGGCTCTTAGCTCTAGCATGTTCAGCTTCATCTTGTCGCCCTTTCCTCCTTCTTCCTCCTGCCTTTCTTCGCCCTCATCTTCATGAAATCCGTCATGGCCTGGTCCAGTTTCTTTAAAAACTCCTCCACCTCCTCCTTCCTCACCCCCAGCGCACACGCCGCCGTCAAGTAAGGCCCCGGCGGATACCGTGCATCAGAATGAGAGCCATAACCAGCAAAAGACAAACCGGCCACCGTCTTCATCTTCCTGTGGGGAGTGGACGAATTGGGGGTGGTGGAGGAGGAGGAGGAGGAGCGCGTGGCCGAGGGCGAGAGCGAGGAATGGAGGGAGGAATAGGCGGGGGCAGGGATAACCACTCTTGTCCCTGAAACGCCTCGCGTGAAAAGCATGGCCCCTAAGAGGGACAGCTTGTCTTCCTCGTCCTCGGCATCGTCCTCATCGTTCCTCGCTTCGTCCCCCTTCTTTGAGCATAACAAACCGTTGAGCGTAACGGCAAATGATATGGTGTTTCCGGGGGTGGAAAGGAGCCGCCCACCGTGCTTCTCGGCGATGGCCCTTAGCCCCCCCCTCATGAGCGGGAGGAGGCTCTTTCGTTCTTGTAGAAGGGAAAGATATCCGGAACGACCAAGAGAGAGGAGGGTGATGAAGAGGTCATGAAGAGGGGTGGCGTTGGCACGGCCAGGATACATCCTGCAGAGGCGGGTGACGAGGCTAGAGGGAGGTATGGAAGGGGGGTTGGGAGACGTTGGCGAGGTGCTGCTGGTACTGTGGCTACTGCTGTTGTTGTAGGGGGTGGTTGTGGTGGTTCTAATGGCTGACATTCCTGCATTTGGTGGTGTTGTCCATGCGCCTGCCTCTTTTTCCTTCTTTCCGACTTTCTCTCCTCCTGCATCCGCTTTTCCCTCCCTTTTCCCCGCTCCTCCCTCCCTCCCCACCCCCCTTCCTCTTGGCGACACCACCACAGAACCCCCCACGGGGACTAGAAAATTTTTATCCGTACTCTGTACAACAGCATCTACTCTTCCTACTCTACATGCCTCGTTGATTTGGTGCGTCGTTTTAGAGCATTGTAGGCCGTAGGCGTTGTTTATTATGTGGGAGATATTAAATTCAGAGGCTAGCCGGGCGATTTCAACAATGTTATCAGGGGCACGAGGAGCGAAACATGAGGTAGTGGAGAGTATAGCCAGGATGTTAGTCTTTGCTGGGTGGTCTTGCAGGAGGGAGAGGAGGAGGGGTAGGTTGGTTTGGAGTTCGTCGGTGGTTGGGGAGAGGATGGGGGGGAGGAGGAGGGGCGTGAGGCCGGCGGTGACGATGGCTTTAAGGCAGGATTTTTGGTCGATTCGGGGAAAGATGACGTAGTGAGGGCGAGGATAAGGCAGGAGTAAAGGTGCTAACGAAGATGCAGAACGTAACGTCGACGTCTTTTCTGCTGCTTTCCCCTCCTCCTCCTCCTCCTCCTCCTCTTCCTCCTCCTCCTCCTTCTTCTTCTCGGCGTCCTGCCGCAAGGTCAATAGCGTCATGGTCATTGCCATTCCCGTGGCCAACGGCAAGACCACGCAGTCCTGCATCCGTGTCAAACCCGCTAGACGCACTGCGTCTAATGCCAGAAGGTTGGTTAATCTTACCAGCAACGACGATCCTGCTGCCTTGGGCTGTGGCTCATTGATATCACCCGACCTCCCCATCCCGTGTCCTAGGCCAAAATGCCGTCGTCGCACCAAGGAAGAAAAAATCCGGGCTTCTCTCTCCCCGACGCCGACGTTGCCGAGAAAGTTGTTGCTATCCATCATGGCCAAGTCGTGCAGGACTCCCTCAATTGTCTCGTCGTCCCAGCCTTGGTCGGGCAAGCGCCGGTGCGCGACCAGTTGCTTATATAAGGCATGGCGTTTCCGGATCCCGGCTTCGAATCCTTGCGTCACATAGGTATTGGAAACACCGAGCTGGGCGCAGAGTGTGGCGAGAGAGGGATCGTTGGGGTCCATTTTAGTACCTAGGAAGGGGAGGATAGGAGGGGGTGGGGAGGTTGAAACACACGCCTTGGGGCAGGGGTAATGGCCAGGTTTGGGTCAAGGGATTCTATGCATTACTAAGTGGGGGATTACAAATGCGCCAACGTCAACAGGAGAACAAGCTGAAGGACCTCTTAGAAATCCCCCCGACGTTCTGGCTGTGTGTATGGGCATGATGGGCATGTCGGAGGACACCCCCCAAAAGAGGGCTGTGGGCCGGGGAGAGGGTGTGAGAGAGAGGGGCGATTTGAGGCAAGGAGGCCCCTGAGCGAGCACCCACTTTTAAAATGGAAGGTCAAGGAGCTGTGGTGAAACTTTTTGATAAGCGACTCACGAACGTCGTCCCCGTACCTGGAATGAAAAAAAGGAAGGGTCCGCTCTACCCCCTTTTATTGAGTAAATTTCTTGCCTGCTCGAGCGATTTTCGAGTGATCTGGGTCACAAAATAATTTTCGTTAAAGATACGTTTGCAAGCCTTTTCAGTAGTTTTACGAACACCGTTAAGGCCTGAGAGTACACGAAAGGCGACACCACCCGAGGCCATCATCAAGCAACGAGAGGGATAGGGACGGGGAAAGAGGAAAATTGCCAAGGTAGGAAATTCTTTCAACATTAAAAAATGTATGATCATACATAAGGCAAAGGCATAGATTCCATTTGTACGATTCCGCAGCATCAGGCTGCCAAGTCCTCGTCTTAACCATCAAACGCCCCCTGGAGCTGACCATCCCCCATAGCATGAGCAGCAAAGCCCGTGCAGTGCAGTCAGACCACCAAGACCTGCCCCGCAAGTTCATGAGCGTATCTGAGCATCAAATTTGTGTCAAAATAGTTACCTGCATATCTGATGAATTCGAGGCATAAAAGGAGGGGTCTCGGTACACGACGCGCGTATGCGGGTTTTGAAAGGCGTGGAGTGGTATTATTCCAGGGGAGGGAGAGCAGCAACAGCTTAACAAGGGTCACATCAGACAGCTCAGAACATAACAGCATTATGAAACTATAAAGGGACACTTTGGATGAAGACTGAGGGCGGGACTGGTCGAGGTATTCTCTTCTACTTCTCAACGACAAAGCCTGCTCCTTCTCCTCTGAGTGCTTGTGATGGTGATGGTGGAGGCCACCACTAGGGAGGAGTACGTGGCGGAAGTGAAAAGAAAAGTATCAATAGAGGGAGAGAGCAAGGCATGGAGACGGGAGAGTGGTGGTGATATTAGCTCGTGGATTGGTAGTGAAGAGATGGACGGGGGATGTGGAATGAAGGAGGCGGAGGATGAGGTCTGATCGTGAGAAAGAGATGAGGCGGAGGGAGACAGCAAAGAAGAAGTATGGGTACATGGCTACAACTATATTGAATGTTTGTGTGCACTTCTGTGTTATGCTCTATGGTTTTGGTGATTTGTTGGCCTTCGCCTTCCACCCTTTTCAGCTTGGACCCCCCAACGGCCCATCCATCCGATGTCTCCTTCAATGCAAAAAAAAATCATTTTGACCCCCTAAACCCTCCATGAGTTGAAATTCATGTTCATACGCCCTTGGTTTCTTCTATTCCGCATTAAAGATAACCAAATGTGCTGATCACAGAAAGGCGGTTTGGGGCTGGTCAGTCAGGTGGCGTTCGAGCCCTAAAGGGGGGGGGGCGGGCTTGCCCGACGTCTTCGACGCACCTCAGGCACTGGCAATGGCTTTGCTTTCTCTTGATTCTGTAGTGGTTGCGGCGGTAAAGGGAAACATTGGGTGATGTGGAAAAAGGTCAAGTACCACTCGATGTGGTTGTCCACGCATGGGCACGCCACACACATAGTGCACTGCTCGAGTCTGGCCTGCAGGCGGACCAAGCGGGCCGGCCCACGGTAATAATTATGTGCGGCAGCGTTCGTCATCGTCACTGATGTCTTGCTTCGGAGGACCAAGGCACCATATACAACGCGCACCTTCTCAGCGTCCCAACCCAACCATCACGCCTGCATGCACCGTCATAATCATCACGTGTGGGCATGCGGCGATTGTGGTCCGCGCCGAGCTGACGGCGGGCGCCCTGTACGCGCGGCAAATAAAGCGTGTCCGTCCCATCGCCCACAGCCTTGTCTGTCCGCTTTACATACATCTCATTTTATTCCATCTCACGTCCCTATCCCCCCCCCCCCGCTAAATAATCCTACCACACACAGAGTAGGCGCGCCAAGACAGAGCGAAGCCCAGCTCGGTTCATCTTGCCGGTTAGCTCACAATTCAATAAAAAGGGTGGGTATGAAGACCAAGGAGGGGAGCAGCAACAGTAGCAGTGGCATGATGGGTGGCAGCGGTGCCGGAACCGGTAGTCGGGATGGGGGTGGACGCAGTACCAAGAAAAAGAAGCTGAAGGGCAAACTCTTCACCCTGACAACAGGGCCTTTGCCTCAGCCGAAATTCAAGGCGATTGTTGCGTAAGTGATGGAGGAGAGGGAGGGAGGAAGGGAGCAAAGGAGGCAGAGCCAGGGGCAGGCGCTTGTAAATGACGCTTGAGTTTAACTTAAATTGTGTGGCTAGAGAGGGGAGGGAGGAGACGAAGGCATGTACGAGGCTCTTGCTCTTTGTACACCCATCTCATAACCCAACTACCAAACCATCCCCTTCCTCCATTCCCTCCCTCCCTCCCTCTCTCTCTCCACAGCGCCATCTATGCCCGCAAGCAAGCAGAGGCGGAAGAGCTCCGGGTCAAAATAATGGCAAACGCCCGATACGCCGAGGAAGAAGCCTACCTGCGGAGCAGCAGCAACAGCAACGACCACAACAACAACAACGACAACGAAATTAACAAGAACAACAACAACGGTGGCAACAACGATAACAACGATAGCGTTATCAGAACAATTGAAGCATCAGCAGCTACAGGGGCATTGCCACGAGTGTTGGAGACGGGATTGGAAGCACTCAGGGATTTTGATGAGAATGGACGACGGAATCGCAAGTCAGCTGCAGCAGTGTCGTCTTCCTTGGTGGCGGGGGTGCGAGGAGGAGGAGGAGGAGGAGAAAGAGGAGTAGGAGGAGGGCAGGCAGATAGCAGTGATGAGGAGGATGAGATGGAAGAAGGGAAGGGAGGGAGGGAAGGAATGCCTGCTGGATTAGGAGGGAGGAAGAGGCAGAAGACTATGGCGGATGTCGTGCAGCTGCATCGGGATTTATCGGACCTTCAACGGACGAGGACGGAATTAAGGTGGTTGCTGGGACAGGTTGAGAGGTTGGAGTATGAGAGTCTGTAGGGGCTGAAGGGAGGGACGGAGGGATGTAGGTAATGAAGGAGGGAAAGATAACAGCGAATCGCAGTCATGGAGGTGACGGAGGGACAAAGATAGGGAGACGACGCGTGCCCCGACATAAATAGGGATGTGGATGTCGATTTGGAAATTTTGATTGACTTTCTTGCTTAAGAAGGAGTAAATAAGGTCGGTTTTATACATACATGTGTGCAGGAGAGGAGGGAAGAAAAACAAGAAGAGAAAGAGAAAGAAGAAGGGAGAAGAGGCAGAGTGTTCATTGTGTGGGGAGGGGATTTTGGATATGGGTGTAGTTATATTAAAAGAGAGGATGACGTCAGGGACAAGGGATGACTGCCGAGAGGATGGGAATGCGTATCCATATGCTGAGAGAGAAATGACGCAGTTAAGTAATCGGCCGTTTTTAAAAAAGGCCGTTTTTGTCCCTTTCCAAGTCGGGGGGAAGGGGCGGTAAAATTGTGGGCAATATCTTGAATGTTCTCTTTTCTTCCTTTGGCTGGCGGGGCTTCAGAGAGTTTTGACCTTCACGTCCCCGCGGGCAACGGGAGGCGGTTCACATAGACAAAAGAAGGCATCTGAATTTATCACATGTCATTTGAGGAGGGGAGAGAGTGATAAGTATCAACAGAAATTGTGCTGCCTTCGAAAAATTAATAACGAAATTGATTCTGTCTGTGTCTTTTTTGGTTGTCTGCTCTCATTTGCCGGTATGTTATTCCATCGCTCAGGTGTGGTATAGGTTGCAGTATTAGTTCTCCCCTGCTTCATACATTGTCCATACCCCCTGTCAATGTCGACTTGGTTTGTTATTCACCATCTTTCCCCTGTGCATCCTCCCTCCTTCCTCGTCTCCTTTCCTGTCTTTGTTTTCACCTCTCCCTCTTCCTCCTTCCCCCTGAAGCTTTACACCCTTCTTCCTTTCGTCCATTGTATCTCTTTTTCTTGTATCCAAAGACAACGTCAGGAAATATCTCATCTCCTTCCGCACCACCAATCCGCCATCCCCAACCTCATCATAGCTTATGCTACAGGTAATGTCCCTCTGACACAGCTCTCTCTTCCGGACAATCCTCAGATACTACTTACTTCCCCTTCCGCTCCTCCTCCTCCTCCTCCACTTTTCTCCACTACTACTTCTATCCCCACATTGTTCTTACCATATCACGTGACGACTTGTCCTTGAACTCCCGCGTCAATCAAGAACCGGGACTCGCGCACTGCCGCTATGCGAAAAGGTCGACACCATGCGATGGTACATACGTCCGATCTACCAGATAATCCAAGCTGCTTGCACTGCAGGCTGGATGCGAATGCATCCCCATCCACGGGGGGGGGGGAATGGCGAACGTCACAGGAAAAACAGTTCGCCGCTTAATCTCGCCGCAAATAGATAACTTTGGCCCGACCGGCCACACGTCATCCTTTCCCCAACAGGGCACAATTTTGTGAACCGCCTCTCATTAAATTGGAGTGGACGTGAACTAGGTGGGTGATTTTTCGGTGGACATTCCACACACAACTTGGAGGATCACCCCGCAGTAGCGACGTGGCGACGGTATCTGTGGCTTGTGCCGTCGAACCCGGCCATGTCTTCAAGATATGGATAAAGTCGCCGAAGAAAAAGTGAACTGGTGAGATGGATATCGTCGTTTTGGTCGGTCTGTTTGTGGCTTTGGCGTGCATCACATTTTATTACGCTCCTCTCAACATGGCACTGCCTCCTGCCGTCTTCGATCACCTACTACCCACAGGCAATGCCGCAGGGGCCGGAGGAAAATTGGAAAGTCTTGTCTTGGCCGCTAGCGCCTGTCGGTTCTCCGGTGCCTTCCTGTGCCCTCTTGTCCGCTTCCCGACGCAAGATCAACGCTTAAACCCAACACAACGCAGGTCATTTGACCTGCTAGAAGGCCACGACACGAACAGAGGGCGGTATCATTATTATCACAGAGATGCAAGAGGACGCTATCAAGCTGCCCTTGCAAAGCGGAGAAGGGCAGCAACTGCACGCGCATATGCCGGAGTATGGAAATACCCCGCACAGTCAGTCGGCAGAAGACCTGGCAGGCAATATTAAGGAACTATGTCGAGAAAGTGGGAGAGGTCATGAAGAAGGACGGAGAAGAACAACAGAAGGGGTTGCAGGAGAAGGAGGATCAGCGGTAGGGAGAAAGGGAGGAAGTATGAATGTCGCTGATCCCCCGCGAGACACGCCCTCGACTTCGGTGATTGCCTCATGCATCCACCGATTTCGGACACAACCTCCTATGTCACGGGAGGGACGGTGGCAGCGACAGCGGCAGAATTACCAGGGGGACAATGCCGGTGGTGGTGTCGGGGGAGGGGATCTCGGAACAAGGGAGGAGGATTTTTGGTGGCAACCTCAGCACCAGCAGCAGCTGCATCAACAACCACTTCAAGAACAGCAGGAGTGCTTGCTTCCTATGCAAGTAATAGATAAAGAGGTCGATCTCGATGGTTCTGCGAAAGTCTCGTTGGACAAGTGCAAGGCTGTTCTCGGCGACCCGCCGCTGTTACCCCCCTCTTCATTCTTCCCTCCCTCCTTCTTCCCCCTGCCCTTGACATCAGCAGGAGATGTCATCGTCCCTTCCAGGCAAGAATTTATTGGTGGTGCGGGCTACCCTGACGCTGAAGAGCAGCAGCAGCAGCCGCAAGACGTCGATTATGAAGAAGGAAGATGGGAACACCCACCACCACCAGCAGCAGCAGCAGCAACAACACTAGCAGTAGCAACAGCAGCAGTAGGGCTAGCAGCAGCACCATTAGCATGTAGAGGAGGAGGAAACGATGCCTCTCCAACAGCAAATGGCCCGCCGGCAGATAGGCTGCCCCTAGCCCGGACAGAGATGGGCTTGCCCACCGAGGACATGATGGATGAAGGAGAAGTCCCTCCTTCCCTCCCTCCCTCCCTCCTTCCCTCTCTCCTGCCCACCCCTTATGCTCCCTCCATTCCAGCCGCCACTGTGACACCTCCTTGCTTGGAGCCGCGGTCCATGGCCACCACGACATCCTGCTTCTCTCCTTCCTCTACCATGATCCCCTGCTCCTCCCCCCCCTCCAACCGACCAGCCGTGTTGCGAGGAGTCCAAGGAGGGGAGGGAGGGCAGGAGGGAGGAAGAGCGATCAACCGACCTTCCTCCCCAGTGCCGCCAGCGTTGTCGATCTCAATGGCGTGTATCGGGAATATCAAGGAGGAAACATTACCGGTTTTTTATAGGCAGCAATTACTGGCCTTTGAAAGGCAGGAGAAGAGGGAGGCGGCGCTGAGAGAGAAGAGAAAGGTGTCAGCAGTAGCAGCAGCAGCAGCAGCAGCAGAAGTAGCAGCAGCAGCAGCAGTAGGAGGAGGAGGAGGAGGAGGAGGGGCAAAGGCGGATGGGTGGGGGAGGAACGCGGTGTCGCACTTGAGGGTGAGAACGACTCTCGGTGGCAGCGATGGTACATGGCTCTCCCCTCCCTCCATGTATTCCTTCAATGCCCGCCGCTCCAGTCCACCTTATAACAACATGCGGCGACGCGCAGCACCCAGCAGCTGCTGCAGCAGGAGCAGTAGTAAGAACAACAAGAGCAACAGCAGTCTTTCAAGCCCTCCCACGGCCTCCTCCTCATCCTCATCTTCCTCCTCTCACCACCTCACCCCCCTTCTCTATCGCTCAACCCCCTTAAACACCAGAGGATTTCCTGGGAACAGTCTTTCCTCCCCCATCTACTCCTCTTCCTACTCCTCAGTAGCCTGGCCCCCCTCCCCGCATTCTCTACAAGTAGTTCAAAATCTCGTCCAACAAATTGTGCATCAACACCTCTTTGACCTTCCTCTCATCTATGAAACGTCTCCTTTCGACCAGCAGCAGCAGCAGCAGTACGAGGGAGGGAGGGAGGGAGGGGGAAAGGAAGATGTGGAGGAAGAGGTGAGGATGGATGATGGTGGGTTTTACAAGCACCGGAAGCCATTGTCGACTGATAGCATAGATAGTCTAGGAATGGAGGATAAAGAAAGGGAGGAAGAGTTGGCGATGCTGTGGTTGGAGGAGGAAAGGGAGGAGGACGAGGGGGAGAGAGGAAAGGAACTGGGGGAATATGATAATGATGGGGTCGTACGGGCGTTGAGGGAGAGGAGGAGAGAGCTGCTCGTTGAGCTGGCCTTGGCGAATAGAAGAGAGGATGCGGAGAGAGGAGGAAATGGAGGGGGTGAGGGTGGTCGGGTGTGGTGAGCAGCAGTGTGCGGTACGTGTCTGTCATTGTAGATTACGAAGAAACGAATAGTGGTTTAGACGTCCAAGTCCTCCCTTCCGTCCTCCCCTTGGGGAAATGAGTGTTATGAATTAGTTCAGGAGGGTATCGGGGGGGAGGACGAGGAGGAAGAAGAGGCGCAGGAGCGGTGTGTGGAAAGACAGGGAGTTGTTTTAATAAGTAGATGGGTGAGAATGATAGCTAGCAAAAGAGACAGGATGAGGATGATGATGAGAATGAGAAGAATAGCCAGCCCGATATTCTCTCTAAACTACACCTACTGATGGTGCGAGGAGGAGAATTAAGATTGATAGGATGACCATTATAGGAAAGGTTCCAGTATGGCAGCAATAGCACAAAGATGATACGAGTCAGAGGAATATGTGAGGTGGTGGAGGGGTAAAGAAAGAATGAATGGAACAGACAACATACAGAAGAACAGACAAGAGAAGAAGAAGGAAAAGAATCAAGCCCCAGACCATCGCAAGCTTCTATGTATTGCTATCACCCTTCTCAATCTCGAACTATTTTTTCCCATCCCTCCTTCCTCAGTGCATCCCCCTCATGCCTACGTCTCTCTCGTTCTCTCCAAACATAGTTTCCTCTTGATTCCCTTTCTTCTTCGTTTTCTCCTCCTCATACTCCCCATACTCCTCTACGTATATTACACTCCAGCCTCCCTCCATCCCCCCCTCCATCTCCCCCTCCATCCCTCTTTCCTTCCCTCCCTTCATCAATCCCTCTTCGCTACTTCTTCTCCTCCTTCTCTTCCCCCTTCTCCTTCCCCCCCACCCTGGCCCCCGCCGACGCCTGAGTCATCTCCACAATGATCTCTTTACAGACCTTTCGGTCCGTGCATTCCCGCGTAAACGGTAGCCGCACCTTGCTCCCCCCCCATTTACTCTCAATCTTAACCATCATCCCCAGCCGATCCAGGCTCACGATCTTCGCACTCGTCACCTCCAAACCGATGTAATGCTGGATCATCGCCTTGGTGGCCTCCTCGTGATCGTCGTTCATGTGCGACATCACGGGGGTGGCATACGCCTGGCAAGCATCAGGCTGAGCGGCCAAGTAGTCTTCGGGCTCAAGGGCGCCGAAACGGGCGAAACCGCCGTTGTAACGGACCGCGGCAATGGTCTCCATGCGGAAGAAATCAAAATCACCTGTAATTGGATCACAAATAAAAACGAAACAGGAATAAATTAATACATACTGGTTCCTATTTCAAGGGAAAACACACAAAGCATACATATATACCTCTTCAAAAAAACGTACCAAAATCGACCCAGAAGTGCCCCGGGTGCTTAGCCAGGTACATCTCTCGCGCCTTGGTCGTCTCCTCCCCCTCGGGCACTTTTTTGATGTCCCCGATGAAGGACACGCGGCCGTCGTCCAACCCCTTGAAGTCCTGGGGGAAGGGGGACGGGGAACGGGAAAAAGGTGAGTGTCAAAGGAAAATCGAATGCATAAAAAGGTAGTTTCAGCGCCTACTTTAATAAATAATAATAAACTGAACAAATCGAGAAACATCTGCAATCCGCACCTTGCTTGCGACCGTGAAACTTCCCCGCGGGTCCTTGATCAAATCCTGCTTGTGCGTTGAAATGCTTGAAAAAGAAAAAATCGGCCGTCCCTGCTCATCCACCGCAAAGCCCACCATGGCCGAAGCCGGGTAACCCGCCAACGGGGACGACGCCTGGGAGTTCGTGCCCAACACCCCCAGACCCTGCGAATAATAGACAAGAGTTCGGGCCTCTTCCGCCGCTGTCAGGCGTGCGGCAGTTTTCTGGTGCTCCATCAGGAGGGTCTGGATGCGGACAAGCTCGGGGTCCATCTCTTGGGGGGCTTGGCCCGGCACGCTATGCCCGCCGCCTTTTTCCTCAGTCTTTTTGCTGTCGCTGGTGCTGAAGAGGCGGAAAGAGGAGGAGGGGGAGGTGATGATGGAGGTGGGGGAGAAAGAGATGGCGTGCGTGCGACGACGGAGGACTGTCATGAAAGTATGGGAAGGAGTCTAAGTGAGGCGGATTGGTTTATGCGTCATCGTTTATCGCGCCGAGTGCGGGATGGGGAGGGCCAGTGGTCCAAGCCGCGCGGAAAAAGAAGACAGGCAGTCGCGGCGTCTTTAATATTCACATTCCCTACACCATTCTCATTCGGCCTCGTGCCGCTTTCCAGATAGATACTTACCGCTGCTGTCTGCTGCTGCTGCTGCTGCAGGGCCAGCGCCGTACAAGAAGGCTGAGACCGGGCTCGACGATGACAAGACAACGAGGGTAGTGCCCAAGGCCCGGCGGAAAACGCGCGTCATGAAGGCTGTTTGTTGGTTGAAGAAGGGAGAAAGGGAGACAGCGTTGGTGTTAAGGTGTAGTGTGTGGAGTGTAATGTCAGGATGACATTTTTGTCTGACGATGCAAGGAAATGGAACGTTAGAGCGAGGAGGCGAGATCAGCTCAACAACTAATACATCTCACCATAAAATCACTCGCCCATAGGCACCAACAGGAAGGGGAAGCAGTTGCAGTAGGAGCGCGTCGTCGTTATGCTGGCCTACCGCATGTCTTCCCTGTCCTTGGTTTGTCGTCGTGGGTCGAGACCGGCACACCGCAGCCGACCTCCCCACCCCCTATTCCTGCCCTCCTTCTCCTCCACCACCATCCCCCTCCACCACCGCACCCACTCCACCACCACGAACGGTAGCAGCAAATCATCAGAAGTGCCACATTCACGGCCCTTCCGCATTGCCCTGATCGGACGTCCTAACGTGGGTAAATCCACGCTCTTCAATCGTCTAACTGGTAATGCGAAAGGGCAATGGACAGGGGGAAGTGCGCTGGTGACCCCCATTCCCGGCACTACACGTGATCGGAAAACAGGCCCATGTTCTTTTGGAGGCTTTTCAATGATTGTGACGGACACGGGGGGGCTTGTGGAGGAGGATGAGCTGGGAATGGACGAGACGGAGGAAACAGTCGAGGAGGAGGACGAGGACGATCCGCGAGGACTGAAGAGGCAAAGAGCACGGGAGCAAAGGAAGTTATTACAGGATATGATAAACGCTCAAGTAGTTCAGGCATTGCAGGAGAGCGATGCTGTTTTGTTCATCCTGGATACAAGAGGAGGGGTCGGGCCTGAAGAAGCGCATTTAGCGAGATGGTTGCACCGGATGGGAGTCCGGGACAAGACGTTGCTTGTGGCTAACAAGGCAGAAGGAGGAGTATTGTCCTCCGAGATGCAAACTGCTATATATGACGCCTATGAATTTGGGCTAGGGGATCCGGTGGCGGTGTCGGCGGCACATAACGAGGGGATATCGGATTTGGCGTCTGTCTTGGTGGAGAGGGCGAAGGTACTGGGCTTCGGGAGTGGAGGTAGTAGTAGCAGCAGCAGTAGCAGTGTAGGGAGTGGAAGCAGAAAGGAGAATGGGAGGGAAATGGATAATAACGAACAAAGGGAAGGGGAGGGGGGAGAAGAGGGGGAGGACGAAGAGGAGGGAGGGAAGGAGGACGTGATCACCGTTGCCTTTGTGGGGTTACCAAACGTGGGAAAATCAAGCCTCGTCAATGCAACGCTCAACAAACGCCCTCGAGCCCACCCTTCTCACCACCGGCACCCTGAAGACGATGATGAGGAAGGAAACCTCGATCAAGCAGCAGCAACAGCATTGTCCGCCTATCCGCGCCTCATTACCTCCTCCATCGCCGGTACCACTCGCGACGTCGTCCTAGTGGACTACTCTTACCGAAATCATCGTCTTCGCCTAGTCGACACGGCTGGGATCCGTAAAACCGGCCGCCAAGACCACTCCAACGTCCTCGAACAACTCTCAGTAACGGAAGCCCTCCGCGCCGTCCGTTACGCTAACGTCGTCGTCCTCGTCCTGGACGGACAGCAGCTCCGCCTTCGTCGGCAAGAGCAGGTGATCGCCTCCCGTGCTTTCAAGGAAGGACGAGCCCTTGTCGTGGCAGCGAACAAATCCGACCTCCTCTTAACCTCCCCCCGTGTCTTCGCCGAGAACGTCCGCGAGCAACTGAAGCTCCTCTCGCCCCAACTGGGGTCCTTACCCGTCGTGGCCACATCAGCGCTAAATGGTCAAGGGGTGGGTAGTCTACTACCGGCCATCCTGCGGGCGTACCAAGCCTGGAACACGCGGGTGAGCACAGGCTTGCTGAACCGCTGGCTGCTCGAAACCCAACGTTTGCGTTCTCCCCCGCTAACGGCCACGACCCGGAAGACCGTCAAACTGAAGTACATGGCTCAGGTTAAGACACGCCCACCTACCTTTGCATTGGTTGCAAACAGGGCAGAGGTGGAAGATAGCTATGTCAAATTTTTAAGGAATCGCTTACAAGACGATTTTGGCCTGCATGGGATGGATGTCCGCCTGTCGATTAAGAGTACGGGGGGGGACAATAACCCGTATGCGGCCAAGGCGGCCCAGGAGCGGGCAGAACGGAGGAGGGCCTTGGTGAATAAGCGGAGGAAGAAGAGGGCGGAGTGGGAGGGAGGAGGACGGAGAGCAGATAACAAGGAGGACGAAGAGGAGAGGGAGGAGGAAGAGAGGAAGAAGCGACGGCAGGCTCGGGAGGTGACCAAGAGGCTCAAGGTTGAGGCGCAGAACAAGAGGAGGGCGTTTAAGACCCGGACAGTGGGGAGCTCCCAGCATTAATTTCTTTTTCTGTAGTTCCATACAATCCTGAATTTGTGCAACCTATCCGCAGACTAATGTTTGCATAAGCGTGCCTCCTCTTAGGATTACACACGAGACAAGGCCTTCTGACAATACGTTGTTGCATATTCTTCCCTTATTTTTGGCCGATTTTTAAATGGTTTTGACAGGATCCAGCGTTAGCCCGGAGGAACAGGAAGAGGGGGAGGACGAGGAAAAAGCACACATCCTTTTGTATAGTTAGGATCTGGTACATGTAGCTGACCATTTTCCCAAAAGAAAAGAGCCAATTAATTTTTCGAAAGAAGAAATGGATTTCTGTGGTACTTCTACGAGCTGTTTTACTCCCAGGAGCCAGCTGGGGAGATGTCTCAATTGCATCTGACCCGGAACTTGAGCAACGTCACCATGTCGCTCGGAAACTGATTTGTGCTCCTTTCTGACAGTCCTTATGCGCGCTGTGCTTGTGCATCGATGTGACACAGCTGAAAACGCATGCAAAAGGACTACCTCAAGATGGTTTTAGTGGTCCTGGGCGCGTTCTTCTGCTTCCCTTGGCCTTGACTCAACACTTACATTCCGCCCTCCTCATCATGACTATCACAGCACTCAGGCAGCAAGCACGCAATCAGGAGCACGCAATCAGGAGACTCCCTCCCGCCGCAGATGAGTACTCCACAACAACGCACCGAACGCATCTCTCTTCTTAAGGAAGTAACGGGTATCGAAGACGACGGCACAGCCACGCATCTCCTCAACAAAAACGCCTGGGACGTGCAACACGCAGTCCAAGAATACTTGTCAGGAGGCAGCGGAACGCAAGCCCCTACCTCCATCCCTCCCTCATCAAGCACCAATGGACATGTTCGTAGGCGTAGTACATCCCCGGGATCGGAGCGACGGATTCGGGCACGGCAACAGCAGTTGATGCAGCAGCAACGAGAAGGAGGGGGGGGAGGAGGGGGAGGAGAGTTTGACGATTCCATGATGATGGGAGGAGGGGAAGAGGATAATGCCCCGCTTTTGGGGAGGAGTGGGAGTGTGACGGGAGGAGGGGGAGGGGCGGCGGCAATGGAGGTAGAAGGTGGTGGTGCTGGAAGAGTAGGAGGAGGGGGAGGGGCGTCGTCCTTGGTGGCCTTGCCCTTTCATTTGGCGGGCAGTGTGCTGAGGACGTTATTGGCGCCAGTACGGTACATCACAGGAAGTGGAGGTGACGGAGAAATGCATGACCCAAAGCGGGCGGCGGAGTTATTTATCGAAGCCTACGAGAAGCAGTATCATTGTGCGCCGAATGAAGGGGGGGGGGGAGGAGGAGGAGCAGGGGGGGCTCGTCCTCGTCCTCGTTTTCTCCCCCTATCCTTCCACGAAGCCACGCGTCTGGCCGCGAGGGAACAAAAGTTTTTGGTCGTCTACCTGCACGCCCCCCTACACGAGCACACTCCATCGTTCCTATCCCAAATTCTCAATACGGACACCCTCACGTCCTTCCTCGATGACAATCTGGTGGTCTGGGGGGGGTCCATCCACTCGGCCGATGCCTACCATACCTCCCAGCTGCTGGATGCCTCCGCTTTCCCTTTTCTGGCCCTCCTCGCCTGCCACGACGCGCCCCATCTCACCGTGCTAGAGCACATGGAGGGGCTAGGCGGGGACGGAGGGAGGGAGGGAGGAATCGGAGTCGAAGGGGTGTTGCAGCGTCTGACGGCGGCGATGGCCCGGCAGCAGGAGGTACTAGCAAGGCAGGAGGCGGCGATGAGGGAGCGGACGGAGAGGATAAGGCTGCAAGAGGAGCAGAATAGGGAGTATCAAGAAGCCCTAGAAGCGGACAGGAAGAGGGAAGCAGACTTGGCGGCGGAGAGGGAGAGGGTGAAGGAGGTGGAGGAGAGGGAGAAGAAGATGATGGAGGAGGCCAACGAGGAGAGAGAGAGGAAACGGAGGGAGGCAGCCGAAAGAACGATGATGATAAAGGCGCGGCTACCGGCAGAGCCACCTATGGGGGATAAGGCGGCGTTGCGTCTACGCTTGCAGTTTCCACACGGAAAGAAGATGGACAGGAGGTTTGACCGCGACGATACTCTCCAAGTAGTGCGGGATTTTATTGATGTGTCGGTGGCCGAAGCGGAGGAAGAGGGCTGGGGGGACGGAAGCCGGAAGTTGGTAAATTATAGCTTATCGACGCCGTACCCGAAGCGGACGTTTGGGGAGGAGGAAGTGGGCAAAACCTTGGCTGAGGTGGGCTTGCACAGTGCCGACACAATATATATTCAGGACCTGGATGCGTAACGGGAGGGGTCAGGGAGGAAGTAGGGGTGGGAGGGAGGAAGTAGGGGGGGAGGGAGGATGATGGCACAGGACAGGTAGGGGACGGATGCAGCAGCATAGATGCAGGAAACTAAGTACGGTAGCATTAGTTGAAAAAAGACAGTCAAATCCGTCGTCGTCGTTGTTGTAATGGTTCTTCTTGTTGTTCTTGTTGATTTGATCCCTTGGCTTCCTCCCCCCCCCACACTTTGTATGATTCAATTTTTTCAGAAGGCTCGCTTCCACCGGCTGCTGTACTCGGCTAGGTTATCACGTGAGAGTCCCGAACTTTAGCGTTCGGCTGCATTGACTCGCACAGACTCCTAGCATACATAGTTAATCGGCGTTGGACGATTGAACCTCCCCGTCGCTGATGCGTTCATCTTGAACTCTCCATCCCATTCCCACCCTCCTCTTCCAACCCTCTGCACACAACTTTGACTCAGTCCTAACTCTTCACGACCATGAGATACAGAAAGCAAAGATGCTGCCATCCCGGTGGCAAGGCCGCTCCATCCTACTTTTCTCTCTCCTCCTTCCATCGTCGTTGGCATTCGTCGTCCGTCCTTCTTCGACGTTGGCGCCGTGCCCACCATGCCGGCGCCACCATATCCCCATCTTGATGTCCGGAAACAATGATTATGGAGGAGACGACCCCTTTGCCATCCGAATCCTCCAACCCAATCAACTTCGCATCATCCGGGTCATTGGAGAGCAACGCCTCACGATCGAAGAAGAGACCGAAAAGCGGGATGGTTCAGGTCCACGGGGTGCCTTTGGTCGGATTCGCAACAAAAAGTCGACTGAGGGACAATCACAAACAAGTCGAGAAATGAAAACCATGGGCGTGGGCGTTCGATTGTTCGAGGCGGTGGACTCGCAAACAGGAGAACGGCTTATTATGAAGGAATTCCTGCCTATGATGCGCAACGTGGCCATGGGCGAGGTGGAGCTTTACCGGTAATAATCAAGACTGGATGTCACATACTGTTTCTTCTCTCTGATCTGCTGAGTTTAAAGTTCATAAATCGTGACTCAAATTGTTGTCTCAATACTCAACCACCCTTCCCTCCCTCACTCCCTCCGTCCCTCCCTAGGTACCTGCACCACTGGGTGCAGACCAACCACCCCTCCTGGCAGCCGTCCGATATCCCCATCGTCCCCTTCCACGGCTACCTTCAAACAGGTCCTGAAGTGGAAGACCCTTCTTTCGTCTACGACTGGGCAGAACGTTTTGGTTCCTCCGTCCCTCCCCCCCTCGCGGGCAACACGTGGGTCGTGTTACGGACACCGGGGCTCATCACGCTTACTTCCCTCCCTCGCCTGGCCTTGGAACGCGAAGGAGGAGGGGGAGGGAAGGCAACCAAGGGCTGGTTGGGGAAATTATTGTTCCCTGATGTGTATAAAACGAGGATTGCATATTTGAAAAACTTAATGGCAGGTGCGATCGACGCACTTTCTCTGCTGCACGAGGCCGGGGTCTGTCATGGCGCTCTCTCTCCCTCTACGCTCTTGGTCTCAACGGCCGATTTGAGGGAGGGAGGGAGGGAGGGAGGGATGGAGGTGTGGTTGTCGGATTTGGGCTTTGCGAAGAATGTGCTGAGTCAGGAGAAGGTGGATTTCGAGGGCCTGGTGAAGAGGGATTGGAAGGGATGTTCCTACTCCTTGTTGGAGGTTTTCTTGAGGCTCATGGCCGAGGACGAGGAGGAGGAGGAAAAGAAGCAGGGAGAGGGCCTCGGAGGGGTTGAAGGGGGATTGGGGCGATGGGAGGAGGGGTTTGGATTGCCTTTTGCGCAGGTGACGGCGGGAAGCTTGCAGGGAGTGACCGAGGCGAGATTTGGGGGCGATGTAGGGGTAGGGTTAAGAGGCCTGGTGAGCAATGAGAGGGTGTTTAAGAAGGCCGTGGAGTGCCTGGACGAGGGGGGGGGCGCGGGGTGGGTGTTATTGAATGACATGGCGAACGTCGAGAGGTTGATGATGGGGGAAGAGAGAGGAGTGTACGGTGTGGGGGAGCGATTGTTGGGGAGTGGTTTTTTTGACGATGATTAGGAGGGAGGAGGGAGGGAGGAAGGAAGGGAAGGGACGGAGAGGTGTAAAAGTAGATAATAAATTAGCTGTTCAGATTGTTGGATGTCTATTTTTATTTTCTGCAGGGGGAGGGGGAGGGGGCTTCTTTTTCTCCTTCTCTTCACCAGCCGTAATTCCGTCAGGCGGACACACATGCCTCCTTTCTTCAGCTTTGGTATCTCCCACCTGCTTTATATCTCCTTCATGTCCCCCTCCACTCCTCAGAATGCTCATATTGGGCATCAAGAGTCATTATATCTTCATTCAAATTCCAGTCCCAGCCCACGACTCATTTAAGTTTATTTCTTTTGACTTTTCCCAAGCTTCTCTCAATTTACTCTACAACAACCACGAGACATCCTTTCTTTCTTCTTCCCCCTGCTTTCCCTTCTCCTCCTCCTTGGTCATCTCACATTTTCTCTCCCTCTCGATTTTCTCCCCGTATTCTACAGCATTGTCTCCCCTCTTCCACCACGCTTTCTCTCCTTCATTCACTCCTCCTCCTCCAAACCTGCTTTCCGCAATCATGCCCTCTTCCTCCTCCTCTTCCTTCTCCTCCTCGTCCACCATCATCCTCCATCCCTCCTCTCCTCCTCCCACCTCATTTCATAGGAGCGCTGCCGCCCCCTCTTTCCCTCCCTCCTCGGTTCCCAGCATTAAATACTCCGACAGAGTCGGCCTCTTCCCTGCTCCTCCCTCCCTCCCTCCCTCCTTCCCTCCCCTCTTCATAACGACTTCAAACCAAAAGAACACAGCTGCTTGAGACACCGAGAGGATCGTACCAATAACACTAGGCGCGTACACCCACGCATCATTTGTCAAGAGGCCATAGCCTGACCATAAGACGGCGTTTAACGTGCCGACCAATGCGAAGAACAAGGAGATGGGTTTGGAGGATTGGAGCTGTAAGGCCCGCGCCACGGACGAGAGAGGTGCGGCGTAAACGCTGATGGTCACAAGACAACACATGGCACCGAGCTTGTGTTGGGTTTTGCTCGGGGAGGAGGAAGGGAAAATGAAGGCATATACTCCAATTAAGGTGATTAGGGAGGCGGCAAGTGTGAAGGCACGGGCAAGGCGGACCTTAGCAAGGGGAGGGGCATAGGAGTGGAAAACAGAAAGAAAGTAGGAGCCAGACAGGAAGCCAGTAATGTTGGTGGTAGCAATTGGGTGGACGGCATGAGTGTGTATGCCGTAGAAGATCCATAGGCAGGCGTTGCTCCAGATAGCGACGAAAAGGAGAGGCGAACGGTCCCCTGTGGTGCGAGAGCGTTTAATCGCTAGTTGGAAAGGGGAGGGAGGAAGGGAAGGAAGATGTGGATGAAGACGTTGTAAGACCCTTAAGCCCTGCCTTTCGTTCGGCTTGTTTAAGTGGGGTAGAGGTGTATGCTTAGGGAGTCTGGCAGGAGGCTAGGGAGCTGTGTGCGTACCACCCAAGGATGCCGTGACCCGTAAATGACAAGCCTGCAACCTCCTTCCCACTTCTCTTTCCCACCCGCCATTCTTCTGTCTCGTCTCTCTTATCAGCTTTATGAGGCGTGACATTGTGGGGGAAAGAGGCAGGGAGGGAGAGAGGGGGCAACGGCGTGCTCCCTTTCTGCACAATCATGGGCCTTTTCCTTCTAAAAACCCAACCCACGACATCAGCATAGCCACAAACACCGTTCCACAGATATGGGCAAAAGCACGTACCGGGGATTTCGTCAAAGATGGGGCAGACATTGAGGGTGACCGCTGTCAAGGTCGCCAGGGTTTGAAGGGTGGCAAGGCCGCCCATGGTGGATGATGATGATGGTAGGACTTGGAGAGGGCCTGCCGGAAGTGGGTTGAACCCGTGTATGTTTGAAAGGATGTGGGAAGGTTAGACATATGGAAAATGTTAACAGGGAGGAAAGGAGTAGAAGGGTAGAAGTCGAGGCAAGTGAACAAATTGATCGTGCATCAAATCCTAGGCGTTCCGTTGGTGCGTTCCGTGAGTACGTCTCGCCTCGCCGTCATCGCGGAATGTTCTTCAACTGACCATCCACACCACACCCGCACATCTGCACAGCCCTTCGCGAGTAGCCCCCGTGCCTCGCTGATGTCCGCAGGAAATTGAGTTTACCCCCCTTTCGCTTCCGTTCATGCCTCTTGTCATGAATCAACCTCTCCTCTTCCTCCATCCATTCCTCGTCCTAGCCCTTCTTTTTCTCCTGCCCCAACCCACTCACGCCTTTCATTACTGCCTCGTCGAGGAGAAGTACTGTAGCGAATTTGACGGACGGGTTGACGATCCAGAAAAGGAAGTTGGACAAGAGAAAGAGCTCTATGAGAGAAGGAGGAAAGGGAGAAAGGGAGGAAGGGGAGAAACAGGAGCTGTCAATTAAGGAGTAAACTATTGGTTTAAATGAATCCTGGATGTTTATAAATGGTGCTTGGTGGTGCATATCAATGGCATAGAATATGAAGAAAGGCAGCGAATTGCATGCTGTGACCAAAGCAAATGTGGATGGTACAACTCGAATGTAGAGTGAACGCGGACGTTGGCTTGGCCGTTGCTAGTGTGCACCGCACCTCGGCATTGCAGGTCTCTCTCTTTTGTTCTTGTTATTTTCCTATCTTTCTTTGCAGTCTGTATTGAATTGCATTAATGCGATGGATGAGAGCAATCGCCCCCCACAGCCCTTTGTGCTCTCTCTCTCTCTCTCCCTCTCTTTCTCTCTCTCTCTCTCTCTCTCTCTCTCAGACACACACACACACACACACACACACACACACACACCCACA
>Ga0160419_100190_pt1 | contig 43101 bp, 38 predicted proteins | sample CelAP2metagpilot_2_FD_108196 | JGI IMG/M metagenome (GOLD analysis project Ga0160419, IMG submission 108196) | Phycosphere-associated microbial communities from Cellana algal ponds in Kailua-Kona, Hawaii, USA - Cellana AP2-4-25 metagenome pilot ...
CGATATTTTGCGACTTGCCTGGGGGGCGCTGACACAGCTTGTGGACGAAGAAGGGGTTGGGCTGCTTCTTGGGTGCAGTTCCTTTGCAGGCGTTGATCCAGGCCCCTATGCCCATGCATTGGCGCAACTGTCCCTGCGCCATCAGCCACCCAGCGGGCAGGTCGTCAGCCCGAAGACGGCAGAGCGGCGGATGCTGTGCGATCTTGACCTTCCGCCAACCCCCGATCCCAAACTGGCGGCGCTGCAGATGCCCGCCCTTTTGCGGACCTATCTGATGATGGGGGGCTGGGTTGGCGACCATCTGGTGGTGGACCGCGCGCTCAATACCCAGCATATCTTTACCGCGGTCGATATCGCCGCCATCCCCGACAATCGCAAGCGTCTGCTGCGTGCGGTCAGCGCCACGGGCTGAGCCATTCTTGACGCGCTGCCCTTGCCGGTTTAGCTGGCTTTCATGGCACGTATTCCTCTCTTACAGATGTCCGGCATTTCCCTCACGTTTGGGGGCGATCCGGTGTTCGCGGATCTTGATCTGGTGGTGCAACCTGGCGACCGGGTCGCTTTGGTCGGGCGCAATGGATCGGGCAAATCCACCCTGATGAAGGTGATGGCCGGTCTGGTCGAAGCCGATCAGGGCAGCATTGTCATCCCGCCGGGAAAATCCGTGGGCTACATGGAGCAGGATCCCAAGATGGAGGGGTTCGCCACATTGGGTGATTTTGCCGCCAGCGGGCTGGAGCCGGGCGAGCTGTACAAGGTGGAGCGCGCAGGCGAGGGGCTGAAGTTTGACCCCGCCCGCCCGGTAGAAACCGCATCAGGGGGGGAACGTCGCCGTGCGGCCCTGGCCAAGCTGATGGCCGAGGCGCCGGATCTGATGCTCTTGGATGAGCCGACCAACCACCTGGATATCGAGGCGATCACCTGGCTTGAAGACGAGCTGAAATCCACCCGCGCGGCCTTTGTGCTGATCTCGCACGACCGGGCGTTTCTGCGGGCCCTGACCCGTGCGACGCTTTGGGTGGATCGGGGGCAGGTGCGCCGGCAGGACAAGGGGTTTGAGGATTTCGAGGCCTGGCGCGACAAGATCTGGGACGAGGAAGACCAGCAGCGCCACAAGCTGAACCGCCTGATCAAATCCGAAAGTCGCTGGGCTGTCGAAGGCATCTCTGCCCGTCGCAAACGCAATATGGGCCGGGTGCGCGCGCTGCAGGATCTGAAGGCCGAGCGCGCAAGCCAGATCAAACGGCAGGGGACAGCGGAACTGGCACTGGAGTCCGGTCCGAAATCCGGCCGCAAGGTGATCGAGGCGGAGGGGCTCTCCAAGGCGTTTGGTGACAAGCCCATCGTGCGGGACTTTTCGATCAAGGTGCAGCGCGGCGACCGCGTGGCCTTTGTCGGACCAAACGGCGCGGGCAAGACCACGCTGTTGAAGATGCTGTTGGGGATGGAGCAACCGGATACGGGCAGCGTGCAGCTGGGAACCAATCTGGAAATCGCCCTGTTTGACCAGACCCGCGACCAGCTGGATGGCGATGCGAGCCTGTGGGAAAACCTGACCTCTGATCCCTTGCTGGGGATTTCCGGCAAGGCCGATCAGGTGATGGTGCGGGGCCAGCCCAAACATGTGGTGGGCTACCTCAAGGAATTTCTGTTTGACGAGGCGCAGGCGCGCGCGCCGGTGCGATCGCTGTCGGGGGGCGAAAAGGCGCGGCTTTTGCTGGCGCGGCTGATGGCCCGGTCCTCGAACCTCCTGGTGCTTGATGAACCGACAAACGATCTGGACGTTGAAACGCTCGATCTGTTGCAGGAGCTGTTGGACAACTACGACGGCACCGTTCTCTTGGTGAGCCACGACCGGGATTTTCTCGACCGGGTTGCGACCACCACAATCGCCATGGAAGGGGGCGGGCGGGCCACGGCCTATGCGGGCGGGTGGAGCGATTATCTCTCGCAACGTGGCCCTGTGGCGGGGGCGGCTGAAAAGGCTGAAAAGGTCAAAACGGCCAAGCCCAAACCCAAGCAGGAGCAGGCCCCGAAAGAGGGTTTGAGCTTTAAGGAAAAGCACCGGCTTGAGGCGCTGCCGGGCGAGATTGAACGTCTGGAGGCAGAGATCGCCAAGTTGCAGGAGCTGATGGCGGATCCCGAGCTGTTCACGCGCGAGCCGGTCAAGTTCAAGAAAGCCACCGAAGCCCTTGTGGAGCGTCAGGAAAAGCTGTCGGCTGCCGAGGAAGAGTGGCTGGAGCTGGAAGACAAAGCCGCTGGCTGAGGGCGGATAAGGGTAAACCTGTCTGACCCAATGTTTCGCACGCGAAACATTGGGTCAAGGAGCGTGCCGTAAATAGCTGATAAATAACGAAACCCTGCCGCAATATGTTGCGCGGCGGTTAACGCGGCGCATGCAACGGGGCGACAGGGTATCTTGTGGCGCGGGGCCGCGTTCTACCGGATTTTGTAGCGCAGCCTGCGCCATTTGGGGGCGGGGCAGAAAGGGTTAACAATCTGCCCGGCTCCGCACGCTATGTTTTGCGGCTGGTGATGGCTCAGCGCATCCGCAATGCGCCATCAAGGCGGATCACCTCGCCGTTGAGATAACCCATCTCAACGATGAAGCCTGCAAGCCGACCGTATTCGGCAGGATCGCCAAGGCGGGCGGGGTTGGGCACATCGGCGGCCAGCTGTTGTTGCACCTCTTCGGGCAGGCCTGCGAGCATCGGCGTCATGAAGATCCCCGGAGCGATGGTCATGACCCGCACGCCCGAAGACGCCAGATCGCGCGCCATCGGCAGGCACATGCCCACAACACCCCCTTTGGAGGCCGCATAGGCGGCTTGGCCCTTTTGTCCGTCAAAGGCGGCAATTGAAGCTGTGTTGATGATCACACCGCGACCGCCATCTGCCTCGGCCTCGCATTTGGCGATTTCCACGGCTGCGAGACGGGCAACATTGAAGGTGCCGACGAGGTTGATGTCGATGGTGCGCTGGTAGGCATCAAGCGGATGGGCGCCATCGCGGCCAACGGTTTTGATGCCAAGCGCGATGCCTGCACAGTTCACACAGGCATTGATCTTGCCCATCTTCTCGCTGGCCAGAGCAATGGCAGCGGCCACCGAATCCTCGCTGGTGACGTCGGTTTCGGCAAAATGCCCGCCGATTTCTGCGGCAACGGCCTGCCCGCGGTCCACATCGCGGTCGAGCAGGGTGACCTGTGCGCCATTGGCGGCAAAGTGGCGGGCTGTGGCCTCTCCGAGGCCCGACGCGCCGCCGGTGATGACGGCGGCGGTTTGCGACAATTTCATGAGGCTGTCCCCTCCCAAGGATCAATGCATGAGAACATCAGTATCTGAACGTGTGTTCAGATAATCACGTCACCTCGGCAGTGTCCAGAGAGAGTTCCGCAGCGCCATTGGCGCCATCGGTCCCCTGGATCAGCAGTAGCCGGAGATGCCCGTGCTCATCAGGCGTTTGTCCAGCGCGGCGATGGGGCGGAGCAGGCGCCCCATCGGGGCCCAATAGGCCCATGTTCCGCCCAGCTGATGCAGGCGGGCGCCGCTGCCCAGTTTGAACCGGGCAAGTCCGGGTGCGTCTTCGGTGTTGATGACGCCAAGATCCAGCTGTTCGCAGCCCTGTTTGGCCAGCCAGTTCATTGCTTCCCACATCAACAAGTTATGTGCCGACAGCGCCTTGCCGCGCTCGGTGGTGTGGGCGATGTGATAGGTCGCGCCGCGTCCGTGGCGCAGAACAAGAATGCCTGCGACGATATCCTTGCCTTCATGGGCTTCAAAAACCTTGGCCATGCCCTTGTTTTCGCGGGCATAGGCGAGGGTCAGATCGACGGGCCAGCTGCGATAGTTCCGGCGGGCCTGTTGTGCGGCATCCGCAGCAAACAGCCAATGCGCCGGGGTTTGCGGCAGCGACTGGCGGGTGACGCGCAGGCCCTGGCGTTCTGCATGGACCAGACGGTTGCGCCATTTCTGATGCAACCGTGCGCGGCGCTGGTCGTGGTCACCGGTCAGATCGGCAAGGCCGACATACGCGGGGCTGACCAGCGGAACGGCACCGTGGCGGGCGAGCGCGGGTGTGGGGGTTTCCGGCGACAGGATCACCGGGGTGCGGTGCAGGCCCTGTTCGCTGATTTGTTCGATCAGGCGCAGCGGTTTGTCGATGCGGGCGCGGTTTACCATGGCCACGTCGATGCGGCCCAAGAGCTTGCGGCGCATCACGACGGTGTCCTTCAGCTGGCTGAGCACCATCGGCTCCTTGCCGGTGGCAGCAAGGGCGCGGGCGAATTCCGGGGTTTGGGGCAGCGCGGAGATGGTCTCGTCGCGCAGAATTGGGCGGGGCATGACATCAGCAGGCATAAAATCGAACATGGCGCCATTAACCGCAGGGAAACCTAAATGATGGTTAATGGAGATATGAAAAATGCGAATAAAATTTTGAAGCAACATGCACCCGGTGCCCGAATGACGCGATCCGCCGCTTTTCTTCTGGCTGTTGCGCTGTCCGTCCCGGTTGGGCTGGTCCTGCTTTTGGTTGATCTGCTGCTGATTTGAACGGGATCTACCGGGGATCTACCGGGGATATGCCCATGAAAAAGGGGGCCGCTGGCCCCCTGATCCGAGTGTTATATGTGTCTGAGTGCGAGAGCGGCCTTAGCCGTCCAGCTGCACCAGCGCGTGGCGTTTTTTGCCCGCAGACAGTTTGATCGGGGAGGCGAGCGCGGCAGCGTCGATCATGAGGCCCGCATCGGTCAGCGGCTTGTCATCGATCTTGGCGCCATTCTCGGCGATCAGGCGCTTGGCGTCCTTTCCGGATTTCGCAAGACCCGATTTCACGATCAGCTGCACGATGGAAATACCATCGCCCAGATCCGCAGAGGACAGCGACAGGGTAGGCAGGTCGTCGCCAACGCCGCCTTTTTCAAAGACTTCGCGGGCTGTGGCCTCTGCGGCTTCGGCAGCGGCGCGGCCGTGCAGAAGGGCTGTGACCTCATTGGCGAGGATCACCTTGGCGGCGTTCACCTCAGAGCCTTCGAGCGCGCCAAGGCGGTTGCATTCATCCACCGGCAGCTCGGTGTACAGCTTGAGGAAGCGGCCCACGTCTGCGTCGGTGGTGTTGCGCCAGAACTGCCAGAATTCATAGGGCGACAGCATGTCGGAGTTGAGCCAGATCGCCCCGTTCTGGGACTTGCCCATTTTCTTGCCGTCCGACGTAGTCAGAAGCGGCGAGGTGAGGCCATAGATTTCGTGGTCCAGAACCCGGCGCGTCAGGTCGATGCCGTTGACGATATTGCCCCATTGGTCCGACCCGCCCATCTGCAGCACACAGCCATAGCGACGGTTCAGTTCAAGGAAGTCGTAGGCCTGGAGAATCATGTAGTTGAATTCCAGGAACGACAGGGACTGTTCGCGGTCCAGACGCGATTTCACGCTTTCAAACGACAGCATCCGGTTCACCGAGAAGTGGCGGCCGATGTCGCGCAGGAAGGTGAGGTAGTTCAGATCATCCAGCCATTCTGCGTTGTTGAGCATCATGGCAGAGTTTTCGGCGCCGGTGTCGTAGTCGATATAGGCGGCAAAAACCTTCTTGATGCCTGCAATATTGGAATCGATCTGATCGTCGGTCAGCAGCGGGCGTTCGTCCGCGCGGAAGGAGGGATCCCCGACCTTTGTGGTGCCGCCGCCCATCAGGGTGATCGGTTTGTGACCGGTTTTCTGGAACCAGCGCAGCATCATGATCTGGATGAGCGAGCCGACATGCAGCGAGGTCGCGGTGGCGTCAAAGCCGATGTAGGCGGACTGGCCGGGGGTCATCAGTGCCTCGTCCAGGCCCTGATAATCGGTGCAGTCGGCCAGATAGCCGCGTTCCATCATTACAGAGATGAAGTCCGATTTCGGGTGGTAGGTCATGACGTGCCTCGGCTTTCTAAATTGCGCGGTGCTGTATAAAACGCAATTTGCGCGGGGGAAAGCAGTCTGAACCGCTTTGCGGCAGAAAATCCCTGCGGTATCTTTAGGGTGTGGCGACGGGGTTGCGCTGGCGGGGGGATCTCCTGGTCATTTGTCCCCCGTGTCGCTTTCCAATGATGCGATGAAACCGCGATCCGTGAAATCGGTCGCAATGCGAGCAGGCAAGAACAGCATGTCCAGAACCTCAAACCGAGCCATTGCGAAAACCGGCCCTCTGCGGGCTCTTGGCACGATGAGCGGCACCTCGCTGGATGGGGTGGATGCGGCCATCGTGGTCACTGATGGTGTGTCGATCCACGGATTCGGAGGCAGCTGCTATCATGCCTATGAGCCGGTTGAACGCGCGCAGCTGGCGTCGGCGCTGGGGCAGTGGCATGGCCCGCAGGTGGACGCGGCGGGTGAGATCGTGACCCGCGCCCATGCGGATCTGCTGAAACGCTTTCTGGCGGAACAGGCCGAAGCAGATCAGGCCGAAGCAGAGGCGGGCGTGGATCCGTCGCGCAGCGCGCCTGTGGATGTGATTGGCTTTCACGGCCAGACCCTGGCCCATGCGCCACGGCTGCAGGGGACGTTGCAGGTGGGCGATGGTGCGGCGCTTGCGCAGACCTTGGGTGTGCCCGTGGTCTGGGATTTCCGCAGTGACGATGTGCGCCTGGGCGGAGAGGGGGCGCCGCTGGCACCGTTTTTCCACTTTGCCTGCGCCAAATACCTGAAGCGGGACAAGCCCTTGTGTTTCCTGAACCTCGGCGGGGTTGGCAATATCACCTATGTCGATCCGCGTTTTGATGCGCCTGAAGAGCCCAGCGCGCTGCTTGCGTTTGATACCGGGCCTGCCAATGCGCCGATCAATGATCTGGTGCAGGCGCGCTGTGGCCAGCCGATGGACGAGGGCGGCCGGATCGCGCTTGGCGGTGAGGTGGAGACGGGGGCGTTGGAGCTGTTTCTGGCCGAGCCCTATTTTGCCCGGATGCCGCCCAAATCGCTGGACCGAAACGATTTCTCAGAGATGATCGACCTTGTGTCCGAGCTGAGCGACCGGGACGCCACTGCCACGCTGACGGGCATGTGCGCCGCCGCCGTGGCGCAGGGAATGGAACATTGCCCCGAGGCGCCGGAGGTGGTGCTGGTCACGGGTGGCGGGCGCCATAATCCGGTGCTGATGGAGATGCTGCGCGTGTCACTGGATTGCCCGGTCGCCCCGATTGAAAGCGTCGGGCTGGACGGTGACATGCTGGAGGCGCAGGCTTTTGCCCATCTGGCGGTGCGGGTGGCGCGGGGTCTGCCGACGTCCTGTCCCGGCACCACCGGCGTGCGCGCCTGCGTGGGCGGCGGCGTGGTGAGTGTGCCGGGAACGTCGGACTGAGCCGGGGAGCTGAGCCCGGGACAGGAAACGTCTGAGTTTCTTGGCAAATGTCCGGGGGAAAATCCGGGGTCAGGCGCGGGGGATATCAAAATCGGGTGCGGCCAGTTCAAAGCCTTCGAACTGAAATCCGGGTGACACCGTGCAGCTGACCAGCGTGTAATCCCCTGTTGTGCGGGCCGCCTGCCAGTGGCCTTCCGGCACAATCAACTGGGGCTCTCCCTTTGTCAGGTCGGGGGACAACAGGTGATCCTGCGCCGGGCCTGCGTCGCTGGCAGAGAGGGATAGCACCAGCGGCGCGCCTGCGTGATAAAGCCAGATCTCGGTGGCATCGACCCTGTGCCAATGGCTGCTTTCGCCGGCCTTCAGCAGAAAGTAGATGCAGGTGCCGGTCGCGCGGCCATTGTGGCTACCTGCGTTTTCGGCAATCCATGTCTGGCGATAATAGCCCCCTTCGGGGTGCGGCTGGAGGTTCAGCTTGGCGATGATCTCGTCAGCGGTCATGTCCGGGCTCCGTTTTGTCTGTTGGCTCTGGCAATTTGGTATCTGCCGCATATGTTTGGGCCATGACATTGCATATCCCCTTTGACAATACATATGCCGCGCTGCCGCCGGTGTTCTACACGAAACAGGCCCCTGTGCCGGTCAAGGCGCCTGAGCTGCTGGCCTATAACGCTGCGCTTGGGGCGGAGCTGGGCATCACCGCAGGCGAGCGGGCGGAGCTGGCAGAGGTCTTTGCGGGCAATCGTGTGCCGGAGGGGGCCGCGCCCCTGGCGCAGCTTTATGCCGGGCATCAGTTTGGCAACTACAATCCGCAGCTTGGCGATGGGCGCGCGATCCTGCTGGGAGAGACGGTTGGCGCTGGCGGCGCGCGTCGCGATATCCAGCTGAAGGGATCGGGGCGCACGCCCTATTCGCGCGGTGGCGATGGGCGGGCCTGGCTGGGGCCGGTCCTGCGGGAATATGTGGTGAGCGAGGCGATGCATGCGCTTGGCATTCCGACTACCCGCGCGCTGGCAGCGGTGACGACGGGAGAGCTGGTCTGGCGCGAACAGGGCGGGCTTCCGGGCGCGGTGCTGACGCGGGTGGCCTCCAGCCACTTGCGGGTCGGGACGTTCCAGATCTTTGCCGCGCGCGGTGAGACGGCGGCGCTGCGCCAGCTGACGGACTACGCGATCCAGCGCCACTATCCAGAGGCAGAGGGTCCGATGGGGTTGCTGCGGGCGGTGCGTGATCGCCAGTCAGAGCTGATCGCGGCCTGGATGTCGGTGGGGTTCATTCACGGGGTGATGAATACCGATAACTCGTCCATTTCCGGCGAGACGATCGACTACGGGCCATGCGCCTTTATGGATGTCTACCACCCCAGCACGGTGTTCAGCTCAATCGACCGCATGGGGCGCTATGCCTATTCCAACCAGCCCGATATTGCGGTCTGGAACCTGGCGCAGCTGGCGACCGCGTTGATCCAGCAGGCCGAGGATCCGCAGGCGATGGTGGAGGAGGCAACCGAGATCGTCCATGCGATGCCCGCGCTGACAGAGGCCGCCTGGTTGCGCCGCTTTGGCGCCAAGATCGGCATTGCCGAGGCAACCCGCGAGGATATGGGGCTGATCACCGACCTGATGCAGCGCATGGCTGCGGGGCAGGCGGATTTTACCAATACGTTCCGGGCCCTGGTGGATACTGTGTCGCCAGATGGCGGACCGGCGCGGGATGAGTTTCTGGAGCCAGAGGCCTTTGATAGCTGGGCGAGCGGCTGGCGCGCGCGACTGGAGCAGGAGGCGGATCCGGCGGCGGTGATGGCGGCGGCCAATCCTGTTTACATCCCGCGCAATCACCGGATCGAGGCCATGATCGAAGCGGCGGTGGCCGGTGACATGGCCCCATTTGAGCAGCTCAATACGGTTCTGGCGGACCCTTACACCGTGCAGGACGGCGCCGAGGATTTGCGTCGCCCGCCAGCGGAAAGTGAGATCGTCACCGCGACCTTCTGCGGGACCTGACGGCTCACGGTTATTTGCGGTTGATCAGCACGATACCGACAGCGACCAGTGCCAGCGCGGCCCAGACCTGCGGGTAGATGACTTCGTTCAAGAGCAGCCAGCCGAGGATGGCGGCAATCACCGGTGACAGAAAGCTGAAGGAGGCGACGGCGTTGGCGCGGTAGATGCTGATCAGCCAGAGCCACAGAAGATAGCCGAGGCTGGCAATGGCGACCGACTGGAACAGAACGCCCGCGATATGCAGTGCGGTGGGGTCGCGCAGCAGTGGGCCAAACAGCGGCGAGATCGCAAGCAGGACCACGGCAGAGGTGGCAAGCTGATAGGTCAGCTGACGGATAGGCGGCACGGCCGCCAGCGGCGACAGGCGCGCACAAAGCGCAATGCCCGCCCAGGCCAGCGTTGAAACAAGCGCCAGCACATCCCCCAAAAGCGAGGCATCACCGCTGCCCCGGTGCAGGACTGCCAGCACGACGCCACCCATCGCCAGCACCAGACCAAGCATCCGGATCGGGCTCAGCCGTTCCCCTGGCAGCAGCAGGTGACCTGCCAGTGCCAGCCAGACGGGCATTGAGTTGAAGATGATCGTCACCCGTGACACCGATGACAGATCGAGGGCGATGTAGAGGCAGATGAACTCTGCCGTGAACAGCGATCCGGACACCAGCCCCCAGAAATGGACAGAGCGGCTCCAGTGGACCGGTGTCGCAGCGGTTTCGGGCGGGGTTGGCGCGGTTGCGCGCTTTAGCTGGCCGCGAAACCCCAGCCATGCAAGCAGAACCGCAAGCCCGATCAAAGAGCGCAGGCCAGCCTGAAACACCGGGCCAAAGCCCCCGTTGGAGACCTTGATCACCACCTGATTGAGCCCCATCAGCCCGCTGAAGCCGATCAGCATCGCGGCGCCAAGGCCGTCCATTGCGCGTTTTTCACTCATGGCGCCACAGGAAATCCCGCCGCTGGCAGAGTCAAGGTGGCAAAACAGATGCTTAGGGTCAGGATGCATTGATTTGGCACCACTGGTTTTCCTGATCTTATTCCTGACAAGGCACATCGCTGCAGAAATACTGGCTGTATTTCACGGTGATGTAACGCAGCTCAGGAGCGAGATCAGGAAAATCTTGCAGACGCAGGGAGCGCTGCAAAGCAGCGGCTTTGACCGCTTGAAATTGACTCCGCCAGTTCCTGCGCCCTCAAAACCCCTGCTTAATTGCCCTTCCTGCGCCAGTGACGTCAAATCAATGCATCCTGACCCTAGGCCATTTGCGGTGTGACGGGGCGTCCTCTGGTCCGGGCTTGCGATTTGCGCCATGCTGTGACCGTATCCCGCACCAAATGGTGGGGGCGGAAGCAGGTGAGATGACCAGGAAACCGGGGCAGGGCAACGTGATGGGACGGTTGAGGCTGGCCACATACAACATCCAGAAATCAGTGGGGATGGACCTGCGTCGACGGCCGCGTCGCACGCTCAAGGTGATTGAGGGGACAGGCGCGGATCTGGTGTTGCTGCAGGAGGCGGACAAGCGTCTGCCGCCGCGCCCTGCTGCGTTGCCTCATTTCGTGCTGGATGAGGCCGGCTGGCATATCGTGGATCTGGGCGGCGCGGGGTCGCTGGGCTGGCATGGCAATGCGGTGATCTGGCGGGGCGATGCGCTGCGGCTGGTGGATCAGGGCCATATCCCGCTGCCGGGGCTGGAGCCACGCGGTGCTGTCTGGGCCCGGTTTGAAACAGCGCTAGGCCCGCTGAGGGTGGTGGGGGCGCATCTGGGGCTGACCACCAGGGCGCGACATGAGCAGGTGCATCATCTGGCGCGTCATATCGCAAGCGAGCCGGATCTGCCCACCGTCTGCGCGGGCGATTTTAACGAATGGTCGCGCCAGCCGGTGCTGGACCATATCGCGCCGCAGCTGCGGTTCGTGCCCCCAAAAGCCAGCTTTCCCGCGCTGCGTCCGATTGGTGCGCTGGACAGGATTGCTGTCAGCCGGGGCTTGCGGGTGGTCGAAAGCGGTGTCTACCGCGCTCGGCCTGCACATGTCGCCTCGGACCATTTGCCGGTCTGGGCAGACCTTGAGGCCGAGAGCGGCTGAGGGGATGCGCATTGCCCGGCAGTGCATATGAAAACGCCGGGGCGGTCGTATCCACCCCGGCGTTACTGTTTTTGTCTGATCCCTTGTGGGACAGGCGTTACTGCGCGCTGCGACGCTGGCCGCCGCCTGCCTTGCCCTTGCCACGGCCCTGACCGCGACCTTGCCCGGCACCCTGTCCGCCACCTGCACGGCTTTGCTGGCCTGCGCCACCACCACCGCTGCGGCGACGGCGATGACCGCCGGGTTTGCCACCACCGGGTTTGCCACCGCCACCGCGACGGTTCGCAGGTGCGGTCGGGTCCGGCATCGCCTCCCACGGGCGGCCAGAAGCCACGGGGATGGTGATCTTCATGGTTTTCTGGATCGCTTTCAGTTCGTCCATTTCATCCGGCGCACAGAAGGCCACGGCCTGACCGTCCTTGCCTGCGCGGGCGGTGCGCCCGATGCGGTGGACATAGGCGTCCGGCACGTTGGGCAGTTCGTAGTTGTAGACGAATTTCACGTCCGGGATATCAAGACCACGGGCCGCAACATCGGTTGCCACCAGGATCTTGACCTCGCCGGATTTGAAGGCCGCCAGTGCCCGCTCGCGCTGGCCCTGAGATTTGTTGCCGTGAATGGCAGCGGCGGAAAACCCAGCAGCGGAGAGGGTCTTCATCAGTTTTTCCATGCCGTGTTTGGTGCGGCCAAAGACCAGCGTGCGCTCGTCCTTGTGTTCGGCCAGCAGCTCTTTCAGCAGGGACAGTTTTTCGGCCTTGGCGATGAAATGCACCGATTGGGTGATCTTGTCTGCGGCCTTGCCGGGAGGGGAGACCTCGATCCGGACCGGGGCGTTCAGATAGGAATTCGCGATCTCGTTCATCTGCTTGGGCATGGTGGCCGAGAACAGCATGGTCTGACGTTCCTGCGGCAGCAGGGACGAGATTTTGCGCAGAGCGTGGATAAAGCCGAGGTCCAGCATCTGGTCGGCCTCGTCCAGAACGAGGAAGTCGCAGGAGCCAAGGTCCAGCGCGCCGCGGTCCAGGATGTCGAGCAGACGGCCCGGTGTGGCGATCAGGATATCGGTGCCGCGCGACAGGCGGGAGATCTGCGGGTTGATCGAGACGCCGCCAACGACCAGACCGGTCTTGAGCGGGGTGCCTTCGGTCAGGCCCTTGAGCGTGGCGGCGATCTGGTTTGCTAGCTCGCGGGTCGGTGCCAGCACCAGACCGCGCACGGTCTTGGCGGCGGGCTTGCGGCCGTATTGCATCATCTGCGCAATCAGCGGCACGCCAAAGGCAGCGGTCTTGCCGGTGCCGGTCTGGGCCAGACCCAGAACGTCCTTGCCATTCAGCGCGTGGGGGATTGCGCGGGCCTGGATCGGGGTGGGCTCTTTGAAGCCCATTTCGTCAATGCGGGACAGGAGCTTTTCGGGCAGCCCCATGGTTGAAAATTCAGTCACGTATCGTCCTTTCGCAGCCGGAGCGGATGCCACGGCCGGTGCCGCCCCACAGGTGCGGGCGGTCTGTCGTTGGGGCAGGAACCTCAGGCGGTCTGACAGAATGTCAGCCCGCTGGTCGCTGCGAATGCCCCACGCGTGATATTGGGAACGGTGGCATATCCTGTCAGGGGTCGGTGGTGTGCCGCATGGCCGGTCAGCGTCTTGCTGGGTCTCCGGTCATGTCTGCCCCGTCTTCCTTGGGGGCGGCCCGACGCCCTCTGCTCACGCGGCAGGGAGGGATGCCTGAGCCGCAGATGGCCCTCCTGTGCGGCAAAGTCAATGGTCGTCATGTGCATATTCCTGCCAAAGTGGTGCGAAAACCCGGTTTGCAGCTGCCGCTGCTTTGTTTAAACAAGAGAGCCATGCTGAAGAAGGGACGGCTATGCGCGAGACGATTATCGCACGATGTGAAGCAAAAGGTCTGCGGATGACAGGCCAGCGTCGGGTGATTGCCCGCGTGCTGCAGGAGAGCGAGGATCACCCCGATGTGGAGGAGCTTTATGCCCGTGCCAGCGCGCTGGACGGCGCGATTTCGCTCGCCACTGTGTACCGGACCGTCAAGCTTTTTGATGAGGCAGGGATTCTGGACCGGCTGGAGTTCGGGGACGGGCGGGCGCGTTACGAGGATGCCGACCGCGAGCACCACGACCACCTGATCGACATGAACTCGGGCGAGGTGATTGAATTCTGCGACCCCGAAATCGAAGCGTTGCAGGAAAAGATCGCCGAGAAGCTGGGCTATGAGCTGCGTGGCCACAAGCTGGAGCTCTATGGCGTGCCGGTCAAGAAAAGCTGATCCGCGGCTAGCGCTCGGACCGGGCTGCGCGCCGCTCTCCTGCCGTGCGGATCCTGACGCCAAGGTCAAGGAAGGGACGGGGCGGGATCAGGTTGGGCTTTGTCAGCGCCAGCGCATCTGACAGCAGATCCCCATCCTGGCGGCAGGCGAGATCGGCAATCAGCTTGCCCATGATGCTGCCGCGAGACACGCCCGAGGCGTTGTAGCCACCACACAGGAACAGACCTGGCTGGGTTTCCTCGAAGACCGGTTTTGCGTTGCGGCTGATGCAGATATTGCCGGACCAGGAATAGGCGATGGCGCTGCGGTCCAGAAAACCAAAGCGTTTTTGCAGCCCGTCCGCGTGGATGTCGATGCGGTCAGACAGCTGCGTCCTGTTGATGCCGCCGGGGCGGTATTCGGCTGTGTTGCGGATCAGGATCCGGCGGTCCTGTGTCAGTCGGATGGTTGCGCCAAGCGAGCGCGGGCTGAGAATGCCCCAGCTGGCGGGGCGGTTGATGTCCTGTTCTTCCGCTTCGCTCAGGGGGCGGGTGAGCGATGCGGTCAACGCAAGCGGAAAGACCCGCAGCGATTTCAGGCCAAGGCGGGGAAAGAAGGCATTGACCGCGACGATCACCTGCGGGGCTGTCACGGTCCCTGTGGCCAGGTCAAGCTGCCAGCCATTCGCGGCCCGGTGAATGCGGCGCACGGGGCTGTTTTCAAAACATGCGACAGTGTCCGGCAGGCTGGCTGCGAGCCCCTGCGCCAGCATGGCAGGCTGCAGCAGGGCGCCACCACGAGACAAGACACCAAGGCCGTAGAATGATGTGCCCAGTCGGCTGTGCAGCTCTGGCCCCTCGATGAGGCGAGCGTCAATTCCGAGGCGCTGGAAACTGTCCGTGTGCTGGCGCAGCTTGGCGAAGTTTGCGGGGTCGTGGGCGGCGTGGATGGAGCCCGTGTCCTCCCACTGGCAATCAATCCCGTGGGTCTGGGTCAGCTGGCGCAGTTCTGCGACGCCTGCGTGGTCCAGCCGGTTCATGGTGCGGTAGCTCTTGAGCCCCTGATCGGTGTGCAGCTGGGCGTGACCGGGGCTTTCGTTTGCGACGGCAAAGCCGGAGTTGCGGGCGCTGGCGCCTTGAGCGATGCGTTTTCCGTCCAGCAGCAGGATCCGGGCATTGGGGCGCAGGTTCGCCAGCTGGCGGGCGGCTGCAAGCCCGGTAAAGCCCCCGCCGATGATGGCCACATCCGCCTGCTGAGCGCCGCGGAGAATGGGGTGTTGCGGGAGGGCTCCCGCCAGTGCGCTCCAGCCGCAGATATCTTCGACCATGCCGTCTCTCGTCTTTGTCGCAAATACCATTGCGTTGAATTCCAAATATGAAAATGGCTAGCGGCTTTCGCTGTGAATGCAAGCATTTCTGCTGGATGCCGGGTGATGTATCAATTTTTGTGATGGTCGGCCCAACAGCATGTCATTGGGGCGTGTCGCAAATGGTGTTGTTTGACGCTGACAGAGCATGTTTGGTGCATCGGATCCGGGTCGTGCTGCGGCCTGTTGCCACTGCGCCGAGATCAAAGGACCGACCGACATGAATAACGTTACAGCGATTTTGCTGATCATTGTCTCTATGGCGGGGTTCACGCTGGAGGATACGGTGATCAAACAACTGGCCAAGACGATGCCGGTTGGCCAGATCCTTGTGATGCTGGGGATCGGCAGTGGCGCTGTATTCGTGATCTGGGCCAAGCTGCAGGGCCATAGGGTTCTGGCGCGCCACAACTGGCGCTGGCGGCCGGTTCTGCGGGCTTCGACCGAGGCGCTGGCAGCGGTTTCATTTGCAACAGCTCTGGCAACCGTCGACATCTCTACCGTTGCGGCGGTGTTTCAGGCGATGCCCCTTGCGGTGACCATGGGGGCTGCGTTGTTTCTGGGCGAAGAGGTGGGCTGGCGGCGCTGGAGTGCGATCCTTGTCGGCTTCCTTGGTGTGTTGATGATCGTGCGGCCCGGCCTAGCCGGGTTTGAACCCAATGTGCTGCTGGTGCTGGTGGCGGTGGTTGCCGTTGCTGCGCGCGACCTGATGACGCGGGTGATGGACAGCGCGGTGCCCTCGACCGTGGTCAGCTCGCAGGCGTTTGGCTCTCTGGTGGTGGGGGGGATGGTCATGCTGTGGACCCTGCCGGGAGAGCCCGTGGCGCTGGGCCAGAATGACTGGTTGCTGCTGGCAGCCGGCATCGGATTTGGCGTGCTGGCGTATTCCTGCATCGTCACCGCGACGCGCATTGGTGATGCAGCGGTTGTGACGCCGTTCCGCTATACCCGGCTGGTGTTTTCGATTGCCGTGGGCGTTGTGATCTTTGGCGAGCAGCCGGATATGATGACGCTGGGCGGATCTGCATTGATCATCGGGTCCGGGCTTTATGCCTTTGTGCGCGAACGGCGTCTGGCACGGCGCGCGCGGGCGGCACAGATCGGGGCAGAACTGCAGGCCAGCGCCTGAACCGCAACCGATGATGACCCTGTTGGATGGTTGCGCAAACAGCGCCGTGTTAGCCCTAACCCAGTAAAATAAGTGACGTTAGCGATAACGCTCATGGTTTACTTTTTGCTGGTTGCTGCTATGACGCAGACGACATTTGCCAACATCAGGAACCTGAGTGATGAGCACCATTATCGATATCCACGCCCGCGAAATTCTGGACAGCCGGGGAAACCCCACCGTTGAGGTCGACGTGATCCTCGAAGACGGCACCCTTGGCCGCGCGGCTGTGCCCTCCGGCGCCTCTACCGGCGCGCACGAAGCCGTGGAGAAACGCGATGGCGATGCGTCGCGTTACCTTGGCAAGGGCGTTCTGGAAGCGGTTGCAGCCGTGAATGGCGAAATCGCCGAGGCGCTGGTCGGCTTTGATGTGACAGAGCAGGTCGCCATCGACGCGGCGATGATCGAACTGGACGGAACCCCCAACAAGGGCCGTCTTGGCGCCAACGCCATTCTGGGTGTCTCGCTGGCCGTTGCCAAGGCCGCAGCGGATTTCACCGCTCAGCCGCTGTTCCGCTATGTTGGCGGCACCTCTGCCCGTGTTCTGCCGGTTCCGATGATGAACATCATCAATGGCGGCGAGCACGCCGACAACCCGATCGACATTCAGGAATTCATGATCATGCCGGTGTCGGCAGAGAACGTGAAGGAAGCAATCCGCATGGGTGCGGAAGTCTTTCACACCCTGAAAAAAGAGCTGTCTGCCGCTGGCTACAATACTGGTATCGGTGATGAGGGCGGCTTTGCTCCGGCGCTGGAAAGCACCCGCAAGGCGCTGGATTTTGTCATGACCTCGATCGAAAAGGCCGGTTACAAGCCGGGCGAGGACATCTATCTGGCGCTCGACTGTGCCTCGACCGAGTATTACGTCGACGGCAAATACGAGATGAAGGGCGAGGGCGCGTCGCTCAGCTCTGCTGAAAACGCGGACTACCTGGCCGCCCTGTGCGCCGACTACCCGATCATCTCTATCGAAGACGGCATGGCCGAGGATGATTGGGAAGGCTGGAAACTGCTGACCGACAAGATCGGTGACAAGGTGCAGCTGGTTGGTGATGACCTGTTCGTGACCAATCCCGAGCGTCTGGCAGATGGCATCCGTCAGGGTGTTGCGAACTCCATGCTGGTCAAGGTGAACCAGATCGGCTCTTTGAGCGAAACGCTGAAGGCTGTCGATATGGCCCACCGCGCGCGTTACACCAACGTGATGTCGCACCGCTCGGGCGAGACCGAAGATGCAACCATCGCTGATCTGGCCGTTGCCACCAACTGCGGTCAGATCAAGACCGGCTCTCTGTCGCGGTCGGACCGTCTGGCAAAATACAACCAGCTGATCCGCATCGAAGAGCTGCTGGGCGAAACCGCCGAATACGCAGGTCGCTCTATCCTGAAGTGATCTGCTGAGCCTGTTTGGTTCACATTCTGGAAAGCCCCGCCATTTTGGCGGGGCTTTTGTCGTATCCGCGGTGTAGAGCGGGGATGCCAAGACACAGGAGCGCGATATGAATGAACCATCCCCGGACAATGAGTTTCAGTCGGCGCATGCGGCCTTGCTGATGGCCTCCTTTGAGGCGGCGACCGGGCGGGCGCTGTTGCCGGGGGCGGATGCGCGGCGGCTTTATCATGCGCCTTTTCCGGTGCTGTCGCATGACACGGCGGCCGATCCGGTGCTGACCTACGGCAATCTTGCGGCGCAGGCGCTGTGGGAGATGGATTGGGCGCAGCTGACGTCCATGCCTTCGCGGTTGACGGCAGAGCCCGGCCATCGGGGCCAGCGCGATGCGATGTTTGCGCAGATGCGTGAAAAGGGATTTTTCGAGAATTATGCCGGTGTCCGGATCAGCGCGACGGGCAAACGCTTTGAGATCCGCGAGGCCGTGATCTGGCGTCTGGTGGACGCTGATGGGGTGCTGCGCGGCGAGGCGGCGACCTTTCGGGACTATCTGCCGCTTTGACGGGGCAGCGCAGGTCTGCGCGGCTGTGGTACGGCCGATCTGTGTGATCCCGCTCACAGACACGTGAGGAGGCGGCCCCTATCCTTACCACAGGTGCCACGGTGGTGGTGCTGGCACAGGAGGGGGAAATATCATGGCATATCTGGATCCTTGTGCATCTGCTCGCGATCTGTCCGGGCAGGCCTTGCACGCGGTCTATGTGGTTGCGGCGCTTGGAGTTCTGGCAATTGTTGCAGGCTGTGCGGACACGGCGCATTACCCGTTGTCGGGGCTTGCGGTGTCGGCCAGTGATCCGGTGCACCAGCTGTCAATGACCGGCGGCACGATGGGAATGGTCGGCTTTTGATCTGAAATCTGCAGCAGGTCGCCCGCGCAAAAGCACCTGAAGGCGCAGGCGACCTGGCTGATCGGCGGGGCCCCCATGCCCCGGCCTGGCCGCGCGCCTTACCCCCACGGAAAGGCGACTGATGCGGCACGTGTCCGGGCTTTGCCCGGTGGCGACAGATCTGTCGCGCTGTCAGGGTCGCGGCTTCTGCCGACGACGTTGCGCTGCCATACCGAATGGCTGCGCGGCTCCACCGTCCCACGGCGTAACTGTCAAAACGCGGCGCCTGCCTGCCCCTGAGATGCGGGGCGGCGGCGGAAAATCTCCTGCGCCAATCAGGGCGCGTTCATTCGGGATGGCCAACCAGTTTGATGCGGGCAGATCGTCAGGATCCGTGAGGGAGAGACTGCCTGTCCGGGTGCCGGCGCCATGCTGGTCAGCCACCGCCGATGTGAAGGGGTAACGCGCGTTGTGCCAGGTGGTTCCGGGAGCGCGCGATAAATTACCGTGAAAGTGAAAAAGTATATCCTTGCCAGACAGTTAGAGGCGTCGGCTCATCACCAGAATATCGGGGTTCGGCTGGAACCGGGCGCGGGCATAGAGGCTGCGGGCCTTTTCGTTTTCCTGGCTCACCTCAAGATGCAGCGCGGTGATCCCGGCCTCTGCCAAGGTGCGGGGCAGGGCAAAGAGCACCTCGGTTGCGATGCCGCGGCCGCGCACGGGCGGGCGGATGAACAGCTCGTCGATATAGCCGTCCATGCCGCCAAATTCGACGGACCAGCTAAAGGTGACGACGATATAGCCCACAGGCGCGCGGGTCGGGCCAATCAGGTAGATCGCGCCATATGGCATACCCGCCAACAAAGGTTCGACCCCGGCGCGGCGGGTGGCATCATCTGAGGTGATCCCCATTTCGCCGTGAAAGGCAGCGACGAGATCCAGAACGCGATCCAGATCTTCGGGGCGGGCAAGGTGCAGGGCGGCGCTCATGGCGTGTCCTTTTTAGCGGATAGGGAGGGGGCAGGGCGTTGCCCCAATTGGGTGGCATCAGCCAGGGCGCGGGCTTCGACCTTGGCGATCCAGTCGGATTTACAGGCACCATAGCCTTCTGCGTCGCCGGGATGGAGCGCAGCGCATCGCCCCTTGACCGCGCTGTAACCCGCCCGCAGCGCGCCATTGCCCCTGAGAGCATCGCGAAAGGCCAGATGGCGGTCAATGTCGGGTGCGCCGATGACATAGCAGTGGGCGTGAAACAGGCGCGTGCCGCTTTCCGGGTCATCGCGGCGGCAGTACCGCCGGGCGGGGAGGCCATAAGGGCCCATCCAGTCATAGCCCAGGGCCTCTAGCGGTGCGCGGGCCTGCTCCAGTCTTTCTGTGCTGGAAAAGACCGGCAGCATGTCGATGATCGGCTTCGCGGGCAATCCGGCGACAGCTGTCGAGCCGATGTGATGGATATCGATCAGCCCCTCCACGCCCGCCGCGCGCCAGCGTGTTGCCTCCAGCTCAAACAGCGCAGGCCAGCCGGGATCGGGGGCGTGGATCTGCGTCATAGACGGCCCAGCCGTTCGGTGATCAGTGCGTAAAACCCATCGCTGTCTACATCGCCGATAAACAGGGCATTGGCCGCACGGTCCGTCACGCCCCACCAGTCTGCAACGGTCATGCCCAGCGTCAGGTCAGAGGATGTTTCGATCATGACATTGATCCTGCGCCCCGAAAACAGCTCTGGCTGGATCAGATAGGCGATGACACAGGGGTCGTGCAACGGCCCGCCCTCAGAGCCGTATTTCTCGACATCGAAGCGTTCGAAGAAATCCAGCATCTCTGCGGTGAAATGACCGACGCGGGTGTCGAGGGCGCGGATCGCCTCGATCCTTGTGCGCGTGGCCAATGCCTTGTGCGTCACGTCAAGGGGCATCATGGTGACTGGCACGCCAGAGGTCAGAACGATCTCGGCGGCTTCGGGGTCGACGTAGATGTTGAACTCTGCTGCGGGGGTGATGTTGCCGACCTCGAAATAGGCGCCGCCCATCAGAACGATTTCCTGCACGCGCTCCACGATGTCTGGCGCCTGTTCAAAGGCGGCTGCGATATTGCTGAGAGGACCAAGAGGACAAAGCGTGACCGTGCCTGCAGGTTCGCGGCGCAGGGTGTCGATGATGAAATCGACACCGTTGATTTCCGCCAGCGGCATGGTGGGCTCCCACAGCTCTGGCCCGTCCAGACCGGTCTTGCCATGCACATGTTCAGCTGTGACAAGCGGGCGGCGCAGCGGGGCGGCGCGACCGGCATGGACAGCCACATCAGAGCGGCCCGCAACCTCGCAGACGCGGCGGGCATTGGTCTGGGTCAGCGCCAGGGGTACATTGCCAGCGACACAGGTAATCCCAAGAAGATCAATCTCTTGCGGGCTACCAAGCGCCAGGAGAATGGCAACCGCATCATCCTGTCCGGGATCGGTGTCGATGATGATCTTGCGCGGGCGGCTCTGGTATTGGTCGCTCATGGGGGATGGTCCTTGATTGGGTATTGCGCGACCCTCGCAAGGGCGGCGGCGGATGTCCAGCGTCGCTGCGGCTGTGGTCGGAATTTCCCCGCTCATGAGCCGGGGGCGGATATGAAAATGGCGCCCCTCTGCCGAGGCGCGCCATGGGTTTTCAGCGTCTGGTTGACTGGGTGGCTGCGATCAGGCGGCTGCGGCGCCCATCGTCTCTTCCATCGCAGACAGGAGAACGCCTGCGATCACGTCAAGCTCATCCTTGCTGAGCCGCACAGGCAGGCGCACATCGCAGGCCTGCATCAGCATGGCACGGGTCTGCGGCAGTTCAGGCACGTCTTTCATGAACTGCCAGTTCCAGAAGGCGCGGGCGTTGTCCTCGGACAGGCCAAAGATCTGCACCTTCACGCCCTTGGCCTCTGATGTGGCGGCAAAGCGGGTGATGTCCTCGCTGCTCATGCCGACCAGATTAAACTGGATCGAATCCGGCGCGCGTTGTTCCGGCGCCAAGGGGGCAGGGACGGTGATATAGGGCGATTGGTTCAGCTGGTCGGCGACATAGTCGTGATTTTCCAGCCCGTCCCGGACGCGGCGGGCAAGTTCCGGCAACTGCGGGCGGATCACCGCCGCGGACAGGTTGCTCATCCGCAGATTATAGAGCGGCAGCTGGTTCTGCCATTTGGCAAAGGCCTGGGCCAGATCGTCTGTATTGTCCCCCGGCGCGGGTTTGTGTTTTTTCCAATTGTGTTCGTAGGCGCCCGACATGATGACGGCACGGGCCACCAGATCGGCATCATCGGTGACCAGAATGCCACCTTCGCCTGCGTTGATCATCTTGTAGGACTGGAAGGAAAAGCAGCCGATGGCGCCAAGCGTGCCGATGTTGCGGCCATGCCAGGTGGTGCCAAGCGAATGGGCGGCGTCTTCGATGACCGGAATGTTGCGGGCCTGGCACAGCGCCATGATGGCATCCATATCAGAGGTGTGGCCGCGCATATGACTGATGATGACCGCTTGCACATCATCCAGCTTGGCCTCGAAATCGGCCATGTCGATGCGGTAGTTGTCCTTGACCTCGCACAGGACAGGCACGCAGTCAGCATGCACGACAGAAGAGGGCACGGCGGCAAAGGTAAAGCCCGGTATCAGCACACGGGCGTCGCGCGGCAGGTCCAGCGCCTTCAGGGACAGAAACAGCGCCGCAGAGCAGGACGACACGGCCAGCGCGTATTTGCTGCCCAGAAGTTGGGCGAATTCCGCTTCCAGCAGGGCCACCGGGGCATCCTGCGGGGCGGTGTAGCGAAACAGGTCTCCCGATTGCATCAGTGCCTCGATGGCTGCGCGCGCGGCCTCGGGGATGGGCTCTGCCTCATGGACATTCGGAACGGTTTGCACGGAAGACTGGCTCATATTTCAAAATCCTGAAGTTGTCCTTTGGGAAATGTAAAACAAGCGGCAGGAGAATGCAAAGCCAACCAGCCAGAAATGGCCGCCCCGGCGTGGATTTTCACAGAACTGTTGCGGGGAATTAGATCCCCAGCCGATCCCTCAGCGAAAACCACGTCATCGCCAGCACAAGGAGCGGGTTGCGCATGGCCGGGCCACCGGGAAAGGCGGGGGCAGGCACGCGCGACATGGTGTCAAAGCCATCGCTTTCGCCCTGCAACGCCAACGCCATCAGCTGACCGGCGTGGGTTGCGGTGCCAACGCCGTGGCCCGAATAGCCAGAGGCGCTGAGGATATTGGGGGCAAGACGGGCCAGATAGGGCATCCGTTTCATGGTGATGGCAAGCGTCCCGCCCCAGGCGTAGTCGATTTTCACATCCTTCAGATGCGGAAAAATCTGGCTCATGGGTTTGCGCACGGTGGCGGCGATATCAGAGGGGAAGCGATAGCCATAGCTCTCTCCGCCGCCAAACAGCAGGCGGCCATCGTGGCTGAGACGGAAGTAGTTCACCACAAATTTGCTATCGGCCACCGCAACGTCGCGGTTCAGAACGCGCGCCGTGTCTTCACCCAGCGGTTCGGTCGCGGCAATGAAGTTGTTGATCGGCATGACTTTGGCGGCCACCTGACGGTTCAGCCCGCCCATGTAGCCGTTGCAGGCAAGGATCAGCTGATCGGCCCGCACATGCCCCTGTTCGGTTCTGACGAGGACGGGGCTGCCGTCCTCGATTGCGGTCACTTCGCTGGTTTCGCAGATCCGGACACCGGCTGCCGCTGCCGCGCGCGCAAGGCTGAGCGCATAGTTCAACGGGTGGAGATGAGCCGCGCCATGGTCGAGAAAGCCGCCTTTGTAATCCGGCGAGGGACACAGCGCAAAACACGCCTCCTCATCCAGCTGCTCGATCTGATCATAGCCATAGCGATCCTCAAGAAAGCGGCCGTAGTCATGCAGGTCGCGGGCTTCTGATGGGGACGAGCCGGTCCAGGCCACGCCCGGTTTCAGGTGGCAGTCGATGCCGTGGCGGGCAATCAGCGATTTGACCAGGTCCTTGGCCTCTTCCCCCAGTTGCCAGAGCTTTGCAGCGTCCTCGCGCCCCATCAGCCCCTCAAGCCCTTCCTGATCCATGCGTTGTCCGCTGCCCAACTGGCCGCCATTGCGTCCAGAGGCGCCAAAGCCCACGCGGTTGGCTTCCAGCAGGATCACCGAGCGGCCCGCCTCTGCCAGATGCAGCGCAGCAGACAGGCCCGTGTAGCCGCCGCCGATGATGCAGACATCGGCTTTTGCCTCGCCCTGCAGTGGCGCAAACGGGGCAAGCGGCGTGGCGGTGGCAGCATACCAGCTGGCGGGATACTGCCCCTTGCGGTCGTTGGAGTAGAGAAGGTTCAGCGCCATTGCACACCTCAATTCCGGGCATGCCGTCCGCGGGGGACGGATATGCCTGTCATCTTTCCAGAAATACTCAAATCTGCCAGCGTCGCCCCGCAGGGCAACGCTGGACTGGGGTCTCAGACGTTCAGCAAGAGATGTTCCCGCTCCCAGGGAGAGATCACCTGCAGGAACTCTTCGTATTCTGCCCGTTTCACACAGCTGTAGACGCGGGCGAATTCCGGGCCGAGCACCTCGTGCAGGGCTGTTGCCTCTTCAAACAGGTCAAGCGCCTGACCCATCACCTGCGGGATGTCGCCCTCTCCCTCATAGGCGTCCCCCTTGAATTGGCGGGTGGGGCGTTCTTCCTGGATGAGGCCGAGATAGCCACAGGCAAGAGAGACCGCGATGCCGAGATACGGGTTGCAGTCCATGCCGGCGATCCGGTTTTCCACTCGCCGTGCTTCGGGCCCGGACAGCGGGACGCGAATGCCGGTGGTGCGGTTGTCACGTGCCCATTCCAGATTGATCGGGGCGGCGTGATCCTTCACGTAGCGGCGATAGGAATTCACATATGGCGCCATCACCGCCAGACCCGCGGGCAGATGGTTCTGCAGGCCGGCGATAAAGTGGTAGAAGGCATCCGTCTCGCCACCTTGCGGGCCGGAGAAGATGTTCTCTCCGGATTCGATATCCAGAATAGAGTGATGGATATGCATGGCAGAGCCGGGTTCATCGGCGATCGGTTTGGCCATGAAGGTGGCAAAACAGTCGTGGCGCAGCGCGGCTTCGCGGATCAGGCGTTTGAAATAGAATACTTCGTCTGCCAGTTTCACGGGGTTGCCGTGACGCAGGTTGATTTCCAGCTGGCCTGCACCGCCTTCCTGGGTGATGCCGTCGATCTCAAATCCCTGCGCTTCGGCAAAGTCGTAGATATCGTCAATCACCGGGCCGAATTCATCAACGGCGGTCATAGAATAGGCCTGACGGGCGGCAGCCGGTCGGCCGGACCGGCCCATCATCGGCTCAATATCGCGGGCAGGGTCGATATTGCGCGCAACGAGAAAGAACTCCATCTCGGGCGCTACGACCGGTTTCCAGCCCTTCGCCTCATAAAGGCCGACCACGCGTTTCAGTACATTGCGCGGGCTAAAGGGGACGGGGTTGTCGTCGCGGTCATAGGCGTCATGGATCACCTGCAGAGTCCAGTCACCGGTCCAGGGCGCGGCGGTCGCGGTGGACATGTCGGGCTTGAGCGTCATGTCCTTTTCGATCCAGCCGTCTTCATCAGCCGCATCGGCCCAGTCGCCGGTGATCGTCTGATAGAAAATGCTGTCGGGCAGATGAAAGTAGTCTTGCTTGGCAAATTTCGACGCGGGCACGGCCTTGCCTCGGGCAATGCCCGGCAGGTCCGAGATAACGCATTCAACCTCGTCGAGACGACGGCCCTCCAGATAGGATTGTGCTGCTTCAGGAAGGGTGTCGAGCCAGGCTGACATCAGGTCCTCTCTTTCACGAAAAATGCATTGAGGAAGGTTGCGATTTCATCCGATTGGATGGGGTGGTGAAGCTGGTCCTTGGCGGCGTCCAGCAATGCGTCGGGAACGACGCCACGCCCGCGGCTGTCGATCAGTCCGTCGACAAAGCTGCTGGCGAATTCGGGGTGGGGTTGGGCGGTCCAGATGTGATCGCCATAGGCCAGGATGCCGTGCTTGCAGTGATCGTTTCCGGCCAGCACGCGCGCCCCCTCGGGCAGTGCGGTGACCTGATCCTGATGCCAGGCATTCAGGCGCAGGGGCTTGCCGTCCTGTTCATAGGTCACGGGGCCGACGGCCCAGCCGCCAGCGAATTTCTCGACCTTGCCCCCCAGCGCCTGCGCAATGATCTGATGGCCAAAACAGATGCCGACAAGCGGCTGCTTGCGGGCGTGGATCTGGCGGATCAGATCCTCGAGCGGCGGGATCCAGTCGTGGTCTTCGTAAGCGCCATGTTTGGAGCCGGTGATGAGCCACCCATCCGCCGCCTCGGGGCCAGAGGGAAACTGGTTGTCCACGACGGCGAAGGTTTCAAACTCAAACCCGCCATCGGCCAGGAGGGTCCGGAACATCTCGTCATAATTGCCCGCGCTGTCGATCAGGTTTTCGGGCGCGTGGCCGGTTTGCAGAATGCCGATTTTCATGGTTCACCAGATTTGATCAAATTTAGCCTAGCTGAGCCTCCCCGCACAGGCAAGCACCCGTTGGAAGGTCGTGGCGCGTCCCGGCCCCCGGCGCAAAGACGTTCACAGGGGGCGACGGGTTGGCCGACAGGGCTTCATACGGCTTCCAGCCACGAGAGCCAATGTGTCTCGGCCGGGCGCTCTGCAAATCCGGCGATTTCCTGACGTTTCATCATCACGAGGTTGCGGATGACGCGGTCTGGCAGGATGCGGGCGATCATCGGGTCTGTGTCGAACAGATCGACGGCGGCCTGCCAGCTGGGGGCGAGCTGGGGCAAGCCCTGGATGTCGTAGATGTTGCCTTCGGATGGGGCGGTTGGCTGGGCGTTGTCTTCGATGCCGACAAGCGCGGCACCAAGGACGACAGCAAGCATCAGGTAGGGGTTGATGTCACCACCTGCGACGCGGTGTTCGATCCGCCGGGCCTTGGGGCTGCCGCCGGGAATGCGGATGGCCGCGGTGCGGTTTTCATAGGCCCAGGCCGCGCTGACCGGGGCGTGGGCACCGGGCACAAGGCGATCATAGGAATTGCCGTGGGGGGCAAGGATCAGCGTGCTGGCGGGCATCGCATTCAGGCAGCCGGCCACCGCATTCAGCAACAGATCAGAGCCCCGTTCGGTGCCGTCATCAAAGATGTTGTTGCCATCCTTGTCGACCACCGAAAAATGCACATGCATCCCGTTGCCCGCCTCTTCGGCGTAGGGTTTTGCCATGAAGGTCGCTGCAAAGCCGTGTTTGCGGGCAAGGCCGCGCACCAGGGCCTTGAACAACCAGGCATCATCCGCAGCGCGCAGGGCGCTCTGGTGATTGAGGTTGATCTCGAACTGGCCAAGCCCGGCCTCGGAAATTGCGGATTGGGCGGGGATGCCCATCGCGTCGGCGCCTGCATAGAGGTCGGTGAAGAAGGCATCAAAGGCATCAAGTTCCGCCACCGAGAGCACCGACTGCTGGTCCAGTTCGCGCCCTGTCAGCGGATCGATGGGCGGGGCAGGCTGGGCACCGCTGTCATCAATCAGGCTGAACTCCATCTCGGTCGCGGCCATGACCTGCCAGCCGCGGGCCTCATAGCGGGCGAGCACATGGGACAGAACGTGGCGTGGATCGCCCATGAAGGGACGGCCATCTTCCCAGTACATTGACATCGGCACCAGCGCAGAAGGACTGGTGAGCCAGGGCATCGGCACCGGACCCCGGTCTGTCGGCAGCATGATTCCGTCGGCGTCTCCGGTTTCAAAGACCAGCGGGTTGTCTTCCACATCGCGGCCCCAGAGGTCCACGTTCAGGGTAGAGATCGGCATGCGGGCTGATCCATCGTCCAGCTTGTCTGCCAGCCCCACGGGCATACGCTTGCCACGCATCTGGCCATTGAGATCGCAGGCGGCAATGCGGATTGTGCGCAGTTTCGACAGATCCATCGGAGGGCTCCCTTATTGGTTGCCTCTGTTCTACTGCAGGATTTGCAAGACGCAAAGGGAATTTGATCAAAAGTGAATCTGATCGATTGGTGTATCCGCATCAGGCTAAGAGGATTGCCTTGTTTTGCAGCGGTTTCAGGGATCTGGGCGCAAAGAAAAAGGCGCCGCGGGGGCGCCTTTTGTGATCAGGTTTTGATCAAGTGTGCGACCTTAGCGGATCAGGTTCATCCGCAACCGCATCTTGGCCTTTTTCTCCTGCGGCAGATGCGCATTCAGGCGGCGGTTGATGATGCCAAACAGCCCGATGATGCAAAGCGTCAGCAGAATGAAATAGAACGCGAGGATCGGGTACGGCACGAAGGGGTTGAACGTCTTGTCCGCAAAATAGTTCGCGTAGTAGAGCGCATCGCCCTGCTGGCGCCAGGCCGGGAAGCCGGAGAAGAAAACCAGCGTCGTGGCATGGAACAGAAAGATCGCCTCGTTCGTGTAGGACGGCCAGGCCAGTCGCATCATCGTCGGCCACATGATTCGACGAAACCGCGTCCAGCCGGACAGACCATAGGCATCCGCTGCCTCGATATCGCCCTTGGGGATGGAGCGCAGCGCGCCATAGAAGATCTCTGCCGAGTAGGCGGCTGTGTTCAGGATCAGAACAATCAGGGCGCCAAGCCAGGCCGCAGAGAACGGATCAAAGACAGATGACACCGATTTCAGCTGTAGGAACAGGAAGTAGGCAAAGAAGAACTGGATGAACAGCGGCGAGCCACGGAACAGGAAAATGAACCATTCGGCGGATTTGCGGATCGGTTTGTTGGCAGAATTCTTTGCCAGCGCAATGCCGTTTGCCATCACGAAACCGGCCATGACGGCCAATGCACCGAAGTAGATGTTCCAGATCATGCCGGAACCGATCAGGACAAACTGGTCGCAGAGGGTGAAATCGGTGCGCGGCAGCATCCGTTCGCCATAGCCAAGCGAGCGCAGGCCGTAATCCTGCAGGGTCTGAAGACAGCTCATGCCGCTTTCCTTTGTGCTTCGCCAGCAAGGGTTGCCTGACCGTGGGAAAGGCGCCGGCTGATCCGCTCAAGCACCACTTCGGAGACCTTGGTGAACAACAGATAAAACACCAGCAGCCCAAAGAAGTACCACATCCGCCAGTCGCCATGCGGGTAGTCGGTGAACCGTGCCGTCTTGGAGCCGCCCAGCTCGCGGGCCCAATAGACGATATCTTCCACCCCGAGGAGGAACAGCAGCGGCGTTGCCTTGATCAGAACCATCCACAGGTTCGACAGGCCGGGCAGCGCATAGGTCCACATCTGCGGCACCAGAATGCGCCAGAACGCCTGGCGGTGGGTCATGCCGTAGGCCTCGGCCGTTTCGATCTGGGCGCGTGGTACTGCGCGCATGGCACCGAACAGGACGTTGGCGGCAAAGGCGCCGAACACGATGGCAAAGGTGATCACCGCGAGCGAGAAGCCGTAGACTTCGTGGATCCATTGATCCGAGCTGCTCAGCGGCATCTTTGCGATATCGCAGACGACAAAATCATTGCCCTGCCGCACGGGTGCGTCCCAGTCGGGGCATTTCACCTTGTGGCGCAGGAATTCGATGCCCTGATCCAAGGCGATCACGAAGAACAGGAAGAAGGCGATATCCGGCACGCCACGCACAACGGCGATATAGGCGCGGCCGATCCACGAGAGCGGCGCAAAGCGGGCGCGGGCGGCCATGGCGCCGCCAAAGCCGAACAGCAACGCCGCCGGGGCGGTGATGGCTAGCAGCAACAGAACCGTTCCAAAGGACATGTAGAAAGCAAAGTGCTTTCCGGTGGTCAGGTAACAGCTCAGCCACTGGATGCCCTCCAGAATGGCCGGGTCAGAGCAAAAGGAGAAAATGGCGGACCTCTTTCAGATTGGGACCGGGAGAGGGGCGCAACAGCGAAACCGGTCAAGGGTGAAGGGGGGCACGCAGCCCCCCTTCGATAGTTTGCAGGGTCTGGCCGTGGCTCAGAACTTGCCTTCGATTTCCCACTTGTCCAGCAGCGCGTTCAGCGAACCGTCTGCTTTCATGGTGTCGATCGCTGCGTCGAACTTGGCGCGCAGTTCGTCGTCGGACTGGCGGAACGCCATGCCGATGCCGTCGCCCAGGAACACGTCTTCTGCGATGAACTGCAGTTCGGTTTCTTCAACGATCGGTGTCAGGAAGTCCTTGTCGGCCATCACGGCGTCGACTTCGCCCGCGGTCACGGCTGCGATGGTTTCATCCGGAGTCGGGAATTCAACCAGGGTCGCACCGGTGGAGGCCACGTGGGAGGACTGGATGGTGGAGGCCTGAGCGGACACCACAGCGGAGTTCACGTCAACATCGGACAGAGCCGCATAGGCGGAGGGCGACGGACGGGTGTAGCCCTGGGTGAAGCTGACGACTTCCTTGCGCTCTTCGGTGATCGACATGCCTGCGATGATGGTGTCGTAGTTGCCCGACAGCAGGTTGGGGATGATGGAATCCCAGTCGTTGGTGACCCATTCACAGTCCAGCTCGGCGCGCTTGCACAGCTCGTCGCCCAGCTCGCGCTCAAATCCGTCCACTTCGCCTGCATCATTGAGGAAGTTGTACGGAGGGTAGGCGCCTTCGGTGCCGAGACGGACGGTGTCTGCCATTGCAACGCCGGCGGTCAGAGCCAGGGCAGCGGTGCCGAGGAAAAGAGATTTCATGTGATAACTCCCGTTTAGGTTGGTTTTTGGTTTTGGTTATTTGCCATGATGCGTCGAGGCAAGGAAGCCGCGAAGACGTTCGGATTGTGTGTTTCCGAACACCTCTTCTGGCGGGCCTTGTTCCTCGATCAGACCTTTGTGCAGGAAAACGATATGGCTGGACACATCTGCGGCCATGTTCATGTCGTGGGTCACGATGATCATGGTACGCCCTTCGGCAGCCAGATCCTTGATGACTCGGACCACTTCCTGCTCCAGCTCAGGATCGAGCGCGGATGTCGGTTCGTCAAACAGCAGTGCCTCGGGCTCCATGCAGAGTGCTCGTGCGATGGCCGCGCGCTGTTGCTGACCGCCAGAGAGCTGCGCGGGATAAGCATCACATTTGTCACCGATGCCAACCTTGTCGAGATATTTGCGCGCAGAGGCTTCCACCTCGTCGCGGTCGCGGCCCAACACGGTCAGCGGGGCCTCCATCACGTTTTCGAGGATGGTCATATGGGCCCAGAGATTGAACTGCTGGAACACCATCGACAGGTTGGTGCGGATGCGCAGCACCTGTTTGGGGTCAGAGGGGCGTCGATTCAGGCCGCTGCCGGCCCAGCTGATCGGTTCGCCCTTGAACAGGATGTCGCCCTGCTGGCTGTCTTCGAGCAGGTTGCAGCACCGCAGGAGCGTCGACTTGCCTGAGCCGGAAGAGCCGATCAGAGACACCACATCGCCGCGACGGGCGGTGATGTCGACGCCCTTGATGACTTCCAGCTCGCCATAAGACTTGTGCAGGCCGCGGATTTCCAGAACTGGGCTCGTGTCGGTCAAGGTGTCTCTCGTACAATTGTCGTTGAATTGGTCCTTATTGGACCGAAAAAAAGAATGGATGCAACGTGCAAACCGATTGGTGCGGGACGTAATTCGGCATTTTGACAGGTGAACTGGTCGAATTGTTCGGATTTTGATGCCTTGCTCGTCACTCCGCAAAGGGGCAGAGGCAGGGGGTATGGCCCTGCGCGTCAGCAGTGCGGGGGAAAACGGCAAGCGGGGTTCGCGCAGCAGTGGCGCGATTTCGCGTTACCGGGCGGCGGACTGGCGGATGGTCTGTTCTGTCAGCACGGGACCAAGAGGGGTGGAGACCGCCAGATACTCTGCTGCGGGAATGTCGCAGACGCCGCGCAGATGCAGCGTTTTGCGATGGTCATCTGCGAGCTGGTCGACGGCGCGGTAGAGCGCTGCGCGCAGCGGGGCGGGGTCGCGGTGGCCCGCTGTAATCAGCGGCAGGCCCGGGGTTGCCCTGGTTCGGTCGATCACAACCAGATCCCCGGCAAAGTCGTCATATTCCTGCATCAGCGCCCAGCTCATGGCATCGAGCGCGGCAAAATCGGCGCGCCCCTCTGCCACGGAATGGGCAGAGGCCACATGGGCCCCCGTCGCGATCAGCTCTCCCGGCAGGATACCAAGGTCGCGCATATGGTGCATGGGCGCGGCCCAACCTGACTGTGACAGCGCCTCGTTATAGGCAAATCGCGCACCGGCCAGCTGTGACAGGGATGGGGTGCCCTTGTCGCGATGGGTGACGATGACGCTGTTGTAATGCCCGGGCGGTGCTTCGGCTATGCCATGATCCAGGGTCGCAACCAGTGTCACCTGGTCATACAGCCGGGTGCGAAACGGCATGCCGCAGGTCTGGCCAAGCAGCAGATGGGGGGAGGTCCAGACCTCCCACAGATCCTTGCCCCGTGTCAGCGTCTCAGGCGCCTCGCTGTCGTTCAGCTCTGCCCGGATGGCCTGCCACAATGCATCAAGCGCCACGGTGGTTTCAGGGCGCTCGTACATCGTGAGGCTTGCGATCATAGGGCTTTCTCGGCGCGCTGGCGGGCGCGGGCGCTGTCAACGTCGCTGACGCCCAGCAGGTTGGTCGACAGTCGCAGCAGCGCGTCTTCGGCGGCGTCGCGCTCACCATCGGCCAGAACCACCTGCCAGAGTGCCTCAACAACGCCCATGCGGTTTTCGTAAGGAACGGCATCTTTGATCGCGCGGGTAAAGCGGACCGTGTCGGGGGCCTCTGCCTCCAGTGCTTCGGCCTGCTCACGCAACAGGATGGCCCCGCCCACATCCAGACCGTAGCGGGTGCGCAAAATGCGGTCGATGCGGTCGCGTTCCACATCAGAGTAATTGTGATCAGAGCGGCCAACCCGGACCAGCAGCGCGCTGAGCGCGAGGCGGGCATCCTGATCGTCCAGCGGAGCAGGGGCCGGGGCCAGCAACTTGCCCAGGAGTTCCTTGATCATGACTGCGGCTCCTGTGGGGTGGTGTCGTCTGTGGCGATGGCTGAGGCAGCGGTGGTGTCCGGCACGGCCAGCAGCTTGTCTTGTGCACGTTTTCGGGCTTTGTCGCTGTCGTTGCGCGACAGCCCCATGGCCTTGCGGGCATCTTCGACGATGCGGATTTCGCCGGGGTGTTCGCGTTCGTCTGCCAGAACCACCTCCCACAGGGCATCCAGCGCGGCCAGACGTTCCTCCAGCCCAGTGGTCTCGCGGATCAGCTTGCCAAAGGTGTCGGTTTCGGGCGCGGCGGCGTGCAGTTTTTCACAGGCCGCGCGGACCTTGGCGGCTTCGATGGCGTTATGCTGGTACAGTCGAGCCAGAATGCGGTCGATCAGGCTGATCTCTTCCAGCTGATAATCGCGATCCGACTGTGCGACACGCACCAACAGCGCGCCAAGCGCCAGTTCCGCATCGGGATCGGGCGTCGCCGGGGTTTGCGGTGGTCGAAAGACCTGAAAGAGTTTTTTCAGCATGGCAACAGTCTATCCCTGAACAGCCCCTATACCAAGTGGCCCTTAGCCACCGTAGCCTTCGACGATTTCCATGTCCCCCGTCGATACCGGATCCCGCAGGGCCTTGGCCTGCTGATAGGACACCGAGTCGTAACAGGCTTTGGCGGTGGCGAAGTCCTTGAACTCGATGACGACGGTGCGGGCGCGGGTCTGACCTTCGCGCACCTCCTTTGGGCCGCCGCGGACCAGAAAGCGGGCGCCGAACTCTGCAAAAGGGGCTGCATTGGCGGCGATGTAGTCCTTGTAGCGCTCCATATCGTCCACATCGACATGAGCGACCCAGTAACCTTTGGGCATGGTGGTTCCCCTTGCGCGTCTGAAAGGCGTGATTTGCGACAGGCTGATACAGAATGCGATCAAAGGCAATGACTGCATTTCGGGGATTTTCCCCTTATGCCGCAGATTTCATGGAGAAATTGCCGCATCTTGGCGGATTTGTGCAGGCTGCGCACAAAGCTGCCGGTCAGGGCTGATGCCCAACCCGCCCTCTGGGGAGCAGGCCTGTGGGGTAGCGGTATCGAGAAGGGGGAGGGAGCATCTGTCCCCCATCAAGAAAAGCAGCGACCGTTGAAGGCCGCTGCGGTCTCTGAGGTGATGGGCGATCAGAAGGGTTCGATGCGGACCCAGTTGGCCTCGCCATCGGCGATGTGTTTGGCAACATCTGCACGCCATTTGTCCCGCGCGCCTTCATGCACGAAGGTATAGAGCTTGCCGTCGACCATTTCGGTGACGTTCGGATCGCCCGGACGCTTGTAGCCCTGCGACGCGGCCCATGCGCAATAGGCGTCGAATTGGGGTGCGTAGGCCGCTGGATCCGCCTTGAAGGTGTCGCGATTTTCCTCGGAGCTGAAGGTCCAGAGGGCGCCATCCCACAGGTGGAAGAATTTTGCCTTGCCATGTTCCGGCGCGCCCTGGGAATAGGTCACGGGATCATAGCCGCCAAATGCTGTTCCAAGGGTGTTCCCGGCAAACGCGGGCGCGCTGAATGCTGTTACTGCGGCGGCGGTCATCGCGGCAAAATAGGTCTTCTTCATTGGGGTGGATCCTCCATCAGTTTCCCGACCTGCCAGGGTTGTTCCGGCAGGAATGCCCTCAAGTTAGCGAAGGTTCGCACAGACTGAAGTAACGTTATCTCACCGTAATTTCAGGAGATTTGCCTAGGCGCAAAGACCGCCTGCGTTTCGCCTGTGTACAAGCAGGATTGGCGCCACGGTGCCGTGATATGGGGGATTTCAGGGATGGGAAATCAGCTGCCGGATGTCGCGGGATTGGGCCAATTGGCTGCGAAGTATCCGAAAGTGGTGACAGGGCCGGATCATCGCCGGCCCTGTCAAATCACGCATGTGTCAGCCGATTTCGGCAAGGCGGGCCAGCGCCTCTTTGATCTTGGCTTCTTCTTCCTCGCGCAGGGCGAGGTTTTCACGGGCTTCCGCCACGACCTCTTCGGGGGCGGAGGCTGCGAATTTGGGGTTGTTCAGACGCCCGCGCAGGCCACCCAGCTCCTTGGCGAGCTTGCCGAGGGTTTTCTCAAGCCGTGCCTTTTCCGCTTCGACGTCGATCACGTCCGCCAGCGGCAGGCCGAAGGAGGCGCCGGGGGCCGCAACGCTTGCGCAGCCTTTGGGGAAGCTCTCGACCTGCTCCAGCGTGGTGATCCGCGCAAGTTTCTGGATCATCGCCTCGTTCTTTTCCCAGGCGGTGCGCGCCTGATCTGAGAATTCGGTCACCACCATCGGGATCTTGGCACCGGCCGGCACATGCATCTGTGCGCGGGTGGAGCGGATGTTCTCGATCGCGGTGATCACCCAGTTCATTTCGGCGTCGGCATCGGCGTTGACCAGCTCGGTGCCGTAGGTCGGCCACTCGGCATGGGCCAGCATGGTGTCGCGCTTGGCGGTATTGCCCCACAGCTCTTCGGTGATGAACGGCATGATCGGGTGCAAAAGGATCATGCACTGATCCAGCACCCAGCCCAGCGTCTGGCGGGTTTCGGCGATCACTGCCTCATCATCAGAGTTGAACAGCGGCTTGCTGAGTTCGATGTACCAGTCGCAGACCTTGCCCCAGACAAAGGCATAGAGGCCGAGGGCCGCATCGTTGAAGCGGTAGGCGTCCAGGGCGGCATCCACTTCCACGCGGACCTTGGCGGTTTCGCCGATGATCCACTGGTTCACGGCAGCCTTGGCATCGGGGATGTCATAGGCCGGGGTGTCGGCGTCATAGACGTTGTTGAAATGGGCAAAGTTCACCGCATTCCACAGTTTGGTGCCAAAGTTGCGGTAGCCTGCGATCCGCTGCATGTCGAGCTTCAGCACGCCACCAAGGCTGGCCATCGCCGCATTGGTAAAGCGCAGCGCGTCGGCGCCATATTCGTCGATGATATCCAGCGGATCGACGACGTTGCCGGTGGATTTCGACATCTTTTTGCCCTTGGCGTCGCGGACGAGGCCATGCAGGTAAACCGTGTCAAACGGGATGCGCTGTTCGACCGGCAGATCCTGATCCAGAACCGCCAGCTGCATCATCATCATCCGGGCAACCCAGAAAAACAGGATGTCCTGACCGGTGACCAGGGTCGAGGTCGGGAAGTATTTCTGCATCTCGGCCGTATCTTCCGGCCAGCCCAGCGTGCCGATTGGCCAGAGACCGGAGGAGAACCAGGTGTCGAGGACGTCGGGGTCGCGGCGAAGCAGAACGAAGTCGTTGTTACCCTTAAAGCCGGCGGTTTCAACGGCATCTTCAAACATGTCGTTGCCGTCGACATGTTCGATTGCCTCGGAAACTCCATAATACTGCTTTGCCAGTTGCTCTGCTTCAGCAAATGAGGCGGCGCAAAAGGGGACAAATTCAAGGGCGTCATAATCCACACCGAAAGACTTGTTAGAGGCGTCTTTCTTCGGCCCATACCAAACCGGGATCTGATGGCCCCACCACAGCTGGCGCGAGATGCACCAGGGTTCGATGTTTTCCAGCCAGTGGTAATAGGTCTTCTCGCCGCTTTCCGGCAGGATCTTGACGGTGCCGTCTTTCACGGCGTCCAGCGCCGGGCCAACGATTTTGGCGGCGTCCACGAACCACTGGTCGGTCAGCATCGGCTCGATCACCACTTTGGAACGGTCGCCAAAGGGCTGCATGATCGGCTTGTTTTCGACGTAGGGCACGGTCTCGGTGACCTCGCTCTCGTTGCCGTCTTCATCCTTTACCTTGGTGGTAACGGTGGTCATCACGGCAAGACCTTCGGCGGTGATCTGATCGACCACCAATTTGCGCGCCTCAAACCGGTCCAGGCCGCGCAGATCGTCGGGCACCAGGTTGATGGTGTCGGTCTCTGCCTCGGTCAGGGTTTTCTCGCCTTTGGCGACGGCCATCGCAATGGTCGCGGCCTCATCATAAGACGCACCATCTGCGCGCATCGCGCCTTTGGTGTCCATCAGGCGGTACATCGGAATGCCACCGCGTTTGGCGACCTGATAGTCGTTGAAATCATGCGCGCCGGTGATCTTCACGGCACCAGAGCCGAAGTCCTTGTCCGGGTATTCATCGGTGATGATCGGGATCAGGCGGCGGTGTTCCTTGGGGCCGACCGGAATTTCGACCAGCTTGCCCACGATGGGGGCATAACGCTCGTCCGATGGGTGCACAGCCACCGCGCCGTCGCCCAGCATGGTTTCGGGGCGGGTGGTGGCGATGGAGATATAGTCGCGCTCTTCCTCAAGCGTGACGTTGCCGTCTTCGTCCTTCTCCACATAGGTGTAGGTCGCCCCACCTGCGAGCGGGTATTTGAAGTGCCACATGTGGCCTGCGACCTCGATATTCTCTACCTCAAGGTCGGAGATCGCGGTCTCGAAATGCGGATCCCAGTTCACCAGCCGCTTGCCGCGGTAGATCAGACCCTTGTTGTACATCTCAACAAAGACCTTGATGACGGCGTCGTGGAAATTGGGCGAGTTCTCGTGCCCGGTGCGGGTGTCGCCCTGGGCGCCTGCCATGGTGAAGGCGGTGCGCTCAAAATCACAAGAGGCGCCGAGACGCTTCAGCTGTTCGATGATGGTGCCGCCGGATTTCTCTTTCCATTCCCAGATCTTCTGAAGGAACTCGGGACGGGAGAAATCGGTGCGCTTCTTGCCGTCCTTGGCCAGTTCACGCTCTACCACCATTTGGGTTGCGATGCCTGCGTGGTCGGTGCCGGGCTGCCAGAGCGTGTCATAGCCCTGCATCCGCTTCCAGCGGATCAGGATGTCCTGCAGCGTGTTGTTGAAGGCATGACCCATGTGCAGGACGCCGGTAACGTTCGGCGGGGGGATCATGATGCTGTAGGTGTCGCTGCGCTTGGCGTTTGCGCCCGCGCGGAAGCAACCGGCCTCTTCCCAGGCCTTGGAGAGCCGGGTTTCGGCTTCGGCTGCGTTAAATGTCTTGTCCATCGCCATCGGATTGTCCTGCCTGCGTATCATCTGATCGGCCTTTCCCATACCGAAAGGGGAGGGAAAGGGAAAGGCTCCTTAACGGATCTGCGCTGTGATCCGGACCGCGCAAGGCGGGCAGGGGGCGCGCGCAGAACCACGGGGCAATACTGACAGATTGAAAAAAATCAAAAACGAATGGAACGAACGCGCTGCTAACCGCGTTTTGAGCATAAGTTGCCACGGTGGGTGACAGGTGGGGACTGCGCATATGGTAGTGAGTGATGCCGCGCAGCACCTTGCCGGGGGGGTGTTCCAAGACCCCTTAACTGTTTGCCACTTTGGGATCGCACTGCTGCGGTGTGGCACTGAAGTGTTTGTCCGGCCTTCTCCCTCGGGCCGGTGTGCCGATGGCTTTGGTTTCAAGTCGCCCGGCTGCCCTTGATGCGGATACCGCAGGGTGGGCCGGGCGCACGATTTTCCCGACATGACAGTGCAGGTGCTCTGACCCTAATGCCCCTGACGGTCCAGTTTTGTTGCGAGGTGGATCAGGCTTTCCGATGATCTGACGCCGCGCGCTTCTCCGATGCGGTCGATGGTTTCGTCCAGCTCGCTTGTGGTATGGGCCACAACCTGCGCCAAAAGATCAAACCGGCCTGATGTGGTGTGGACCACCTCGACCCCCGGCAGGCTGCGCAGACGGGCCAGCACCTCTGGCCCCGTGCGGGGCTCGATTGAAATCAGGACAGTGGCTTGCAAGGGGGGGCGTGCATTGACCGATGTGCGCAGCGTGTAGCCGGTGATGACGCCGGTTGTTTCCAGACGTTCCAGACGGGCCTGAACGGTCGTCCGCGCCAGCCCCAACCTGCGTGCCAGATCCGCCACCGGGCGGCGGGCGTTTTCCCGCAACAGCGCGAGGAGTTGCTGATCTGTTTCGTCGTTCTGCATATTTGGCCTGCGATATGTCGTGTGTTTTCGTCACTATAGTCATTGTGCCGAGCGATATCGACGGGAAACTGGCCGAAACTGATAGAAACACGATGACAGGGCCTTTTTCCATGCAGCAGATTCCACCTCTCTGGCTTTCCCCCGAAACGCATCTGGCGCGCAGCACACCGGATCATCCGATCCTGTACTTCTCGCCGCGCGTTCTGCATGAGGTGGCTAATCGGTTTCAGACAGGGTTTCCGGGTCTTGTCACCTATGCGGTAAAGGCCAATCCACATCCGGCGGTTCTGTCCAATCTGGTCGCCGCAGGGATCACTGCCTTTGACGTGGCTTCGCCCGCAGAGATGGATGCGGTGCGTGCAGCCAGTCCCGATGCGGTCATGCATTACAACAACCCTGTACGTTCCGACGCGGAGATCGCGGCAGGGATCGACCACGGGGTGGCCAGTTGGTCGGTGGATGACGCAAGCGAGCTGGCCAAGCTGGCAGATGTTCCCAAGAGCTGTGAGATCGCCGTGCGTTTTGCCCTGCCGGTTGCGGGTGCGGCCTATGACTTTGGCAGCAAGTTTGGCGCAAGCCCAGAGGAGGCGGTCGCGCTCTTGAAAGCGGTGGCTGAGGGCGGCTGGACGCCGGCCCTGTGTTTCCACCCCGGCACCCAATGCGAGGACGAAAGCGCCTGGATCGAGTATATTTATGCGGCCAAGGACATCATTGCTGCTGCGGGTGTCGGGATCGCGCGCCTCAATGTTGGCGGCGGATTTGCGGCCAACCGCGATGGCGTTGCACCGGACCTGGAGCGCGTCTTTGAGGCCATCGCCCGCGCAGCTGATGCCGCGTTTGGCGACGACAAGCCATTGCTGATCTGTGAGCCCGGACGGGCAATGGTGTCTGAGAGCTTTACCCTCGCGGCCCGCATCAAGGGGATGCGAAAGGCGGGCGAGGTCGTGTTCCTGAATGACGGGATTTACGGCGGCCTGGTCGATATCCGGGACATGGGGCTTCCGGGTCGGGTGGAAGTGGTTGCCGCAAACGGCACCCGTCGGCAGGGGGATCGCCGCCCGCGGGTTGTCTTTGGTCCGACCTGCGACAGCCTTGACCGGCTGCCGGATGGCCTGCCGCTGCCGGAGGAAACCCGGATTGGTGACTATGTTCTGTTTCCGGGGCTTGGTGCCTATTCTTCGGCCATGAGCACGCAATTCAACGGCTATGGCCTGTCTGATGTGGCCACTGTGATCGAGCTGTCTGGACAAGCCAGCTCCTGAAGCTACTGTCGCATTTGAACGGATCGAACGGTGGGCCGACAGAACGCGTCAGCCCACCGTTTGGTGTGTCGCCCGATGTGCTGCCAATTGCGGGAGTGCTTGGTCCAACGACGACAGAAGCAGGTGCGAAGATGGAAAAATTCGGCAAGAGCCAATCGGTTAAGCGGGTGGAAGATGTCAGGTTCCTGACCGGCCAGGGCCGATATATCGACGACATCGCACCAGACGGCGCGTTGCGAGCTTATGTTCTGCGCAGCCCTGTTGCCCACGGCACCATCACTGGTCTGGATCTGGAGATGGCGCGCGACAGCGATGGGGTTCGGGCTGTTCTCACGCTTGCCGATCTTGAGGCTGCAGGGCTTCGGGTTGGAATGGATGGCGCGTTGGTCAAAAACCGCGACGGCAGCGATGCTGCGTCTCCGGAACGGCCGATCCTTGCCCGCGACAAGGTGCGTTATGTCGGCGAGCCTGTGGCGGTCGTGATTGCCGAGACATCGACACAGGCCAGAGATGCCGCGGAGATGATCGAGCTGGAAATTGACGATCTGCCAGCCAAGACCGATCTCGCTCCCGGTGGCACAGCCCTGCATCCGGAGGCGCCTGACAATCGCGCCTTTGACTGGGGTCTTGGGAATGAGGCCGAAACCGAAGCGGCCTTTTCCGCGGCGGCCCATCGTGTGTCGTTGCAGGTGGACGACAACAGGATCATCGTCAATTCGATGGAGCCGCGCGGCTGTTTTGCCGATTGGCGCGAGGGCCGTTTGCATTTCACCTATGGTGGGCAGGGTGTCTGGGCGATGAAGCGCCAGCTGGTCGAGAAATTGAACCTGCCGGAGGACGCCGTTCATGTCACCACCCCTGATGTGGGTGGTGGGTTCGGAATGAAGGCGATGCCATATCCGGAATATTTCGTCGTGGCCCATGCCGCGCGCATGCTTGAGCAGCCGGTGGTCTGGGTTTCAGACCGGAGCGAAGCGATGCTGAGCGACAATGGCGGGCGCGATCTGACGTCTCTGGCAGAGCTGGCCTTTGACGAGGATCTGCGGATCACCGGCTACCGTGTGCACACGCAGTGCAACCTGGGGGCCTATAACTCGCATTTCGGCCAGCCCATCCAGACCCAGCTGTTCAGCCGTGTTCTGGCCGGTGTTTATGACATTCAGACAACCTGGCTGCGGGTGGAAGGGATCTATACAAACACGGTTCAGGTCGATGCCTACCGGGGGGCCGGTCGCCCCGAAGCGATCTATGTTCTGGAACGGGTGATGGATCAGGCGGCCCGCGAACTGGGCGTCGACCCGTGGGAGCTGCGCCGCCGAAATTTCATCCGTCCGGAGCAGTTTCCCTACAAGACGGCAACCGATGAGACCTACGACGTGGGAGATTTCCATCACGTGCTCGAACAGATGGGGGTCGCCGCAGATCTTGATGGCTTTGCTGCGCGCAAGGCGGCGGACGCAGCCAAGGGCAAACTGCGCGGCATCGGCTTGTGTTACTATATCGAAAGTATTTTGGGTGATCCTTCAGAAAGCGCAGACGTCGCCTTTGAGGAGGATGGCCGGGTGAGCATCTATGTCGGAACGCAAAGCAACGGGCAGGGCCATGAAACGGTCTATGCACAGTTTCTGGCGGACCAGACCGGCATTCCTGCGGAAGATATCACCGTCATCCAGGGCGACAGCGACCGGATTGCACAGGGCGGCGGCACTGGTGGGTCGCGCTCTGTCACCACGCAGGCCAACGCCACATTGGCAACCGTCGACAAGATGGTCGAGGCATTTACGCCGTTTCTGGCCGACCATATGGGGGTTGATCCCCAGACCATCACCTTTGATGCCGAAACCTTTAGCGCACCAGGAAGCAACCAGCGCCCGAGCATGGTTGAAGCCGCAGAGCTGGCGCGACAGCAGGGGCGTCAGGACCTCCTGCGTCACAAGGCGACCGCGAAACTGCCCGGGCGTTCGTTTCCCAACGGCGCGCATGTTGCCGAAATCGTGATTGATCCCGACACCGGCATCAGCACCATTGACCGCTACACGGTCGTGGATGATTTCGGAAATCTTATCAACCCGTTGCTGGCCGAAGGTCAGGTGCATGGCGGGGTGGTTCAGGGCATCGGACAGGCCATGATGGAGCGGGTTGTCTACGATGAAGATGGACAACTGCTCACTGCATCGTTCATGGATTATGCCTTGCCGCGCGCGGCGGATGTGCCAATGATCGACGTAGGCTTTGCTCCGGTGCCGTCGACCGAAAACCCGATGGGGATGAAGGGCTGTGGCGAAGCGGGCACCGTGGGTGCGCTTGCCGCTGTTGCCAATGCCGTGCAGGACGCTGTCTGGGCGCGCGGCGTGCGGCAGGTTGAAATGCCGTACACACCACTGAGACTATGGGAAGTGTTGAGGGATGTCGCTGACGCAGCTGAGTAAACGGATACTGGGATGGCTCGGTCGGCCACTGCGCTCCGAGCATTCTGCGGAAGCCAAGCTGCGCGGGCCGGTGGCCCATGTCATCATTCTTGACGGGACCATGTCCACGTTGGAACCGGGCCGCGAAACCCACGCAGGCCAGCTGTACCGTTTGTGCCGGGAAATGGGCGCGCAGGTTTCTGTTTTTTACGAAGCGGGCATCCAATGGCACAGTTGGCGCACCACGCCTGATGTGATGATCGGGCGCGGAATCAACCGTCAGATTCGGCGTGCCTATGGCTATCTGGCCTCCCGCTACCGCCCGGGAGATCGCATCTATCTGATGGGCTATTCCCGTGGCGCCTATGCCGTGCGCTCGCTTGCCGGGGTGATTGACGAGGTGGGGCTGCTGACGGCGGAACATGCCACCGTGCGCAATATCCGCACGGCCTATCGCCATTATCAATGTGGCAGCCCTGCGGTTCAGGGACGCGTTGAAATCAGCGCAGAGGATGGCGCAACCCGCGATGTGTCAATTGATGCCACCGACGGGGCGCCGATCGGGCAGGGGGGCGCTGCTGCCGCCTTTGCTGCGCGCTACTGCCACAAGGATGTCGAGATCGAAATGGTCGGCGTCTGGGACACAGTCAAGGCGCTGGGCCTGCGGCTTCCCCTTTTGTGGCGCTGGGCGGAGCGGCGACATGGGTTCCACAACCATCAGCTGGGTCGGCACGTCAAACACGGGTATCACGCCCTGGCGCTGGATGAGACACGTCAGGTCTTTGCGCCGGTGCTTTGGGAATGCCCCCACGGCCATGATGGGAAAGTTGAACAGGTCTGGTTTCGTGGCAGCCACGGGGATGTGGGCGGCCAGCTTGGCGGATTTGAGGAGGCGCGCCCCCTCGCCAATGTATCGCTGATCTGGATGCTTGAGCGTGCAGAGGACTGTGGCTTGCCGCTGCCGCGGGACTGGCGCATGCGCTTTGCAGTCGATCCCGGGGCACCATCCGTCGGGACCTGGCGGGGGTGGGGCAAGATCTTTCTTCTGCGGGGCAAGCGCCGCGTTGGTCTGGACAACAGCGAGCGGCTGCACAGCAGCGTGGGTGCCAACTCC